>Ga0307516_10002768_pt1 | contig 23142 bp, 17 predicted proteins | sample 19_EM_MG_FD_203310 | JGI IMG/M metagenome (GOLD analysis project Ga0307516, IMG submission 203310) | Populus trichocarpa ectomycorrhiza microbial communities from riparian zone in the Pacific Northwest, United States - 19_EM | ecosystem: Host-associated > Plants > Roots > Unclassified | place... | reverse complement strand
GGCGCTTTCGCGAGACCGATTCCGCGGCGGTGCGCGAAGACCTGCTGCGTTACCAGAGCGCGAAGCCCTGCCCCGATTGCGACGGCTCGCGGCTGCGGCGCGAAGCGCGCCACGTGTTCCTGGCGGACGCGAGCAGTGGCGAGCGAGAGCCGATCTACCGCGTCGAGCACTTCACCTTGCGCGAATGCCTGGCGTACTTCGAGCAGCTGAAACTGCAAGGCGCGAAAGCCGAGATCGCCGACAAGGTGGTGCGCGAGATCCGCTCGCGCCTGAAGTTCCTGAACGACGTGGGCCTGAACTACCTGAGCCTGGACCGCAACGCCGATTCACTCTCAGGCGGCGAGTCGCAGCGCATCCGCCTCGCGTCGCAGATCGGCTCGGGGCTCACGGGCGTGATGTACGTGCTCGACGAACCCAGTATCGGCCTGCACCAGCGTGACAACGAGCGCCTGATCGGTACGCTGCGCCATTTGCGTGACATCGGCAACAGCGTGCTCGTGGTCGAGCACGACGAAGACGCGATCATGGCCGCCGACCACGTGATCGACATGGGCCCGGGCGCCGGCGTGCACGGCGGGCGCGTGATGGCGCAAGGCACGCCGCAAGACGTGGCGGCCAACCCCGATTCACTGACCGGGCGTTACCTGTCGCGTGCGTTGCGCATCGCGGTGCCGAAGAAGCGCCACACGCTCGCCGACATGCCCGAACCGCAGACACTGAAGATCCAGGGCGCGCGCGGCAACAACCTGAAGAACGTCAGCATCGACATCCCCGTCGGCCTGCTGACCTGTGTGACCGGCGTGTCGGGCTCGGGCAAGAGCACGCTCGTCAACGACACGCTCTACGCCACGGTCGCCCGCAAGCTCTACAACAGCCACGCCGAACCCGAGCCGGTCGACACGATCGAGGGGCTCGACGCGTTCGACAAGGTCATCAACGTCGACCAGAGCCCGATCGGCCGCACGCCGCGCAGCAACCCGGCCACCTACACCGGCATGTTCACGCCGATCCGCGAGCTGTTCGCCGAAATGAACACCGCGAAGGAGCGCGGTTACGGCCCGGGCCGCTTCAGCTTCAACGTCGCCGGCGGCCGCTGCGAAGCCTGCCAGGGCGACGGCGTGCTGAAGGTCGAGATGCACTTCCTGCCCGACGTGTACGTGCCCTGCGACGTGTGCCACGGCAAACGCTACAACCGCGAAACGCTCGAGGTGCTCTACAAGGGCCGCAACATCACCGACGTGCTGAACCTCACCGTCGAGGACGCGCACGCCTACTTCAACGCCGTGCCCAACATCGCGCGCAAGCTGCAGACGCTGCTCGACGTAGGCCTGGGCTACATCCGCCTCGGCCAGAGCGCAACGACGCTCAGCGGCGGCGAAGCGCAGCGCGTGAAGCTCGCGCTCGAACTCAGCAAGCGCGACACCGGCCGCACGCTCTACATCCTGGACGAGCCCACCACCGGCCTGCACTTCGCCGACATCGACCTGCTGCTGCGCGTGCTGCACCAGTTGCGCGACGCCGGCAACACCATCGTCGTGATCGAGCACAACCTCGACGTGATCAAGACCGCCGACTGGATCATCGACATGGGGCCGGAAGGTGGCGCCGGCGGCGGGTTGGTGGTGGCGAGCGGCACGCCGGAAGACGTGGCCAGGAACCCGGCGAGCTTCACGGGGCGCTATCTGAAGCCGCTGCTCGCGGCCTGAGCGCCCGCTGGCTCGCCCCCGAACCGCGGCCCGAAGCGCAAGGCCCGCGCGCTCTCCTGCACCATGCTCTGCGGGTTGCGCGTTTCGGCGAACACCTTGCGCAAGTGCGTGGCGTGGTTGCCGTCGCGCGCAGCGCAGCGCTCGATCTCTTCGAACGCGGGCAGGCTCTCGAGCGCGACGAAGTGCGGCGCCACCTTGCGCAGCGTGGCCAGAATGTCTTCGCGGATCGTGCGGCTCTCGCGCGTCTGCGGGTCGACCATGGTGCCGTCCAGGCCGAAGCGGCAGGCCTGGAAACGGTTGAAGGTGTAGACGAGGTAGTCGTCTTCGGTCGGCATCGGGTCGGCGCGTTCGAGCAGGCGGCTGCACAGTGCCTGCAGGTAACACGCGAGCGCGGCCGCCCGCTCGACGGTGAGCGGCGTGTCGCAAACGCGCAGTTCGATCGTGCCGTACTCGGGTTTGGGGCGGATGTCCCAGTAGAAGTCCTTCATCGACTTGACGACGCCGGTCGCTTCCATCTTCGTGAAGTAGCTGTTGGCGAATTCGTCCCAGCTCAGCATGAAGGGCGCACGGCCGCTGAGCGGGAACGCGAACACCGAGTTCAGGCGCGCCGAATCGAACATGGTGTCGACCCCCTGGAAAAACGGTGACGACGCACTGAGCGCGATGAAGTGCGGCACGTAGCGGTTCAGCGAATGCAGCAGGAACATCGCGTCGTCGCCCGACGCACAGCCCACGTGCACATGCTGGCCGAACACGGTGAACTGCTTGGCGAGGTAACCGTACAGCTGCGAGATCTGCTCGAAGCGCGGTTTGGCGAACACCCGCTGTTCCGACCAGCGCTGGAACGGGTGCGTGCCACCGCCGCAGATGTCGATGTTCAGCCGGTCGCAGGCCTTGACCAGCGTGTCGCGCATGCCGCGCAGCTCGGCGAGCAGCGGGGTGTGGCGGGTCTGGATGGAGGTTGCGATCTCGATCATGCTCTGCGTCATCTCGGGCGTGACCGTGCCCGGAAAGGGCTTGCGCGAGAGCAGCACCAGCAAGTCGTTGGCCACCGAGGTGAGGTCGAAGTCGACGGTGTTGACGAGCTGCAGTTCGAGCTCGACGCCGAGCGAGAGGGCCTGTGACTTTCCGAAGGGCTCAAGGGGCATATCAATTTTCCTCCGGGTGCGCTTCGCCGGCCCACAGCAGCGCCCGCTGCGTGACCCACGGCCCGATCACTTCCAGCAGCACGAGCAGGCCGACGATCACCGGCAGGCTCTCGCGCGCCAGCTCGAAACCGTAGATGCGGCTCTCTTCGAGCAGCAGCAACGCAAAAGCCGACATCGGCATCAAGGCCAGGCCCGTCAGCGCGCCCTTGCGGAACGTCGTGCCACTGAAGCGCGCCAGACTCACATTGACGAGCGTGTGCGCGCCGGTGCGCGCCGCGAGCAGCGCCACGCCGAGCAGCAGGCCGGCGGCCAGGCCCTCCCACGACAGCAGGCTGCCGATGAAGACGAACAGGAACACCGCGAGCATGTCGCCCAGCACGCCGAAATTGCGCTGCGCGTGGCTGAGCATGATGCGGCGCTCGCGCGCCACCGCGCCGAAAGCAAGCGCGGCCAGCAGCGGCGACAGCTGCAGGGTCTGCGCGATGCCGGTCAGCAGCAACACGCAGATCGCGAAGGTGACGGTCGTGCTCTGGCTGCTGGTGGCCAGCCGGTTCAGTGCCGGGGCGATCACGCCGAACACCGCCCCGATGACGAGCGACAGGGCGATCACGTAGACGCTGTTGAACAAGGCCTTGCCCAGATCGCCGCTGATCTCCAGGTGCCAATAACCGACCACGAGCTTGAGCAGCAACACCGCCAGCAGGCAGTTCAACGCGCACAGGTGCAGCAGCCGCTCGGTCACCTGGCCGGCACTGTGCAACTCGTGCGTCACGCGCATCACGGCGGCCGGCGAAGTCGCCACGCACAGCGAGGCCAGCACCAGTCGATGATCGATCGCCACGCCGAACAGGCCCGCCACCCAGAACACCGTGCCGAAGGTCAGGCCGGCCTGCGCGATGCCGGCCGCCAGCACCCACGGGTTGTGGCGAAACCAGCGCGGGTTGATGCGGTAGCCGAGCTCGAACAAGGTCAGCGAGAGCGCCACATTGGCCATGAAGCCGAGCGAAGCGTGCGACGCCACTTCGCGGGACAGGCCGATGCCGGCGAGCACGAGGCCGACCACGCCGTACGCGCACACGCGCGGCACGCGCGCGACGCGGAACGCCCACTCGCCCGCGAGCCAGGCGGCGAGCAGCATCACCGGCCAGGCCACGAGCGGGCCCATTTCCTCCCAGGTCATCGGTGTCGTCCCCCTGTTTTGACCGGGAAATCTACCGCGCAGTACTGCAAGCGTCTGTAGGACTGATGCGCGAAGTGCGGCCCCGGCCGAAGCCCTGAAACCGCGTCGCCGAAGCGAAGATAGACTGAATCACCACCTTGGGAGATCGCTGTGAGCCCTGTCATCGACTACTTCTTCACCCCGCAATCACCGTGGACCTACCTCGGCCACGCGCGTTTCGCCGCCATGGCCCACGCGGCCGGCGCGCGTGTCAACGTGCTTCCGGTGAACCTGGGCGGCAAGGTGTTCCCGGTGTCGGGCGGCCTGCCGCTCGCGCAACGGGCGCCACAGCGGCAGGCCTATCGCCTGGTCGAGTTGCGGCGCTTCAGCGAGCACCTCGGCCTGCCGCTCAATCTGCACCCGAAGTTTTTCCCGGTGGCCGACGCCGCCGCCGCGCGGCTGATCATCGCGGTCGACCTGCACGACGGCGCCGACGCGGCGATGGCGATCACCGGTGCCGTGACACGCGCGGTCTGGGTTGAAGAACGCAACATCGCCGACGAACAGACGCTCACTGCGCTGCTCGCCGCGACCGGGCTGCCGGCGCAGCGCCTGGGCGATGCGCAGTCGCCGGACGTCCATGCGCGTTACGAGACCGACACCCAGCGCGCCATCGACGCCGGCGTGTTCGGCGCGCCCACCTATGTGGTCGATGGCGAAATGTTCTGGGGCCAGGACCGGCTCGACTTCGTGCAACGGCGCCTGGCGCGCGTTTGACGATGGGCGCGCCGCACACACTTCGGCCTGTCGTGTTCGCAGCAGTCGCAGCGCTCGCCGCCTTCGGCTTGGTGAGCGGCGCCCGCGCCGAGCCCTACACCGGCCCGCTGTTCGACACCCACCTGCACTACAACGAAGAGGCGGTCAGGCCCTATCCGCTCGCCGACGTGCTCGGCCGAATGCAGCGCAGCGGCGTGCGCGCGATCGTTGCCAACAGCCGGCCGAACGACGGCACACGCGCACTCGCGAGCGCGCTGGAGGCGACTCGCGCGGCCGGCGTCACCATCGTGCCCTTCGTGCGCCTGTACCGCAACCGCGCCGACTACAACGGCTGGTTCAAGGACGAATCCATCCACACGATGGTGCTGCAGCAGCTCGCCGCGGGCACGCCCGCCGGCCCGTTCCGCGGCATCGGCGAATTCCATCTTTATGAAAGCGCGAACGCCAACGGCCCGGTCGCGCGCAAGCTGATGCAGTTGGCGCAGGCGAAAGACCTGGCGGTACTGGCCCATGTGGACGACGACGCCATCGACCTGTTGATGGCGCACGCGCCCGAAGCGCGCCTGATCTGGGCCCACACCGGCATCGGCGGCGCGCCGGTCGCGCGGGTGCGTGCACTGCTGCTCAAGTACCCGAAGCTGATGGGTGAGCTGTCGTACCGGCCCGGGCTGACGGATGGCAACGGCCACCTCAGCACCGAGTGGAAAACGCTGATGCTGGAGTTTCCGGGCCGCTTCCTGATCGGCTCCGACACCTGGGTCAACGCGCGCTGGGACAGCTACGAAGCGCTGATGGCGCAGGCGCGTTTGTGGCTCGGCGACCTGCCGCCGGCGGTAGCCAAAGGCATCGCGTGGGGCAATGCCGCGGCGCTGTTCGGCCTCGACGACGCGGTTGAAGTGAAAACGAAGCGCCCGTAAAAAAGCCGGTGCAAGCACCGGCTTTCTGTTCAGCGCAAGCGCCGTTCAGCTGAGGTGACCGTTGATCAGCTTGGTCATCTCGAACATCGACACTTGAGCCTTCTTGAAGATTTCCTTCAGTTTGGCGTCGGCGTTGATCATCGTGCGCTTGGCAGCGTCTTGCAGCTTGTTGGCCTTGATGTACTCCCAGACCTTCTTCGTGACCTCGGTGCGCGGCACCGGCTTGGAGCCGATGATTGCAGCGAGAGCAGCGCTCGGGGTCATCGCCTTCATGAAGGCGGCGTTGGGAGTGCGCTTCTTGGCGGGAGCCGCCTTCTTCGCAGCGGCCTTCTTTGCAGGAGCCGCCTTCTTTGCAGCCGGAGCCGCCTTCTTCGCAGCGACCTTTTTGGCCGGAGCTTTCTTTGCGGCCGGAGCCTTCTTTGCTGCCGCTTTTTTCGCGGGAGCTTTCTTCGCAGTTGCCATGTTGATTCTCTCCATCAAGTAAGTTGTTGATGTGCTCGGTTTGGGCGAGAGCCGCGTGGACTCTCATTTCTCCATAGCACCGCGCGGAGCGAATGGTAATACCTGTATAGGGCAATGAGAAGAAGTTTTCACTGTGAAAGTACGCATTCTTTCGAGGGAAAGCGCGCTTTTGTCGCTGTTGAACATCACTGCTGCATCGCGCGAGGCCGCACGGCTCACTTCACGTCGTCGCCCTGCGGTGCGCGCTTCTCGCCACTGAGCATCGAGCGCACGAGGTTTTCGCGCTGCCGCAGGCTCGTGAAAATCACGCCGGCGACATGCAAGACGATCAGGCCGAGCAGCCCCCACGCGAAGCCGCGGTGCAGCATTTCGACGGTCGCATCGCCCCACAGCGCATCGGTCGTGTAGAGCCAGCCGGTCACGCACAGCGCGGCCACGCACAGCAGCAGCGCCACGATCATCCAGGCGCCGAGCGGGTTGTGGCCGAGGTGGCGCGGCTCATCGCCGCGCCGCATCAGGCGCAGATAGGCGAAGGTCGCGCGCGGCGCGCGCACGAACTGCGCGAAGCGGGCGTGGCGGCTGCCCGCGAAACCCCAGACCAGGCGCAACGCCACCGCGGCGAGCGCGATCCAGCCGACCGGCTGGTGCGCACCGAACCACAGGAAGGTGGTGAGCCAGCCGAGCGCGATCGACGCCACCAGCGTCCAGTGCAACACGCGCACCGGCCGGTCCCAGACCTTCACGGCGGGCGCCGGCGGCCGGCTCATCGAGGGCCGATCACTTCGGCGCGGTGACGGGCTCGAAGGTCTTCGGGTGGAAGAAGGCCTCGACCTTGCCGTTCTTTTCGTCGCGGCCGTAGACCTCGTAGCAGCCGTTGGTGATCTTCACGCGGCTGATCTTCCAGCCCTGGTTGGTGAGCTTGCGCTCGAGTTCGGCCTGCGGCTTCCACTCTTCCTTCGGAATCGGTTCGCACTTTTCGGCGTGTTGCGCGAAGGCGCTGCCGGTGGCGAAGGCCAACAGGGCGGAGCAAATGATCAGGGTGCGTTTCATCGTGGGTCCTTTGAAGCGTTGATGGAAAAAGGCGTGCAGCAGGCGGCCGTCAGACGTCGGCCCACATGCGCAACAGGTTGTGGTACGTGCCGGTCAGGCCGATCACGGCCGGGTCGGTTTCGCCTGCCGAGGTGCGCAGGCGCATCAGGTGCGAGTCCATGTCGAACAGCAGGCGGCGCTGTTCGTCGCTGCGCACCATGCTCTCGAGCCAGAAAAAACTCGCGACCCGAAAGCCCCGCGTCACGGGCTCGACGCGGTGCACGCTGGTGCCGGGGTAGAGCACCATGTCGCCGGCGGCGAGCTTGATGCGCTGCGCACCGAAGGTGTCTTCGACCACCAGGTCGCCGCCGTCGTAGTCGGCCGGTTCGTTCAGGAACAGGGTGCAGCTGATGTCGGTGCGCACGCGCTCGGCCTGCCCGCCGGGGATGAAACGCACCGCGTTGTCGACATGGTTGCCGAACGCGTTGGCGGCGCCACCGTAGCGGTTGAAGAGGGGCGGGAACACCCGCTTGGGCAGCGCCGCCGAGAAAAACGTGGCGTGCCGGTTCAGGCCTCCGAGCACGATCTGCTGCAGCGCTTTTGTCTCGGCGCTGTCTTGCGGCAACTGCTCGTTGTTCTTCATCTGCGCCGACTGCGCGCCGGCGGTGGCCCGACCGTCGCCCCACGTCGCCCGCTTCAGGATCGCGCCTGCCTTGCGCAGTTCCTCGGCGGTGAGTACCTGTTTGACGTGGAGCAACATGCTGGACTAGAACCTCGCGGACATCGTGAGCTGCACCGTGCGCGGCGCCCCTGGAATGTAATGCCCGGTGTAGAGCGCGTCGGCGTACAGCTTGTTGGTCACGTTGTTGACGTTGAGCTTGAAGCCGACCGCGTCGCTCATCGTGTACTCGGCCAGCAGGTCGCCAGTGACGAAGCGCGGCGCGACGATGCCGGCCGGGTTGCGGTTCGGCGTCTGCGAGCTGCGGGCGTTCAGGCCGGCACCGAAGCGGAAGGCCGGCGAGACCTGCCAGGTGCTCCAGAACGTGCCGCTGTGGCGCGGCGTGAGCGACGAGCGCGTGCCCGCCCCTTCACCAACGCCTTCGACCGAGCCCGGCGCGCCGATGTCGATCTTCGCGACCGGCGTCCACGCGTAGGAGGCGAACACTTCCCAGGCTGACGTGATGCGCCCGGCGATGTCGATCTCGACCCCCGCCGCATGGCGCTTGCCCGAGAGCAGCGCCTGCGTGGCGGCGCTGTCGGGGTCGCGGTTGCGTTCGTTGTTCTTGGTGCTGCGGAAGATCGCAAGTCGCGTGCTCAGGCGGCCGTCGAACGCATCGAGCTTGGCACCGAGCTCCAGGTTCACGCTGCCTTCGGGCGGGGTGTTCTTGGTCTGGTCGTCGTACTGATACGTGTCGCCCGAGGTGTTGAACGAGGTGCCGTAGGAGAAGTGGTACGACATCGTGTCGGTCGGCTGGAACAACACGCCGAAACGTTTGCTCCACAGGCCGTCGGACCGTGCGCGCAGCGGCAGTTCGGTGCCGAGCGGCGGTGGGGCGACGCCAGCCACAGGGGCCGTGGACGTCTGGTAGGTGTGATAGTCGCCCTTGAAATAGTCGTAGCGCAGGCCGCCGAGCACTTTCCACATGGGGGCGATCTGCACCAGGTCTTGCGCGTAGACGCCGATCGCCTTGGCGTCGAAGTAGCCTGACTGGCGCTTGATGCGCGCCGCTTCGTTCACGCTGGTGCCGTCGTTGGGCGTGCCGATCGTGATCGGCGTGGCGTTCTTGTCCAGGGTGACGCCCGCCGGCGTGCTCAGTGCGTAGTTGTGAAACACCTCGTGCGCAAGGTCAACACCGGTCAGCACCTCGTTCTTCATGCCAAACCAGTCGAACTTGTTGCTGTAGTCGCTTTGGGCATAGGTGGTGGTCATGTCCTGCACCTTGTTGTTGCCCGCATAGTTCGGGTTGGCCGCCCCGTTCAAGGGGCCACCGCGCACCAGGCGTGTCGAGTCGCTCAGGTTGTCGAGGCCCGTGGCCGACATGAAGCGGATCGTGCTGGCGCGCTGGTCGCGGTCGTAGCGGCCGTGGCGCAGGCTCGACTTGAGCTCGCCGCCATCGGCGAAGCGGTGCGTGTGGCCGACGGTCGCGTGGGCAGCGCCGCCGGCGTTGTAGTCGCTTGCGGCACCGTAATAGTTTTTCGGGTCCAGGCCGGGGATCAACCCTGCCGGGTTGCTCGCCGAAACGGCCTGCGTGCTGTCGCGGCGCAGCCACGGCAGGCCGTAGTTGATGCCGTTGTTGTTGCGCAGGTAGTAGCCCGACACATAGAACTCGTCGGAAGTGCCGATGCCCCAGCGCGCGGTGGCGGCCAGGCCTTGTTTGTCGATCTTGTTGCCGGCGTTGTCGGCGCTGGTGTTCATCACGTTCAGGCGCAGGCCCGAGGTGTCGCTGGTCTTCAGGTTGAAGTCGCCGGTGAATCGCAAGTAGTCGCGCGAGCCGACCGTGAAGTTCACTTCACTCACGTTGGCGAGCAGCGCCTGCTTCATCACCTGGTTGACCACGCCGCCGGTCGAGCCGCGGCCGAACAGCATCGAGGCGGAGCCGCGCAGAAGTTCGATGCGCTCGTAATTGAAGGTGTCGCGTTCGTAGAACGCCGGGTCGCGCAGGCTGTCGACGTAGATGTCGCCGCTGGCGGCGAGCGAAAAGCCGCGGATGCGGATGTCTTCTTCGCCGCCCTCGGCCGCCATGAAGCTGATGCCGGCGGTGTTGTGCAGCGCTTCCTTCAGCGTGTCGATGCGGCGGTCTTCGATCAGCTTTTCAGTGACGATGGTGACCGACTGAGGAATGTCGCGCAGATCCTGGTTGCCCTTGCCGATCGTCGACGTGGTCGCGCGCACCGAGTTCGCATCGGTCTCGATCTTGGCTTTCACGGGGATGGGCGGCAAGGTCGCTTCGGTCTGGGGCGCCGAAGCGGCCGCGGATGGTGCCGGCGCGGTCTGCGCCATGGCCGCGACGTTGAACAGACCAAAGCCCGCGGCCAGCGCGCCGAGCGGCAACAGGCGCGCGGGGGCGCCGGCCGGGTTCGTGGCGGGTGCGGGTGGGCGGGGGATCGAGCGGGTTTTCTTGCGTTGCTGCAGCACGTGGTTTTCCTTGGGGTTGGGCACGGGCTGGCGAAAGCGGGCTGGTGCGGTGTCTTGTTTTTCCGATGAAGCTCTACTTGGTCAGGATCAGTTTCCCGAGCGAGGTTTTTTTCAGGCGGTAGAGCGCGCCGTGGTGATCGATCTGCACTTCGAGCGCACCGCCGAAGAGTTTTTCGCTGGTGATCTTCAAGGGGCCGCCCGCCGGCGCGGGCAGATTCGGCCCGGCGCTTTCGACGGGCGCCGACGCGGCCGCGGCGTCGGGCGCCACGGTATTTCGGTTTGGCGTGCCTTGTTGCATCCGCTCAGCGCGCCGCGTCAGGCTCGCTGATGAAACCGACCTTGGTGAGGCCGGCCTTCGATGCGTCGGCCAGTGTCTGCGCAACGAAGCGATACGCCACGGCCTGGTCGGCACGCAGATGCACTTCGGGTTGCGGCTGCTTCTTGCCTTCGAGCGCGAAACGCTGGCTGGCCTCAGTGCGCGAAATCGCTTCGCCGTTCCAGTACAACAGGCCGGCCGCGTCGATCGCGAACTCGACCTTCTCGGGCCGCAGATCGTTGACCTGCGAACTCGCCTTGGGCAATTCCAGCTTGACCGCCTGCGTGAGCAGCGGCGCAGTGATGATGAAGATGACCAGCAGCACGAGCATCACGTCGATCAGCGGCACCATGTTGATGTCGGCCATCGGCGCGCTCGCGCTCTTCGAATCGAAACTGGCGAAAGCCATGGTCGTCGCCCCGCTTCAGGCCGAGACCGGGCGCGCCGGAATGGCGCGCACGTTGGCGGCGACCGGTGCAGCGTCGGCGCCGTGGCCGAGCGCCTGGCCCATCGAGACGAAGGTGTGCAGCTCGTAGGCGAAGGCGTCGAGCTTGGCGGCCATCACGCGGTTGCTGCGGGTGAGCCAGTTGTAGCCCATGACCGCGGGGATCGCGACCGCGAGCCCGAGGCCGGTCATGATCAGCGCTTCACCGACTGGGCCGGCCACCTTGTCGAGAGTGCCGGCACCGCTCATGCCGATCGCCACGAGCGCGTGGTACACGCCCCAGACCGTGCCGAACAGCCCGACGAAAGGCGCGGTGGCGCCGACCGTGGCCAGCACCGCCAGCCCGTTTTCGAGCCGCGTGGTTTCTTCGTCGAGCACCTTCTTGATCGTGCGCGTGACGAACTCGCTCGAGGTGCCGGCCTCTTCGAGCTTGGCCGCGCCGTACCTGGCGTGGTGCGCCTGCGCCTGCATGGCGTGCGCCGTGAGGTGCGAGAACGGGTCGCGCGCGCCGTGCGTGCTGATTTCGGCGGCCACCGCGTCGAGCGAAGTCGCGTTCCAGAAGAAGTTCAGGAAGCTGTTGCTGCGGCCCTTGCGCGCCAGCAGCGAAGCACCCTTGATCGCGATGATCGCCCACGAAGCGATCGACATCACGATCAGGATGACCAGCAAGGTCTTGCCGACCGCGTCGCTCTGGCCGATGAAATGGCCGAAGCCGAGGTTTGCAACGTCTGCGTTCACTATTTACTTCTCCAGCTCGAAAGGAAAGGGCATGCGGACCCAGCCGGCCACGGGCTTGCCGTTCTCGGTGTAGGGCTTGAAACGGGTCTTGCGCACCGCCGCCATCGCCGCTTCGTCGAGCCGCACGAAACCCGACGAACGCTCGACCTGCACCTCGTGCGGCACGCCGGCTTCGTCGGCCAGCGCGCGCACGATCACCGTGCCGGCCTCGCCGTTGCGGCGCGACAGGCGCGGGTACTCGGGCGCCGGCGGCACGAGGTATTGAATGGCCGACGCCGGGATCATCTTCGGCGCGGGTGCCGGGGCCGGTGGGGCGGGCGGTGCTTCGACCACCGCCACCGGCGCGGGTGGCGCCGGAGGTTGCGGCACTTCAGGCGGTGGTGCCACGACAAAAGCGGCCGGCGCCGGGCTCGGTGCGGCGGCGATCACCGGCGCGGGCGTCGGCTTTTTCAGGATCGGTTGCGGGGCAGGCGGCGGTGGGAGCGCGGGTGGGGCGGGCGGCGCGATCAGGTCGACGAACATCGGCGCGGCTTCACGCACCGCATCACGCACCTGTTGCACTTGCAGCAAGCCCCAGACCCCGGCCGCGTGCGCGGCGAGGATGGCCAACACCATCATCCGGCGCTGGTTCGGCGACAGGCCATCGGCCCCGTCACCCGGGCGCGGCAAGGGCGGCAGGTGCCGCAGTGCGGCCGACGGCGCCAGGCCGGAGGCAACAGGTTTCAGCGGGAAGGTGGGCGGGCTCATGGCAACGGTGAGTGATGGCGTGCAGTAGGCGCAGCCGGTAGGCCAGCTCGAAGTGCTTCATCAAATTTAACACAAATGCGAATGATTCGCGTTGGAAATAGGCCGCGCTGTGGGGTTTCGGTGTGGGTGCGGCATCTCACCTCGCACACGCACCGCTGGCATTGCGCGTTATTCTTGCGGCATGAAAATCATCGTTCGCTGGCTTCTGCTCGCCGCCGCCTTGCTGCTGGTGGCCTACCTCTACCCCGGTGTCACGATCACGAGCTTCGGCGCGGCGATGATCGCCGCCTTCGTGCTGGGGCTGCTCAACACGCTGCTGCGGCCGATCCTCGTGCTGCTGACGCTGCCGGTCACGGTGCTCACGCTCGGCCTGTTCCTGTTCATCATCAACGCGCTGATGTTCTATTTCGCGGCCTCGATGCTCGACGGCTTTCACGTCAGCGGCTTCGCCGCGGCGCTGATCGGCTCGCTGCTCTACAGCCTGTGCGGCATGGTGATCGACGCGGCGATGGAGCGCATGTTCGCGCGCTAGCGCGAATCTGCCCGAGGCTTACGCGCCTCGGCGCCCCGCACTTCGAAGCGCACCGTCTGCAGCGCCTGGCCGTCGCGCGCCAGCAGCTTCAGTTCATGGCGGCCCGGCCACGGCGCCCATGACCACGCGTTCGCACTGCCCAGACGCTTGCCGTCAAGCACCCACGCACCGTATTCGCCTTCGAAGCTGATGCGCTGCGCGGCCGGAGGCATGTCGGGGTCGATCGCGAAGATGCTGCCGTCGCGCGGGCTCGTGATGCCGTAACGCTGCGCCTGCGCCATCTGCGTGCCGGCGGTCTGCCGGCCTTGTTCGGTGCCCCGCACGAAAACCTCTTCCCGCGGCGGCTCGCGTGCCGCGTCGAACACGACACGCGTGCTGACCACACCCGGTGGCACGGCCGGCCACACCGACGGCCGGCCATGGTGCAGGTGCTCGACCAGCGCGCGCCACACCGGCGCCGCACCGCTGATGCCGCTCACGCCGTGCATCGCGTCACCGCGTGCGTTGCCGACCCAGACGCCGACCGTGAACCTGTCTGTGAAGCCGAGACACCAGTTGTCGCGCATGTCCTTGCTCGTGCCGGTCTTCACAGCCGCGAAACCGCGTGTGGCGAGCAGGCTGGTCTGGCCGAAGGTGCGCACGCGGGCGTTGTTGTCGGCGAGGATGTGCGTGACGAGGTACACCGCCGCCGCGTCGGCGACACGCGAGGCCGGTGCCAGGGCCGACGACGCGCGCAGCACCGTCGGCGTGAACGCACCGCCATTGGCCAGCGCGCGGTACGCATTCGTCAGCGCCAGCAGCGTCACGTCGGCCCCACCGAGCGCGAGCGCATTGCCGTAATAACCGCCCGGCTGCGGCAACGCCAGGCCGAAGGCGTTGAGCCTTTGCGCGAGCGCGTCGGGTCCGAGCATCGCGCCGACGCGCACGGCCGGCACGTTCAGGCTAGCCCCCAAGGCCGTGCGTGCGCTGACCCAACCCTTGAAGTCGTGGTCGTAGTTCTGCGGCAGGTACAGGCCGCCGGCGGTTTCGATCTGCGCCGCCGAATCATCGAGCAGGCTGGCCGGCGTGATGAGCTTTTTTTCGAACGCGAGTTCGTAGACGAAGGGCTTGAGCGTGGAGCCGGGCTGGCGCCGCGCGAGCACGCCATCGACTTGGGCCGCGCCCGAGAAGTCGCCGCTCGAGCCGACCCACGCCAGCACCTCGCCGCTCGCGTTGTCGAGCACCACGAGCGCGCCGTCTTCCACGTTGCGGCCCGACAGTTCCGCGAGCTGTCGGCGCAGCGCCGCCACCGCCACACGCTGCAGCCCGGCGTCGAGCGTGCTGCGCTGCGTGGCCGCGCCGTCAGCGGCGATCACCTGGCGCGCGAAGTGCGGCGCGAGCTGTTCGCCGAGCGGCATGCCGCCGCGCCGCGCCAGCGCCGTCTCGGTCAATGCGATCACGCCGGTGCAGCTCGACGCTTGAAGCTGCAGCACACCGCAGGCGCGCTGCGCGACCGTGGTCGCCGGCGCGTTCGGCCCGCGCACCAGCGCGGCGGCAAGCGCCGCCTCTTGTGCGTCGAGCCCGCTCGGGTGCTTGCCGAACAAGGTTTGCGCCAGCGCCCCGATGCCGACGATCTCGCCGCGAAACGACACCGAGTTCAGGTAGGCCTCGAGCACCTCGCTCTTCTTCCAGCGTGCATCGAGTTGCGTGGCCGTCAGCGCCTGGCCGATCTTCTGCACCACGCTGCGGCCGGCCGCGGGGCGCGCCAGGCCGTCGTCGATCAGGCCCGCGAGCTGCATCGTCAGTGTCGAGGCACCCCGGGTTTTCTGGTTCCACACATTGCCCCAGGCGCTGCGCGCCACCGCGCTCCAGTCGACACCGCTGTGTTCGTAGAAGCGCCGGTCTTCGCTGAGCACGATGGCTTGCAGCAGGGCCGGTGACATGTCGGTCAGCGGCACCCACGGCAGACGCCGCACGCTCTTGTCGACACGCAAGGTCTGGATCGGAACACCGTGGCGGTCGAGCAGCGTGATGTCGGACGGATGGTGCGCCGCCTTCACGTCGGTGAAGCTCGGCAAGGCTTGCGCAAGCGTCGTGCCGGCTGCCAGAGCCAGCGCGATCACATTGCGCGCGAACTTCACGGCCCGACCTCCAGCGCCGCGTTCGGCAGCTCACCAAAGCTCTCGGGCGCATACATCGCTTCCACTCGCGTCGGCGGCAAGGAAAACTTGCCGGGGTTGTTCAGGCGCACGCTGTATTCGATGACGTGCTTGCCGCGCGGTAGGTACTCGTAGTAACTGCGGAAGGCCTCGAAGCTGCGCTCTTCGAACGCGGGCCAGGCCGTGCCCGAGCGCTTCTCGCCGCCAGTGGCGATGCTCGAATCGCGGCCCAGCCCCGAACCGAGGATCGTCGCGCCACCGGGCACCGGGTCGCTGACCACGACCCAGGTCATGTCGCTCTGCGCATCGACTTCCAGGCGCACGCGCAGCACGTCACCGCGGGACCACTTGCCCGTCTTTGCACTTGAAGGGTCCTTCTGCTCGACCGCGACGACGCTGCGCGCCACGCTGTAACCGGCGCGGATCGGCGCCTTCAGCGGCACGGCGGCAAGGCTTTGCACCGTGAGCCAGGGCTTGCCCGTGCCGTCTTGTGTGACTGTCAACGGCGCGGGCTGTGCCGGCCACGCGAGCTTGATCGATCCGCCCTCGACGCTCTTGGCCCAATCGACGGCGCCGCTGCCGCCGCCCATCACGGCGCTCGTGCGGCCCGCGATCTTCACCGACTCGAACTTCGCCGAGAACTTGTCGAGCGCGAGCGAACCCCACAGGTTCGCAGTGGTCGTCAGCCACGCGCCGCCACGCTGTCGGCCGAGCGAGCCGACGACCATGCGCGGGATGTCATCTTTCCACAAAGGGTCATCGAGCACGGCCAGGATCAGGCGCGCCGCGTTGGCGTCGGCACTGTCCATCAGCCACCACCAGAAGTCGTCTTCTTCGTTGCTGAACCTCAGCGTGGTGCCGGCAAACGTCAGGCGGCCGCGCAGGATCTGGTTGGCTTCTTCGAGCCGCTTGGCGGCATTCGGAATGCCATCGACCTTCTTCAGGATGCGCAGCCAGTCAATCACCGCCGCGGTCGGCCACAGGTTCGGCGTGAGGTTGATCGAACCGAGCATCTTCGCTTGCGCGCGGCCGTGGCGCGACAAGGCTTCGATGGCGGCGAGCTTGCGCACGTCGAGGTCGGCTTTCGGTGACCAGAACTTGCGCTCGATGCGGCCTTCGACAAACGCGGTCAGGCCATCGAGCATCGCACCACGCGCCGCATCCGGCAGCTCGAAGCCGGCTTCGTGCGTGGCAGCGATCACGTAGGCCGTCAGGCGGTCGCTGCCACGCGGGCCGTCTTCGGCGCGCGGCGGAAAGTAGCTCGCGAGACCGTCGCTGTCGAGATAGGTCGGCAGCGCGTTGGCGACCGCGCCCCACAGCTTCGGGTCCTTCAGGCCGACGGCCTTCGAGGTCTTCTGCTCCAGGCACATGAACGGGTAGGTCTCGAAAAAACGCCGCATGCCGGGCAAGGCGCCGCTCAGTCGGGGCTGCACGCCGACGACGATGCCGCCGCGTTTCACGCCCGCGTCAGGCAAGGCATCGGCCGGTGCGGCAACGGACAGCGTGAAGTTGCCTTCGAGTTGCTGCAGCGTCGCCTGCATCACGCGCACGGGCACTGCGGGCGAGACGAGTTGCGTGACCTTCAGCCGGTCCTTGACGCGCTCTTGCGTCGATGAACCGCCCTGCTCTTCGGCCGAGGCCTCCCAGGCCACGCTGAACACGTCGGCGGGCACGCTGATCGGCCAGCTGATCTCCTTCGCCGAGCCCGCAGCGAGCACCACATCCTGTGGCGCGAACTCGAGCGGCGTGCGCTGGATGTCGACGCCGCCCGCGGCCGCCGCGTTCGCCATACCTTGCAGCGTGGCCCGCACTTTCATCTCGCGCGCCGTCGTGTTGCGCAGCGTCAGCATCGCGCTGAAGCTGTCGCCCTCGCGCACCAGTGGCGGCAGGCCCGAGAGCAGCTGCAAGTCCTGCGTGACCCGGATGCTGGTGCTGCCGCTGCCGAACTGCTGCACGCCGGCCGCGTTTGTGGCATCAGCAATCGCGACCAGCTTGAAGCTCGTCAGCGAATCGTTGAGCGGCACCTCGACCACGGCCTCGCCGTTGGCGTCGAGCACGACGCTCGCTTTCCAGACCAGCAGCGTGTCGAACAGCTCGCGCGTGCTGCCACGCCCGCCGCCGCCGCCCGCGGCCACGGCCTTGCGGCCGTAGTGGCGGCGGCCGATGATTTCGCTCTGCGCGGTGGCCGTTTCCACACCCCAGGCGCGTTGGCGGATCATTGCGCTCAGCAAATCCCACGAGTCGTTGCCGCGCAAGGCGAGCAGGCCTTCGTCGACCGCCGCGAAAGCCACGTCGGCGCCGGCCACCGGCTTGCCCTCGAACTGCACCTTGATGCGCACACTCGCTTTCTGGCGCACCGCGTACTGCGGCTTGTCTGCGGCCACGCTGACCTGCAACTCATGCGCACGAATGCCCACCTGCAAGGCGGCCACGCCCAGCTTGAACGCCGGCTTGGCCAGGTCGACCATCGCGGTCGGCGCCTGGTACTCGCGCCCGTCGTACCAATAGCTGCGCGCCCACGCGAGCGGCTCTTTCCAGCCCCAGGTGAAAAACGAATACCAGGGCGTGTCGCGAATGCGCCCGCGCAGCGCGAGCACGCTCACGTAAACATTCGGCCCCCAGGTTTTTTCGATCTTCAGATCGATCGTCGGGTCGTCGCCGCGCAGCGTGATCACGCGCGATTCGATGATGCCTTCGCGCTCCACGCTGAGCAGCGCGCTCGCTTCGCGGAACGGCGAGCGCACCTGCAGCCGCGCGGTCTCGCCGGGTTCGTAGCGCTTCTTCTCGGGCAGCACGTCGATGCGGTCGTCGTTGTCTTGCGCGAACCAGAGCTCGCCCTGTTTCGTGACCCACACACTGGCGGCGGCCTGCACCGGGTTGCCGCTCGCGTCTTTGGCGCTCGCGATCAATTCGACCTGGCCGGCCGTGCTCAGCTCGGCCTCGCACAACAGCAGGCCGCGGTCATCGGTGCTGCCGCTGCACAGCGCGCCGAGGTCTTTCACTTCGGTGCGGTTGTCATACGCGTAGAAGCCGCCGACCATGCGCTTGCGGGTGCTGATGGTCTGGCTCAGCCGGCCGCGCACGTCGACGCTCTGGCCCTTGAGCGCCGCGCCTTTCGTGTCGAGCGCGAGCACCGTGAACTTCACCTTGCCGCGGCTGCTCGCCCACGAACCCGTCTTCACGCCGAGAACGACGGCGCTCGGCCAGAGCGGGATGCTGCTCGCTATGGTCAGCACCTCACCATTCGGGTCGTTGTAGGTGACCTCGGCACTGAGCTCGCTCGGCCGCGTGACCTTCGGCAGCTCTTTCAGCGTGAAGTTCGCGGCGCCGTTCTTGTCGGTGGTGAGCGGCAGTTTGTCGGCGACGAGCTTGCTGTCGTTCGCGCCCGACTCGGCTTCGCTGTCTTCACCACCGGCCTGGGCCTTGGACGCTTCGCGGGGCGGCTCGAACGAGAATTCGTCGTAGCCGCTGAAGCTCGTCGCGCGGCTCTTCAGCACCGCGCTGGCCCGCGCGGCGACCTGCGCCATCGGGCCGCCGGAGAAGTAGTTCAGCTGCAGCTCGATCGGCACTTCTTTCGGCGCCACGGCCACCGCTTTCGGCCCCCTCAAACGCGCATCCACCAGCGGCAGCCGGAACTCTTCGACGCGGAAGTTGCCGCTGGTCCACTGGCGGCGCCGGGTCTCGCCGCCGGATTCGCGCTCGAGCACCACGTTGTAGACACCGAGCTTCGCCGCGGCCGGAATATTCCAGGTCGACAGTGCGTGGCGCGCACCCTTCCACTGCAGCGGCTGCACGAATTCCTGGCCGGTGCCTTCGTGCACGATCTTCATGCGCGTCGGCAACTCGTCGGGCTTCGCGTTCGCGAGACCGGTCGAGGTTTCGAAGCGCAGAAAGTGTTTCATCGACACGGTTTCGCCGGCACGGAAGAGCGTGCGGTCGAAGACCGTCGCCGCGCGCGCGTCGGGCTCGACGCCGCGCCCAGTCGGCACGTTGAAGCGCCAGGCTTCGATGCCCTTTTGCCAGCTGCTGAAAACGAAGGCGGTGTCGACCGCGCCTTTCGCCTCGGCCTTGCGGGCGGTGACGAACAGACCGCTGTCGGCCGCGCAGTGATCGGAGCGGGTGTCGAAGGCCTGCGCGGCGCGCGCGATGCCTTGGGCGTCGGTCTGCCCCGACCACAACTTCGCGCCATTGCAGTCGTTGACGACCACGTCGGCGCCGGCCACCGGCAAACCGCGGTCGAGTGTCGTCACCCAGACCACGCTGTTCTCGCGCCCGAGCTTGAAGTGCACGCCGAGGTTGGTGACGAGCACACCGGTGCGCACGAACATCGGCGCCTTCTTGTCGAGCAGCGATTCACCGAGGCGCGCCGACTCGATTTCGACGACGTGGTAACCCGGTTCGGGCAAGGGAATGCCGACGACCTCGAAGGGGCGCGGGTCACCGCCGACGAGCTGCGGCAGATCGAGCCGCTTCGCCGCGCTGTCCTTGTTCAACAGCGAGAGTTCGCGGGTGGCCACGTAACGCTCGATGCGCTGGCGCACTTTGCGGCCCTGCGCATTCGTCGTCTCTTCGAACGAATACCAGTCCTTCTCGGCCCAACCGGCTTCGCGCGCCGAGAGCCGGCCGTCGTCGTACCGGCGCAACCGCGCGTACCACGCGAGGATGTCCGCATCCGTCTGCAAACGCCGCACGCGCACCTGCCCACCGGCGGCCGCCGGCCGCATGTCACCCTGCACGTGGCGCAGTGTGATCGGCAGCACCGGCTCGGCGTTGAGCTCGATCACGCCGAAAGGCGCGGCGGCGAACTTGGCGATCGGCGGGGCGTCGCCGGTCGCCACCTTGAGCGGAAAGCTCGCGGCGTTCGAGAGCTCGCGACCGGCGTTGTCTTTCAAGTCACGCGGCAGCTCGACCGTGAACGTGGCGTTTTCAGGCAGCGGTTTCGGGAAGCTGATGTCGCTCAGCTCGGGCGCCTTGTCGTCCTTGTCGAAGACCGGCTTGAAGGCTTCGCCCGTCGCCGATTTCAGTCGCACCAGCGCCGCCGCTTCACGGGAGATCGGCGCCGAAAAGCGCAGGCTCATCGGGCGGATCGGCAAACACGGCGCATTGGCGCGCTCGCGCTCGCACGAGAACTCGGCCGTGAACGCCGGCCGCACCGTGAAGCGGTAACGCTGCTCCGCACTGGTCACGATCTTCTGGTTGGCCGCCGCAGCGATGCCCTTGCCCCAGATGAAACGCACGGCGCTGCCGTTCGGCAAAGGCCGGGCGCAGGCGAGCACGAGTGTGCGTTCGGCCTGGGCTTTGTTGATGCTGCGCGCCTTGAGCAGCTGTGCGCGGGGCTCGCCGTCGATCACACGCACCGGCAGACGCTCGCCGATGCCTTCGACTTCGCACCACGCATTGGCGATCACCGTGGCCGGCACCGCGGCGCCGGTCAGGCGCAGCAGGAAATACTGGTCTTCTTCGATCTGCGCGCCGTCGTACGGCTGCATCGAGGCGATCGCCGGGCCGCCGGTGGTGAAGCTGTACTCGGTGGGGCCGGTCAGTGCGCCGGCGCTCGGCTTCCAGTCGCTGCGCGCCTTCAGCGTGCAGCGTGTGCCTGGGCCTGGGGCCTCGCTGAAGTCGTAGAGCCAGACCCGGTCGTTGGCCCAGCGGCCGGTGCCGGTGGGCACGGTGCCTTGGCAAGCGACGCTCATCGGGTCGGGCAAACGCAAGTCACCAAAGGGCACGACCGCTTCGGAAAACTTCACGACGATCTGGCGCACCTGCGCCACTTCGCCTTGCGGGCTGACACTGCTGATGGTGGCGGCGTGGCTGGCCAGCGCCCAGAGCGCGCCGATGGCCAGCACTGCTTTCCCGATGATCCCTTGTGGCATTCCGACTCCCGGCTTGAATTTGCCGGCAAGTCTAAGAGCGCGCGCTCAGGCAACCCGGCCTATCGCGGCCCCTTCTCGTCGGCCTTGATCTGCTTGCGCAGCAGTTCCACGTCGCGCAGCCGCGCGTCGATGACCGACGCGTCGATGAAGTCGACCGCACCACCGCTGCGCGCGCGGCGCTGGCCGGCGTGCAGGCGGTCGACGGCGCCGACCAGATCGCCTAGCGCAAACCGAGCTTCGGCGTCGGCGCGGATCGCGCGCAGCGGCTGGCCGAGGCGCTCGCTGACTTGGCTGAGCGCCGTCCACGCGAGCGGGTCGCGCGGGTTCACGGCGACCCAGGTCTGCAGTTCAGAGGCGCGCTGTTTCAGCACCGTGTCGTCGGGCCGCGCCACGCCGGCGGCGGATTCGGCGAGCACGGCTTGCGTGGCAAGCAGCATCACCGGGCGCGAAGCGTCGTTCGCATATGGCGCCAGCGCTGTGCTGGCCTTGGCCGCGTCACCGCGCGCCAGCAGCGACTGCACGTTGAGCAGCGCCACCGCACGCTCGGCTCGCGCGTCACTGCGCGGGCTGGTGCGCACGATGTTGAGCGCGGCGGCGATCGACGCGTCGGCGCGCGCCCAGTCGCGCAGCAGGGTCGACCCGAGTGCGCTTTCGTAGGCGCTGGCGAGCTTGTCGGCCACGCTCGCGGAACTGCGCTCGGCGTCGAGTGCCTGCCAGCGGCGCAACGCGTCGACCCGCGTGTCCATCAGCACCCGCGCGCGGGCCTGAGCGGCGGTGTGTTCGAGAACGCTCACCGGCGGTACCGGTGGGGCTGTGCCGAGCCGCGCCCGCGCTTCGCCGATGCGCTCGGTGGTGAGCGGGTGGCTGCGCAAATAGGGAAAGCCACCGCTGTCGTTCAAGCGCGAAGAGTGGTCGAGTTTTTCGAACATCGCGGCCATGCCGCCGGGCGCAAAACCGGCACCCGACATGACCGCAAAACCGACCCGGTCGGCCTCGCGCTCCATGTCGCGCGAGAAGTTGAGCTGGCCCTGGATCGCCAGCGCCTGGCTGCCGGCGATGGCGGCGTTGGCGGCGTCGACGCTGCTGTTGCCGGCACGGCTGGCCGCAAGCACGCCGACGATCAGGCCGGCCAGGCTGACGAGCGACGCACGCTTGCTGTTGGCGATGCTGCGCGCGATGTGGCGCTGCGTGACGTGCGACATCTCGTGCGCGAGCACCGAGGCCAGCTCGTCGCGCGTGGCGGTGATAGCCATCAAGCCGAGGTGCACGCCCACATAACCACCGGGCAGGGCGAACGCGTTGACGCTGCGGTCGCGCACAAGGAAGGGTTCCCAAGCCATGCGCTGATCGATGTCGGGCGTGATATTGCCACGCACCCGCGCCTGCGCCACCAGCGGCTGCCACAGCGACTGCAGGTATTCGAGCAGGACCGGGTCGTCCAGATAGTCGGGGTCGGCGCGGATCTCGCGCATGATCTCGTCGCCGAGCTTGCGTTCGGTGCCGAGGTTGAAGTCTTCCGAGGCCGGGTCGCCGAGCGCGGGCAACTGGTTCTGCGCCCACGCGGGCGGGCACAGCAGTGCAGCGGCACACACCGTGGTGATCAGGCGCGCAAGCAGCGGGGAACGGCGGGAGCGGGTGTCGGGCAAAACAAATCGGCGCGGGCGCGGAGTCTAGGGAAGCGAATCGTGCGTGGCATCATGCCGCACAAAGCTTTCGAGAGTGTTTCGCCCCATGAGTTCAACGCCATCCTCCCCGCTGACACATTTCGACGCGCATGGTCAGGCGCACATGGTCGACGTGTCGGCGAAGAGCGAAACCCACCGCGTGGCGCGCGCCAGCGGCGTGATTCGCATGCTGCCGGCGACGCTGGCGCTGATCGAGGGCGGCACGGCGAAAAAGGGCGACGTGATCGGCGTGGCGCGCATCGCCGCGATCCAGGCGGCCAAGCGCACGTCGGAGCTGATCCCGCTGTGCCACCCGCTGCCGATCACGCGCGTGGCGGTCGAGTTTCAAATCGAC
>Ga0307516_10002767_pt1 | contig 23142 bp, 29 predicted proteins | sample 19_EM_MG_FD_203310 | JGI IMG/M metagenome (GOLD analysis project Ga0307516, IMG submission 203310) | Populus trichocarpa ectomycorrhiza microbial communities from riparian zone in the Pacific Northwest, United States - 19_EM | ecosystem: Host-associated > Plants > Roots > Unclassified | place... | reverse complement strand
AACACATGGTAAACACATGTTGCTCCACAGCACATGGTTTCCTCATGTTTAACTGTGCATTGCTGCGCACCTCATGGTTACCACATGTAGAATATTCCAGAACTACTTACATAAGGATTCCGCGGGATGCCTCACGCATAACACATGTTTTCCATTTAGTATATATAGTCTACCAGATAGCATATTAGTTCTTTAGTTGTATTCTCTTAAGATCTCCACTCTAACAAAGTGTGAGGACTATAGTCAATATAAACTTCTCTTTCCCTTTCCTGTATTCCTTCTTGTAAGCCTGCGAGAACCCTTGTGGTTTGAGTGTGTCTTAACAAGAGTTACCTAAATTACTGCCTACTCTATTTTCAGACTGACCTAAATTACTGCTTTCAGATGTATCCGAAATTTTGTCCGTAATCTATTGTTTCCACCTGACCTAAATTGGTACCGAAAAATGATGTTTTGGAACCTCTTTCGAAGCACCAAAAATCTCAGGTTTCGGTGCACCTAAAATAAATAATTTGTGTCTTCCGAAAATGTTTCATTAAAATAATGTTTTCAACTCATTTTTTTTTGAACTACACCGAAATCTCTAACTTTCCGGTGTGTAACAAAGCCTGCTACTGCCGTAGAAGGAATCACTCAGAGTCACTATGTAGACTCACTAGTGCGCAGTGTGGTTCATGGCGGATAATTATAGGGCCTGGAATCCTCAGCGTGGCCCAACATGCGTTTCGGTGTGCCAAAATCAGTCTCCTTCTCTGTAAGAGGGTAAGCCAAACCATGTGCTTGAGGACCTCAATGAGTCAAATTCCAGGACACTAAGACGCCGGTCCACTTTTGGCCTGCAACCAGGCTCAGATGACGATTCGGACTCGGCCAGCTCGTCTTATTCCGACTCTGATCCGTCCAGTTCCACTGAAAGTGTATCGTCTTTCGTGTCTGAAGCTGATCTACCGAGGCTACCGATGTAGGTGTCGGACAATTTTCCTGAGCAAAGGTATTGACGCCACTTGTCCAGCTTAGAAAGCTGCGGTACAGTCTGCGCAGCACGGAAGAACGGCACTACATTGAGGATTCTATGACTGCGACACGACTCAAGACGCGACATCATGATCCTTATGAAGATCGGGAAGGGCAGACGCTCATGGATACTTTTTGTACGTTTTACCCCTTTTCTTTTTTTGCAAGACATTGATGAATAGTTGTCTTGATTCGGGCACAGCGAGGAATGAATCGCATATGAGTCGGATACAATTTCACGATCAAGGCTCAACAGGCCTGCTTTCGGAGGGCAGAATCGGACCGGCAGGCTGCCATGCATGCGAAACAGGTCTGAACAACTTAGATAAGTTCAAAGTCGACGAGGAGCACATACGGGAGAAGAAGAGCAGAAGCTGGAAGAGGAGCAGGAACTCCTCGAGCAAGAGAAGCTCCGTATCCAGCGTGAGGAGAGCGAGAAGGAACAGTGCAGAGAGAAGTTAGGAATGTCAACGACCACCGAGGGTTAGTCCTCAGCGCGAACCCCTCTAAAGGTGGACATCCATTCCCCGCATAATTTCCCCACAAATTGCCTTTGATAGGACATGAAGCTGACCATGAAGGTCGTCGAGGCGAATCCACAAGCGAAGGCTGAGCGCTGAGTGATCAAAGGGGCGGAGACAATTCACCTCGAAATTGGACAAACCATGGATAGCGAATTAGAAATAAATCGCATTGCCAGTGTCTGTATCTCTCTTGAATGTCAAATTTTCTATGTCTATAACAAGCTTCCTCTCACAGTCAGGCCAATTATACCGAGGCATACATCTACCAAGCGCCTCGGCTCGTTCACGGCCAGTCGCCCAAGCTCTGCTCTCTTCCCTTCCAAAGCCAACCTGTCGCAGGCCGAAACTGAGGTCACAGCGGAGAAGAGCCCCAAACCACTGGCCTAGGTGCCATTCAATCTCCTGCATCCCGTCGATGGTTTCGCGGAAGTCTTCGTCGCCAAACTCGTCCAACGCATAGGCGGTTGGGCCATCCCCACTCTCGTTCCACGACGACGAGACACGGGCAGAAACCATAGAGAACGATATCACTGCGGTGTGGAAGAAGGCGGGTTCAGGTATACGGGCCAGGACGAGGTTGAAGGACTAGGCGACTCGGATATATGGGATTATGACGGTGTATTTCCAGATTCTGAAGATTACGCCGCAACGCCAGCCGCTAAAGCCATTGTTCCGGCTTCCGAGATATCGGATGTGGGCGCCTAGGATGTTGGGGCAGCGCGAGCTGAGTGACCGGGTCCTCTTCTATCGATTTGCGCAAGATGCCTGGCCAGAGAGGGTAGCCATGACGCCTGAGGGGAGGTATGTGCACGACGGAAGGTATCACATGTGATCCAAACTGTCTTTTCAAACGCTGGCTGACCGAATTCCGATCTTATGATAATTACTGGAACAGTGGAACGGCGGAAGCTGCTTAACATCAACATCTGCAAATCCAAAAATCCACAAATGAACGACCGCCTGAAGATGGAAACGAAAGCCGAAGGGTTATTTCATTCATACATGCGATATGTAGCAACAGCATCTCGTATACGTAGTAGATGATTGATATTGAGGTTCTTTTTTCGTCGACATCAGTACTCTTGACTATCGCGGACTAACCGCTGGAGATCAGTCCAGGACCTCCATCCTTCTGAAGGCGAGTTCGAGGGTGGAAAGAGGTGACTTAGGTTGGGAAACATGAGAATCAGGCAGCGGAAGATGCTTGCTACAGGTGACTCGATGGATGATTCCGAACAATCGAGTCTCCGTAGGTTTTCGTTACAGAGTCCCGTGGTGAGTGCCCTGCTTGGATCGAAAGCTCTATAAGCTGTCGCTATGCTGATTTCAGAGAGCCGTGGACAATTCTGTAGCAAAGGGATGTAGCCCGCCAACGTTATCTGTTTCCTCTTCAAATCACGACCATAGAGCGTCAGGTTCTGAAGCTGCGGAAAACTTTTGGATGCTCGATTGAGCCATGCATTATCGAGCATTTCAACCCCAGATAATTGGAGGGTCAACTTCCGCAGGTTTGTGAGGGCAAGCAGAGGCTGGAAGATGCTTGGAGTTTCAGCATCATTGACATCGCGGACTAATGGCTGTTTCACATCCTCGCAAATAAGAATTGAAGATAAAGAAAGTGGTAGGTGAGGGTTACGGGCAAGAGATTGTAAGAGCTTGCCAGGGGAATGAGGTTGCGAGGGTTGGCCCTCCAGGTAGAATGCCAGGGAAAGGAAAGGAAGATGCATTGAATCCATAACAAGTGCTGCGCTATTGAAGTCCTGAATATTTAGGCTGAGATTTCGAAGTTTCGGAAACCCGTGGTCCAGAGTCACCACGCCAAAGGGAGGCAGGATCAGATCTGGTTTGTCTAAAGACTGAGCCTCAGTCGGGATATGCAAATTGTGCAAAGTTTCGAGAGAGGTCATGCTGCGGAGGTGATGTAGAATACGACCAATCATGCCATCCGGTGTTTTTAAAGTTTCAAGATAAAGGGTGCGCAGGTTGTGTATGCTGTAGATGTTTTGGAAGATGGCGCGTTCGAAGTCTAATTTGTTTGACACAAGGTTTGACAATGTGCTATCGACATAGAGGACCTGAAGGTTGGGACATAACCTTGGTACTGAGGGGAGTAGCAGGGATACATGGGATAGTTCGGATGTTGAGGCCCAGGGACCAACTACGATGCCGACCCGCGATATATCCGGGCCCAAGAGGATGTCCATGTATGGAGCGGACTCATAAGCCAGAGAGTGTGTAAGAAAGATGGTTATCTGTTGTAAGTTTTGGAACGGATTACGGACGGGACGGTAGGTAGCAAGAGCGATGAAGAAGCTCTTATCCACCGTTGCATGTTTTCCTAGGCTCTCAGGCTGAATGGTTAATCTCTGGATTTTGTGTGCATAATACTCGAGTCTGGGCCAGTCGGTTGGGAGCAGCCTCCTAGAAAGCATCTGGAGATAAATGTGATATTTGTGGGTCGCAATAATTGTCAGGAGCAACCACGTACTATGACCTTCTCAGCCCCGAGCTTGACTTTATATGAATCTTGTGGCATCACTCTTACAAGGGGGGCTAAACTAGACTGATCGAGCCACAGAATGTTCAAGGCAGTATCTTGTAGCTCAAAAGCACATCAGTTTCAGGGTCTATCGTCAATCTCGTGGAGACAGATCGTTTCACCTGAGAGCGCACGACATGTGCGAGCAAAAGAAGGTAAGGACTTGTCTGGAATGTATTGGCATATTAGAGAAACCACTTCATCGATCCCGAGGCAAGCGTGCATGGCTGATCGCGAAAGAGATGCAATTCGGTCACGTGAAACTCGACCACCACTGCGTCCGCTTCACTAGCGCGTCTATATTGTGTGTCTGGCACCTATCACCCAGAAATTACCTGTGTCGTCAACCTCTGGACTGCTAGGCGTTGCCCAACATGGTCTGGCCGGAGAGGGCGGCCTCGACGCATGAGGGGAGGTATGTGCACGATGGAAGGTATCGCATTTGGGATGAGGATGCCTGGCGATTTGTCGAGTGGTTCCATCTGTTCGAATCTTCCCTTGGCTATAGTGACAAGATGAACGAGACAAAAACATGGACGACATTCCTACTACTTTGCTAGAACACACCCGCTTCGCATAATGGCTGGGAGGAGGCAATAACCCCGCATTCAACTTGATCTGCAGCCTAGGATCACGGTGAGTGGAGTTGCCAAGTTCAGACATTCTGCCGAGTAATTGTCCGTGTCCGAGCGTGGTGATGGTGAAGGGAACTGAATTCTGGAGTTCGTTGAGGTGACATGACCATTGGGCCCGTCCTAAAAGGGTGTGCCTGGAACAATGCCCCAACCTCATCCCAATTCGCGATCCAAACTATCTTGTCAAATGCTTGCTGAACGAATGTCGGTCGTAGGGTAATTACTGGAACAGTGGAAGGGCGGAAGTTGCTTACAGTAATATCAGCATCCGCAATTCCAAAAATCCACAAACGAGCGACCGCCTGAGGATAGGAGAGAAGGGTGAAAACAATTATTCCATTCACTGTATGTGATATGCGGCAACAGCGTCTCGTATGCTTGGTAGATGAATATTGAAGTTCTCTTTTTGTCGACCTCAGTACTTTTGACTTTCACGGACGAGTTGCTGGAGATCAGTCCAAGACTTCCGTGCTCCTTCTGATGGGAAGTTCCAGGGTATTAACAGGAGACACAGATTGGGAAACATGAGAATCAGGCAGCGGAAGATGCTTGCTATGAGTGACTCGATGGATGATCCGATGGATGATGCCGAACAATCGAGCATCGTAATGTGTTCGTTGCAAAGTCCCGCAGGAAGAGCTCCCCTTGTATTGAAGGATTTTAAAACTAACGATACGTTGATCAAACGGAGCCTCATGGCCGCGGAGCGACAGGGCCCGAAGCTGCGGGAAACATTTGGATGCCCGATGAGCCACGCATCATCGAGCGTTTCAACCTCAGAGAACCGGAGGGTCAACTTCCGCAGGTTCGTAAGGGCAAGCAGTGGCCAGAAGATGCTTGGAATTTCAGCATTACCAACATTGTGGACTAGTGTATGTTCCGTATCCCCGAGAATAACGAGTGTCGATAAAGAAAACGGTAGTTGAGGGTTACCGGCAGAAGACTGTAAAAGCTTTCTAGGGGACTGATGTTGACCGTTCAAGTAGAATGTCGGGGAGCGGAAAGGAAGATGCTGCATTGAATCCACGATGAGCACCGCGCTGTCTAAGTCCTGAAGACTTAGGCTGAGATCTCGAAGTTTCGGAAACCAGTGGTTCACCATGCCCAAGGGAGGAGGCAGGATGAGGTCCGGTTTGTCCAACGACTGAATCTCTGTCGGAATATATAGACCGTGCAAAGTTTCGAGAGAGATCATGCTGCCGAGATGATATAGAATACGACCGATCATGCCATTCGGCGGTTCGATAAAGCCAAGATCAAGGGTGCGCAGGCTGTGCATGCTGCAGGTGGCTTGGAAGACCGCGGATTCCACGTCCAAGTTGTTTGTCAACTCGTTATCGACATCAAGGTCCTCGAGGTTAGGACATAACCTGGCTATTGATGGGAGTAGCAGGGAAACTTCGCGTGTCGAGTCTAGACCGGCAAATGTAACGGAGGCCTCCAATATATTTGGGGTCAAGAGGAAATCAATGTATGGAACGGACTCATAAGCCAGTGTGGTGAAGATAGCCAGGGTTATTCGCCGTAAGTTTGGAAATGGATTACGGACGGGACGGTAAGTAGCAAGAGCAATGAAGGACCTCTTGTCCACCGTTCCATCGGAGCCCTGAATCGTTAAGTTCCGGATTTTGTGTGCATAGTACTCGAGTCTGTGCCAGTCGGTTAGGAATAGCTTTCTAACGATCGTCTGGAAAGAAATGAGATATTCGTGGGTCGTGTGGAGAACAATCACGTACTATGACTTCCTCATCCTCCCCATCTTCGGTAGCATGATGGGTTACGACGGCGAATGAATCCGGCGGCATCACACTTATAAGGAGAAATAAACTTTGATAACGCCACAGAACGTTCAATGCAGTATCTAGTAGCTCAAAAAATACATGAGGATAAGTATATCTTAAGAAGACAGATGGTTTCACCTGAGAGCCCATGATATGTGCGAGCTTAAGAAGCCAAGGATTCGCATGGAAGGCAGTCGCATATTAGAGAAACCACTTCATTAATCCGGAGGCAAGCGTGCATGGCTGAATCCCAATGACTCTGAGCAGGGAAGAAGATTGATTGACCACATTCTGGTCACGTGCTTGACCCCTTGCCTCTCTGTCCGCTGCATTACTACTCCCTAGCGCGCAGTATACTTAGCGTCTGGTACCCATGCCCGGGAAATTACCTTCAACGTCTGGACCGCTATGCGTGGCCCAACATTCGTTTCGGTGTCGCATTTCCTATATTCATAATAACCTTCCCACACAGTCAAGTCAATTATATCAAGTTATACATCCACCAGGTGCCTCGGCTCATCCCCAGCCAATCTTCTAAGCTTTGCTCTGGTCCCTCTCCAATGCCATCCTGTTCCAGGCCGAAACTGACGTCACAGCGGAGAAGAAGAGCGCCAAACCGCTGGCCTACGTGATGCCCAGTCCGCGTTCGACGCTATTTCAAAGGACGGCATTACACTCGCTGGGAGGGAACTTCGCGTTCAGTGGGCTGAGATTAAGGTGTGCATCCATGCGGCGTTGTCTCTCTCTACGACTGAATTCCTGCTATTACTAGCCAAAAGTCAAGCGAGAAAAAGGCGAAGCGCCACAGAAGGAACCGAGGCCACGCCCTCCCCCGGAACCGCAACATCCAAGCTTCCTAACGACCCTCTGGCCATAGGCACGACGAAAGCGCTGTGGAAAAAAAGTGAGAAAATGCGAGGGTACAGAACAGGTGGAATGGCTGATACAAAGCGGTCAGGGGAAAGACGATTCCAGTTCCGGTGAGCGGTCGACCGCTGTCCAATTTCTTTTTTAAAACTGAAAGTTAAAAACACCCTTGCCTTTACTAAAACTCACGTCCTCTTCGCATCCCGCCTCGGCATCGGAAGTGGTGACCAAACTCCACGCTCACATCTCCAAAGGCAGCCTGCTTTCCTTGAAACTCAAAAAACGCACTCTGTAACCCAGTGACGCCGACGAAGACGACGAAAAGTGGACAAGTAGGGTCTGGCAACATTGCTGAACGCAGCGAACAGGCCCATCGCCCGCAACCTTCCTTTTGACGCAACTTCCATGCAGTTTTCCTTCCTTATGGGCCCGTTTATTCGATCCACATCGCCGTGGATAAGGACGGGGCTGAGGAAGGTGGTGGCGAGGCATCATTTCGAGCTGGCTTGTCCCTGAGGGGAAACAGCCGCTCGAATGGGCTCGCGTTCGTCTGGATGCTGAGCAAGAAGGACGCGGAAAAGGCTGCTCGACGTTACGGTCAACAAACGAACGACTTCCTCAGTTCTGACCCAGGTTCTCGAGCTGCTGTCATTCCACACAACATACCACGAATTTCCCCCTTGCGACAGCAAGATCTTTCTAAGGAGCCTACTTGAATGAGCGAGAGTTCCTCTAGGAGTCCCTGGCGCAATCATGGCGAGCACTCTTCTCCGGCATGCCTCCGAGTCTTCTTACCTGGCTTAGTACTAGCTCGCTTCTCCGAATGAATTTTCGAAGCTCTTTCTTGAGTTCCACCTCAACGCTATTGGGCACAGGCATCATCTTCGAGCTATCGCTCCCTACCGTCCTCCCTCGGGCGGAGTAAAAGATTTACGAGGCACTTCCTAATACTTACACTCAAATTCTTTCATAGACAAGACAGACTGGAAATATTATAAAGGTGTAGCCTATGCCCCCCAGGTTCCCTGGATCCGAAATGTGACCCTCTGCGTGTGTTCCATCCTGGCTCGCGTTTCGCCGGCTCGTGCAACTTATTCAAAGGTGGATATCATTCTTCTTGATGACCCCTCTCTCCGGTGGATGCCTACGTCGGGAAAGCTTTGCGGACCGTCCGCATTCTCATTACTCATGCTTTACACTTATGTCACGGACACGAAGTTACAGAAAACTATCCAAACCGAGTTTGTGTCGGCGACACTGCTATGTATCACCACCCGATCGGTAAATGAAACCGTCACGCTTATTGCACATCGACTGAACACGATCGGTACGCAGGATCATCCCACTTCCCATTGACGATGCGACTGATATGTTGGCAAACTAGCTTATTACGACTGAGTCATGGTCATGGACGCTGGCAAAATTGCGGAATTTGACACTGTTATGAAACTGTGTGACGACGAGCGGTCGATCTTCCGGTCGCTCTGTGATTGAAGCAAACCTTCAACGAGCGGATATCCTTCATATACGGGAGGACCATAATGATGCTGTAACGACATAATTGGAGATATAGATTTATATCATGGACGAATGCTTTTACGATAGTAATGTTATCATTTGCAACACATTATTCGTTCCGGCTTCCGAGGTAGCTTTATTGGATATCTTTAGAGGGGGGGTATGTGCAACGTCGCATGTTATCCAGCTTATCTTTTGAATTGCCTGCTGACCGAATTCGAATCCTGGTCTTACGATAATTACTGGAACAGTGGATGGGCGGAGGTTGCTTACAGTAACATCAGCATCTGCAATTCGAAAAATCCTCAAAGGAGCGACCGCCTGAAGATGGGAAAGCAGGATGAAAGCAATTATTCCATTCAATACATGTGATATGTACAATAGCATATCGAGCTCGTATGCTTGGTAGATCGATATTGCGGTTCTTTTTTTGTTGACGTCAGTACATTTGACTCTCCCGGACCAGTCGCTGGAGATTAATCCAGGACTTCCGTGCTTCTTCGGAGGGGAAGTCTAAGGGTATGAAGAGGAGACATAGGTTGGGAAACATGAGAATCAGGCAGCGGAAGATGATTCCTACTGGTGACTCGATGGATGATGTCGTACAATCGAGGTTCCATAGGTTTTCGTTACAAAGTCCTGCGGTGAGTGCCTTCCTTGGATCAAAAGATCTATAAGCTGTCGCTACGCTGATTTCAGAGAGCCTTGGACAATTCTGTAGTACGGGGATGTAGCCCGCCAACGTTATCCGTTTCCTCTCCACGGCACGACCATAGAGCTTCAGGTTCTGAAGCTGTGGAAAACTTTTGGATGCTCGATTGAGCCACCCATCATCAAGCATTTCAACCCCAGATAACCGGAGGGTCAACTTCCGGATGCGCGTAAGGGCAAGCAGAGGCTGGAAGATGGTTAGAGTTTCAGCATCACCGACATCGTGGACTAATGAGTGTTCCATATCCCCAAGGATAACGAGAGTCAATAAAGAAAACCGCAGATGAGGGTTACGGGTAAGAGATTGTAAGAGCTTGGTAGGGGGATGAGGTTAAGAGGGTTGGCCCTTCAGGTAGAATGCTAGGGAGCGGAAAGGAAGATGCATTGAATCCATAACAAGTGCCACGCTATTGAAGTCCTGGAGATTTAGGCTGAGATTCCGAAGCTTCGGAAACCCGTGGTTCACCATGCCAAAGGGAGACGGGATAAGATCTGGTTCGCCCAAAGCCTGAATCTCAGTCGGGATATACAGTAGGTACAAAGCTTCGAGAGAGGTCATGCTGCGGAGGTGATGTAGAACATGTCCAATCATGCCATCTGGCGGTTTTAAAGTTCCGAGATATAGGGTGCGTAGGCTGTGCAGGCTGCAGATGCTTTGGAAGACGGCGCGTTCGAAGTCCAGGTTGTTCGGTAACCTGGTATTGACATAGAGGCCCTGGAGGTTGGGGCATAGCCTGGGTACTGAGGGGAGTAGCAGGGATACATGGGAAAGTTCAGGTAATAAGGGACCGACTCCGATGACGACCCGTGATATATTTGGGCCTAAGAGGAAATCCATGTATGGAGCGGACTTGTAAGCCAGAGAGTGTGGGAGACCCATGATTATCTGTTGTAAGTTTTGGAACGGATTACGAACAGGACGGTAGGTAGCAAGAGCAATGAAGAAGCTCTTATGCACCGTTGCACGACTTTCAAAGTTCTGGACGGTTAATTTCCGGATTTTGCGTGCATAATACTCGAGTCTGGGCCAGTCAGTTGGGAGTAGCTTCCTAACGATCATCTACACAGGTATAAGATATTCGTGTATCGCGTCGAGAACAACTGGGAACACGTACTATGATCTCCCTGTCTTTGGCACCATCGTGGGGCACAACGGTGAATGAATCTGGCGGCATCACCCTGATAAGGGGGAATAAACTCTTCTGATCATGCCACAAAACATTCAAGGCAGCATCTAGTAGCTCGGGAAGCAGATGAAGATGAGTACGTCTCAATCTTAAAGTAATGAAGACATATTGTTCTTATTCACCTGAGAGCGCATGACATGTGCGAGAAAAAGAAGGCAAAGACTTGTCCGGAATATATTGGCATATTAGAGAAACCACTTCATCGATCTCGAGGCCAGCGTGCATGTCCGACTGCAATTCGGTCACATGCTACTCGATCGCCTCTGCGTCTACCGCAGGCACCTATAAACGGGAAATTACCCATGCCTCCAACAGCTGCCTTTTCCGTGACCCAGCATGCGTTTTGGTGTGCCAAGATCAGAATCTCCTTCTCCTGTAAGAGGGTAAGCCACGAAACTTCGAACCGTGCCCTTCACGACCTCAATAAATTCCAGGAAACCAAGAAGACGGTCCACGTTCGGCCTGCAACCAGACTCGGATGACGACTCGGACAGCTCGTCTTATTCAGACTCTGGTCCGTCCAGTTCTACTGAAAGTGTATCGTGTTTCGCGTCATCAGACGCATTCTGCTACGCGTCTGAAGCTGACGTACCGAGGCTACCTACGAACGTGCAATTTTTCGCATTTTATGCAACGGTATTGACACCACTTAGAAAGCCACGGCTGCGCAGTACGGGAGAACGGCACTACATGGTTGCGATACGACTCAGGACGCGACATCATGATCCTTTGTGAGGATTGAGAATGGCAGACGCGAATGGATGTTTTTGTGTGTTTTACCCCTTTTCTTTCTTGCAAAGACATTGACGAGTTGTTGTCTTTATTAGCGCACAGCTCGGAAGGAATTGCATATGAACCAGATACGATTTTATGATCAACAGGACTGCTTTCGGAGGGCAGAACCGGACCGGCGAGCTGCCATTCATGCGCAAGAGGTCCTGAACAACTTCGGGTGGGGTTCAAAGTCGACGAGGAACCCGTACGCGAGAATTTCAAGTTACGGGAGAAGATTTGGGATCAATTGAAAATATGATCAAACTGGGGGAAGACGAAGCGAAAGCGCGACTTGAGGCTCAAAAGAAGCCCAGGAGGAGGCGGAGCGGAAACGAGAGGAGGAAGAGAGGAAATCAAGGAAGCGGGTGACAGGAAGAGGGCAATGGAGGATGAGAGAAAAGCTTAGGAAGAAAAAACGAACAGCGCAAGGAGCTAGGGATGTCAACGACCACCGAAGATTGGTCCTCAGCGCGAACCCTTTTAAAGGTGGGCATGCATTCTCCGCATAATTTCCCCACTAATTGCCTTTGATAGAACGTGAAGCAGACCATGAAGGCCGTCAAGGCGAATTCACAAGCGAAGGCTGAGTGGTCAAGGGGGCGGAGACAATTCACGTCGAAATTTGGACAAATCACGGACAGCGAATCAGAAATAAACTGCATTGTCCGTTTCTCCATTGAATGTCGTATTTCCTATATCCATAACAACCTTCCTCGTACAGTCAAGGCAATTATACCCAGTCATACATCACCAGGAGCCTCGGCCCATCCACAGCCAGCCAGTCTTCCAAGCTTTGCTCGTCCCTTTCCAAAGCCATCTTGTTGCAGGCCGAAACTGAGGTCATAGCGGAGAAGAAGAGCGTCAAACTGCTTGTCCAGGTGACAATCAACCTCCCGGACACCGTCGATGGCTTTGTAGAAGTCTTCTTGGCCAAACTCGTCCAACGCATAGGGGGGCCGGCCCACGACGAGACACGGGCCGAACCCACGGAAGAACGATATCATGTGGGAAAGGTACAGGTATAAATCTGGGGACAAGGGTCAGGACGAGGTTGAGTCGAGCATGGGCTACGCGACTCCGATATATTAGTTCCTGAAGATTACCCCACAATGTCAGCCGCTGAAGCCGTTGTTCCGGCTTCCGAGGTATTGGGTGTGGGTCTCTGGGATGTTGGGGCAGCGTGAGCTGGGTCCTCTTCTATCAATTTGCGAAAGACGTCTGGCCAGAGAGGGTAGCCACGACGCGTGAGGGGTGGTATGGGCACGGCGGAAGGTATCGCATGGAATCCAAACTATGTTCAAATGCTTGCTGACCGAATGAATCCTGGTCGTACGATAATTACCGGAGCAGTGGAACGGCGGAAGTTGCTTAACATCAGCATCTGCATTTCCAAAAATACACAGATGAGCGACCGCCTAGAGATGGGAGAGAAAGGTGAAAGCAATTATTTCATTCATACATGCGATATGTAGCAATAGTGTCTCGTATGCTTAGTGGATCATTGATATTGGGGTTCTTTTTTTGTCGACATCAGTATGTTTGACTATCGCGGACTAGTCGCTGGAGATCAGTCCAGGACTTCCGTGCTCCTTCTGAGGAGAAGTTCGAGGGTATTACGAGGAGACTTAGGTTGGGAAACATGATATTCAGGCAGCGGAAGATGCTTGCTACGGGCGACTCAATGGATGATTCCCTCCAATCGAGTCTCTGTAGGTGTTCGTTACAAAGTCCTGCGGGGAGTGCCTTCCTTGGATCGAAAGATTTACAAGCTGTCGCTACGGCGATTGTACCGAGCCTTGGACAGTTCTGGACCAAGGGAACATAGCCCGCCAACGTTATCCGTTTCCTCTCCAAGACACGACCATAGAGCGTCAGGTTCTGAAGCTGCGGAAAACTTTTGGATGCTCGATTGAGCCGTGCATCATCAAGTGTTTCAACCCCAGATAACCACCGGAGGCTCAATGTCTGCAGGCTCACGAGGGCAAGCAGAGGCTGGAAGATGCTTGCAGTCTCAGCACCATCAACACCGGGGACCGATGAGCGTTTCGTCAAAACCCCATGAATAGCGATTGAAGATAAAGAAAGCGGTAGATGAGGGTTCCGGGCGAGAGACTGCAAGAGCTTGCGTGGGGAAGGTGGACGGGGAAGTCGGTGCGTGAAGTAGAATCCCAGGGAAAGGAAAGGAAGATGCATTGAATCCATGATGAGTGCCGCGCTATCGAAGTCCTGAAGAATTAGGCTGAGATTTCGAAGTTTCGGAAACGAGTGGTTAACCATAGCGAAGGGCTGAATCTCGGTCAGTATATACAGACTCTGCAAAGTTTCGAGAGAGGTCAAGCTGCCAAGATGATGCAGAATACGGCTGATCATGCCATCCGGCGGTTTTGAAGAACCAAGATTAAGGGTGTGCAGGTTGTGCATGCCGCAGGTGGCTTCGAAAAACGCGAGGTCTAAAGCCAAGTTGTCTGGCAACTTGCCATAGACCCTGAGGTTCTGGAGGTTGGGACATAACCTGGGTATTGAGAGGAGTAGCAGGGATATATGGGAAACTTCGGGTGTTGAACACTGGTGAACTGTGATGGAGGGGGTCAAGAGGAAATCAATGTACGGAATGCACTCATTAACCAGAGCATGTTCGAGATCCATGGTTATCTGCCGTCAGTTTGTGAATGGATTACGGACGGGACGGTAGGTAGCAAGAGCAATGAAGAAGCTCTTATGCACCTGGGTCGTCCCATCACAGTGCTGAATGGTTAATTTCCGGATTTTGCGTGCATAATACTCGAGTCTGGGCCAGTCGGTTGGGGCCAGCTTCCTAACAATCATCTGGAAAGAAATGAGATATTCGTGTGTCGCGTCGAGGACAACCACGTACTATAACCTCTGATTCCTCATCCCTGTCTCCGGTAACATTGTCCATGACAGTCATGACAGTGAATGAATCCGGCGGCATCACACTGATAAGGGGGAATAAACTCTTTTGATCATGCCACAGAACGTTCAGAGCAGTATCTGGTAACCCAGAAGGCGATGAGTATCTTAAAGGTGTGGAGACATATTCGTCTTATTCACCTGAGAGCACATGGGATGTGCAAGCGAGAGAAGACAAGGACTTGTCTGAAAGGCTTTGGCATATCAGAGAAACTACTTCATTGATCCTGAGGCAAGCATGCATGGTCCGATGGTGCTGGCAATTCGGTCACGTGCTACTCGACCGCCTTCATTGCCGCGCTCTTTGACCACTCTACATCGTCCGTCTTTGCTGCATTACTGCCCGTCCAGCGCGTAGTTTGGCGTCTGGCACCTATAAACGGTAAATTACCCATACCTCCAACGGCTGCCTTTTCCGTGACCCAGCATGCGTTTTGGTGTGCCAAGAGCAGAGTCTCCTTCTCCTGTAAGAGGGTAAGCCACGAAACTTTGAACCGCGCCCTTCACGACCTCAATAAATTCCAGGAAACCAAGAAGACGGTCCACTTTCGGCCTGCAACCAGACTCAGATGACGATTCGGACTCGGACAGCTCGTCTTATTCAGACTCTGGTCCGTCCAGTTCTACTGAAAGTATACCATGTTTCGCGTCATCAGACTCATTCTGCTGCGCGTCTGAAGCTGACGTACCGAGGCTGCCGACGTAGGTTTCAGGCAATTTTTTCGCACCTTAGGCAACGGTATTGACGCCACTTAGAAAGCCACGGCGGAATCTGCGCAGTACGGGAGAACGGCATTACATCGAGGATACTGTGACTGCGATACGACTCAGAACGCGACATCACGATCCTTATGAAGATTGGGAACGGCAGACGCGGATGGATGCTTTTGTACGTTTTACCCCTTTTCTTTTCTGCAAAGACATTGATGAACAGCTATCGATTTTAGCGCACAGCGCGGAAGGAGTTACATATGAACCAGATACGATTTTACGATCAACAGGATCGCTTGCGGAAGGCAGATTCGGACCGGCGAGCTGCTATACATGCGAAACAGATGCACGAGGTCCAGACGAGCCTTGAACGACTTGAGATGAAGTCCAAAGTCAACGAGGAACGCGCACGGGAGAATTTCAAGTTATGGGAGAAGAAGATTTGGGATGAGATTGAGGATGTAATCAAACTGGAGGAAGGCAAAGTGAAGGCGCGACTCGAGGCTGAAAAAAAGGCACAGGAGGAAGCGGAGCGGAAACGAAAGGAGGAAGAGAGGAATCGCAAGGAAGAGGAGGACAGGAAGAAGGCGGAGGAGGATAAGAGGAAAGCTGAGGAAGAAACAAGACGGAAGGAAGAAGAGGAGGCGAAACGGAAGGAAGAAGAGCAGACGAAGAAGAAGCTGGAAGAGGAGCAGGAACTCCTCGAGCAAGAGAAGCTCCGTGTCCAGCGTGAGGAGAGTGAGAAAGAACAGCGCAAAGAGTTCGGAATGTCAACGACCACCGAGGATTGGTCGTCAGCGCGAACTCTTCTCAAGGTGGACATACATTTCTTGTATAATTTCTCCGCTAATTGCTTTGATAGGACGTGAAGCAAACCATGAAGGCCGTCAAGGGGAATCCACAAGCGAAGGCTGAATGGTCAAAAGGGCGGAGACAATTCACGTCGAAAATTGGACAAATCACGGACAGCGAATCAGAAATCAATCGAATTGTATGCATCTTCATTGACCGTCGCATTTCCTGTATTCATAATAACCTTCCCCACACAGTCAAGCCAATTATACCAAGTTATACATCCACCAGGAGCCTCGGCCCATCCCCAGCCAGTCTTCCAAGCTTTGCTCTCTTCCCTTTCCAAAGCCATCCTGTTGCAGGCCGAAACTGAGGTCACAGCGGAGAAGAAGAGCGCCAAACCGCTGGCCCAGGTGACCTTCAATCTCCTGGACACCGTCGATGGCTTCGCCGAAGTCTTCTTCGCCAAACTCGTCCAACGCATCGGCGGCTGGCCCATTCCCATTGTCATTCCACCACGAGACACGGACTCGAAACCATGGGAGAACGATGTCGCGTGGAAAAAGGCGATGGGGTACAGGTATACATCTGGGGACAAGGGCCAGGACGTGGCGGAGTCGAGCGTGGACTACGCGACTCGGATATATGGGATTATGAGGGTGTATTTCCAGATTCTGAAGATTACGCCCCAACGTCACCCGCTGAAGCCGATGTTCCAGCTTCCGAGGTATTGGATGTGGGTCTCTAGGATGTTGGGGCAACGCGAGCTGCTGGGGACTGGCATAGCCGCGCAGTTGCTATACAGTGAGTCGTTCATACCATCCTCATATTGCTCCTTTTGTGCTAACCCATTCTGGCGCAGTTGGTCTCGAAGTTCTCGGCTCCCATGCAAGGAATTTGTATGGTCGACAGTGGGATAAATTGCTCGCAGTCATCTACGAAGGAATCAGTGTTGGGGTTGATGGGACTGGTTCTAACGGCAATAGTCTTATTGGAGGATCCAGTCCTGAGGGCATCGCCGCTCGTGTGCGTGTCCAACTCGAGGTCGAGAAGATAATGCGTGGATCATGAACGGGACAAAACACTGGGCAGGAGGAAATGCATTTCTTTATCTCTTCTCGATCGCTCTCTCCATTCATCGTATCGATAGATTTGTTGTGCAAATATGTACTGTATGTATTATTGACGAGAGCCATAAGGCGGGTAGACTTTGAATCCGTCCTGATCCGGTCTGGTATCCCGTCGACAATCTGATTTAAACTCGGATAACGCTCCATCGACATCCTCCATCCCTCCAGTATGGCTCGTCAATTCTTCGTTGGTGGCAACTTTAAAATGAACCCTGTCACCAAAGAGCAGGCCAAAGCTCTCGCCAATGGGCTAAACGACGCGGTACTGGATCCATCCACAGGTAATACACTTTACCCTCTTTCTGTTGCGATCTGCATTAATCGTTGGCCGCAAAGAGGTCGTCATCGCTCCTCCTTCCCTCTACCTTCTCCATTTGAAGGACATCCTGAGCCCCGAAATCAAGCTTTCTGCCCAGAACGCGTATCTCAAAACATCCGGCGCGTTCACTGGGGAGATCAGGTGCGCCCCTCTTTGTCCTGTCCCACGAGATGTAGTCAGTAACATTGAAACAGCCCGGCGCAGCTCGTCGATGCAGAGATTCCATACGTCATTCTTGGTATGCGAAACCATCTGAATTGACGTTCGAGAGCTGACATCGCTTCACAACAGGCCACTCTGAGCGCCGAACGCTGTTCGACGAGACCTCTGAGCTCGTTGCGAAGAAGACCAAGGCCGCAATCGAGGCCTCCCTCAACGTCATCCTCTGCATCGGCGAGACCCTCGAGCAGCGCGAGTCGGGCTTGACTGCCCAAGTGAACGAAGGGCAGCTCAAGGCCGTCGTAGATGTCCTCAAGGAATCGGATTGGAGGTGCGTCTCATCGTCTTACTAGTGGATATATGCGCTCATACTGACTCGTTTTCGACAAAAAAAAAAAGCAAAATCGTCATCGCGTACGAACCAGTTTGGGCGATCGGGACCGGCAGAGTTGCCACCTCGGCTCAGGCTCAGGATACCCAGGCGGATATCAGGACATTCCTCGCCAAGGCTGTTTCTCCCGCCGTCGCAGAGGCTACCAGGATTATTTATGGTGGAAGCGTGACTGCTGGGAATTGCCACGACCTTGGTCAGTTTCACCTCTTTTCTTTCACTCATCCGGGAACGTAGGGGCTTATGTGCTTCTCGATCAGCGGCACAACCCGACGTGGACGGATTCCTCGTTGGTGGGGCGTCGCTCAAGCCAGAGTTTGTCAACATCATCAATGCGCGGAAGGTATAGACGGAGTGTCATAACTTGTGTATTTTGGAGATTGATACCGTGTATTTTTCACCCTCAATTCTTTTCTGGATGTCAGAATTTAGAGACTGCTGCGCGGCTTTGATTTTGATGGTTAGGGTCCGCTGAAAATTGAATATGTTCCCTATTTGGGTATTCATGGAGGGTAGGGTTTTATTTCGGTGTGCCTCTATTTGACATACATGGTGAGGTCGGCCATCTTCAGATATTTATTGGATTCGTGTCTGTTGCCCATACGGCGCGAGTACTAGCACCCCCCACATCATACAAGACTTCCAAGATCCTAAACTCTACATGCGTCGCCCGCTGCTCTTGTCAAGGTCTTAGGAAAACCGTACGTTGACGCATAGGAGCTCCTGAGGCGCCATTCTATTTTGGTCCGTCGGCGGAAGAGGCTGTGCTTGAATGGCTATGAATCACGCAGTGGCGTAGTCCTTGGCAGTTGAGTGTAGGATTTTCACCGGACCCCTGGAGCCGATGGGATCCGTTTGTCCTAACGCCAATTGGGCATCGTATCAGCATTGATACAGCAATTAACTAGATAATTCGTGCTGGACTTACGTCACGATTCAGAAGGCGGGCGACATTCCGAAGACCTTCCCGCGCGACATCCATCGTGTCGAGTACGACCCGCTCACTGAACGACTCATCTCGTTTTGGTAGGCGCCAGCGAGCCATGCTATTGCCAACTTTTCGAATGATTTGCGTCCATTGATGGACTGCCTCTTGCGCAGTCGGGCGGAGGCGGAAGTCGGGAGTCATCATCTTTGCAATCAAGGTGTCCAGAAAGTCCAACCCTTCGTATTTCTGCACACAAGGGGTTCAATCGCCAAGTCCTCGCCAAAGTTATGGGAGGTTCGTACCTGATGAAAGTCCTTCTTGAACACATTTCCTACGGTAAACACATCAAGCTTGAAGGCGTCGTAGTAAGGGGGATCGACCGCAAGTTCTGGAGGATCTCGATCCCGTCCACCGAAGTCATTTACAAGATATGCTTTCCCTGGTTCGAACCGGGTGGAGCAGTCATAGTCGATGATGACATACCGAACAGGGTGGTCGATTCGGGAAAGGTTAATTACGGGATCGATGCCGTTTTGAGCCCGGTGGCTTGCAACGAAATGCCACCCTTGTGGACTGATGGGACGCGCATCCATCATGATATTTGGTCCAGTCAAGTCTCTACAAAGGGTTTAGTTAGTCATGATATGGCAAAAAGTGAGTGGCTGAGTGCACCCATGAGCAACCAATCTATCGTGCATGAATTCCGTTCCCTGATGACATGTTTAACTAAAGCGAGATTCCAAGGTAAAGTTGGGTAAAGACTCACTTCAAGAACCTGTGTGACAAAATCGACTACTTCACCGATAGCCGTAAACTCTGGATCATCGTATGGCCGCAATAAAGGCATAGCGATGTAATAGGTATCTGGCAAAGAAGGGTCCGAGAAAACATCAAGTATCTCTACGCAATGATTCCTGTTGTCCGGCTTCAAAGGGTCCGGTGATAGACGTCGTCCGATTTCTATCTCGTCCGACTTCCGCAGAGTTCGCTTGAGACAAACATCCCGAGCATCCTTTCGGCAGGCATCGATGACCATCTCCCCCTGAGAGTTGAAAATGGTGGAACGATCCCAGGGCGATGAACATGTAGGACTCACGAAATGTTCAATGGCGTCCTCACAATCCCAGGGCTGTAGAGATGTTCCTAACCAGGAAGGTGACCAGTCTGGATGGTATCTGGGTCGTAGCCTATATCCTTGGCTGAGAAGGAACATATAGCGATCGCGCCAAGTGACTTCAATCTCGTTGATCTTGCCTGCTCTTGAATAAAAAACATCAAGGACTCGTTTGGTGGTGGTAGTCGTGCACCTTGGGGTTCGGGTGGCGAGATGCGGGTGGCTAGGTCCAGGATACCCGGACGAACTTGGGAATTGCATGGATCAGTCACTGGCCGATTCACTGTTTGTTCTGAAGGGGTACACAAATAAGGTGTAAACAACCTACCCTGGAATCTGGCCCCTTGAGCCAACACAAGAGTATCTGGTTCGGTGCAGATTACAGATGAGTAATGTCGATCCCTTTTATGGACTGGTCGGACCTCACTCTGAACCATCATGGTCAACAGCTACACTGTCTTTAATCTCTTCCTTGGAACTCTGACTCTGATTGGGGTCATCTTTTCCGCCGTCACCTGGTGCCGCAACTACCTTCCCTCTACTCAACTGGCTGTTTTCGACAAAATCTTCCTCGAAACAAAAGAAGTCTTCGAGTGCGCCAAATGCGATAACCTCCTCGTGGATATTCGGCTACAAACGATAATCCACCAGAGGTTTTCTGAGTTCGTCGGAATCCTTCGGCACACCTCGAAAGATGCTGAATTTCCGATAGGTTTGAGTTAGCTCGCCAAGGCTATCGCGAGGAAGTTTACAGGACTATGAATGTCCTAGACGATATCAAAGGACTTAAGGGCCTGTCATTCGAGATAAGGGAAAAGGCATCAGAACTCCGGCGTTTCAGATCCTGGCTTACTGTCAGTACCGACCTACTTGCTGGGATGCTTAGACACACTCACATGTATTTGCCAGACGACGAGCCAAATGGAACGCATGCTCATATTGGATCGATCTCGTTCCTCAGCTACCACATCTACGCCCAATACAGTCGGTGATGCTGGGGAAACGTCTTCATGCCTAAACCTAACTTGTAAGTCCTGTGTCCTGAGTCTCGTTGATATACGTCCCACTCTGCCCTCTTATAGACGGAAGAGTGGCTGTAGGGTACGCCGACAACGTACAGCAACCCGTCACAGTATCAAGCTCCAGTGGAACTCAGGCCTTTACTGCCATTGGCCAAGCTACATCCATGGATCTCGCGGCTGAATCAAGGTCTGTCATTGCCGATTCTGATATACCTGGTTTGACTGAAAATTATATTGTCAGTTCAACTCGCTGCATCCGGTGTCTCTTTGGTTTCAATCACGTTCACCCTGACGTCCCCACGTCCACCATTTCGTATCCCCCATTCAATACCTCTTCCGCTGAACTTCCGATGGGTGATGTACGGTCCCCATTTTCGGGAGCAGCAGTGGCGTACAGCAATTTCAAGCGATGGCCAATCCGCTCAATCATCGCATACTTCATGCCACCGTCCAGTGACGAAATGCAAGTTCCAACGGACCTGGCATAAGCACACAGTGATCTGGTGTTCCTTGACACCAAATTAAAATGATTGTATAAGTGCGTCTCTGGCTCCGGCCTGAGTCAATCTAGCAGTAACTACACAATGTTTGTAGTTTTACTATCCATTGCAACAACCGTTTGCTGGGAACTCACTTCCGATTGATGACTAATGGCCTTAACCAAACAACAACTCGCCGCTCGCACACATCTGGACTCCCGCTCACTGCTGCTTGCAATCTGTCACAGTGTCAATCTGTTTCCAGCACGGAAATCCCTACCGCCGTCTCTCAGCTCAGACTCTCTACCTTCTCGTGGCAGGGAATCTCCGACACGCTTCCCAAAAAACCCAGCCCCGGAGTCTTGTAACCGTACATCTAACAGGCCATACCCGCCAATCCTTACACCCCTCATTGCCTACGACACCTATAATTACACTCACAACACCATCCACGGCCCGCAAGTGCTGTGAAAGAGTTGAGTGGGGAATCAAGGAGGATCTGCCATGACTCATGCTGGTTTTGATGGTGAGGAAGGTAGAGGCAAGCGTGTGGGGGTGAAGTAGGCGAGCTTCAGCCTGTCCACGACGTCTTCGCGGGGGCTTCCACGAAAGCATCTCCCTTTCCGTGGCCCTCGAATACGGCCACCCACGACTAAAATACTGTAACTACGTAGTCTCGAAAGCTAACATAAATAACTCTGATGAGTTTCACTCAAAACCCCAGTCTGCTGCGTTCAGTGGCATCAATGGGACGTAGCCCTCCATAAAAGTTGAACAAATCCAAATCACTGTAGCTATAGCACTCCAGCTCTGTTTTTCGGCAAGGTCAGAAATGAGATTGCAGTAATCTGACATATGAGGGGGACTAGTGCGTTCCCCCGAGCGAGGAAACTTGTATGCAAAAACTTTCTTTTCTGCTCAGCAAATCGATCGCACACATAAGCCTCAAACATGGTTTCATCCTCTTGACCACTGCACGATGGCTACCTTTCCTTATTCTCCGCTGAGCAGTCAACGTTCCATCCAGGGGTCTATTCCCCACATACCCTCCATGGATTTATCATTCTCTCTTAAACCGACTCCCTACGGCGGGCGAGGACTCTACGCGACAAAGCCCATCCCCAAGGACACCCTCTTGGTCACCTGTGATGCACCTCACGCGACCGTCATCTCCCGCAAATTCCGCAAAGAAGTCTGCAGTCACTGCTTCGCATACGCCTTCGACTGCAACCGGAACGCGTGGAACATCCGGTACACGGCGCACGAAGGCAGTGGAGTATGGTTCTGCACTGAAGAATGTCGGGATGTGTGGGCGGTAGAACAGAACGTCGATGGGCTGCAGGGCTTGATGAACGTTGCTGTCGACAAGCTGGCTAGATCCATGAAGAAGCCGAATTCGAAAGCAGATGCATACCTGCCTTCTGTCGCGGAAAGCATGCAGCCTGAGGACATCACTCTCGAGTTTCACGATCTCGCTTGGAAACGTGCTGAAGAGGTATACGCTCCCTCTGATTATCAGACGCCATACCTGGACGACATGGAGTTGGACGCCGTGCGATTCGTAGTCTACGGGATCATCCACCGGTATCTCGAGGACACGTTGTCACTCGCTGACA
>Ga0307516_10002766_pt1 | contig 23142 bp, 28 predicted proteins | sample 19_EM_MG_FD_203310 | JGI IMG/M metagenome (GOLD analysis project Ga0307516, IMG submission 203310) | Populus trichocarpa ectomycorrhiza microbial communities from riparian zone in the Pacific Northwest, United States - 19_EM | ecosystem: Host-associated > Plants > Roots > Unclassified | place... | reverse complement strand
TGCACCTCACCAAGCATATTGCTCGGCGCTCATATTCAGCCCAAGGCGAAGCACAGTGAGGGAGCAATTTCGGCACAATGTCCCTCACTGGATCAAAGAAACTCCGATGGTGCCAGAAGATTGGGACGCGACTTTGCAGGTGCTCAACGCGCACACCGGAGATGTCAATAGTGTGAGATTCTCGCCTGATGGCAAGCTCCTGGCATCAGGTTCGGATGACCACACTGTCAGGCTGTGGGATCCGGCGACGGGGACCTGTCACAGCACCCTGGAGGGCCACTCAGACTGGGTCAGATCAGTGGCATTCTCGCCTGATGGAAAGCTCCTTGCATCAGGTTCGGATGACAACACTGTCAGGCTGTGGGATCCGGCGACGGGGACCTGTCACAGCACTCTGGAGGGACATTCAGGCACCGTCTGCTCAGTGGCATTCTCGCCTGATGGAAAGCTCCTTGCATCAGGTTCGGTTGACAACACTGTCAGGCTGTGGGATCCGGCGACGGGGACCCGTCACGGCACTGTGGAGGGCCATGCAGGCACCGTCTTCTCAGTGGCATTCTCGCCTGATGGAAAGCTCCTTGCATCAGGGTCGGGCGACAACACTGTCAGGCTGTGGGATCCGGCGACGGGGACCTGTCACAGCACTCTGGAGGGACATTCAGGCACCGTCTGCTCAGTGGCATTCTCGCCTGATGGAAAGCTCCTTGCATCAGGTTCGGTTGACAACACTGTCAGGCTGTGGGATCCGGCGACGGGGACCCGTCACGGCACTCTGGAGGGCCATGCAGGCATCGCCTTCTCAGTGGCATTCTCGCCTGATGGAAAGCTCCTTGCATTAGGTTCGGATGACAACGCTGTCGGGCTGTGGGATCCGGCGACGGGGACCTGTCACAGCAATCTGGAGGGCCACTCACGCTGGATCGGATCAGTGGCATTCTCGCCTGATGGAAAGGTCCTTGCATCAGGGTCGGGCGACAACACTGTCAGGCTGTGGGATCCGGCGACGGGGACCTGTCACAGCACTCTGGAGGACCATGCATGCATCGTCTTCTCAGTGGCATTCTCGCCTGATGGAAAGCTCCTTGCATCAGGGTCGGGCGACAACACTGTCAAGCTGTGGGATCCGGCGACGGGGACCTGTCACAGCACTCTGGAGGGCCACTCAGACATGGTCAGATCAGTGGCATTCTCGCCTGATGGAAAGCTCCTTGCATCAGGTTCGGATAACAACACTGTCAGGCTGTGGGATCCGGCGACGGGGACCTGTCACAGCACTCTGGAGGGCCACTCAGACTGGGTCGTATCAGTGGCATTCTCGCCTGATGGAAAGCTCCTTGCATCAGGTTCGGATGACAACACTGTCAGGCTGTGGGATCCGGCGACGGGGACCTGTCACAGCACTCTGGAGGGCCACTCAGACTGGGTCATATCGGTGGAATTCTCGCCGAACGGCAAGCTCCTCCGATCAACTGCGGATGATGATGCCGTCATGTTCTGGGATGTTGATCAGGCGAAGGATTTTCAGCAAGTGCAATCAAGAGACGCCCCATTTATGTCGGTACCCACCGGGCATGCCCTCGACACAAACCTGGGACTAGCGGAACCCGCCTCCGGCACTCAGGATGAGTCCCAGTTTGCAGCCACTTCACCGTTTCTTTTGCATGTCAGTGAAGGTTGGATACTCTTAGGAGAGCGAAAATTACTTTTGCTTCCCTGCAATCGGGGTGAACCGGTATGTTTTTCGTGCAGTGGCAGCCTTGTTGCCATTGGGTACGAGTCTGGGATAGTTTCCTTTGTGGGATTTAATGTAGATTCCATTCCTTAGTAGAGCGGGGGCGTATTTGGCAATTCTTCGTGTTTTACCGTCGGTATTCAATTTTGCAGGTTGTCGCGGTCACCAAACGGTTTTTTTGGGATCGGAATGTCGTTTCGTTCGTTCAACGTTCATATTCGAGGGCTAGAGTGTATTTTTAGTGGTGGCTGCATAGATTTGGCCGCCTAGTTATACTCAAGGGGAGTTTGATGGGGTCACGATATTTGTACATACGTATATATGGTCATTTGTTAACACTTTTACATGACCTTGCTTTCCACCTCGGGAACGGCGCCGGCCTAACCATAGCATAACAGGGGATCGGGTCGCCGCCGCGGCCATGCCGCTGTGTTGACGGAACTACTGCTGGTAGGCCTTTGTTGAGATCCAGTCATCGCCGCCGATATCTAAATGAATAAAAATGAGTAAGAGCAGCCGTAAGGGTACTTAACAGGAACGGGAAAAGGAGTGTACATTGCAGTGTTCTAGATACCAGGCCACCAGCAATTACAAGTGAAAAAACAAAGGCTGAGCATGGGCGGATCGTACGCACACGTGAATGCAGATCTTTCTTTTGCTCGCCGCGGCCGAAGGTCCGGCGTGGAAACTGGCTATCACACTGGAGAATCCCAAAAAAAAGGCTTTGATTTTCGCAGCCCCCCTCCCCCCCCAACCAACAGCGGGTGTGCACTGCTGCTACAATTACAATCGAATCCCCTCGAGCTCATCCGCTTCGTGTATACATAGACCGTCATCCCTCATCCCACAGCCCGTCGCTCCACATGTAACCTGACTTGACCGAGAAGCGAAGCAAAAAATAAAATGAAACCCCAGGGAAAAACAGGTAGAAAAATCCTAACCCAAGAGCCGGTGGAAATAACTCAAAATATGGTTGCCCGGATAGATGAGATCGAATCGAGTCAGAAACGAATGACAAAAATGGGCCCCGGCAAAAAAGCAAAAGACCCCAGGTATAGGCGTACACCGAGCGACCGAAAAAAAACCCCCATGCTGATGGCAACTCGCAAAAGAAACCCGTAAAGAAAGCAGATCCCCACCGGAACAAAAAAGAATGAGATCCAGCAGAACAATCCATTTGTGTCTCGAACTCACATTGCCCCAGGCCCAGCCTCCAGCTTGCTGGGACAGTACCGGCTGACCATCTGCTTGATCTGTGGTCGCTTGATCGGCTTCGTTAGGAAGCAGTCCATCCCGCACTCGTAGCACTCCTTGATGTTGCTCTCCTCCGCAAACGCAGTGAGGGAAATGATCGGCGCCGTGTACCCCAATGCGCGAATCTGTCGAGTGGCTTCGAGACCGTCCATGTTTGGCATCTGTCCTCCATTAGCACAGAACCACCGGGAGACGGGAGGAAAGCACCTGGATGTCCATGAAGATGATGTCGAACTGTTTGTCCTTGGCCATGACCTCCTTGACTTTGTCGACTGCTTGCAGGCCGTCCTCAGCGACAGAGATCTCTTGGACTTTCTCCAGCTGCAGCACTTTGACGACGAGTTTTTGGTTGATCTGGTTGTCTTCGACGACGAGGACGCGGATGGTCTTGTCCTCTTCCTCCTCCTCCTCGTCCGTCACGTTGCGTTCCGAATCCTCCTCCGACACGATCGACCCCCCGGGCCCCGGGTTCTCTTCGCTATCCGAAGGTCCGTCGATGCGCATCGGGAATTCCGTCAGCGGCGGGCCCTTCATGATGCCTGGCGTGTTGACCTCCATGACCGGCGTCATCAGGGGCGGGTGGGTTGCTGGATGGTGCTGAACATGTTTCCCGGCCTCTTCATCGGCCTCACAGCTGGATCTTGCCGTCGCGTCCGCTTGATCTGCCATCCCGTAATCGTTCATGTTCTCTGCTCTACTCGGGACGAAGAACGGCTGCGACAGGCCAACCAGGCGCATGTTCCCATCTGAGGCTGTCCGCGCGTCGTGGGTGCTTCGGCCGCTGAATGCCCCGCCCGAGAACGCGCTGAGACTGCGGGTGGTGGTCTTGGTCGTGTGCGCGCTGCGCCCGCTCCGAGTGACGGATCGTGGTCTGGCGTATTGCTGGCTAGAGCCGGCAGCGGACAGGCTGCCGGACGAGTACTGCACCGGTATCCGCAGTGTGAACGTGCTTCCCGCGCCCTCGAAACTCTTGAGGTGGATGTCACCGCCCATGAGCTTGCTCAGTTGCTGACAGATGCTCAGTCCCAATCCCGTGCCGCCGAACTTCCGAGACAATCCCACGTCTGCCTGCACGAACGGCTCAAATATCTTCTGCTGCATGTTCTCCGGCACTCCTGGCCCCGTATCGATGACGCGGAACTCAACCCAGTGTGTCGCCGTGCAGGTGGACGGCGAAGCAGCACGGGATCCAGGCGCATCGGCAGCAGTCTCGGGATTCAACAGTTTCTTTGACCGTGTCAGGAACGCCTTCGTCACATCGGAACCCTCATTACGGGATCTGGATGCGGTGGAATGCCTTGTGAACAGCGGCGGCCGCGATGGTCGAGCCTGGCTGACGGGACTGGAAGGAGACGCCGACGCGGGGGCCGACGGCGATGCTGGCGGACTTGCCTGTGCCCAATTGCCGGGTGTGTCCTTGAAGAAGATCGGCGATGCCATGTAATCCTTTTCGGTGACCTCGGTGTACGGTGTCATATCCATCGAGCCGCAATTGGGCATCGTTTCGACGACGATGCACAGCTGCACCGACCCATTCTCACCAGTGAACTTCAGCGCGTTAGAAATGAGGTTCTACAGCACCACCACGAGTCAGCACTCCTCCCTCTCCCCATTCCATCTGCAAACTCACAATGACGACCTGCAGTATCCGATTGACGTCGCCTATCAGGACGAAATCGATGCAGTCTGCCGGCGATACCTCGTAGGTCAGTTCGATCCCCCTCTCCTTGGCCTGGGCGGTGAAGAACGCCATGACCTGGGAGATGAACTCGCGCACGCGGAACGGGCCCGTCTCAATCTTGACCTGTGCACCCCACACCTGATTCTTCGAGAAAGTGATTAGATCCGTCAGTAGATGCAACAGCAGCTCTCCACTCTTGAAGACCACCCCCAGACTCTCCCGCGTGGACTGCGGCAGGTTTGTCTCTTCCAGGACTAACGAGCACATTCCAAGAATGCCGTTCAGCGGTGTTCGCAACTCGTGCGACACGTTGGCGATGAACATCGTCTTCGCATCGTTCGCCGACTCGGCGAGGACCGTCTGTTGCTGCAGCTGCTCTGTCCGCTCCTGAACTTTCTCCTCTAGCTTCTCGTACTGTCCCAGCAACTCCTCCGTCATCGCGTTGAATGTGTCGACCAGCGCCGTCAGCTCATCCTTAATGAAATGACGACCCACTGGCACCTTCTGCGGGATCCGGAAGTTGTCGCGTCGACCGGAAGAATTCCTGCTGGAGATGTCGGATATGTTCTCGGCGTCCCATGTGCCCCCACCCTTCCTGCCAAACAACCTCATCGGCGACCACCATGGCTGTTTCTTGGGTTCTTCGCGGTACTCGGGCGGTCGTCCGCAGAGCTTCGTAGCTTCGTGCAGTCGACGGATCGGCCTGACTGCGAAGTGGGCGATGATGAAGGTGGTGATCTGGGGAGAACTGTCAGCTAGGAGCTCGCCACGCGCTTAGAGGGGCGGGAGTATCGCGTACCAATATGAGGAGCACAGTGCCAAAGACAGTCCCCACCACGATCTTTGTCAGTCTATACATCGGCTCAAAGGTCTCGGAATGCTCTTGCTGCACGATGAGGAGGAACGACGAATTCGTGGCGTCGAAAGAAACAGTCGCAAACCTAACTCGGCCAATCCCTCCGTCAGCTACCGCGATAACCAGCCACAAGACAGGAAGCCCGGTGATACCCACCCTATCGAAGACTGCTCTCCAAACCCGTCCTTCGCGTCGAGATCCACACTGCTGTAATTGCCCATCCCGCCCGCGGCGTTCCACGCCTCGTATGCCTTTGGATACTGACTGAACGGCTGTGTCTGGAGAACGATGTCGGGCCTGTTCTTAGGTGGAAGAATGTACTGGAAATTGTCGGTGACTCCGTTGATTGCGAACCTTCCAGATGCATTGTTCCAGCGGTTCAGCCGGCTCTCCGGCCCCAGCAGCAGCACCTGCCCGGTATCCCCCAGTCCCATGGTGTCGTTCGTCACCTCCAGCAGCGAGTGGATGTTGAACACCACCGTCATGAACCCCAGCGTGGCCCTCTCGCTCGGCACGGCGGTGGTGTTGTTGAAGACCGGCACCGTGAGTGAAGCCGCGTAGACAGCCCCCGACTGCCCTGGATCCCTCCTCTCGAACGTAGCCGGGCCCAGGAAGACGCCGTCCGCATTGATGTCCGCCGGCGAGATCCCATTCCGGTCCTGGGTCGGCACCAAGCTCCGGAACTCCGGCGGCGCGCCGTCGGGCGCATTGTACGCGGCCACATCGTCGATACTGTCCAGAAAGCCCTGCGAGTCGCGATCGTACACCTTGCTCAGGTCCAACAGATCGTAGCCCCCGACCGAGGTGATGTTCAGGTAGCAGCGGTCGAGCGTCTTGTTCTGGACCGACACGTAGAGCACGTCCGGATACGTCGAGAGGAGGATACTAAACGACCTGCCGGCGGCGGTCCAGTTGCGCGTAAAGTTCTCGTGGGTGACGGGGATGGCCAGCGCGTTCATGATGTTAGCGCGAGCGGCAAGGGCGCGCGCAGTGGTCGTGAACACCAGCAACGATTGCGACAGCTCTTTCGATTTCAGCGCCGCAATGACTTGAAGGCGGGACGAGCGGAGGTCCGACACGAGGCCATTGCTGTAGTACCACTAAAAACGCGCAGGCGATGCCGACGTCAGCCCGACCACCTTATTCGCCGGTACTCACGACGGAGCGGAACCGAGCGGTAGGTGGGGGAAAATAATAGCAAATGACACGCATTAACCACCGGGAGACCCGAGACAGACCGTGATGATCGCGAGCAGGCCCACCGCAAACAGAGCCGTTATGGAGACCAAGCCCTGCAGCAGTGGAGTCGGTCAGCGGATTGTTCATGACGTTCCATGGGGCCGAGACGTGGTGATGCGCAGTTCCACGGTATTGCCTGGTGCCATGCATGTAGATTCTTTCTCTTCGTGGCGGGGTGGCAAGTGGGGTGGGGCGGGGGGTGAGATCCATACACACAACTGATATTTCAGATTGATCTTCATGGCACCTTCGTTGCCGCGGCGGGCGACGCGATCGCTACCAACGGACGGTGCGGATATATGGTGGGCGATATCCACGGATGCGATGCTGGATTGTCGGGGGGTCTCCGGCAATGGTGGAGGAGGCGGCGAGGGAAGAGATGGCGGTGGCCGAGGACGAGCAGCAGCAGGCGGTGGTGGTGAAGGTGGTGAGGATGTGCGTCGCAGCGGACGAGCTCCCTCGCCGGTCCCCGTGTCTCTTTGCTTCCCGTGCATGCACTGCTAGGAGGAGGAGGAGTATCTAGGAGCAGGAGCAAGAGCATGAACAAGAGGAGCAGCAGGAAGGGGGAGTGCGGAGGCAGGACAGCAACGGCAGCAGGAGCAGTATGTAGCAGTAGGCGTGGCTCTGGGCCAGGATTGTTGTTCTGGGTGAGTCGTCCTCGACGTGGCACGTGTGAGAGGCAGCAGTAGTAGTAGGTGGCTTGCACGGGCAGAGGACCAGAGTGGGTGGCGGCTGCTTTGGCAGCGGGGCCTCAAAGGTGGAGCGGGGCTCGACCGTCCTTCCCGTTTCCTCTTCCCTTTGCCTCCGCTGGAAGTGCAAGAAGGACCGACTGGCTGGCTGGCGGCAGATTCTTGCTGGATATCGTGTGCGGACTGCAGATGCACGAATGGCGAATTCCAGCGGATTTTGCTGGATATCGTGCGCGGATTACAGATGCACAAATGGCGGACCCCAGCCGGATACTTTGTGTGCGGATTACGGATGCGCGAATGGCTGGCAGAAACAGCCGGGATTCGGCCACGGGGAGACGAGGAAGAACCGCCCGCCGTGACCCCGCTCTCCTCTCTCGATGCGGCCGGCCAGAGCAACGGATTCGCCATCGAGGCGTCCTCTGCAATCTCCATCCTGCGATTCCGCATCCACACCACGCCCAGTCTGCGGTTCCATTCTATTTTTCGATTCTAGCCGAACCGCCGCTAACCCGCCTCGAGATTGCTGTTGCTGCTGCCGTTGGTTCGAACTTGTACGTATCATATCACATCATATGCATGTAGAGCCTCCGCAGGAATCCGACCCCAACCGGCGGCCGCATACATACACACACCTCATCGCTTCGCTGCAGAGGAGGAAAGGAAAAAAAAAAAAAAAAAAAAAAAAGGAAAAGGAAAATCCCAACCCGCGGATCATCCTTCCGGACCGCGTTGACATCGACCCAAAGTCTTATGTGGATATCCTGGTGCACCCGTATCCATATCTACGGCCCATCCACACCCCGGGCCACTCACGCGAGAATCCTCAGCGAAAAGCAAAAACGCCCTTCGTTCATCATCTCCTCACCCTCCCCGCCGCGATCCTCTTCCCCCCACCCACGCGCAAAATATCCACCGTCCCCCGTCCCGACTCGCGCCACAGCTGGATCGCCAACTCTAGCTTATGTACGCACCATCCTGCCATACGCCACACCTCGCCCCCTCCCCTGTACAAAAAGAAAGAATCCCAGATCTTGCGCCGCACCACACCCACCACGGCATCGCGCACGCCCACCATGGCTGTCTCGCGATGGCCGCACACCGACTCGCATCGCGGTAGCATCTGCAATCGGGGTTGGTCGCCTCGCTTGCTATATACATAGACATAGATATCCTATCCATGTACAATTACAGGGCTAGCGTCTTGGCATTCTTGGCAAAGTACCGCCCTAAGCCAAGAAATCGAGTGCTGTGTAATGACTATGCCAAAAACCGCTCACTCTCCACTGCCAGCATATCTATCCTGCAACAAACTTTCACGATTTTTCACTTCGATACCGCGGCGCCAACCGTCGACTCAAATGTCGCCGCTGCGCCGCTTTCATATGTTCGACCGAAACCTCTTGGTATTCTAGCAGCTCGAAACCTGCCGTTGCCTATCATTTTTTAACAAGAAATTGTTCCGATTGCCACAAACCACGGCGTTCTGCACGCAGCAGGCCGTAGTGAGAGATCGGCATAAAGCTGATGGACAGCGGGCGTCTTATGTAGAGAAGGAGTAGACATAAGTCCCTCCACCACGCAAAATTTGTCAACATTCAACCGTAAATAGTGTCCCACCCGCCGCGTTATTATTTTTAATTTGAATTTTGTAGGATTGAGCTCCATCATTATCTCTTCAATTCCACGAATTCGTTTTCCTCTCTTTATTTGGCGGCCGCCTGGAGTAAAGGCTGGAATCGGGGGGGGTTTTTTTTTTTTGGAAAGCACAAACCCCGGTCGCGCACCCAGTATCAGACAACTCTAGTCGGCCACATTCACGGCCGTGGGGGAGCATGTATGGTATATACATACACGGACCAGCGCAGCAGCGTGAAGATCTCTCCTTTGTTTGTTTTTTTCTTCCGAGGCGTGCGTGCGTGGGATGGATGATGGCGACATGGGATTTCCGCATTCCCCATGCTCCTCGCGCCCCCGGCCGATTATTGGAGGGCTGCAACTGGCAACAGGCGACTGGCGGACGCATCGCCGGACACGTAGATTGATATCTATAGACAATACTGCGGCCCGGTAGTTGGTTCGGCTGCCACCGGAAGCCTTTCCCGGTGGACGTCACTTCGTCACGACGAAGTCGCCGCCGTGCAGGGAGTGCGAGCCCATGCCAGCGAGAGATTCCCAAGCGGCGAGTCGTGGTCGCCGCTTCTTTGCCCGGGCTGTCGATGGCCCCCCGCGGCAGATCTTCCCGTCTCCTGTGATCTTCCGCACCGGTCGACATCTCCATGCGATGACGCGACGTGTGCACGGTGCGGCACGGCGTGCGGACGGCGCAGCAGGCACCCGCCAATGCTTCTCCGCTCCCGTATCGCCATCCCAGCGGTGGCGGCCCCCACGCCCCTTCGCGCCCCCGCCCGCCCCGTTGCGACAGCCGGGCCCGATCGAAATCTCCGGCGCAGCCAGCCGCCAGTCGTTGCCACCTGCTGGCCAGCAGGAATGAATCTCACAGGACGATTTCCCGCAGGCGGGCGTGAGCAGCGTGCAGCGGCGAGATTGGAGGGCGGCTGCATGCATCGAGAGGCAGCACCGCCACACCCGGAGGCGGTGGCTGGCGCGCGATCGGGCACGGTTCCCTGTGCTGCAATATTGAGTGAGAGAACGTCAATTCACTTCGCGTACGCCCCGAGGTGTGCTAGAAGCAGCAGATACTATACCGTGACCGCGTGCGGCCTGCCCAAGTTGGGCGGCCATGAGCCCGGTTCCACGCTGTCAAGCGGCCGTACCTGCGCCGTCGCCACCGCAGACTGCACGCTGTTACCTGCGCGCATCCGCCACGGCCCCGAGTGACGCCCTGTGACCGCTCACATGCTCGTGTGCTCTCTCCATTCGCGCCGAGCCATCGTCCGTCCGGCTGTTTGTCGCGGACTTCGCCGCCGCACACAACCACGCACAAAAAACCAAGTTGTTTCGAATTGGCTCGCATGAAAAAGAAAAAATGGAAAAAAAAAATGGAAAAAATGGAAAAAATGGAAAAACCCAAACCGAGCCACTGATACAGCCGGCATTTCGCTTTCCTCACGCCTAACCCCCACACCCCCGCCCCCACTCTATGTAATGGTATGTATTGCACTTCGCCACCGACATTTGGGCCTCGTCACACATCCCCCCCTCCGTTTCGGAAGAGATTACATTCTACAACAGCAGCTCCAGCGGATTCTCGACGATCTTCTTGAGAGCTCCAATGAACTCGGCCCCGACAGCACCATCGACAGCCCTGGTTTGCCGGTCAGCATTCGCTTTCGGAGAAGGGGGGAGAGGAGTGCAGCACTAACCGGTGGTCGAACGAGCCCGAGACGACGATCTGGCTGTCCCACTCGACGCCGCCGTCCTTGCCCTCGACGGCGACCTTCTTGACCGCGCCGACGGCGAGAATGCCGGCCTGAGGCGGGTTGATGATCGCCGTGAAGCGCTCGACGGCCGGGTTCATGCCCATGTTAGAGATGGTGAAGGTGCCGCCCTGGTACTGCTCCGGCTTGAGCTTGCCGTCGCGGGCGAGCGCGGCGAGCGACTTGACGTCCTTCGAGATCGCAACGAGGCCCTTGGCGTGCGCGTTGGCCACGATCGGCGTCATCAGGCCTACCGGCGTGGCGACGGCAACCGAGATGTCGGCCGTGCCGAACTGCTTGATGATGCCCTCGCTCTCGCGATACGATGCGTTGACCTGCGGGACCTTGACGAGCGCCGCCGCGACCGCCTTGATGATGAAGTCGTTGACCGACAGTTTGTATTCGCCGTTGGCGGACGCATTGAGCGCCTGGCGCAGCTTGAGCAGCTTGCCAACCGACAGCGACGACTGGACGTAGTAATGCGGGTTGGTGTTCTTAGACTCGGTCAGACGCTGCGAGATCACCTTGCGCATGGCGGAGAGGGGGATGTCGGTGCTGGTAGGCGCTGCAGCGGCAGCTCCCAGGGCGCTGGAAGGCTTGTAGTTCTTGACGTCGGCCTCGGTGATGCGTCCACCCTCACCGGTGCCCTTGACGTCCTTGAGCGGGATGCCCTTCTCGAGAGCGAGCGCCTTGGCGAGAGGAGAGGCACGGATGCGGCCGGGCTCCAGCTCGAGCACGGCCCGGAGCTTGCCCTCGAACTCCTTGGGCTGCTCGCGCGTCTCGACGGCGGGGGCGGGAGCGGCCTTGTTCTCGTCCGACTTCTCCTCGGCCTTCGCTTCCTTCTTCTCCGCCTTCGGGTTCGTTTCCCTCTCCGCGTCGGCCAGGGTAAAGTCTGCGAACGGCGAGATGTCCTCGCCTTCCTCGACGACGACGGCGATCGGCTTCGCAGAACAGTCAGCGACCTGCCCGCTGAGCAGATAGCTCGAAAGATGGACATACGTAGCCAACGGCGACATCCTTCTCGCCGGACTCTTTCAAGATCTTGGCTAGGACTCCGTCCTCCTGGAACTCAAAGTCCATCTGCGCCTTGTCTGTCTCGATCTCGACCAACACATCGCCGGGACTGATAGTGTCGCCGGGCTGCTTCTGCCACGTTCCGACGTTGCCGGCGGTCATGGTGGGGGAGAGAGCGGGCATCGCCACGACCGTGTGGCGCGGGAACTCTATCGCCACGAAGCCACATCGTCAGTCGGTCAACCTCACAGTCTGGAATGCAATCTGCACGGTGCAGTAGATAGGGAATGTACGTTTCGAAGCGTAGTGCCTTGAGAGCAGAGCGGCGAGGCATTGAGGTGTGTTTGTTCTGTTGTGCGGACAAAAAAAAGCGTTATCAGCCGCCATTCAACTCCGATGGAGAAAAATCATACACGATGGACGAGAAAGCCACTCCCCTCTCCTGCCGCCCTCGTTGAACTTGGCGACGGACACGGACGATAGCGATGGAACCCGTCGCCACGAACGACTGAGGGACGTGTAACTTACACTCGCAGCAGACTGGCACTCCTGACGCCTCCCAACGCACGCGAAGAAGCTCTCACCAGTGTAGCCGACATGATTCTGTTCTCGGGGGATGGTCTGATCGAATTGACAGCGTACGACGGAAGGATGGAGGAGACTGAAGCGTCTTTTTTTTTTCTTTCCTGACGGGCGATATGTAGATCGTCGGCGGAGGTACGGAGGGTTTGCGAGTTGGGTCGAGGGAAGCCGTCGGAGAGAAGAGGTGTGAGGTTATGCGGGCGTCTCGGAGATCGTTAGATCGGTTGGAAATTTCGTTGGGAACTTTCCCCCCTCGCAAGCCGAGCCCGCCAACGAGGGCGAAGGAAAAATAATATTCCGAACGGAAGAGAAAGGGCTGAATGGAGATGTCAAGTATCGAACGGGTCGGACCCGAGTCTTCGCAACCCGCATTTCGCTGCTCCGTTACATTCGTTACCCTCTGGGTGCGAAAAAAAAAATACCGCTGTGCGGAGATTTCCGTCTCTCGCTGCCCCACATCTAGACGATCAGATGTTCTCACTCGGCGCCACTCTCTGCTGCAGTCCGACGATTCTGGAGCTACACGATCGTCCGTTGGGCGACTGAGGTGGGCTAGTCCACCCCGCCGAGCAGAGCCTACTGACCAGCAGATTAGAGTGCAATGCCAGACGGCTGCGTCTAGAATGACGAGCACAGTTACTGCATTTAAACCTCGCGGGTGTTAGAAGCAGCTCCAGTCCCGCCCTAGATCGTGGGTCCATCGATCTGCAGCGCCAAAGCGTGCTGCCCCTCGCACGATCGCGCGGCGAGGCGTCGAAGTTAAGCATAAGTCACGGCCGCCCATAAAAGACCGCTTCCCGTCCCCCTCTCTCGCCACCGACACGACCGCTACCGCTCGCAACACCCACCGACACAAGACGCATCGAGATGCACCTCGCGAACGCCATCGCGCTCCTGGCGGCGACGCTGCTCCTCGCCGGCCCCGCCGTGGCCGCACCCGCGCCGAAGAACGTCTTCCGCCCCGAAAACTTCGGCATGGGCTACCGCGGCCGCAAGACCAGCGGCCCCAGGAACTATCTCCCCTTCCCCGGCTCCCTCGGCCGCATCCTCGGCCCCGAAGACGCAGAGCCCAGAGTCGACCGCGTCGACCCCGTCGATTGCGTCGACAAGGTCGATGGCGTCTGCGTCTAGCCCGCGACGGAATGGCGGTGATGGCGGGGAGGAGGGAGGGCACTGGAAGGGATAGGGGGGTAATGGAAGTGATGCGCTGGGACAGCTGGCGTAATGGATGGATGGGAGCGGGAGTTTAACGCAATCAATGCTGCAATGTGGAGTCATGAGGTCGGAGAGCTTGAGTTAGTCGCGAAGTGAATAGACTAATATTTGTGGTCATGCTACGTACGCATCGCAAATGGGGGTTCTCCTTGGCCGGGCGAGTGGCCAAACTTACTCTGCAAAGATTGAACTTGGGCTGGAATGATTGGTGGACGGTGAGTGTGTTTGGGTGGGGTGGGTGAGTTTGCATATAACTATAAAGCGAGCAGAGGACACATCGTAGCCAACGGAGAGAGCCCGTCAGCCATCATTCATCATCCGCTCCCAAAGGGTTTAGTTTTCCGTTGCCTTCTCCACGAGTTGGTCACGCGCCATCCATCCGTCCCGCTCGCCTTGCCGTCCACAGTGTCGGCGGTTGTCGACCTGTTCCACTTCGCGAATACCTACTCCAAGCCGGAAGAAGCGGTGCTGCTATTCTCTTCAGAGCGTGCGTCGCCTTGCGGTCTACTCCAAGCTTAATTGGGTCTCTGGTACGTACAAAGGGCTGATGATGGACCCACTGAGCCACTCCATCGATTCCCTCCATTCGGGTCGGTGGTCGTTCTCTCCGGGGAGCCGAGGAAAGCCGGGAGAGGTTGCGTCCTTCTGCCGTGCGCACTCCAGATGCTTCCGGCGCTGTCCCACTCATCATCAGCTTCACTTCTGCCGACTCCACAGTGGACGGGGTGATCCGGGCCCACCGTCAGGACTGGGGCCCGACCGAAAGGTTGATGGCCCGGTCTACATATGCTCCGCCTCATCAGCTTACTGCCGAGTAGCCTTAGGTCAGCCCGCCGGTCCGTTCGAGCGGGGAGTCGACTGGCCGGGCATCCGCCGTTCGCACCCATTACCGTGGTATCCACAACCGTGTCCATATGTATCTTCGAGGTGAAACCTCGAAGTATGTGCCTACATGTCGTAATCGTGGCACGGAGAATAATGGAATACGGGTGACAGATGCAGTCGGGTTGACTCGGCTTGTGTCGCTATTACGACATACCTCCGTTACGTAAGTATGTCTCGAATTCGTGCGCTTTTCCGTCTCGGTCCAAACTTCAAGGTTTTCTTTTTGGCTGGGACGGGATGACAAGCTGGATGGCACTTTTCTCGAGATTGCGGGGAGAATACGGGGAAGTGGGGGACCCACGGAAAAAAAAGAGATAGATAGTCTAACATGCAAGTGTTGTTCTTTTTGTGCAGAGTTGCTCAGGCAAATACTTAGGGCATCTTTGGCGTCGTGTGATGCGTCGCTGGTTTTTGCTTGCCGCCGAGCGATGCTGTTGTGGCATTGATGATGATGTTATCTATCCGGCGGTGAGAATGACTATCATCCTTTTTGGCACAACCACTGCCAAAAACGGAAATTTTGCTTCGCCAAGCCGTGCATAATAATTGCTGGTTTTTTCTGAGTGACCCTCGTCAATTCTTCCCCCTCTACCTTCTTTCCATCTCCACCGAGTCATCTCAGCCTCCACCCGTCCGCACAACCGCACCACAACGGAAAAAAAAGCTACCGCTACAGCCCTCCAAGACCGTACGCTATAGAAAGACACCCGTCACCTGCCTGTTCTCAACTCCAACTCGCGAACTCGCCATCCATCCAACTCGCCCCTCGCTATTCTCGCCGCCTCGCCGTCGATCGAAAAAAAAAAGGAAATCTAAATATGTCGTCTACTCATTTCGGCTCCTTCTCCTCTGCCGCTGGAAAAGATTCTGGAAACAGCAACCACCCTGCAGCGAATTCGTCTGGTGGAAGTGGGAATAGTGGCGGTGGAGGTGGGGGCCCAGGCTCGGGATCCGGGGATTGGTGAGTTTCTGATCTGCAACCGTGCACTCCTTGCCCTGCGAACGGATTTATTCTCCCTTGCGATCGAGAGGGGAGAGCGCATGTCGATGATATTGGATGGGGGGTCGTTGTCGCGCGGGTTGTTGGATTGTGGTCCCCACCCTGTAGATGCTCTCAAGACTCCCACTCTCCCGACTCTTTTTTTTTGTGCTCTCCCAACACTCTGTGTGCGTGTATCGGTATGCGTGGAGTGGAGGGGCCGCGTCTTGGCGGTTGCAACGTCAATTGAAATCGATTGATGGCAGTGTGCGGTGTGGTGGTGGCGGGGACTGCTTTCGCTGCCGCTCGCACTCGATTCCGGGCTATGATTGGGGTCGTTGCTGATGTGCGTATTTCTTCGTTGCCAGGTCTCGTCGTGCCAACGGGGCCGCCAGCACCTCTGCCACTCGTCGTCCTTCGCTGTCGACCACCCTTACCCACAACAACAACGCCTCCTCGAGTGTCACTTCAACATCGGCGTCCTCCAACGTCTACCACCCCCCACACCACTACAACCGTCAGCCAGCAGCGGCACCCGCTACATATAGTAAGGACGAGCTCCTGAGTCTGTTCAGAGTCCAGGAGAGTGGCGGTTCCATGGGCTGCAAGTTGGCGGACCTAGTGGATACCGATTTCGGTGGCTCGACGGCTGCCTCTAGTGGGGGATGGGGTAGAAGCGGGGACGAGGCCACTAACGGCGTCGACATGTGTTGGGAGAAGGAGGGCGGCTTGAAACCGATTTCCCTCGAGGACATGACGGAGGAAGAACGAGAGGTTGGAGACCCTCCCACAAACGCCAGACCCCCTTTCGGCGAGGGCATTCCCCTTTTGCTTCCTTCGATGTGGGGCGACACGGTTTGCTGACCTCGGCTCGTTCACTTCTCGACTTTAGTTCTTTGCCGCCAATGTCAATTCCGCTCCTAAAGTGCTGAACAATGCCAACGCCAATAACACCCACAATGTCCAAGGTGCCCCCAATAACCAAGGCACCCCACCGCCAAACCGCAATAAGGCACCCGGAGTCGGGGTAACCCCTGGCAGCAGCCGCCCTACGACTCGTCGTCGCGATACCTCCGACGCGGGTCTCAGTGGAAATCCCTTCACGAACGCTACTCCACCACAGGTCGCCAGACGTCGCACCGACTTGCGCGGCGAAGGTGATGAGGTCGCTAGTCCTGTTCGGGATCGCACCTTCTTCGGTCGATGGGGCACCAATCCAGGGCCTGGCGAAGACGAGCTGGAGAAAAAGGACGATGGGTCTGCCAGCGGTAGCATAGGACGGAGCACTGGACTGTTCAGACGAGGAAGCGGTGCCGCATGGGGCAGTACGGGCTCTGGCAGTGCTCTAAACTCTCCCATGGGTACATTTGGCGGTGCTTTTGGCGGCGGCCCGATGGGTGGGTTTGCTCTTCAATCCGGCGACAAGGCCAAGGGTGCGGCTCCAAAAGGTGGTCTGCCCGGGGGTTCCATGCACCCAAAGGTTGAAGATGTGGACGAACGTGCCGAAGAGGACGATCGTGCCCATCAACCTCGTTCCGAAGGTACTGACGACGGAGGCCACGAGAGACCCTTGACTTCTGACACGGATCCATTCGGCCATGATGGGGCCTCCCATGACGAACAACAGCAGCAGCAGCTCCCCTCTCACGATGACCGAAATTCTCCGCTCCCAACTCCTGGACTCCACGACCATCAGAGGATGAAGGCATCCCCGTTCGGCCCCGGTTCAGGCATCAGCGTATCGACGTCGAGCCAACCTAGAACCGGCAGTGCGATCGGCACACCGACCAAACAGCGCAGCGATTTGGGGGCCTTCGGTGCCTTCGGCGGATCTCGCGAGGGCCTTGGCGGCATGGGCAGTCTGGGCATGTCTGGGCTCCACCACCAGTTGCAGAATCTGACTTTCAATCAGCAAGGCCAGGTCCCTCTCAGGCGCTCCAGAGAGGGCAGCATCGGCAACGCCTTAGCTGGCGACAACGAGCCGTTGAGCCCTGCCGAGACGAACCCATTTCAGAGTCCGCCACCCGAGAAGGTGGACGATGAAGCGATGCTGCACGACAATGACGGTGGCGGGTTGGGGAGTGTGATTGCGGGTCTGCGGAAGGGGGAGGGCCATGCGGTTGGTGCACCAGGAAGCGATAGAAGTGGTCGAAGCTCTACGGCGGGGCTAGGCAGCGTTGGCGGTGGTTTGGGTGGTTTCAGTGGACTGTCCGGTCCTGGCCTCTGGGGAGGCGGGCAGGCATCCACTCCGGGGATCGGTTCTTCTGGAACTCCAACCTCTTTCTTTGGCGCAGGACTGGGTGACTTGTCGAGTCCTGGCGGCCTCGCCGGCGCAGGTCTGCTGTCTGGTGGCATTGGCGGGCTGGGCGGGCCCAACCATTTCGGATCTGCGAGTAGAGCTAGCAGATTGGGCCCGCTATTCCCCGAGAATCAGCACCATGACGATGGGCAGGGTGGATTCGATCAAGATTCTTTTGGCGGCGACACGCGTTTCGCAGCGTTCGGGGGTCGTAGCAGAGGATTCGGAAGCATTACCGACAGCCCAATGAAGGAGCGCGGGGATGTTGCCGACCTATTCGGATTCCCCTCCACACGCAGCCTTTCAAACCTCGCCGCCGCCGCCGCTGCCGCTCAAGAGAATCCCGTGTTTGCTCGAGACCGCGATGATACGATCTCTGCGCTCCAGCAACCCCACCAGCAGCAGGATTTGCCCCTTGGTGCTGGCGTCCAGACTTCCGGGGGACAGCCACTTCGCCCGCCGCCTGCAACCCTGCCGCCACAGCCTCAACACGTCATGGTCATGCCGGATAAGATTCAATGGGTATACCGCGATCCTGCCGGTGTCGTTCAGGGTCCTTTCACTGGTCTTGAGATGCACGAGTGGTATCGCGCCGGATTTTTCACGCCCGACCTTGCAGTCAAGCGACAGGAAGATGGTGACTTCGAGCAACTGGGCACTCTTGTCCGGAAGATTGGCAATACACGGGAGCCGTTTTTGGTTCCTCTGCCAGGCAATTCTTCGGCTGGTACGTCCACTAATGCTGGTAATTGGTCTGGATCGTGGCTCAACGAGATGCCAGGTGCTCAACCACAGGTCCAGCAACAAGCGCAACAGGTGCAGCAGCAGCAGCAAGCCGCTCAGACGCCCGGAGGAGTTCAGCCGCCTTTCGCCGGAAGTTTCCCTACCTTTGGCACGACCTTGACCGCCGAGCAGCAGAATGCACTTGAGAGACGCAAGCAGGAGGAACAGTACCTCATGGCCAAGCAGCGCGAGTTCCTCCTCCAGCAGCAGATGATGGCCAAGCAAGCTGCTGCAGCCCAACAATTACATCATCAGAGCTCCAGCCAGAGTCTTCACAGTCAGCCCAGCTTCGGAAGTCTGCACAGTCCCAGTGGGTTTGCGCCTGCTGCTGCCCCTGCCCCCGTATCGGCTGCTACCATCATAGGCGGACAAAATACCTTTGAGCCCGGTGCACTCCTGAGACAAGCTGGTGCTGCCGCGGGTGGTGCTGGCAGTCATGGTGTCGATGTCCAGCTTGGATTTTCGCAACAATTTGTGCAGCCTCACCAGCTTCAACAAGACCAGCAGTCTCTCTTGATGCAGCAGCAGCAGCAGCAGCAGCAGCAGAAGTTTGCCGAACAGCAGCGCCAACAGCTCCAGAAGAGTTACCAGAACCAACAATCTCAGCACGTGGAGAAGCTTCAGCAGGCGCAGGAACAGGCCCAGCAAGTTGCCGCCCAAATTCAGCAGTCGCAGGCAGAATCTCAGGAGGAGCAATCGGTCACCCACGAACAGCATCCCTCAACCCCCGCTCAGCAGGGCCCCTTCGCCGAATCTGAGCCCGCCGCCCTCTCCAAAGCGAAAACGCCAGCTCCCGCTGCCGACCAACTCGCTGTCAAGTCCCAGACTCCAATGGGTGCTACGCGTAAAGCTTCACCCGTGCCTAAGCCCGCTCACGTCGCGTGGGGTGGACAGTCTACACCACTTGTTCAGCCTTTCCCGCCGCCGCCCGGTCCGGAGACATTCCCCACGTCGGCGATGGCCCATAGTCCGTCAGTTGACACCCCGAGCGCTTCGGTCGCGCCCTGGGCTAAGGAGATTGAAATTCCTCTGAAGGGACCGTCGCTCAAGGAGATCCAGGAGCTTGAAGCTAAGCAAGCCGCTGTTCGTGAAGCTGCCGAAGCCGAGGCTCGTCGCCACGCCCTCTCTCAACAGGTCTTCACCCAGCCCCCTCCCCCGGCTCCTGGGCTTCCCAGTACCGCTATTTGGGCTACCTCGCCGTCAACTGCTCCTGCTGGAGGCGTGAGTGCATGGAACAAGCCGCTCGCCAAGCCCGCGCCTGTTAGCTCCGGACGCAAGACGCTTCAGCAGATCCAGAAGGAGGAAGAGGCTCGCAAGGCGAAGGCCGCCGCCGCCGCCGCCGCATCTCAGACTGCTGCGCCTTCTAACACTGCCGCTGCTGCCGCTGGGAAACGCTATGCCGACCTTGCATCCAAGGCTGCTGCCGCTTCCGCCCAGAATCCGCTGACTACTGCCGTGTGGACAACTGTTGGCCCTGGTGGAAAGTCCAAGGCCCCTGGCGGTACTCCTACCCCAAGCGCCCCAGCCACCACAGCCCAGCCTGCGAAGCCGAGTGCCTCTGTGGTGGGATTCGCGTCACCTGCTACTGCTGCCGTTGCTACAGTCAAGAAGCCCACCTCACCCGCTACCCCTAGTAAATCTGCCTCGACTGCCGCACAAGAGGAGTTCCTCAAGTGGTGCCGTGCCAGCATCAAAGGATTGAACTCTGGTGTTACTCGTGAGTTTCTCCCACGTTGGTTTTAATTGCAAACATTTCTAACGATCGCACAGCCGATCAAGTCATCGATATGGTCGTCAACTTCCCCAGCGACGCCGAGGTCATTGCCGACACCATTTACGCCGTGTCGACGACCATGGACGGCCGCCGTTGGGCCGAGGAGTACATCAAGCGCCGTAACGCAGCTGGCTCGGGCGTCGTCATTGAAGCTGGTGCCGGTGGAAACACCGCTTCCTCTGGCGGTGGTTGGAACGAAGTTGCCAAGTCTCGGCCTGCTGCGCCTCCTGCGCCTGCTGCTGGTGCCGCCCCGGAGAGCTCCGCGTCGTTCCGCGTCGTTGCAGGAAAGAAGAAGGGACGCCGTTAAATGCTGGTAAGGAACGAGTGGATGGAGTGCGGATGAGGATAGCTAGTATCTAATGAAGTCCGAGCGATCGGTCGGTGAACTTTGGAGTGATTTATTTTTGTTTGCATTGCATTAACGATGGGGTGCGTTGGGTGAGTAGAAATATTTGTCATGTAGACGTCGGGGGTTGTGGTCGGGATGGTTTATCAGATTGCGTGGTCCACGCCGTGGGATCAGCAATACGAATTCAAGTTAAATCCTAACTGATAATACGCAGCTGGAGATTGCTTTTTTCCCCTGATGTCTACAGGGACTGTTGGTGCTGACCGTGGATGTCGTTTCGTACTTGCTGGCTTGCTGAGCTTGTGGCGGTGTTACCACAAGTCAATCGTATTCACGGTGGCCTTCTCTTGCCTGCACCGCCCTTTCCTTCCCGCTCTTCCTTCGCCTCACCTCTCTCTCACTGATAACACCCCTGCCGGCGTCTCCAATCGCCACATGCATGGCGCCTGTATCGACGGATACTACTTTCGGATACCAAATCGTGGCAGGAACGGACTAGTATTTTTCTTGACTGCACATGCAGTGCTCATAAATGCGAGACCCGTGGGCGTGATTCATTACCCAGTCGCTCCGGACCGGTCTATAGAAGCCCGGGACTGGACGGACTGTTACTCGTACATACGGGCTTTGAACATGGCGGGCCGAACTGCTTACCTGCACGGAACGCTGATTTCCCCCCACCCCATGGTTTCCGAGCATGGACTGCCTCTGCCGGGTGTATACGACTCCTTTCTTGAACCAAATACAGCCCGCCCACCCGGTGGGGGATACATTGCCTTAGAAGCGGCCGCCGAGTGTCTCCGTCGTTTCCTTTTTTTTGGCCTCAATACCCGCGCCTGGAGTACCGTCCAGGACGCGCCGAGCCAGAGAGAACTCTCTGGATTGAGGATGAGAAAGGTGGAATCAGCATCCATCAGGGCCCGGGAGGCCTGAAAAGAGCTGTGGCGGATTCAAGGCGTCGGTAGGTCACACCATTTATCTATGCGCATAACTAGCACAAATCCCCGTCTAGAGCCCTCGGAAGGGCCAACTAGAAGGACCAGCTGATGTGGCATCAAGATTGGTTGTCCGAAAGAAGCCTGTGGTCTAGGACTAATGTGACTGCTGTGGTATACAGGAACCACGGCACGTGATCTGACCAAGCATACAGATGACAACACCAGTCGGCCACAAGTGCGCGAGTGCGACTATATGACGCGACTGCGACCCCACACGATTCACCGTGCCACCGGGTCCAATCCCATCACATCCCCGCAATAGGCGCATTGTCGAGCCGGGTCCGCACCGGCACCCACCCTTGGTCTTAACGAGCCTGACGGATCCGACACTGTTTGGCAAGAGAGGTACTGTCATGTTGCGTTGATCGCTTACTCATTCATTCGCTTGCACTAACACAGGGCATAAGCTGGCATGGTACCTGATATGGCGGAAAAGTCTACTGCACAGCTTTTGTTTTGTTTAATCATACTCGCATTCAGCCTATCGAGACTATGGCGGCGGTGTCTACTCTACAGCGGGGTGCGGAGAGATGTGGATATCTAGAACACCGCCCACATCAGTGGTGCGAAGGAAGACCAAGGTTGGCGGATGCACCGCTCCTATTGGCACGCCGCGGCCCCCGCTGTGCCCTCCGCCCTGGCCCCACAAAAATGAATAAGTATGTTCGACCAACTGACGAACTCTCTAGCCATTAAACACGGCAATTCACACTTTCCGTTTCCGTCCACTGTCCTTTCGGCTCGTTGTGGCTCTCCCTTTCCCTCCGCTCTGGCCTGTCCTGAGATAGTGCGCGCCAAAGAGATTACAAAGGGAAAGCCCAAATAAAAGGCGACTTCCTACTCCTCTTCCCTTTCACTCCGATGCCTAGCGGGCAAAGGGGGAGCTTGCAACGAGCCGCCACCGCGCGGACTGCGGACAGGATAACTGGGCAAAATGTACGCTGCCATGATCTATACAGGTCGAATGCGAGTAGGATCAAACAAAGAAAGAAAAAAAAAACTCCGATGCCTAGCTCTGGGCGCCTTCCTCCGCCGGCTTCGCTGACCGTCTCCTTACATCCATGGCCGCAAGGAAGTCCAAGATCGCCTGCCTTTATCGCTCGTCGGCGAAGAGACCCCGGATTTTGAACGGGTCTCTGCTAGCGTTTCCAGTGCGGGCAGCGCTTGAAGACGTGCTCCCGCGCCTGTGTCCTGTAAGGTCGCCACCGGCACTTAGCGGTGATCCGCTTATTCTTGAATTCTGCCTAACCTTTGCTTCCCGCCGCTTGGCCTCTGATCGAGCGCTATGTACAGGTGGGCTTCACCATCCACCTATGGCGCGCAATATCGCGATGACATTACAGCTGGGGTGCGTGCACGTGCCCACCGTGAAACAGACGCAAAGAGGCCTGGGCGCGCCCGGGGGCCGCGCCAGCTGCTTTCCCATATCCCTC
>Ga0307516_10002764_pt1 | contig 23146 bp, 36 predicted proteins | sample 19_EM_MG_FD_203310 | JGI IMG/M metagenome (GOLD analysis project Ga0307516, IMG submission 203310) | Populus trichocarpa ectomycorrhiza microbial communities from riparian zone in the Pacific Northwest, United States - 19_EM | ecosystem: Host-associated > Plants > Roots > Unclassified | place... | reverse complement strand
GTCGAACCCCCACACACTAGTAGAACCAGTTTGTGATACATATGCCATAAACTATACCATAAACTGATCATACTAGCGTGCGGGGGTTCGACTACCATACAGGTTCGACTACCATACGTGCTCTCTAGCGCTTGCAAATGTCTTCCCCGACTTCTACCGTGATACCGTGTACGCGTTGTGGGACTGCCCTCATCCGCATCGCTGGCCTACGTTCGTTCGTACGCGATGCAGGACTGCCATCGTACGCATCACTGACATACACTCGTACCTGTTGCATTACTGCCGTCATACACTTCACTGACCTTCGATTTTGGAAGCGTTGCAGGACTACGTAGCCCGATGCGATATCTACTACGACTCCGACGCGACATTCACAACATGCGCGACACGATATCTACTGTGCAGTGCGAGTCCGGCACGATACTGACCGCAAGTCCGACGCGAGCCCGATGCTGCCCAAGTTAGCAAATACCTATAGAGAGATGCTTTACGAATGGAGAAACCTGTCCGTTGATCGACAAGTTATTGGACCAAGGTAGGTGGAAACACAACTCAACAGCAGGCTGCGGTACAAGTCCAACACTATCGTCTGCGACAGAGCAAAAAGGCCAATATAAAATTTGTAGGAAAGGAGGGGCATGTCGAGAGGCCCGAATGACTGCAGTCTGCGTTGAAGATTTCTGTCAGGTTCGGATGAAAATGACGCGTGCCTAGTCGTTCCATTATTGGTAACACTGGCACCGGAACAAATTGAGATAGAAACAAACAATGGGAACCGCTGTGGCAGTCTTCTCTTTGCTGAGCTTCGTCTCGCCGAGGATGATTCGGGATTCGCCTCGCCGAAGATGTTGGCTGAACTGTCAGTGCCTCATTAGTCATTACAATCTGGAAGAGAGTGCCGACGAGTTCCCCAAACGGCTAGTGCGCTCTAGCACGCCCAACGCTTGAATCGATCCCGACTAACTGGGAGAAACTTCTAGTGATACATAAACGCTGGTCGCTGGCGATCTGCACCAGGATGAGACAAACAGGATGTGCAAACGATGACGTCGTCTATCGGTCACCGTCAACTCCCCCCCCCCCAACTGCCTCGCTTTAAATCGGCGAATGACGAATTCCCACTGTCTGAATCCTACCCTATCTTTCGAAGAGAGAGATCTTCTTTCCCTTCACTCCTACAACCTCAACTACCTTCCCAACTTACTTTTACCTATCATACCGGGGAGAAATGGGTAAACTCTGGGGTGCCAGTCCTGGCGAGGAAGAGCAGCGCCGTGAGCGCGGAAACGGCAACGGCGATGGCACCCGCTCCCGCTCGCGCTCGCGCTCCCCCCCTCGTTCCGTTTCACCGGAGCCACATGGGAGACGGCTGGGTCCGCCGGACGAACGTACATCGCTTCTTCCTCCCTGTCGCCGTCTCGACCCCGATGATCCAGCTGTTTCACCGTACAACCTCCTCTCCGTGAGGTCCCTCAGATGGGCTTCGATCTTCCTCTTGATCGTGGCCGTCCTTTGGTGGTTGGTGCTCCTGGTGGCGACGTTTGTTACGCCGCCTGGACTACGTATGCTTCAATCATCTTGTTGCAGTGATGGTTTGTGGAATGCACGCTGATTGCTGGCATAGACACTCGAGGCGGTGGATGGTTCGCCTTTGCATACGCGACGCTGGCTATTGGAATCCTGCTCGTGCTGCTGCTGTTCTATTCCACGCCGTCAAGGACCGAGAGGATCGTTCTCGGACTGGTATTTTTCTTCTTGTTCGTGGATACAATCATCATCCTGGCTGCCTACCCTATCCGCCATGACGAGAGCTGGATCGGCATAGCTTCAGTGGTTTGGGCGCTGTCCGTTTCCGCCTGGGCTGTATGTTCCCCCTTCTTGCATTCTATAGAGGGAAAAGAGTGGCTGATATGTGCTGGTAGGTTATGTGTGACCGAGTGGTGGAGTATGGCAAACGCGAGGAGGAAGTCCGCCTGACTGGCCGGAGGGAGACCCGTTACACCCTCGGCGAATGGTGCAGTGTCTTCGCCGGCACAATCCTGTTGACCGTCTTCCTAGCCATCAGCGTCCTCTTCACCATCAACCTTTCTATCCGCGCCCGGGACGCCACTCTGACCGCCCCAGGGAAACTCATCCCCGTCGACGACGGAAGGTACCATATCCACCTGAACTGCGTTGGCGACAAAAATGCCAGCCACCCAACCATCTTCCTTGAGGGCGGCGAGGACCCTGTCGAAGGACGACTCGAGTCCTGGGTGGCTGAAGCCCTGACCGACGGTGACATCGAGCGGTACTGCTACTGGGATCGCCCCGGGTTCGCCTGGAGCGAGAATGCGCCCTCCCCCTTCTCTGCCGGAAGGGCGGTCGACACCCTCTCCGAAGCTCTCCGCAAGGCGGACGAGGCGGGGCCTTACATCCTCGTTTCCCATGGTGTAGGCGGAATATATTCCCGTGTCTTCGCATCTCGCCACACTACTGAAGTACAGGGAATGCTCCTCATCGATACCACTCCGGATAGTTATCTCAGGCATATTGGCTCCCCGTCCCGCGGATTTCTACTGTGGATTAGGGGCTGGATCTATCCCCTCGGTCTGGACCGCTTTGTGTCCGCGATTCTGCTTCAACACAACCGTGCGGACCGCGTGTACGGCAACGACGCATGGCAGAATGGTGGACAGATCAAGGCGGAGCTGCAGGAGAACCTAGTCGCAACTACGTTCACGGCGAATGAGCTTACTGCTGCGAATGCGATCATGCCAGCTAAAATGCGGGTAGTGGTTGTGAGCAGCGGAAAGAAGGTGAAGAGGAGCAAGTCCTGGTTCGATGGGCAAAAGGATTTGGGGGGCCGTGGAAAGTTGGTTGCGTGGGATGTGGTTAACGGAGCTGGTCATGAAGTTTGGAAGGAACAGGCTGGTAAGGATGTGCTCAAACGGAGATTGTTGCAACTCGTGCATCATAAGTAGTGGATTCTTCTTTTGTTTCCTTTCTAGTCTGGTCTTTTTGGGGGTATATCGCCGCCTGCCTTCGTTTGGTTTGACGTTCTCATTTTTCATCTGGTGGAAGGGCATGATATGTGTCCGTTGGCTTTGTCCTCGCACGCATATTCCGTGTACTTCGTCTTCAAACTCCACTCTTGCAAAAAGGAAATCGTTTTAACGAAGATGTCAATGATCGCTGAGCTTTCGAGGAAAAAAAAACCAAACCCACAGGGACTGTACAACCGCCTTATCAACTCCATATCTAGTCGTCAATCCCACCCCACGCATCCTCCTCCTCCTCTCCCACCCTATTCTCATCCTTATTCGCCTCTGGTTTCTCCGCCGCCCACTCTCCATCATACCCCCCTCTAGCCGCTCTTACATCCCCCAACAGCTCCCTCGCCGTCTTCCTCCAGCGCTTATCCGTCCCACCACGCGAAGCTCTCTCCCACGGAGCGACCAAGCTCTGGATCCTCCCCCCCTGCTCACCGACGGTATTCTCGCCCCAGACCCTCTCCGCCTCGTCCCACCAGACATCGGCGACCTGCATGCGCACGCCACCACTGACGGGGAGCACAGTGCGCTCTAGCACGGCGATGCTCTCGTCGAGGGCGACACGGAAGCCTGCGGCAACGAACCGCCGCATCAGCATCAGGAACTTGTCGGTGCGCAGTGCGTCGAGCAGCGGGTACTGCTTTATCATGGTCGTCCAGAAGGCGCGGAGGAAGGTGATCGCGTTCGCCGACGACATCGAACCGGGAAAGGATGAGAGAACGGTCGCGAGCGCTTGCTGCGTCAGCGGCCGGTCGGAGTGCCAGTAGCAGTAGAAGAGCCCCCGCCAGAGCTGCATCATCTCACTGTACGTGAAGACTCGCGTCGGTGTGGAGAGGTAGGATTTTAGGGCGTCGACGGCTTTGTCGCGGGTTGGTCGGTCTGATTGGAGTTAGTGGGGTGATGGAGGAAGTCGAGGGCCGGGAGACGCACCGTTGGCAGCGAGTTGCTTTACCAGCGGCGAGTGCTCCATTGTCGTCGTGGCTGTGGACATTTTTGGATGGCGGGGTGGTGAGGGTTACAATTCTGAAGCTTGTCGTTTGATAATTTTTGGTGTTACAGGCTAATGATAAACTAGTCTACTACGGATTCGGAATTTATTGGGCGCACCAAGCAACTTGTCTTTGCGAATACTTCTACACAAAAACAACCACGATCAAGCAAGGGGAAATTCAGCGGGAGCTTTGCATACTGTTCTATCATCGGATACAGCTCCCTCTTTGCTTGTGTTGTCTGGGGGTTTACAAGTAGTTCCATATTTCACCTGTTCGGATAGCATCCCGTAGCTTCTGAATTTGGAAAATCACTATGTATCACTCGCAAATACGGCTGTCTCGCAATCAAGTTTCCATTCCCGTTATCCAGAAGACGACAAAGTCCCGAAAGCCACCTCCAGATACGTGCTGCCATTCCACCTCAAGTCCACGCCCTCCAAACCAGGAACACTCGAAATGAACGAACGAATGGAAGGTTACCGGAGGACATTAAACTTATCCCTCAAACTAACACCACGAAATCGTTTAGTTAGGCGCTCATCATTACCGCCGATATTATCCCCCTCCTGAACGGCGGCCTTATTGTTGCTACTGCTCGCCGGCCGCTTGGAGATATTGGGTGAGGATGAGGAAGATGACGCACCGCTCTCCTTCAGAATGGTCATCAATGTCTGCCATCCAGGGGACTGCGACAGCGCATGACCAAGCTGCACATCGACCGTGGTCGCAACCTGCGCCAACAATTCTTCCTCACGCTTGATTAGAGCAAGTAGTGCATCGTCAGTATTACAACAGCATGGGAAGGGATGGGGAAGAGGCGTGGGAATCTCACCTTCTCAAGGATCCCCCACTTCTGAAGGAACACAAGCAGATGGAAGTCGGACACGGCAGCGAGGCCACCCTCGGGCTTTCCGCTGTCGATACCTAGTTGCCTAGCGACTGCGCCATGTTCTTGAGCAACACCAATGGCTTCCCTGTTCTCGACCGGGAACTTGTTGGGTGCTTTGAACATGGGGTTTACGCTGGTTGGGAATCCGTGTGTCAGGGTGACAAGTAAGTACTCAACTGGGAACGCCGGCTTCGCATTTTCTTGCACGTTGACGCCGTACTCGTTTTTGTGTCTGAAGAACACTTCCGGTACGTATCGTGACTTTCCATCCTCATCGCGCACCAACATCTTGCCTGGCTCCGCACAGGGCTCGATGATGTCTGCCCGGACCATCTCGACGGCGGAGTTGGACACTTGGTAGGCAGCTACATCGATACCACCATCCTCGTTTCCAGACACGACGCAGGTCACGAACTTCGAGCCGAAGCGGCCGGTTTCCGACCACTTGCTTGGGTTGGGGTACTTCGCCTGTAGCTGAGCAGCAAAGACAATCTCGAGAGACGACAGGTAGTACGAGCCGATATGACGTTTGCAGACGACCGTGCCATTTCCCGACGTGTCGTCCAGCAGGTCGGTGAAGATGACACCAACCTTGCGGAGCCCACACAGTGCGGCGACCGCATCTACTTCAGCATCGGTCTCCCATGGCGATGAGAGAGTCACGCCATCCGGCTCGCTGATCTGCGGAGGCTCGTAGATTGCCTCAACGACGGCTTTGATACCCAAAGGGATTTCAGGGTAAGGCGCGTATCTTCCATAGAGGTAACCGATCCGCTGGCACCCACTTCGACGCCAGAAATCGATGAAGGTATCGATCAATGAGGGATCACTAAACTCCACATGATCCACCATCCTGAAAGTCTGTGGTTGTAGTGTGATAGCGGACGGTTGGCATTTCGAGCAAATTCCGTCGGGCCAGGGCGCATGCCCGGACGGACAGTTCTTGCGAATCGTGTAATTTGGCTCCGACAGCGGAGGCATGTAAGAACTCTTCAGCTCTGGCCGGTTGGTAGCAATATTACTCTTTCGAAGATATGCGTGAAAACTGAGGTGCTTGATCTTCTTCTCGGCCAAGTACGCCACATCGTAAGGCTCCATGGGCATGCAGTAGTCGCACATCCCCTTCGGCCCATGCTTGCACATTTTCTGGTCGCGCGTGCGCGGAATCTTGCCGTCCATCTTTTCCAACTGCTCGTCTATAGGGTCCTGGGCCACGCTCTCCCATGGATCCGATGACCTCTCGATATCGTGTTCGGCCAAGCCTGCAGTGGTGGTGGTGTAGTTGTGCGAGACATCTTCCGAAAGCTTGATGGGTTGACCGTTTAGTCTTATGCTGGTAGCTGTCGCCTCAGGAGGTTTCTTCTCAGTCGCTGTCTCACGAGTGTAGGTAAGGTAAAGCAGATCTCCGTGCCTATCATCATTGCCATCATTCATCAGTCCAGCTCAAGAGCACATGTTCCCATCAGCTCTTACTTCAAGTCCAACGACTGAATCGATTGGATCAAGATATCCCTAAGTGGTCTGGTCCGACCATTCGCGGGTTTATCAGAGAGAATGAAGCTCTTGGGATCGACGTCTTTCGGCACTTGCTCCAGTAGCTATCGCATCCCGTTTAGCTTCATTTCTGACCGTTGCAATGTGGTGCTCGTACCTTCGCCCTGAGGGAAGTGACGGAGTCTCCCGGTTGGACATCAACCCGGTACGATCCGTCCGGCGAGCGGAAGCGGAGGATCATATTGCTGGAGATAGATGGGGCTATAGTTATCGTTGGGGATAGAGGTCGCTAAGAGCGTCCTTCCGTGTGGTGGTGGCAGTGGCGACAGTTGAGGGGGCGGGGTTGACGCAGAGATGTGCGGGTGTGGAACGGATGAGAAGCTGCAGAATGAGATGGGGTATTTGTAATTAGGTGGAGGAATAGCGGGGGGTCGATGAGTGATGGATGTATGTAGGAGTTACTCGTTGGTTCATATGGATGTAAGTATCGCTGCAAACGGCGGCTTTGACGTAACCAGATGTGGCGGTAGCTAATTGTGTGACCAAGAACCGCCACTCATCTATGTACCAGCCACAAACCGATCAGGGGTGAGCACCAAGCTAGTTGGATACTTGGAGAGAGGACATTTGTCTTCAACTGAACTTCAGCACGTACACCCAGACTCGCGACTGCCCCACGCTCCTTTACCAACCCTCGACAACCAACAACCAAGCAAACAACCTGACAAACAAAACACGTCCACCGTCGCCGCACGCTCACGATGGTTAACCTAATCTCCCTTATCGCTCCTATAAGCTACATTGCTGTGCTCCTCGGCTCGTTGATTGCCTTCTCCTCGCTTTACCGCAAACGCAAGAACGCGAAAGCAGCATCGCTGGAGCCCTGGTTCCCACCGCACACAGCGCGCGATGTGTACTTGTCGCTACTGCACCAAGACGAAGAGTCCAGTGTGCCCGACACACTTCTCAAGGCCGCATTGATGCTCCGCGCGAAGGAAGATATCCGTCGTCTTATGATCCTGCGCTCGAGTAAGGGCTCGCTGCAGGCGTTGCTGCAGAAGGGATGCGTCGGTGATGATCTGTGGACGAGGTTCTCTAGGGCCGAGAGCGAAATGGAGGAGGTTCGTTTTGCCGAGTCTGCTCTTCCTTGTGGTCGCCAGAAAGCTAACTAGTATTGTGTGTAGGAACTGAGAGATGTTGTCACGGAGGCCAACGCTTACAAGGAGGGCTGGGGCCAATTGATCTTCCCAACGGCGAACGAGATGGTGAACCACGACCGCATCAAAGAGCGTGCAGAGAAGGTCGCCGTCGAGGCCGAGGCCGAGAGTAAGTGGTGGAACGAGAAGCGGGAGCGCGCTAGTCGCGAGCTGTTGGGCGAAGAGGGTGCTCCGGCTTCGGGCGGCAAGGTCGATGATTCGGATGCCGCTGTAGAGAAGGTTAAGAATAAGAGTAAGAGAACGGCGAAGAAGTGATCATGATATGATAGGGCTTGGTGGGTGTTCTTCGTTTGTTGCGAGCTATTCGGTACGGCACAGTTTGGTCCAGCTTTACTTCTTCGATTTCTTACTTTTATTGCGGTTGTTCCCGTTGCTGCAGTCTGGTCTGGCATCATGGGATAGGTTGTAAAATAAGGCGCTCCTCCGGCTTCTGGTTTTATAGATGGCGCTCTTTCTCGCGCGAAACATGTAGCCAGCCGTTCTCTATTCGCTACGAACACTTCCCTCCGCTATTGCCACCGTGAAAATTGTCATGTAAAAAAAAAAAAAGTAGATACACTGCAATATTATACTGACAGGTCATGATATATCACGCTCCCGAATAACGCCTGTAAAGCAAGCCTCGCTAGTGGTCAAGAAATCCCTTTCAATCAATGATCAAACAAGAGTCCAGAAAGAAAAAGAAGCAATGAGAAAAACAGAAGCCGCCCCGTGGTATATATCATACATCCATCTACCCCGTTTCGTTTGACCACTTTATGGGTTGGGCCTACATATCGCAGCCGCAACGGATATATCGTCCCACTTGCCACCTTCGATTCCCAGTCCTTCCTCGATACTTCTTTCCATGTACGGACTCTCCGCAAATGGATCAATTGCGGTCTTCTTCGCCCCTTCGACGAGCCGTTGCGCCACGAGCTTCATACGCCCACAATCCCCTTTCTCGCCCGTTTCATTCTCCACGATGTCCTCCGTCGCTCCGAGCACAGCGCAAATAATCGCCAAGATCTCCTCATCCCACATGTTGTCCACCAACCCATCGGTAGCCAACACCACCAGGTCCCCATCCTGCACCTCCAGCTCCTGTACGACGCAATTATCCACCGGGGTATCGGGTGAATTCGTCCCCAGTTGACGTGGACAGTCAAACCAATGCCATTGCTCCTTGGTGCGGAGCGCCCACTTCCGACGTCCAGGACGGTAGACAAATCCGACTGAATCCCCTAGGTTGAGCACGAGGAGTTTACTCCCCTTCAGCACTGCGCCGCAGACGGTCGTGGTGCCCTGCCATACCTGGTCACGGCGCGCACCAGCACTAGTGGTTGCGCGTAGAGTTTCCTGGTAGGCTTCCTGGAAACACAGCACCGGGTCGACGCCGCCGTCCGCAGCTTGTCGGCGGTAGCCATACTTTCCGGCTGCTAGTTCGCGGCTCCAGTAGTGTAGCATTAGACGGGACCAGAGCGCCGCGTGGCCGTGAGATTTAGTGTTCCATGCGCCCACGCCGTCGGCCACGGCGAGGTAGTTGGCATTGGTTAGCACCGCGTCGTCACCGTTGGTCACACCGTTTAGGAATGCAGCGCCTTCCGGACGCTCGAGGGCTACCCGGGGGTTGTGGGTGGACGTTGTGAGGGGGTCGGAGAACGAACTGGCGGGTGGAGAGTGGAAGGGCGGTGGAAATGGACGCGGTGGACGCTTGGCGAAGAGGGAGTACGAGGGGACGAAGTGATGGGTTGCTGGCGAGGCGGATTTGCAGGCCGCCGATTTCGTGACTGCGGAGGAGGTGGAATTTGCCCGGCGGAAGGCGCCGCCGGTGGGAATTAGTCGTGCGAGACGGAGGTGCTGTACGGGAACATGTATTCGCATGACAGAGCTTGGTTGCTGGAAGCGTTTGGTTTCGGAATAGCGAGAGGGTGTGTGGGATGATGGCTGTGGTCCTTCCGTAGGCGAGGTGGCGGTGGTCGAAAGAGGTGACCAAAGAAGAAAGGGAGTTGGAAAGGAAGTCGGAAACGAGAGAGTATGCAAGTAGTCTCCGGAGCAGATAACTATGTACATAACCTAACTGCCAGCGCTAGGCAGATCACGGTAGGGCAAGCAGGAATCTGCGGAACAGAAATCAGGTCGCGAGACCAACGCGATGTATTTGTTGCGAACGCATGTCGATTTCACCTATTCCCTTCGCTTTCCAGTGGCGACAATGTGAATTTGGTGTTAGCGAGGAGTTGATTATGGTAGGCACTTCGAACGCAGCCATTTCCGGTTACTGAAGCGCTGTGCAAGGTTCACAAAACATCACTCGCGACGAAGCCCCGGTCCAGATGGATCCAGAATTATTCCTAAGTCGGGCGACTTCAGGCGCACTCTACTAAGGTTTGTTGGTCAAGCTTGAGTTCTGTTGCGAAAACGGCGCAGAGATCGCGACATGTTTGGTTGGACGAAGTCACTTCCCGCACTTGTCCTCCACTGGGTATCCCAACCAGCGAAGAAATATTTCTCCAGAAATCAACTCCCAGGTGTGCGGAGAGAATCATTACCGTATCCGATCCGTTCCCCAACTCAATGTGGACTTTAATCCTGACCAAGAAACGGCCGGATAGGACAGTGGCGGGCAGTTCCAAGAGACTTGCCTCGAGGTTCTACCAGCTGATGACGGGTCACTGCCTAACCGGTCAGTACCTGAAGTGGACGGGAAACCAGCACACAGCCAGATACTGGTGGTGCCCGTACAGGGCCCAGACACGGGAACATCTCTTTAAGTGCTGCCCGTACTGGAAATGCCAGCAGAAAATTCTGTGGGCAGAGGTGCGGAGGGAGACAGGGAGAAGCAAGGACCGGTCCAACATCCGGGACCTCCTCACCGATGCGAGGTGCTACCAGGCGGTACTGGGCTTCCTCTCCGCCACAGATGTGGGGAGGCAGGTCCCAGCCCCGACTGGGGAAGACATCCAGAGTGAGGCGTCGGAGTGTGAACTCCGGGAGAGGCAGCATAGGGGAGAGGCAGCATAGGGAAGAGGCCGAGAAGGTGGGCGCCGAGGGTGAGGGACAGCCACTGTTCCTTCCCACGCCCTCCTTCGTGGCGTCTGCGGGAGAGGAGTAAGGAGAATGGGGGCGGATTTCCTTTGTCTTTTCCATTGCAATTTCTTTTGTAATTCCCTTGGTGTGCTCTAGTTACTACTCCCGGGGCACGCCTGGGCGGAGGGCAAAGGGAGCTTGCAACGAGCCGCCTTCGCGCGGACCGCGGACAGTTTTTTGTTCTCGCCATGGTCTAGCTAGGTCGCATGCGAACCACAAACAAACAAAAACAAAGCGCCACGATCAGGCTTTGCCCGTCGCCCATCTGCAAGATGCCCACATCTCCACGTGCTATGTAGGTAACTGTTTCGGTGGATGAGTTTGGTGAGACGGGTGTCTCTGCGACAGAACTTCGGTCCAGTCAGTTCTGCTTGCGATGATTTGAGGCGTACGCTACCCATCGTTAACGGTCGGAGACAGCTGTTGGAGGTATGGTCGTACTTACCATGTCAAGGGGCGAAGGAGGGCGATGCTGAGATTTCGTACGTATATGCCGTTCGGCTGTCGTCTGCTCCCACTATCGTCAGCAAAGTCGACTCTCAAAGCCTGCTTGCGCCTGTTCTATACGAACACCTAGCCATGTGGATAGAAGAGGGAGAGAGAATGTTGCGCTGTGAAAGTTGTAGAGGGTATCTGCATCTCGGAGCTCTGGCGTAGAGACAGCAATAATATTGCTGGTCAGCTTCGAGGTTGGACGTTGCATGAGGCCAGGAAAACAGGCACTGCATAGCCGAATCGAGAGGTGGAAACACCCTATGTTCGGCTCGACATACGTTACACAGGCCGATCTTTTTGTCTCTACGAGTGACATCTCATGCATGACGCTAGGTAATGGTAACCGGGGACTCTAAGTTTCCATTCGGGTCAGTCCGATCACGCAGAGACCGGGTTATATCTCTGCGTTCCGTAGTGGATACTGGGGACAGGGTAGTTTTTGTCTAATACATATATATATTTATTAGTTTCTGGGGGGTCTCTCTGGGTTTGTATACCCTGCTACCAGAGCAGCGGACCTGTCTGTCCTAGGCGAGCTGTTGCTTTTCTGTGGGGCGCTGAAGCTGGGAGGGGGGGATGTCTCCCTGCAAGGAGGGATGTACGAGTGAAGATCTGTGAGAATATGTGCAGAGCACACGGGCTGCAACGAAAGGCCTGAACAAGCTGGCAGCCCCGCTCACATTGGGTGATCGCGAAGCCATAGAAGACAGTATTCTCCGGGTTCTGGTTACCGTATGCACCGGTCCGCCGGTAATTTTTCTTCTCGAGCGCGCTGCTACATGAAATTCATCCAACCACAGCTAACCCATTCCACATTATGAGGTCTCCACAAGTAGCCCAGCATCCGCCCATCTCGTCGATCGACAACAATATTATCTACATTCCAGCCCATAATCCTCCACTACTGTCATCCCCACTATGCCATCAACACGGCCACGGCCGCCGCCGCAGCAACGACCACACTTCCAGCTCCATATCCACCGATCACATGCATCGCCGCCGAAGTGGAATTCCCAGACCCTGCGACCACCGCCTCTGGGCCATCGTAATCTAGCGGTGACGCGCCCACTCCAGTGGAGTTGGTACACACGTCGCTACTTGGGGTGGTTGCGTTCTTCGAAAAGGTGATATCCGCGCACTGAGTATTCGCCATCAGCCTCCAGCGCACATCTATCAGGGGAAAAGGGAGGGAGGGAGGGAATCAAGGGGGAACAGACATTGTACAACGCGCCGCCACTGGTGGACAGTTGAATGACCTGAATGGTGCCCAAATCCCCCTCCGTGACCGCAACACTGCCCGGCAGACGGATGTTGGGCAGACAGAAGGTTCCGTTCGAGGTCTGGTTGAAGGGCGGTACCAACGTGATGTTGAAGCGAGTAACGTTACCGCCAAGACCAAGGTTGATGTAGGTCTGCGCCCAAGGGTGGCCGGGCTTGAATGCCACGGCGCCTCCTTCGAGCGGCCAGAGGGTGCGGTTCGTCTCCGAGGTAGTGTTCACGCCGCCGCATGGGTACTCCCACTGCGAGCTGAAGGAGTCGCCGCGCCAGGGCGGGTAGGTCAGCGCATAGTGCGCGGACGTCACCGAGGCGAGAGTAAGGGTGAGGAGAGCGGTGAGGAGCTGCATCTTGACGGTGGAGCAGACGAGTGACCGGTAGAGATGGGACAAGAGATGGCGATTCACAATGAGACGGACGAGGGGAGGTACTTATGCCCTCATCTTCTCTCATCTGCTTGTCCCCTTATCGGTTGGTCGCCTCCCTTCGGCCCTTCCCCCACGGCCTTATGGAAATCTTCTCATGTTCACTTTCACCTTGCTTTCGTCTGCAATTGACCAGCCAAGCAAATTAAGCGAATGAAGGTGCACATAGGTACATGTGCGAACGAATGGTTGGTAGCTGGAGGACCACAGGGTAGCCAAGTGAGGGTAGACGGAAGAGTCAAAAACGCAGGTGCGCGGGTTTTGAGCACGTTTTTTTTTTGTTCTCATCTCCAACTGCAGCTGCAGGGATAGGTACCCGCGCCCCGCTCCCCTCTCCCAGAGTTTGCAGAGAGTTTGTATTTCGTCCCAGTTTTGCGGTATGGTAAAGTCAATTAGAATCGGCTGGGTGGAAGTCATGCGATCAGCAAATGGCTCTACATATCTCCACCCCCACCCCCCCGCCCCCGCCCCCAATCCCAATTCTTAGTTCTGTGTCCACGCCTGGCCGGATTCATGGGAATGCCCTCAACAGGAATATCTCCAGCTGCCGTTTCCGCGGAGGAAAGCAAAGTGGCATATCCGTAACTCCAGCCTTGTAATTATGTTCACCTTGCCATCCTGGCTACCGTACAGACAGCCATAGCAAATCAGAATCAGACCACCCCCCCTCTCTTCTCTCACCCACATCCACATTCCGCCGCCGAAATCTAAGGATTGGCCCCAAGTGCGGCTAACGCATTGCGAAGTTGCAGTACCGCATTGTCGACGTCTTCGTAATCCAACGCTGAGATGGCCCACTTGGCGAGTTTTTGCGCTTTTGCTATGTCCGCTTCGCTCACTTGCTGCCTAACCTGGAGTGGTTGTGGTTGCGGTTGATGGTATGTTGAGCGTGCTGGTTGGTTGTATGGTGTCGGGGGATTATAGGTTGAATGATGTTGAGGTTGCGGTGATGATTGCACGGGGGGCGGTGGTGGCGGCTGATGGAACAGAGTGGACGGCGGTGGCTGATGGAATAGTGTGGGCGGTGGTGGCTGATGGAATACTGGTGGCGGCAGTGGCGGCTGAGGGTGTATGTGAGGCGGAGGTGGGGGTGGCGGTGACAGCTGCGCCGGAGGAGATGGAGGAGGAACATACCGCAGGGCCATGGACGGTGGTGACGGCGGACTGAAGTCCATACTTTCCACCAAAGGCGGCTCATGTCCCATCGGCACCTGCCGGAAATACCCCTCTTGCGCTGCCGTTGCCGGCAGCTCCACTGGCGCAGGCCCCGACATCGTACCATCCGAGGTGCCAGGCGCCGCCGGCTGCTGGGCGAACGCCTCGTCGAGAACCTCCTCAACTAGCGGCCGCGGACGTGTGGAATCATTCAGCGTGGGCGGCGGTGGGGTTTGCTGCGGCGGATTCAACTCCTTGCCTTCCCTCATTGCCTTGAGTATCCGCGCCGCATGAAACTTCGCATATTTGATTTTCTTTGCAATCTCGCCATCCGCAGGAGCGTCGTCAAAGGTTTTGGTGATCTCCAGGAATACTGCGGCAGCTTGGAGGGTGTCGGGAGTTTTCCTACGGTAATGTCAGCTGGTGTGAAGGAGGCGAGAGGGAGGGGAGAGAGAGGGCGGGGGTGGGGGCGAACTCAGTTGCGCGACCAGCCTCAATGGCTTTGCTCCCCGTATCGAAAATCCGGAATGCGAAGTTTTCCACGTATGCGCGGGCAACCATATCATCTTCAAGCCTATCATCGCCCTTCAATGCTTCCTTCCTCTTTACCCACCGCCGGAGTCAGCCCCAACTTCGGTACCTCCAGACACAGACAAAGGCACGAACCGTCTCAAGATCCTCCATAGCTTTCGACACATATGCTGTGCATTCGGGTGTGGCAGTATGCAGGCCCCTCTCCAGCGCCAACTGGATCGCCCAGAAGTAACAGTAGTATGTGATTATGGCGTCGCGCCCATCCATTTGGTTGCCGCGCTGTATAAACGGCCGGATGAGCTTGAGCTCATCAGGTGGTGGCGGGAGCATCGCGTGTGTGTGGCGGTTGAGCTTGTGGTGGTGGGGGAGGTGTGCGATTTTGTCAACCTATTCGGAGATGGAGCTGCTGGTTAGGATTGCGGGGCAGATGGTGACGATTAACTACCACCTAGTTACGTTGGCGCCTGGGCAGACAGGGTTAGTTTGTGGTCATAGTTCCGCACTCGCACTTCGGCGGCACTGTAACTTCAGCCATCACTGGCAGCTAGCTTTAGAGTACTACATCAATCCTATTTTAGTTCTTTACTTATTATACTTACCCAGCTGGTGGGAAAACTCAGACGTTTGGCTGACTCTTGTGTGAGTGATACCGTATGCGTTGGGTTATGGCTGAAGAGCCGTGGCAAAGAGAAGAAGCCGCAGCGATGTGATGTCCGTCCGCCTTACCGGCTTTGGCTGGCTGCACGCACAAGGCGATATGTATGAAGTCTTGAAGGTGGCTCTTCTTTATTACCGTCTGCGCTCCTATGCTATGACAATCCACCCCGTCAGCAAGGTGACACCAACAGACCCTTGTCATACAAACGTCAATTGCAGCAAAGGGAACCCCACCCCGCCCAGAAGCTTTAACTCGGCCTTGCTCCCCGTTTAACAACCACCCCAGCCACCACCACGACACACCGCACGTCTGCCCTCCGCAGAACTACCCCGCTGTCCGATCGTATCACCATGTTCGCTAAGCGGTTGCAGAAGGAGTTGGCCAAGGTGTGTGCTGAGCCCATTCCCCCAGACTCACATTCATCACCCAAGTACGCAGTACTAACAAAAGCGCGTGTGTAGATACATCAGCATGGCCTTGCACCGGGTGTGTGATCCCTCTAACTGTATTCCGTAAAGACTGAGCCACTAACCGGAAGCAACAGGAATCGCGCTTGTGAAGGCGGATGACCTGCAACGCTGGCAGATGGATATTAGGGTGCTGGATGATAATCCTCTTTACCGCGGGAAGACGTTTCGTCTTAACTTTCGTTTCTCCCAGAACTACCCGATAGAAGTGTGTACCGCACAGTTAGTTTGCTGGTTGTATGGATGGGTGGCTAACAGAATGAGTATCTAGGCGCCCGAAGTGATGTTCATTCAAGCTCTCGACCGCGAGATCCCAATGCACCCGCATATCTATTCTAACGGCGTGATCTGTCTTGATCTCCTGTCCTCGGGCAACGGATGGTCGCCTGTCCAGAGCGTGGAGTCGGTTTGCATGTCGATACAAAGCATGTTGACCGGAAACACCAAGAACGAGCGACCTGAGGGCGATGACCAGTTTGTCCTTAGAGCCGGCAGATCTGTGAGAGATATCCAGTTCATTTACGATGACCATACCGTTTGAGTAAATGGCAAAGATATCTTCGATATGTCTGAGGATATCAAGTGACTTGCCATTTACTTTCTCTTGAGCTCTTTCGTTTTTCCCGTTCCTGTTTTATTTCTTTTATGGCATTGGATCGTTTGGATGGGGGGCGGTGACTTGGGAATCTGATGGAGCGATTTACGCAATCACGTCTCTGGAGCGTAAGATAGATATTTTCTCGAAATCCAGTTTGAATAGGTGGTAATGATCGTGGACATTTTATTCAACGATGATTTGACAGTGAGTGCTGGTGTTCCGTCTGCGTACATGTGATCTGGGGTATTTATTGGCGCCATTAGCGCTTCAGGGATCTTTTAGCCTCCTTCCAACGTCACCTTCCATCATTATCGAGAACACCATCACCTCCTCCTCCTCCTCCTCCTCCTTCTCAGCACCAACGACGATCGCCGGCGCCTTGCTCCAACAATGGCCCCTACCGCAGGCATAGATACTGCCCATATCAAAGACATGGCGCTCAAAGATCTCCTCGACCTCCTCGAAGGTGTAAGTCTCCGTCGGCATCCTGCAGATAGCAATAGCGCGGAGAGCTCGGCTCGTGCTGACTAGAGTTCGCGTTTAGGTCCGAGGAAAGAAGATTATGTTTCTGGACAGGACTCTTAGCGGTCCTATCGGTCTATTCGCGAAGTTCTCGATCTTACAGGTGAGTCGCTTGCAAGCCGGTGTGCATCGGTACCCGCGTGCTGAGTGGCATAGGACTATGGCGTGGAGAAGATCTTTTGGCTCGACGAACCGGTCCCTGTACAGCCGCAGAAAAACATCGTTTACCTTGCGCGATGCACGGTCAAGAATGCATACGCCATAGCTAGTAAGCGAATCTATTCTACACTCTTCACGTCTCCGATCCGACGCCGGCGTCTCGTCCGTCTTCTGGGACTTAAGTAGGCAACATCGAGCCTTTACTCCTACTTGATGCCGCCAGTCATGCTCCCTATATCAACCATTCCGCGGCCTGGCCCACACCCATGCTTCGTTCTTCGTCGAGCCTGGAAGGGGGAGTGCTTTTAGGTATCATAAGGCTGACACTCGCGCGTGCAGATCAGATCAAGAACAATTCCAAAATTCCAGGACAGGAATTCGAATACAACGTGTTCTTGACACCGCGGCGGACACTAGTGTGCGAGAAGATCTTCGAAGACGAGGGAATCCTGGGCGAGATCACGATCCGCGAGTTCCCACTCTATTTTATACCGCTAGAACATGATCTTTTGTCGTTAGAGCTCGAGAGCACGTTCGAAGAGTTGTACTTGGTGTGTAATTTGAGCTAGAGATGCGTATCTGGTGTACTTGTCTTACTAATAGATCCTCGACCGAAGCGAAAAGATCACACCTCCATATTCTACTCGGCTCGGGCGCTCATGAGCATCCAAAGACGGCACGGGCTGTTTCCACGTATCATCGGGAAAGGGGATCGTGCCCGAAGACTGGCAGATCAGTTGATCCGGATGAGGACCGAGGAGGATGTGGCCGACGGCAGCAGCCCGTTTGCGCTTACACCTAGTAGTGTCCTCGGGGAACTGATTGTTATCGATAGAGATGTGGACCTCGTCACGCCTTTGATGACGCAATTGACCTACGAGGGCCTTATCGATGAGACGATTGGGATTCAGAACAGTAGGTTGCCATTGCGCCATCAGGCTACTGAGCTCACGTGCTGATTGGATAGGCAAAATCGAACTCGACGCGGCCCTGGTTGGCCCTCCGCAACAGCAACAGTCCAGTAATGTCGACACATCGGCGTCGAGTTCAAAGCCGCCAGTTCCTACGGCACAACAGAAGAAACGACCCGTGCTGCTATCTTCCGAGGACAAGCTCTTCGATAACCTCCGAGACACGAACTTCGCCATTGTTGGAAGCCTCCTGAATAAAGTTGCACGACGACTAAACGACGACTATGAAGGAAGACACCAGGCGAAAACGGTAACTGAGATCCGACAGTTCGTTAGCAAACTTGGCGGCCTACAGCAGGAGCACCAAAGCTTGAGATTGCACACGGGCCTGGCGGAGGAGATAATGAAGCACACGCGATCGGAGATGTTTAACAAAGCGCTCGAAGTGCAACAGAACCTTGTCGCGGGTGCCGACCCGTCGAGCCAACATAATGTAATCGAGGAACTGATTGCCCGCGATGCGCCTCTGGAATCCGTACTACGGTTACTGTGTATAGAATCCCTGATGACTGGTGGCCTCAAGCCCAAGGACTTTGAGGGCTTCAAGCGAGAAATCCTCCAGGCCTATGGGTACCAACACGTCCTTACCCTCGACGCTTTAGAGAAACTGGGAATCTTTCAGTCCCGGACTGCCATAACGGCGTCGGGAATCGCTAGAACCTCATATACCAACTTGCGCAAGCCGTTCCGGCTGATCGTCGACGAAGTCAATGAGCACGAGCCGGACGACATCTCTTATGTCTACTCGGGTTACGCGCCATTGAGCGTCCGGTTGGTCCAATGTGTGGTACAGAAGCAGCTGATGACTGCTGCAGCAAAAGGGCGCCGAGGTGAAGATGGGACGAACGCTGGTGTCAACGCTGGTGCAGTCGGATGGAGAGGCTTCGAAGACGTGCTCAAGAACGTACAAGGGAAGACCTTTGACGAACCACAGCGGGGAGAGGAAAAGGCGGTCAGAGCTAGGACCATTCTCAATGGTCAGAATGATAGAAAGGTTACTGTTGTGTTCTTCTTGGGAGGCTGCACGTTCACCGAAATCTCAGCACTGAGGTTTATTGGGAGGAGGGAGGAAGGTACGTTTTCCTTTCAGTAAGAGGAGTGAATACGGGAAATGTGGGCTCACCAGGTAACTACAGCGAGACGTCAGATTGTTATTGGCACTACCGCGATTATCAACGGAAACGCGATGATGAAGGCGGCTATGACATAGGTTTGATTTGTGCATAATATAAGATGGATGTCTCGAATTCAGGGGAGATTGGACTGTTTTGTTAGTGCGTTTAGGTGATTGGGGCATAACCTCGGGGGGTCCGGGATTCTTTTATTCACTAGATACCAAATAGTCAACATGGGGGCTCGGTTGTTCCACTTCGTGTTCATGAAGAATGCGGCTTAAAATGCAGCTTAAAATATCCACGTCTAGTTCAGTCGCGTCCTCCTGACCGCGTTCCAATCACGGACAACTTCCCAATCCAAAATGGCACGCGAATACACCCCCGAATCCGATGATGATACACACGACCGCCAAGAGCACCAAGGTAGCTACATCTTCGTTCCTGCCGGAGCCGAACCCGTCCGGTCCACCAAACGCCGACGCAAAGCCCTCTCCGCCGACGAAGCAGTGCCTCAGAAATGCCTCTTCCCACGGCTCTTCTCCGGTAACGAGTCGGATCTAGCGATTCAAACGCGATGGGAGATCTACCACAAGCTCTGGGTGGAGCAGGAGGCACGAATCCGTGATGTGCTCGACTCGTTCAACCGGAAAACGCTTGACGGCGTGTCCACCTTCGTGTCCGGCGCTCGGAGTGATGACTATGATGGGAAGATCCCCACAGCACTCGTTCTCACAGGACCGAACGTCGCGTCGCATGCGCCGCTGTTTGCACAATTTGCAGAAAGGATTAGAGAGAAGGACTCTACTGGACCCGTCGTTGTATTGACGTCCAAGGATGCGGTGAATCTCAAGGGTGCGCTGAAAAAGATCATCAAAGATGCGACGATGACGGACGAGGGTATGGAAGAGGAGGATTCGGAAGACGTCGATACGGTCATGGGACGGAGAGGGGGGAAGTTGTTGAATTATGATCTGCAGATACTACAGAATTGGTGCACATTGCATCCGGAGATGAAGGTCACGGTTGCGATTCAGGATACGGAGGCGTTCGATGCGGCGATTTTGGGGGATCTGGTAGCACTTTTTAGCAGCTATCTGGATCGCATCCCATTTGTCCTGTTACTTGGAATCGCCACGTCGCTCGAGATTTTCCAAGAGAAGTTGCCTAAGGCGACAATACGCATGATGCAGGGGGAGAAATTTGATGTTGAGCGCGCAGAAGAGTGCCTGGCGCAGGTGTTTAATGAGGCTGTGTTGGGGAATGAAACAACGCTCAGGTTGGGCGCGACGATGTGCGATCTTCTCATGGACCGGCAGAAGAACCATACGCAGAGTATTCAGACGTTCGTGGCCGCATTGAAATACGCGTATATGTCACATTTCTACGCGAACCCATTGAGCATAGTGCTCGGGTTCATGGGGGATAACGAGAGGCTTGGGAAGGTGTTGACGGATGAGCACGTCGAGGCCATACGGAACCTTCCGTCGTTCAGAAGGTATAGAGGCATACGATCGATCACAGTTTCCAGCCAACTAATATATTCCCAGGTTCATAGAGAGAAAACTGGAGGATCACGAGACGAAAGAAGTTTGTGCTTTGTTAGAGGATGATTCGTACCTCGGAGCAGCCGTCACCGCCGCCGCTTCCGATTGCCATTCCTACGCCCTGCAACTCGGCGAAGCTCTCGAAGTTCTTGAGATCACGCGCAGCGGTCTGTCTTCCAGCGCCATGGCGCGCATCCCTCGCTATGAGCTCCTACCTCGAGTTCTATCCGGTGAACTTCACGGTGAAAGTCCCCTAATCCGTGAACTCCTCCTCTCTATCAAGAAGATGAACTCAAGGTCCTTGCTCGCACTGATCTCCATGCTGTCCAACACCGCGATCGCGAGTGACTTGTCTTCTTTTCAAGCGCGCATTGAAGCTCTCGTATCATCCACATCCAATAGCGGCGATAGTCTAACCAGCGAATTCGACGTCTCATTCACTTCGTCCTTACGCTCCACCGCAGTCTCCAAAAAGATCCAGATCAGCGCGCATAAATCCGCGCTCAGCAAGAATGACACGCTCTACTCGCAGCTGATCCAAGAAGTCCACGACGTATTCACCCAGTACTTCTCTACCAAACTAGAACCCGTTACCAACGTCTTCCTCCACGAGCTCTTCTTTTACGATCTTCCGTCTCCGCATAAGGACGTCTTCGCCCCCCGCGCGCGCGGGGCTGTGGAACGTGCGCTTGCCAGTCCTGCAGACTACTTGGGCTGCGGGTGTTGTCGCCGCACCGACGAAGAGCAACAGGACGACGAGGGTGCGGTGATGCGCTCGCATCCGGCTACCAGCATCACGTACCAACTGTACCTTGAGGGTGGCGCGCTAATAAATACATACGACCTGTGGAGTGCCTTTAAGAGTGTCGCCAACGGCGAAGACGCAGACGAAGAAGAGCATGAGGAGAGGGTTGATGAGACCACAGCACAGTATGTTCCCGCAGACCAGCTGGATTAGGGATACCGGCCAACTGACCCAAAAAAACAAAAAACAGGGCATTGTTTTATAGATCCATCGCGGAAATGAACTTCCTCGGTTTTGTGAAGCAGACCAGGAAGAGGGTGGATCATCTGCAGAAGCTGGCGTGGAAAGGGCTGTAGGTAGTGGGGCGGGCTGCATTTGTGCACTTTGTGGCGGAGAGTTGTGGCTTTGTGGATGATGGAAGCTTGGCATCGGGCACGTGCAGAGGTATCGACAGTAGATACCATACACATGCGGAAGTTTATGTTGACGCCAGGGGAAGGTTTAGCGTCTTGGCGTGAGGAAAAGTTTTGGACTTGTATATACGTAGCCGGGCTCTTGGGTCTACATGCATCGTTGCGTGCAGTGTCACTTTTTCATTTCTCTCTCGTTGAGGGCGGGGACTTGCTGTGAATCTGTGGTCATCGGAAAGGAGCATGGCCTGTAAGTGCCAAAGAACCAATGAGCCCGGCTCATGGGAACCTTGTCCAGTCAGCCTGGCCATCTCAGCTATTCAACCCAGATAGTTGGACCGACGCTCCCCTAAGAATCCATTTGGAAGACCTGGAAATATGAGCAACAAGGCTCAGATAGAACCAGTAGTATAGTATTTAAGTCCTTGTCAATCCGGTACACTAACCACAGTATCGAACAGGTAATTTATTGTATACCGTTCGTCGGCTGTCAGAACCCATCGACCATTATCTATGATAATCTTCAAAACCACAAAACGACAAGTACATGCGAGTGATACCGTATGCACCTCCAATTCAACACCTTCCAAGTGAAACAATTCAGGGAACCATTGCCTACAGGACAAGAAGAATGTTGCTGTTGGCCGTCGGATCATCTCAAGAAAAATAAATAATAAGGTAGGCTAGTCCCTTGTTCGAATCTCATCGCCAGAGAGGCAAACCTTATATAGTCTCACCAACTACTTACTTTGATTTCTGGTATTGAGCCACTAACGACATATATCTGTCGCGTGTTAGCATGCTGAGCAGGAGGTCAAAAAGAGTTTGCTGCAACGAGGTTGTACCTTATCTCGTCGCGCCAGCTTGACGTAACCGTTCCACTACTGCAAAGTAGCCTCCCCTCGATGCTGCTTAGAGCGCTGTTCTTCCGTACTCTGCTAGTTCTGCGTTGACATCGGCACCCTTCTCCAAGAGTCGGTCCACCACTGCAAGGTGGCCTCCCTCCGATGCTGCTCGGAGGGCTGTTCTTCCGTGCCATGATGCAGGCGCTGCGTTGACATCGGCACCCTTCTCCAAGAGTCGGTCCACCACTGCAAGGTGGCCTCCCCCCGATGCTGCTTGGAGGGCTGTTCTTCCGTCCTTCTTTGCTGGTGCTGCGCTGACATCGGCACCCTTCTCCAAGAGTCGGTCCACCACTGCAAGGTGGCCTCCCTCCGATGCTGCTTGGAGCGCTGTTCTTCCGTACTCTGCTGGTTCTGCGTTGACATCGGCACCCTTCTCCAAGAGTCGGTCCACCACTGCAAGGTGGCCTCCCTCCGATGCTGCTCGGAGGGCTGTTCTTCCGTGCCATGATGCAGGCGCTGCGTTGACATCGGCACC
>Ga0307516_10002763_pt1 | contig 23149 bp, 16 predicted proteins | sample 19_EM_MG_FD_203310 | JGI IMG/M metagenome (GOLD analysis project Ga0307516, IMG submission 203310) | Populus trichocarpa ectomycorrhiza microbial communities from riparian zone in the Pacific Northwest, United States - 19_EM | ecosystem: Host-associated > Plants > Roots > Unclassified | place... | reverse complement strand
AAACCCGGACAATTCGGGCGGATTGAGCGGAGGTGGGGGCGGAGGCAACGCCGGCAGCAGCGGAGCGGGAGCCGGAGGCATGGGGGGAGGCGTCAGCAGCGTCGGCGGCACCGCGGTCGCGGGCGTTTCCGGCGGCGGCATGGCGCAAGCGGTCACGGGCAGCAGCGGCACGGGCGGCAACGCAAACGGCGGCACGAGCGGCGGGTCGGGCGGCGGCGCAGGTGGCGGCACGAGCGGCGGCACGAGCGCTGGGTCGGGCGGCGCAAGCGGTGGCTTCGGGGGCGCGTCGGTTACCGATCCTGGCGCCGAAGGCGACGGCAAGCGCGTGCTCAACATGCCGTTCACGGCGTCGGCCGACGTTTCGGCGCACGGCGGCGTGCCGCACGGCTCGAAGCTCAAGTTCGTGATGCCGACGGGCTCGACCAAGCACTACCCAACGGCCGATGACCGCGAGATCAACGTCTACGTGCCGATGCAGTACATGAAAGGCACTCCGGCGCCGGTGCTCGTCGTACAAGACGGCAACCAATTCTTCGGCTGGGTAGATCTGGTTTCGAACACGCTCGACAACTTGATCGCCGCCAAAAAGGTGGTGCCGATCGTGGCGGTGTTCGTCAACAACGGCGGTGGCGACGCGCAAGGCAGCCATCGCGGCCAAGAGTACGACACGCTCTCCGGCGTTTACGCGGAGTTCATCGACCAAGAAGTTTTGCCGCGCGTCGAACAAGAAACGACCTCGAAGCTTAGTGCGCAAGCCGTGACCTTCACCAAAGACCCAGAAGGGCGCGGCACGCTCGGCGGCAGCTCGGGCGGCGTCGCGTCGTTCATCGCGGCTTGGTACCATCCGGATCTATTCCGGCGCGTGGTCGGCTTTTCGCCGTCGTTCGTGGCGCAAGAGTCGCCTGTCAACCCGGACCATCCGCACGGCGCCTGGAATTTCCACGAAAACGGCCACGAAGACGACGGCGGCATCATCGCCATGACCGACCCGCTCAAGCCGATTCGGTTCTGGATGGAGTGCGGGACGAACGACTACGAGGCCGGCTCGCAAAACGACCCGACCACACCCTACCCGTACTACGACTTTGCCTACGCGATTCCGCGCGTGTTCTTGAAGATGACCACCAAAGGCTACCCGCATGTGCACCTCGACGTCGGCACCGGTGCCGTGCATGTCGACGGCGGCATGGTGCGCGCCACTTTGCCCGACGCCATTGCCTGGGCCTGGCGCGGTTACGTCGGCGGTCTTTAGGGCAGCGCAATACGCACTACTTAAGCTGCTTGTCCTCACCGGATCGGCTAGATGCAGCCCATGAAGCGCGCGCTCAAATGGCTAGGCCTCGTCGTGATGGCGCTCGTCTCCGCGGCCGCCTTCATTTGGTACTCGGAGCTCGCGAACACCAAGCCGATCACGGACGGTGAGCAGCTGGCACCCGGCGTCGTGACTGTCAAAGACCGCTTCGTTACCGCGTTCCTGCTCGACACTGGGCCGGGCAAAGTCGCGCTGATCGACGCTGGCTTGGACGACGCCGCGCTCGCCCTGCAGGCGGCGCTCAAGCGACGCGGCCTCCAGCGCGAAGCCGTCACTGCCATCTTTCTCACGCACGGCCACGGCGACCACACGGCTGGCTGCAAGCAATTTCCCGACGTAGATGTCTACGCCATGGCGAACGAAGTGTCGCTCGTCGGCGCTGCTGCCAAGGTCAATCATCCGCTGAAAGATGGCCAGGTCGTGCAGCTGGGCGACCTTTCGCTGCAGGCCTTTGCGGTGCCGGGACACACGCCCGGCTCGGCCGTCTTCCTGGCGCGCGGCGTGCTGTTCTTCGGCGACAGCGCCGGAGCTTCCAAGGACGGCACGATGCTGAAAGCAGTGCGGCTGTTCTCGAAAGACCCGAGCCAGAACGTGGCCAGCCTCAAAGCGCTCGAGGCGCGCCTTGCCCCGCGCGCGGCCGAAATCAAGAAGCTGGCATTCGGGCACGCTGGCTCGCTCGACGGCTTCGAGCCGTTCAAGAGCTTCGCGACGCAGCCGTAGCCGTCAGTCGCGGCTGAAAGGTCGGACGGGCGGCCCGGGCTCGTCCAAGGGGGAAAATTTCCCAGCCAGCGGCGGGTGTTGACTTCCGCAGGCTCCGCGAACACCCTTCTTAGGCCCACGCTCGGCCGTTCGTCCCCCCCCTCGGTTGGGCGTCGGGCACTTTTTTTGATGCGACGCGCGCCCATTGCGCCGTCACTTCGCCCCCCCAGATGGTGAGCAAAGAGCGTGCCCTCGCGAGGACGCGGCTTGTCCCGAGTTTTATGCGATCGGATTCTGCGATTGCGATCCGATTCTGCGATTCGAATCGCAAACGACCATCAATCGCGGCTCGGGGGCGACCTGGCTCGCGCTCATTCGCGGTAGCGTTCGAAGTACCGGGCAAGCTGCTTGGCCGCGGTGCCGCGATCAGCCTGAACCTGAGAAGCGCTGCGCGAGGCCAGTAGCGAGAGGGCGTCCTCGTCCGGCGGAGCGGGCTGCTGTGCGGCGCCGCTCAGGTGGAAGAAGATCAATGGTTTGAGGTACTTCTCGTTCCACTCCTTTTGATCGTCCCAGCTCATCGGTTCGCGGCCGTGGTCTTCGACGAAGGTGCGCACGGCCCGCGTCGTCAGCGCCGCCCAATCGGCATGGGGCGCGCCGGGTTGGGGCAGCGGCGAAGCGCGAGTGACAGGCCGCAGCGAGCCGCGTTCGAGGGCCCGCTGGCAGGTGGACGCATTGATGCCGCCTCGGGCCGCCTGGCGTGGCAGGCGCTCCGCCAGGTTCGTCAGCTCGCGAAAATTGCCCTCCCAGGCGTGGTTCCGCAGCAGCGTCAACGCATCTGGCGAAAGCGCATCGAACAGCGACGCTGCCGTTCCGTCGAGCGGGGTCGCGCGCAGGAACGTCTCGATGTCTTCCCAGCGCGCCTTGAGCGGCGGCACATCGACCACGTGAACCGAAAGCCGGTACCAGAGATCCGGCCGGAACGCGCCGGAGCGCGTGGCGTCGCGCAGGTCTCGATTGGTGGCTGCCACGACTCGCACGTCCGCGCGCCGCGGCTTGCCGTATTGGCCGAGCTGCTCGAACTCGCGGCGGTCGAGGAAACGCAGCAACATCGGCTGCACCTCGCTCGGCATCTCTCCCACCTCGTCCAAGAACAGGGTGCCGCCTTGCGCTCGCTCGACCGCGCCCACGATGCGCCGCGTCGCACCGGTGAACGCGCCAGGCTCGGCGCCGAACAGCTCGGATCGCAGCAAGTCCTTGCTGAACATGGCGCAGTTCACGGCCACGAACGCACCACTGCGGCCGCCGTGACGATGAAATACCTCTGCCAGCATTTCCTTGCCAGCGCCCGAGGCGCCCGTGAGCAAGAGCGTTCGGGCATCGGACTGCGCAGCGTCCACCACGTCGCGGTGAGCGCCGCGAATCGCGACCGAGGCCAAAATCATGCCCTCTTCACGGGTTTGTTGCTCCGCCTCGAAGACCGAGTTTTGGCGCGCCACCCAGCGCCACAGCCGCTCGAGCGTGCGCGACCAGCTCACGTCCGTCGTGGCGAGGGGCACGATGTCGAGCGCCTCGCCGCTGGCCAGAGGCACCCGATTCGGCGGCGGTACGCCGTCCCCGGCATTTTCCACCAAGCCGACGTCGGCGCCGATGCCCTGCTGAGCGAGCCAGCGTTCGAGCGTTTCGCGAAGCGTGCCACCGAAAGCGCGGGCGCTCTGCCAAACGGGCGAAGGCGGATCGTCTGCAGTCGAGGACTCGCGTGAGCTACGCGCAAGCTGCACCACCGCGCTCTCGGACTGCGTGCGAATCGGTTGCGAGGCAGGAAGCTTCAGCCAGCTGCCGTTTTTGCTGCCCAGATCTTCGACACAAACCTGACCCTGCTCGACCCAGGCCAGCAAATGATTGCCCGAGACGCTGCCCGCTTCCATTTGCACTAGCGCAGGCGGGGACTCACCCGCAGTTCGCGCGGGCAGCAAGGTCGAGTCTGGATTTCTTCCGATGAGCACCGGCGCCGCTTCGTCAAGCTCCAGCGCGTGCGCCGCTTGCCCGTCCGGGCCCTTCACGATTAAGTGTGGCACTTTGTCTCCGACGGCATGCTATCGGAGTTTCGGCCGCTTTTTCGGCCGGCTGCGCGGTAACTGATTTTCTAAGTCTTGCGCCGCTGTTTCGCGCCACTAACGCCGCTCGGCCGACGCTGCTCGGACGCTTCGTCCACTCGATAGCAGTGCTCGCGAAGCGCGGCGCTGCGCAGCTCGTCGATGCCGGCGAAGCCCGTTGAACGGGCAAATAAATCTAGATCGCGCGGCACTTCGCGCTCGAGTCGCTCGACGAAGTACCATCGCCATAGCGCAACTTCGCTGAGCTTGGCGTCGGTGAGCGATGGCGAGGCGAGGCCGAGCTCGTTCAGGCGTTGCGCCTTGCGCTCAGCTTGCTCGCGGAGCGCGCCATATGTGCCGGCGCTCTGCAGCTGGCTGCGCAAGTGGCTGTGGCCCAGTGATTCGCTCAGCGGCTGTGCCCAGCTGGCGCGCGCTCGGTCTTCGAAGAATCGCGTCAGCGCGGCGTCGTTCAGTTGCTGCGCTTCGCGCCAACGTTCGAAAGCTTGGCGTTCGCTGAGGCCGGCGTCGCGGCGAAAGGTTTCGACGGCGGTGCGGACCGCCAAAGCGTCGGGGCGCACCCCAGCACGGCGCGCCGCATCGAGCGACCAGCCAAAGGCCGAGGCGGCCGCGTGCGCCGCGACGTACTGGTCGTCCAGCTTGAGCTCTTCGAGCACGCCTTCATCGACCTGGGCGACGCTGGTCTTGGCGTCGGCAAGACCCGTGCTGGCCGCGCGTTCCGCCTCGTGCCAGGCGTCAGTTGCTTCGAACGAGTAATCGACGCGCTTTGGCCTCGGTAGCGCTCGTTGCCAGGCCTTCAATTGCTCGAGCAGCTGCTCGGCGTCCGCGCGTTTTTGATCGACACGCCCGACGCCGACCCAAACGCGAAAGCGGCTGAGCTCCTGCGCGTCGAGGCCGGCGCTCGCGCCCGCTTCGAGCAGCGCCGGATAGCTACGATCAGCATAAAAGATGCCTTTGGCGAGCGCGGTCAAGGCGCCTCTGGTCGGCTCGCTGAGCACGCCCTCGAGCGCGGCGCGCCGCAGCGTGACGCGAATGTTGACCATGGCGTCCGACACCGGCACAAAGCCCGTGCTTTCGTCGCCATGCGCCACTGCGACCTCGTCGTCGTCTTCCAGCTCGCCATCGCGAAAGGCCTCGAAGATGGTGCCGACGCCGACCATGCCGAAGTCGCACAGCTCTGCCGCGCGTAAGGCGCCCATGCTGCTGGCGCCGAATACGTGCACGCCTTCGGACATTGCCCACAAAATTTCTTTGTGCCAAGTCGCCGGGACGCGCTCGAAATAGCCGTCAATGATCGCGATGGCGGTCGGCCGCTGGCGAGCTGCGCGGTACACGTCGCCGAACTTGACCGGCCCGGCCACGACCGCGTCGGGCAAATGCGCCCGCACCTCGCGCGACGACAAGGTCGGCCCGGCGAAAACGTGAATGGTCACGAAAGCCTCGCGCGGACGCGCGCGCCCGGCGTGAAGCCTGGCGCGTCGTGCATGCCTTCGAGCCCCGGGACGACGACGCGCACGACCGAGACCCCGAGCTCCGGCAACGTCAAGTCGACGACCGCCACTTGCTCGATACCCACCGCGCGCAGGCGTGAAAGCTCCCACGAGACGTCGTCGTTCAGCGTTTCGCCAACGTGCGTCGGCACGTCTTCGAGACGTCGGCTGGCGGGGGCGTCTGCCAGCACCACTGCCGCCTCCGCCAGCAGCGCGCGGTCGTGGCCGCGGCGGTAGGTCGCGACGCTGATGTCGTCACGACTGCCTGCGATCACGGTCAGCCGCGCTTGAGCCGCCTCGGTTAGCGCCCGGAGCAGGGCGATCTCGCGGCAAGGGTGCGCGCCTGAGCCAGTAGCAGGGCCGACCGCGCGCCATTGCCCTGGTTCGCGATCGAGGATGGTGCACGAGAAGCTCGGAATGCCGATGTCGCTCGTCACATCCCAAACCGCCACCTGCACGTCTGCACGCGCGTACAAGTCGAGCACGGAGCGACAAGCGGCGTCGTCGACGGTATCGAGGGCGAGGCGCCTTTCGGCCTTGCGCTGCTCGTCAGTGAACTGGAACAAGGTCATGGCGTCACGCTCGACCAGCTCGCAAATGGCGTGACTCGTCGCTTCCAGCGGGTCGTTGCCCGACGCGACGCCGCTGTCGCTCATGCTGAAGGAACCGCTACACGTCGGTAGCGGCAAAGTGTAGTTGGTGTGTACCAGCTCGAACGGCAGCCAAATCGGCGCACCCTGAAAGATCTCGTGCCCCTGAATCCAGAGCATGCGCGTGGCGCGGCTGAGCGCACTGCCGGCGACGCGCGGCAAGGCCTCGAGCGTCAGGCATGACCCACGCTCGCGCATCTCTTGCCACGACGCCAGCAAGAGCGGCGCGCGGATGCGCTCAGCGTGATAGTTCTCGATCGACTCCATCAAGCCGGACACCTTCGCGGCGGTAAGATCCAAACCTTTGCCCTGGGCCACGGCAATCGAGCGTGAATTGGGCCGCATCACGGCAACCACTGGAATACCGATCACGTCCAAGCCCGTGATGTTTGCAACACGGGTGATACCCAGAGAGCGCAAGAGCGGCTTGATACGCTCGAGTGTCTGCTCCGGAGCAACCACGCGATGCGTGCCGTTGCGGTAGGCCTTGTTGCTCCGGAGCGTTTCCATTTGAGCTTGCGTCAACTCCGCTGATTTCAGGTTTGGTCGGCTTCGCCGGCCGCTTCCAGGGCTCCCGAGCGCAAGCTGATCAAGCTCAGCAAGTAGCAGGTGACTCCGTCCAGCTGCACTTTGGGCAAGTTGGCTACGACCACTCCTTCTTCGATGGCCATGGTCACGACGTCGGGAATGTCTTGGTCGGTCAGCGCCAGGCAGTCGCGGTAGACGTCGCGAGGCACGATATAACCGGCGTTCGGGCGATCGTGCGGTACGACCACGATGTCGCTCGGCTGCGGCGTCACGCTGGGCGCCGCAGCCGCGTGGCTGCGCGCGCTTGCAGCGCGGCGAGGCGCCGGCTTGAACGGGGAAGTTCCGGGCGCCAGCAGCCGCGCGAAGTTGGCCACGTAGTACGGCTCGCTTTCATCGCCGTGTTCGCTGATCACCGACCCCTTCCAGCCCGGCGATAGCGAATCGAGGCTGATGCGCCGGCTCTCGTCGGCGTACACGTGCTGCGGAATCAAGCGTTTGGCGAGCGTGCCGTCATCATCGCGAAAGAACAACAAAAGATCATCGACTTGAGGCGTGTACGTATCCATAGCTCTCCTTCTATCGTTCAACTCAGTGTCAAACCGGCGGGCACGACGGTCCCCGTCGGATTCGGGCCGGCAACGTGGCTGCTCGTCAGGCAGGCCGCTTCGCCGGAACGGATGCGCTCATCGAGCCGCTCCGTGTACATGGGCTGCAGCGTCTCACGCCGCAGATCGCCAACACCTTGCAGCATGCGCGCGTAGCGATCCCTGGTTCGCCGGTCATCGGCGACTCGATCGAGGCAGGCGTCGATCTGAACCTCGACCGGCACCTGCCACAGCAGGCAGATCAAGCCGGGACGACCGGTGATCTGCCGGGCGCAGCAGGTACGAACGAAACCCGAACGTGACAGCTCGGCCGCCAGCCAATTGAGCTCACGCATGTACGCGTGCATGGTGGTGCCGCGCGAGAGCATCAGCTCTTCGGATAGGTAGCGGTAGCCTGGTGTGTCGTCGCTTTGCCAGGGCTTACGCCGGGCGATGCCGTAGCCACTCGTGAAGTTCACCAGCAGCTCCTGATCTTCGCTGGCGACGGCGTCGCCCAGGGCGCGATACCACTTGGCCTCCGACAGCTCGTACATCACCTCGTACAGCGACGGCCAGCTATCGAGCTGCCAAACGTGGAGCATTTGCAGCGCCGGCTCGGGCAAATTACGGCCCACGCGCAGCGCGCGCTCGCCGCAGCCAGCGACGAGCTTCCAGCGGCTCAGCGTGCTGCGTAAGAGCTGCTCTTTACCGGCAAGAAACTCGGCGTTGCGCGAGCCCAGCAGCGTGAAGCGATTGCGCAGGTAAATCGACGGAGACTGCGTTACCAACATGAAGCCTCGGCAGATTGGAGCGTGCAACCTGCACGCTCGACTGTCGCTTTACACGTCCCGTGCCATGCACGATGTCGCGCGCTTCTCGTGCATTCGCCGCTCGGGTCGCAGGCGAATGCGATCGTAATCTTTAGATCGCGTTCGACGTTTCGAGCGTTGAGCTAGAGCAAGCGCAGCCCGCGCGCCAGCTCGCTCAGGTCCGCGACGGTTTTTTCATCTGCACTGCCATGCGTGGCGCGACCGAGCAGCGCCGCGCGGATGGCTTCGTTCAGGCGATCGGGAAGCAAGCACTGCGCCGGGTCGAGCAGCAGCTCCCACTGCGCAAGAGCGTCGTCGGTTCGCCCTTCAGCCGTGAGGTGTGCGGCGAGCGGGACGCGCGCAAGCCGCTGAAGCGGATAGGTATAGCCCGCGGGCAGACGATTCCAAGCAGCGAGCGCGGCAGCCGCCGGCGCTTCGACGTCGTTTCTGTCTTGCCAGGCAACCCATGACAGGTGGGCATGCGCGACACCGATGTAGTCGTTGAAACCTTGTTTCTCCGCGATTTCCAGGGTTCGCTCGGCGGTAGCGCGCGTCTCGGAAACGCGCCCCAGGCGCCGGTGCAAGATCGCGTAGTAAGCGTGGAAGCGCGCTTGCAACGCCAGGTCGCCAACGCGTTCGACACCGGTGATGCCGACTCGAAAATGCTCTTCTGCGTCGGCATCGTGACCAGCAAGCGTCAGCGCGAAGGCCAGCGTGCAGTGGGCAAGCGCGAGCTCTCGGACGTCGCTTTGTCGCTCCGCGCCCTTCAATGCCTCGCGCGCGAACTCGAGTGTTTCCGGGATGATGCGATAGCGATCCCGGCGAATGTTCATGTGCAGGAGGGCCTGAAAGAACTGCGCCCGTTGCAGCGGCGTACCGCGGAGCTCGATCACGGGTCTGACCCGTTCGATGAGCGCCGAAAGCTCACGCACCCGCGAAAGGAAATACAGATCCATCGCCGATTGGATCTGTATCTGAACCTGCTCGAACCAATATTCTTCGACCTCGACCGACGCCTGTTGTGGGTCGCCGAGGTCTTGCTCCGCCTGGGCGTACAGAGCGAGCGCCCGCTCATGTTGATGCTGTCGCTCCCAAGTGCGAGCCAAAAGCCGCCGACGACGGGCGCGCGCAATTCTCTCTCTGGGCGGCGTTCCGCTCAAAGCGAAGTCGAGCGCGCCACGGGCGTCCGCCAACTCGCCATTGAGGAGCAGCACGTCGGCCAACGCCTCGCTGACGCGGCAGGCGGCCCCGAGCTCCGCGGCCGCCTGCGGAGTGGTCGATTTTTGCAGCTCGCCGAGCGCCAGGCGAAACAGGCGAATTGCGTCACGATTGGCGTGGTGCGCGCGCGCCAGCGTGGCCGCCTGCTCGAAGTAGTCGGCGGCCTGAGCGGCGTTGCCCGCCTGGGCGTAATGGTAGCCCAAGCTACCGAGCTCGACTCGCGCCTCGCCTCGTGCGCGCCGCGCCGAGAGCGCCGTAGCAGCGCGACCGTGCAGAACGCTACGGGTCTGAGGCTCGATCAAGCCGTAGGCGATCTCGCGCAGCTTGTCGTGACCGAAGCCGGACTCTCCCGAAGCCTCGTCCTCCAAGATTTGACGCTGACGCAGGCGCGCGTACGCGGCAGTGACGATGGCCGGCTCGATACCAGCCGTTTCGGCAACCAGCGCCACGTCGAATTCGCGACCGAGCACGGCCGCGGCCTGCAGCGTGAGCCGTGCATCGTGATCGAGTCCGGCCAGTCGGCGACCCACCAAATCGCCGATGGTCGCGGGCAACCCCAGCCGCTCGCGCAGGCTCCCGCCGTCGTCTACCGAGCCGAGCGCCCAGCGCCCCGCGCGGCTTCGGGTCAAAAGTCGCTCCGAGATCGCCGCGCGCAAGTATTCCGCGATGAAGAACGGATTGCCGCCCGACTCTTCTTCCAAGAACGCGACCCAGTCTTGCGGCGGCGTTGGCAGGGCCAACATGCCCGAGACCATGTCGCTCACGGCGCTGCGATCGAAGCGTTCGAGCCGCTCATTCTTCACGCTCGGCAGCGCGACCAACGCCGCGAGCTCGTCGCTGACTTCTTCGCTGCGATAGGTGGCAACGATTTGGCAGGCCAGACGCTGCTGGCCTCGGGCCAGGCCGCTCAAAAACTCCAGCGACAGGCTGTCGGCCCACTGCAAGTCATCGATCAACAGCAGCAGCGACAGCGGGCGTTCGAGCGTGAAGGCCTCGAGCAGACCCGCCAGCGCGGCGAACACCCGCGCGCGAGCCAGCTCGGGCTCGAGCGGCGTCGGGTCCGGCGCCTGGTCGGCGAGCAAACTGCCCAGCGCTGGCTCGAAGGGCACGAGCACCCCGCCGTGCACGGCCAGCAGCCGCTCGCTAACGGCCTTACCGCCCGCCCGACAGGCGTCCACGACCGCGAGCAGGAAGTTCCGAAACGGGTGGAGCGGCTCGGCACGCGCGCCGCCGTCGAGTGCTACCGCGCCGACCGGCTTGCACTCCCCGGTGATCACGGTGGTGCCTGCCGCGACCGCCCGCGCGCCGAGCTCGAGCACCAGGCGCGTCTTTCCGAGCCCACTTTCGCCCGAAATCAACGTGAGTGAGCCGCCTTTCTGAGACGCTCGCTCGCCGAGCCGCGACGTCAAGCGCTCGAGCGCCCCGCCACGCCCCGCAAAATCGGGACGATAGAGGTAAGCGGGCTCGCTCATCTCGGCCGACGGAGCAGCCTCGTCGGCGCTCATGACACGATCGAGCGCGGCCGCGACGTCCTCGGCGTAACCCACGCGCTCGCGCGGATCTTGCGCGAGCAGCCCCATCACCAGCTCGTCGAGCTCGGGCACGATGTCGCTCACCGACTTCGAAGGCGGGGCGGGCGGAGGCAGCGAAGCGTCGTACAGACCGGACGGGCCGAACGGCAGCTCGCCCACGATGCATTCGTAGAGAATGCACCCGAGCGAGAACAAATCCGCGCGGGCATCGATGAACAGGCCCGATGCTTGCTCGGGCGCCATGTAGGCAAGCGTACCGGCAGAGCGCGTGAGCGTGAGCACCTCGCGACCTTTGCTGTCGCCGAATTGGCCCACGATGCCAAAGTCGACGAGAACTGGGTCGCCGCCGGCCTCGATCAGGATGTTTTCTGGCTTCAAATCGCGATGGACCAGTCCATGCGAATGCAAAAACGCTAGCGCCGAACAGACCTTGCGCATGACGCGCAAGAGCTCGGGCAATGGCGCCGCCTCGTGCGGCTTGCTCGGCTGGGCAACCCGCAGCCGCGTTGCACTGCTCGGTCGCTGCGCATCTTCGCGGAGGTCAGCCGTGCTGCGAGCCATGGTTCCAGTCACCACCTCGGTTTCCGACGGCAGCGGCGCGCGCAGCATGCCGGACAACGGTTGGCCCTGGACCAGGTCCATCGCGTACCAGGGCGTGCCGTCGCTGATGCCGTGGTCGAGGATGCGAACGATACCGGGGTGATGCAGGCCGGCGAGCACCTGCACCTCGCGCCGAAACGCGGCCAGATGTTCCGCCGAATCCACCTGGACCGTCTTCAATGCCGCAAGCCCCAGCGTCACGCTGTGTCGACCGCGATAGACGACGCCCATCCCTCCGCTGCCGATAATGGCTTCGACCACATAGGGGCCGAGGCTGGCAACGTGGCGCATGGGCTGCATCGACCCTGTAGTTTCGTGTCAGAAAGCGACGACGACAAGCGTCATCGTCGCCGCTCCCAGAGAACGCGCTCGCGTGAACCGGATCTGAATCCGCGTACGGTGAGACGCAGAAACGCCTCATTGTCAGGGTTTTTGCGTCCGGCACACGACATGCAGCGGCCCTGGTGGGAGCACAATCATGATCAGCCTCGACGCTACCTTCAACCGTCGCGTGGTCAAAGCAGCCATTGGGGAGCTGCTGCGGCTCGAGCTGCCTGAAAATGTCGCGGCGGGGAATCGCTGGACCTTGCCCGATCCGATGCCCCGGCAGCTGCGCCTCGTCTTAGATAAGACGGCGCGCGATCGCCACCTGACCTATAGCGCCGGCGAGCGGCGATTCGAATTCAGGGTGGTGGCCGGCGGCTGCTGTGCGCTGTCTTTGGTAAACGCCCAAAGCTGGCAGCAAGCTGCCACCTCCTTCGAAGTCTACATCGACGCCAGCGAGGCCGAGAGCGAGCTTTGCACCGGACCCGCGAGCGGCCAGGCATGAACGACCGCTCAGCGAACCACGGCCGGTACCCGCAGGGGCTGGCGCAAAAAGTGCTCTCGCTCGCCGAAGCCCGGCGCGCCGCCCAAGATCCAGAGCAATATTTGCTTTGGCTGAGCGAAAAGCACGCCCAAGATTTTCATGAGCCGGGGTGGCTCAAACGCGAGCCCGCGCGCAACGGCCGCGTGCTGTTCGTCCACCCGCAGCGCGAAATCCGCGCAGCCCGTGAACGCGGCATCTTGTGACTTGCGGCTACGCCGTACGCGCTACTGGTGAAGCACGTCGACGCTCGAAGCTTCGACGATGGTGTACGGCGTGGTGCTGACGGCGCCGGCCGCCGCGGTCTGGTCGTAGTTGCCGAATTTGAAATAGAACGTCTTGGCAGCGATTCCGGCGCTGGGCGTGTGAGTGTAGAGCTGCGTGCCGTTCACGCTGACTTGCAGCACGCCCTTCGAGAGCTCGAGCGTGAACGTGTAGGGCGTATTTAGGGCGACCTTGGTCTTCAAGTCTACCGTGCTGCCTCCGCCCTTGGCTTCCTCGTACAAGAGCTCGAAGCCGCCGCGGCTCGTGGAATAGCCGAGCTCGCAGAGCGGGATCGAGTCGGGCGAGTTGAAGACTTGGCCGACCGTGACGTGACCTTTGGCGCCGCCGCCGACCTGCAGCACCTTCCCCGTAACCGTGAGCTTGTTGGTGCCCGACGCAGCCCACGCGGCGGCCCCACCCGTGGGCTTCATCTCTCGCATTTCACTGCGGCAATGCTGCGAGCCCGAGGTCGTGACGCCGGTGGCCGGGTCCATGAAAATCTGCCCGCCGTCGGGGGCTAGATAGAAATACTCGTTTGAGAAACCGGCCAGTAGTTGGGCCGGCGATACCGTGGTCGGCGACGTGCCGCTGCCGATGGGTAGTTGAAGCTGCCAAATCGAGTAGTCGATCGCTCCAGAGGCGCCACTGTCACCAGCCGCGCCCGCGGTGTCGCCGCTCGTGCCAGCGGCCGCGCCGCCGCTGCCGCCGCTGCCTGCGCTGCCGCCCGCAGACTCACCGCTCGTGTTGACGCGGCCAGCTCCGCCGGCATCCGCCAGTGCGCCGCCGCTCGCGCTCACGCCGCCGCTTGCACTCACGCCGCCGCTCGCGCTCACGCCGCCGCTCGTTGCCACCGTACCGGCAGCGCCGGAGCTCCCGCTCAGCCCAGCGTTGCCGGCTAGCATCGCCGAGCCGCCCGACGGCGTGGTTGTTTCGCCTGCGTTACCGGCGCCACTGCTTGCCCCCGAACACGCCGACAGCAGAAGGGAAAAACCGGCTAGCAACTGCGCAGAGTGACGCATGGGGGCAAGGCTCAAGAAAGCGGTACCTAAGCCCAGTGGAGGGAGCCACCCAAAACCTTCAGGCGTCGCCGTTACACCTCATCTGGCGAGCCCCCCGCTACCACGTGGCGCGATCTTCGCACACCTGACGGAACGCGCGCCCAAGCACTCGCGACTGCGCGCCGCGTGGAGCCGACCCGGAAACCTGGCTACTCGCAGGCTTGGCCCGGCGCGAAGGTGTGAGTCACGTGACCCTTTTGGTCGCGCTCGACGACCTTGACCACGACCCGAGCGGTGTCGGCGTTCCGGGTCGTGCCGATCGCAAGCTCGTAGGTGTAACCGAGCCTCATGTTCATCGAATACGTTCGCTCGGACAGATGCACGGTCATCGCGGCGTTGATGTCGTCACCAATCCAGTAGGTCACGTTGGTCACGGCGTGGCAGCCCGGCCTGAGCTCGAAGGTGCGCGAGTGCGCCGGCACATCGAAGCCGTCGACTGCCTTGACATCACCCACGAGTGTGACGACGTCTGTCACGGGCGGACCAGGGTACAGGCGCACGGCGCGAGCGTGCGACCCACGCATGCAGCCGACGAGCGCGAGCCCGCTCGCCAACATCCACATCGACAACCGCTGCCAGCGGCTTGCCGTGGCGTCATTCATCTAGGCAAGTATGCCCGCGAGAAACGCGTGCACCGTCGCAAATCGACGGCACTTGGTCCAGAAGCCGAGACAGCGAGCCGCTTTCGGGGTAGGGGGCGGTCGCCCATGACGCTACGCAAGCCCCGCCCCGCCGCCGTTCCTCCGCCTCCCCTGCCGAAGGCGGTCCCGTATCCGCCGGATACGATTTGGCGCACCTGGGAAGACGGCCACGCGACCATGTTCCGCGGCAACCTGTTCAAGCGTCAGGGTCACCGCATCGCCCGCGTGCTCGAGCCCCAACCTCCGCGCGAAGAGTGAGCCTGCGCTCCTGAGCAGTCGACTGTGACCGGATGCCGAGCCAGAGCGCGTCCCCGGTCAGCGAGAACAGCGAGGAAGGGCGCGCCTTCCTTCAGGCCCGCGTAGCGCTGTTCTGGAAGGTACTGTTCTTCATCATTTTGCTGAGCAGCGGCCTGGGGGCGGTAGGCGCGATCGCGAAGCCGGGGCTGGACTTGGTACTGACACTCGCGCTGACCGCTGAGGCCGGCGTCTTCTGGTGGCTGTCTGGACGGGGGGAACGCTCCATTCGGTTCTCGCGGGCCATGGAGAGCGGGGGACTGCTCTTGAACCTGACCGGAGGCGCGTTGCTCGGGCGCTACCTGCTCGCAGGTTTCGCGCGCGATCACGCGCTGGCAACGGCGGAGGGAAACTTGATGGCCGACGGCTACTTGTCGATGCTGCAGCTCGGCGGCACGGCGATGATGGTCTCGATCCGCGCCGCTTTGATCCCAAGCTCGCCTCGCCGCACCATCGCGGTCACCGCCTGCATTGGCGCGCCGATGCTGCTGCTCAACGCCGTCTTGGTGCCGTCGGCGGGTGGGGGCCTTGCGTGGCGCGGGCTTGGTTCGGGCGCCTATCCGTGGCTACCGGCTACCGCAGCCATGATGTGGGGCTTCGTCATCATCACTTGCACGGTGATATCTTGGGTCATCTACGGCCTCCGCGCCGAGGTCCGACAAGCCCGAAGACTCGGGCAATACGTGCTCGAACAGCGGATCGGCGCGGGCGGCATGGGCGAAGTTTACAGGGCTCGCCACGGCATGATGCGGCGCCCCACCGCGCTCAAGCTGCTGCTTCGCGATCGAGCGGGCGAGATGAACGTTCGGCGCTTCGAGCGCGAAGTCCAGCTGACGGCGCGGCTCACGCACCCGAATACCATCACCATCTTCGACTATGGGCGCACCCACGACGGCGTCTTTTATTACGCGATGGAGCTGCTCGACGGCGCGAACCTGCAGCGTGTGGTGGCGGCTTCCGGCCCGCAGCCAGCTGGCAGAGTGGCGCGCATCTTGGGCATGGCCTGCTCCGCGCTGAGCGAGGCTCACGGCGTGGGACTGATCCACCGCGACATCAAGCCCGCAAACATCATGCTCTGCACTCACGGCGGCGAGCGCGACGTCGTCAAGCTGCTCGACTTCGGGCTCGTCAAAGAGCTCGTGGTCGAGAAAGACGTGAAGCTGACTGGTGTCAGCACGCTGGTCGGCACGCCCCAGTACATGGCGCCAGAGGCCATTCTCGAGCCCGACTCGGCCGATGTCCGCACCGACATCTACGCTCTTGGCGCGGTCGCGTACTTTTTGCTCGCCGGCACCGAGGTCTTCGACGGTAAATCGTTGGTCGAGCTGTGCATCCAGCACGTTCACCACGCCCCGCAGCCGTTTGCGGCGCGTAGTGTCACGGTGCCGCCCGAGCTCGAAGCGGTGGTGCTCGCCTGTCTGGCCAAAGACCCGAACACTCGACCCCAAAGCGCAGCCGAGCTCCGACGCCGCATCGAGGCCTGCGCGGCGCCGGCTTGGAGCGAGGAAAATGCGCGAGACTGGTGGCTCGCGCATCAATCCGGCGTCGAGGGCGAGGCTGCTCCGGGCAAAGACGAGCACCGGACCATCAACATCGATGGCTCACCGCGCTCGGCGGTTGAGTCGCAGCCCATCCCCGCGTAAAAATCCGCGGACCGCGCCCATGCCAGTCGTTTCGTCATTTAGCGCCGCAGCTCTGAGCTGGCAGAATTTCTATCTGCTGGTGGGTGAGGCGGCCGCGACCCTGGTAGGCCTGATGTTCGTCGCCGTCACCTTCGGCTCGAGTCTGGTGACGGCCGAGACGTCGCCGACAGCCCGCTCCTTCCTCGATCCGACGTTCACGCACTTCGTGCAAATCTTGCTCACGGCGTGCTTGCTGACGATCCCGAGCATGGGACCGAGCGTGCTCGGCGCTGCGCTACTGCTGACCGCCGCGCTCCGGCTGGCCGCGCTGGTGCGGGTCTACCGCCACATGCGCCAAGCGCACCAGAAGCACAACGACCTCGAGCTTTCGGATTGGCTCTCGGGCGTCGTCTTCCCGCTGCTTTGCCACTTGCTGCTGGTCGCGGCCGGCCTGGCATTCGTCGAAGGCTACGCGGTCGCGTTCACGCTCTTGGCCGGCGTGACGATCGCTATTTTACTAATCGGCGTCTTCGGCGCATGGGAGCTACTGGTCTGGATGGCCATCGCCCGGTCGCGCAGCAAATAGCGCGAGGTTGAGGCCCCTGCCCCAGCTAGCGCTTCTCGTCTAACATCGGCTCCGATGCGCACGCTCCCGGCGGCAATTGCCAAGCTCGTGGCGGAGCCCGAAGGCTCGCGCAAGCTGGGACAATTCATGCTCGTGCATCAGCTAGGCCGGGGCGGCTTCGCCCCTGTTTGGTCCGCGCGTGAAGAGTACGCAGGGCGCGAGCTACGCACGGTAGCGATCAAGCTCTTCTCGCTCGAAGCGCGCGTCGGCGACAGCGATGGCAGCGTCGCGCAGGTGCTCGAAGAGGCGCGCACGCTGTGCCGGGTCGAGCACCCGAACATCGTGCGTTTTCATTCGGTCGCCATCGACACCGAGCGCCAGGTCGCCGGCTTCGCGATGGAGCATCTGGAAGGCACTTCGCTCGATCGCGTGCTCGACGAGGGCAAGCTGCCGCTGGCCGAGGTGGTCGAAGTCGGCATCGCGGTCGCGTCCGCGCTTTCGGTCGTGCACCGCGCCGGCATCGTGCATCGCGACGTGAAGCCTGGAAATATCATCGAGACCGCGGGCGGCTACAAGCTCATCGACTTCGGCATCGCGGCCGGCGCGCGTCACGCTGCCCGGTCCGTGCGGGGCGGCATGCTCGCTTCCGATATCTCGCTCGCCGAGAGCGACACGCGCTTGGTGAGCGCCACGGTGCCTTCCGGCGCGGCAGCCGAACCTCACACCATGGCCGTGGAGCTCGCGGCGGGCACGATGGGCTACATCGATCCCGAATGCATCCGCGAGGCTCGCCCGGCCAGCCCCGCGAGCGATCTCTATTCGCTCGGCGCCACGCTGTTCGAGCTGTCGAGCGGCAAGCTGCCGGCAGGCTGGGACGGCAAACTCTTACAAGGCGACATCATCGACGGTCGCGCGCGCCCACCCGGCCTGCGCCAGCTGGAACCGGCGATTGACCTCGAGTTTGCCGAGCTGGTCGACAAGTTGCTGGCGCCAGCAAGCAGCGAGCGTCCCACCTCTGCCGAGTGGGTGGTCAGCCGCTTGGAACGACTGCGCCACACGCTCGCCGGTCGCGATCGGCCCTTGCCTCCGGAAGAAGTGGGTCCGTTTCGAGGGCTATCGCGCTTCGAGGCCAAAGACCGCAGCGTGTATTTCGGGCGCTCGCTGGAGGTCGCGCAGGCGTTGCACGTGCTCAAGATCCGGGGCTTCGTCGCGCTCGTCGGCCCTTCGGGTAGCGGTAAGAGCAGCTTGGCTAGCGCGGGCCTACTACCCGCGATCGAGGACGGCTTGCTGCAGGGTTGGCCGGCGCAGTGGGACACGCTGAGCATGACGCCGGGGGTCTCGCCGGCCGAAACGCTGCGCGCGCTGCTCGAGCAGTTCGTGCCGCTGCCGGCGAACGTCACGCAAGCGGAGCTACTGGCGGCGCTGGGGAGACGAGCGGAGCTACGCGGACGAGGCGTGGCGCTCTTGATCGATCAGCTGGAAGAGCTGGCGACCGTGTCGGAGCCCGCGTCGCGCGACTGGATCGCGGAGCTGATTGCGCTGGCAGCCGAGCAAGCGGTGCCGGGATTTCGACTCTTGGTCACGGCGCGACGCGACCTGTTGGACCCGCTGCTCGAGCTTTCGGCACTGGGGCGCGTGCTACTCAAAAATTCGCTGTTGGTCGAGTCGATGGGTAGCGCGACCTGGATGGAAGTCTTGGATCAGGCGCTGTCGGCTTACGGCTACCGCTGCGAAGACGACGCGCTCCGCGATGAGCTGGTGGCAGAGATTCAGGCCACCGCGTCGGCGATGCCGCTGGTCGCGTTCGCGCTCGGCCGGCTCTGGCAAATGCGTGATACCAAACGCAAAGTCGTCACGCGGGAGGCCTTGCATCAGCTGGGCGGCATCGCGGGCGCGCTGGCTCAGCATGCGCAGGGCACCTACGAAAAGCTAACGCAAGTCGAGGCATCGACAGTGCGGCGCGCCATGCTCGCGCTCACCACGGCCCGCGGCACACGCACCACGCGCTCCGACGACGAGCTGCGCGCGCTGGCGGGCGACGACAGCGCGCGGGTGATGAAAGCCTTCGAACGCGCGCACCTGGTCGTGCGCATGCCCGATGGCCTCACGCTCGCCCATGAGGTGCTGATCACCAAGTGGCAGCTGTTGCGCTCGTGGGTCGCCGAAGAACGCGAAGCGCGCAGCCTGGCCGAAGAGCTGGAGAGCGACGCGGCTCGCCACGCGCTCGACCCGACTGGGGTGCCGCTTTGGCCACGGCGGCGTTTGTTGGCGATGGCGGACGTGATGTCGCGGGGTGACGCGAGTATCACCGGCCGGGCGAGCGCGTATTTGGAAGCGGGGCGGCGCGCGGAGCGCCGACGTCGAGTCGCGTTCGGCGGCGTGGCGGCGGCCGCGCTCGCGCTCGTGACCGGAGGCGTCTACATCTACTTGAGCGGCATCAAGGCAGAACAGCAGCTCACGAAGGCCGCGCTAGATAAGAGCACCATAGCCACGAAGCTTGCCCAACAGCGCATGCTAGAAGTGCAAGACAAGCAAGCGCAAATCGACGACCTGCTCCGCAACGTCACCGACGCCCCCACCAAAGAAGCCGTGCTCGAGCTACAGCGCCAAATCCGCGCGGGCGGCGGCTCGGCGCCGGCAGCGCCGCGCATCACGCCACGAGCGGTCGCGGCTGCGCGCGAAGCGCCAGCAGCAGCAGCCAGCGGGCTACCGGTGCCTTCGGCCGTTCCAACCCCGCGGCTCAAAGTGCAGAGCGACTGGTAGCGGCAACTGCGCGGCGAGAGCGCCTGCGTAGCGCGGTCGCCCCCAAGCCAAGCGCAATCGCCCAAATCTCGGACGCTTGGGAATCGTTCGACGCCAGGCGGCAGCCTGGCGTGCAGCCGACGCTCGTGCGCGCCGGCTCGACCGACGCTTGGCACTCACCTCCTGAAGTGCAGAAGAAGCCGTCGATGCACTCTCCATTGCTGGTGCACTTGGGGATGCAAGTGTCGTGGGCCTGCGAGCAGCGAAAGTTGTTGGGACAAGAGCTGCGCTTACCGGTGCTGTCGACCAAGGTATGATCGCCGTCGCAGGTCACGGTCGGCTCAGCGCAAAAATTCTGCACGCGACTGCTGATGCACACGAGACCCTTGCCGCAGCTGGCGCCCTCAGGCACGAGCGCGCAGGCACCACTGCCGTCGCATAGCCCGGTTTTGCCGCAGACATTCTCGTCCTTGCAGGCCATTTCCGGGGTTTCGGCGCTGGCCGGCCCGCAGCTACCGTCGCTGCCCGCGGCCTTCCGCCCCGCACTACAAGCTTCGCACGTGCCATCGCACGCCCGATCACAGCACACGCCGTCGATACAATAGCTGCTCGCGCATTCGCTGCCTTGCAGGCAGGCATCTCCATCTCCAAGCTCGTTGACGCGAACCAGCCGTAGCGGATGCAAGGTGCCACTGCGAACGTAACCGAGTATGCCAAGACCGGGGAGGGCAACGCGCGGTACACGCCAGGTCGCGTGGTCCTCGGACCACTCCGTGAACGTCCCGGTGACGGGCCAGCCGTCGAGAATGGGGACCCACATGGCAACTGGCTGGTTCGTTGCCGAGGCCTGCGTGCCGCCGCCGGAGTTTTCAGGCCACGTTTTGGCTAGCTGCAGACCGCTGAGCTCGATGTCGAGCCCGGGCGTAGCCTCGAGCGGCGGCTCCTCGAGCTTCAGATCGCTCGAATCCGTGGTCATGAGGTCGATGCGCTGCGGTGTGTCGATTTGATCGAGGTTCGCGTGCTCGACCAGCGACGCGAGCAAGATGCCGCCGTCGGCCAAGGTGGTGACGCTGGGACCGTGCGAGGTGACCTTGTTGGTGAAGACCCCCGATCCGAGGTGCGATTGCCAATTCACGACTTGGGGAGGATACGCAGGCAACTCCGTGCCGCCGAGCAGGACGAGGTTGGAAAAGCGCACGATGGCCCGCGCGCCCGCTAAGGGATTGAGCAATTGTCCCGCTGGGCTCAGGGTGCGCGTCACCGGGTCGTAGCTCTCGAACGTGGGGTTCGCCGTTAGGTCCGCTGCCGTACCACCCTCGATCGCCAGCGTGCCGTCTGGCAGCGCCGCAAGCGCCGGGTCGCAGCGTGGTGTCGCTAGCTGCACGGGGACGGTGGCTTTGCCTTGCTGCAGATCGAGCTCGAAGATGAAGCTTTGCCCAAGCACCGCCACCCGACCGTTGAGCAAACGCGCAATGCCAGGCGCGGCGCAGACCAGCGGCGCTGGCGGCGCAAACTTGCGCACACTGAAGTCCGTGGCGTCGACCAGCTCGAGCCCTGCCTTGCCGGCAAACAGGTATTTGTTGTTGCCAACCGCGAGTCCGCTGTTGCGCGCCTGCAGACGAAAGCCAAGATCGCGGCTCTCGTGCGCTTCCAGATCGAACAGCTCTTCGTTTGCACGCTCGGGTTTGGTCTCGCCGCCCGCCAGCAGCACCTGACCCGAGGGCAAAAGAAAACCCAGATGCCGAGCGCGTTGCGCCAAGAGCGGTCCTGCCGCTTGGGGAGTGCTGCCCTGCGCGCTCGCGTCGACGCTCGAGCCCCGCTGCACTTCCCACGTCAACGCTTGCTTCGATACCTTGTAGCCCCCCGTAAACAACACGCGCCCGTCGCCGAGCAGCGTGGCCGCGTGACCCGGGCTTATCGCCTCACCAAGAGCCGGAACGTCGTTGAACACGACTCCCGCGGAGGCTGCCAACCGCCCGGGCGTCTTACGTTGGCCGGCCACGCTCAGCTGCTCGATGGCGGGCCCGACGGCGCCCAGGACGCCGCCCGCTACCAGAACATCGCCGCTCGGCAACGACGTGGCCGTAGACCAAGCGCGCGGCAGCGCTAGCTCGCCGGCGTCGCGCCAAGCGCCCGAATCGCTCGGAGTGCTCGGCATCCTCAACGCTTCTCTCTGCGAGAGCTCCGTCGCCCACCAGCCGCCCGCCAGCACCGGCTGCGGACCAAGCGTGCCGTTGTCGGCGTAGTTGATGAGCAGCGAGGAGCCCAATGCCATAGCCGCGGACGCTCCGGAGCCGCTATCGTCGAACAGAGACGCGGCTCCGGACTGGTGAGAAACTTGCGCGAAATCATGAGTCGAGAGGTCGAGCTGCAACTCTTCGGTCCGCGTGATGACAGAGAGCCGTTGTCCATGCACGTCGACTGCCTCGGCCGCAGATGCCGGTTCGTAACGCAGTAGGATGTCTTGGCACGCTGCTGAACAAGGCAGCTCATCCGCGCTCTCGAAGGCGTTGCGTGCGGGGTCGAACAGCGCAAGATCTACGGCATTGGGGCCGAGCTTGGGCCACGCGATCGCGACGCGACCATCGTCTAAAAGTATCGCGGCGTGAGGAAACGTGGTCCCAGGCCGCTTGCTGAGCTCGTCGAAACGAGCGGCTTGAGGCACGAAAACCTCGGCCGTTGGGACCACCGCGTCGTAGACCACGGCATACGGCGGGGGTCCCGCGCTGGGCGTTAGGTCATCGACGCCGCCGAGCAGCAGCACGCGGTCGTCGGCGAGCAAGGTGGCGGTGTGCAACGCGCGCGGGCGACGCAGCCGGCCGGCTTCGGCGAAGCTGCTCGTCGTCGGGTCGTACAGCTCCGCGGACGCTAGCGGAGCGTCGTTTTCGTCGACGCCACCGGCCACGAGCACACGACCGTCGTGCAGCAACGTCGCCGTGTGGCCCCAGCGACCGTGGGCCAACGCGCCCACGTCGGTAAACGACCCGGTGACGGGATCGAACAGCTCGGCACTCGCCGTCGGGGCGCTACCCAAACCCGGGGCGCCTTTGACGCTCTTGGCGGCGCCACCCACCAGCAGTACCTTGCCGTCGAGCAGCAGCGTGGCGGTATTCCGAAAGCGCGACGCCTCAGTGGTCTGCAACGCCCGGCTCACGTCGAGCATGGGCCGCGGTGCGTCGGAGCAACCGGCCAGCACCAGCGCAAAGCTGCCCAGCCACCCCACACGCAAGCCAGGGCTGCTCATTGGTGGAACCCCACATCGTCGAGGCTGAAGTCGAAGCTAGAGGCTTCAGGCGGCGCCATCCAAGCGATCGAAAGAATGGTGGAGGGGTCGAAAAATCGCCCAAAATCGGCAAAATCAGCTGAATAGCGCTGTGAGCCCGGGGTCGCTTGCACGACATAGAAAAGAGGCGAGCAGTCTGTAGTGCAGGTTCCACCTTGCGCGACCGGCGTGTTGGCCACGGTCGCGATGGCCAGAACGACCGGCAAGGCCAGTCGGGCATCGAGCATGAAGTCCAGGCCCGTGTAGTCCGCGAACGCAGGCAGACATTCGAGCGAGTCATGC
>Ga0307516_10002762_pt1 | contig 23152 bp, 23 predicted proteins | sample 19_EM_MG_FD_203310 | JGI IMG/M metagenome (GOLD analysis project Ga0307516, IMG submission 203310) | Populus trichocarpa ectomycorrhiza microbial communities from riparian zone in the Pacific Northwest, United States - 19_EM | ecosystem: Host-associated > Plants > Roots > Unclassified | place... | reverse complement strand
CGAGCGATCGGGCGACGGTGGCGGTCAGCAACAAGGGATCCGCCAGTTGGGCCAGATCGACCCAGGCCGACTTCGACGGCGGTTCGGCAGCGGTGGACGGTGCGGCAGCGACCGCGATCGCCGTCTTGCCCACACCGCCGGCGCCGACGACGCTGACCAGTCTGTGCCGGGCCATCAGGGCACACAGGTCGGCGAGTTCAGCGGCACGGCCGAAGAGCGGGCCGCGCGACGCGGGGAGTGGCGCCATGGGCTGCAAACCCCAGTCCGACGCGGGCTCCTCCGGGGCCAGCAGCAGGTAGCCTCGGCGCGCGGCCGTCTTGATGATCCGGTGCCCGTCGCTGCCGAAGGCCGCCCGCAGGTCGCTGACGGCCCGCGCGAGCGAAGCGTCGGTCACCGCACGACCGGCCCACACGGTATCGAGCAGTTGGGTCTTGGAGACCACCTTGCCTGCTTGGCGCGCCAGCAACGCCAACAGGCCCCAAGCTTGCGGGCGCAGGGCGATCGGCGCCCCGTTGGGATCGCGCAGGATGCCGGCGTCGAGGTCGACGACGCGCCCGGCCAACACCAGCGGCGTGCCGGGTGCGAACGATTGATGCTCAGGCTCCGTCATGGTGTGTCGGCCCTACACCGGTCGGCCGGTGGCGACATTCTGACCTTGATCGACAAGTCTTCAGGGTTCCGTCAGGACTTTCGGCTGCCGATCGCCGATGCTGCCGGGCATCGAGTGATTCGAGGAGCTCCCATGAAAACCCCCGACCCCGCAGCCCGCCGTCGAGCCGTCGTGATCGGCGCCGGTATCGGCGGCCTGACGGCAGCTGGCGCGCTTGCCGGCCACTTCGATGAGGTCACCGTGCTCGAACGCGACGCTCTGCCGGCCGCGGCCAGCTCGCGCGCCGGAACACCCCAGGCCCACCACGCTCACGGGCTGCTGGCGGGTGGGTTGAAGGCCTTGGCCGAGTTGTTTCCCGGCATCGAGCAAGATCTGCTTCGCGCTGGCGCGCTGCCATTGAACGGCAGCCTGGAGATTCGTTTCGAGCGTCCGGGTTTCGACCCGTACCCTGCACGTGATCTGGGCGTGGCGACGTTCGCGGCGTCGCGCCCTTTGCTCGAGTTCGTGCTGCGTGCGCGGCTCGAGCGCTTGCCCACGGTGCGGCTGCAAGCGCCTTGCCGGGTGAGATCCATTCAATTCAAGGCCGACGGTTCGAGCGCCACCGGCGTACGCGTCGAAGACGCAGCCGGTGAGACCCGTGATCTTCACGCCGACCTGGTCATCGATGCGTCGGGGCGCGGCAGCTTGACGATGGACATGTTGCGTGCCATCGGTCGCCCGGCGCCGCCGGAAACCGCCATCGGCGTGGACATCGGCTACGCCAGCGCGAGCTACGAGATCCCGCCCGGTCTCGATCGCTCGTGGAAGGGCGTGCTGACATTTCCAAAGGCGCCGCAGAGCAGTCGAGGCGCACTGATGTTGCCGCAGGAGGGCGGCCTCTGGCTGCTGAGTCTGGCCGGCCGCGGCAACGACAAGCCGCCGGGCGACGCGGAGGGCTTCTTCGAATTTGCAGGGCACCTGCGCACGCCGACCATCCACGACGCGATTCGAGGCGCTCGCCGCGTGGGCGAGATCCACCGATTCGCCTTTCCAGAGAGCCGCTGGCGGCACTTCGATCGTGTGCCCGGTTTTCCGCGCGGCGTGCTGCCCATCGGCGACGCGGTCTGCACCTTCAACCCGGTTTACGGGCAGGGCATGAGCGTTGCGGCGCAGGAGTCGCTGCTGCTCAAGCGGCTGCTGGCACCCGGGCCGGGCGGCACCGCTGCCCTGTCGGGCCTGACTGAAGCCTACTTCGCGGCGCTGGGGCCGATTCTCGAGACTCCCTGGGCGATGGCCGCGGTACCGGACTTCATCTTTCCGCAGACCACGGGCGAACGCCCAGCCGATTTCGCTCGCGTCCTGCGGATGGGCTTCGCGATGCAACGCCTGGCCGCCCGCAGGCCCGATGTGCACAAGCTGGTGATCGAGGTGCAGCACCTTCTCAAGCCCCGCAGCGCCTACCGAACGCCCTTGTTGATGGCGCGGCTGCTGCTGGAATCATTTCGCCGCTGAGCCGCGCCGCGTCGTGTCAAGGTGGAAAGACGCCAGCGCAGATCGGTGTCCCTGGCTGGCCACCCCACACCGAGCGGTGTGTAGGATTGGCATTCACCACTCGTCAGGGTCGCAGTGAAGAGCCAAACAGAAGTCGAGCTGAAGTTCCTTGTCCCGGCGCTTGCCCGCGCCGGTGTGCTTGCGGAAATGACCCGCGGCACGGCCACGCTTCGGCGAACCTCGCTCGCGGCGAGATACCTCGACACCGAAGACCGGCGCCTGGCGCGGCAAGGCATGGCATGGCGCCTGCGCCGTGAAGGCCGCCGGTGGATTCAAACCTTGAAGGCCAGCGGCACGAACGCTCTGGAACGATTCGAGCACGAGGTGCCGCGGCCAAGCGCCAGCCACGACGCATCCGAGCACGCCGGCACGCCGGCGGGCGACCAGCTGATCGCGCTCTTGCGCCGTGCCCACGCGGACGGCGTCGAGCCGGGCGTGCGGTTTCAGACGGAAGTTCGGCGCACCACTCGCAAGATCCGGACGCGAGCTGCGTTCGTCGAGATCGCGTTCGACGAGGGGCGGTTGACCGCGGCTGCTGCGACCGCGCGGGTCCGGGAGATCGAGTTCGAGCTGGTATCGGGCTCGGTCACGGCAATGCTGGCACTCGCCGAACGCTGGCGCAAGCGGTTCGGGCTGATCTACGACCCACGCAGCAAGGCAGAGCGGGGCGACCAGCTCGCCGAAGGATTGCGGTTCCCTCCCCTGCGAAGGGCGAACCGGCCGAAGTACGCTGGCGATGCGTTGGCAACCGAGGCCTTTCGCTCGGTCGTCGACGAATGCCTCGCGCAGATCACCCGCAACGCCATCGGCCTGATCGAAGGGGACCCGACGCTGCGGGTCGAGCATGTTCACCAGCTTCGTGTCGGCATTCGGCGCATGCGCAGTGCGTTGCGCAGCTTCCGTGGCTGGGTGCCGCCACCACCCGCCGATCTCGTGGAAGGTCTGCGCCGCTTGTTTGCAATGCTTGGCATGGCTCGCGACCGTGATGTGCTGGGCAGCGGCGTCGCGGCCGAGCTTGCCGAGTCTGGCGCACCACCTTTGGCTCTGCCCACCGGTGCTGCCGGCCCCGACCCGGTCGACGTTGTCAGGGCCGACGGCACGCAGCGACTCTTCCTCGCCTGGCTGGCTTGGCGAGCGGCGTTGGGCCAGGCGCCCCCGACGAGTGACCCGCCTGGCGACGATGTGCCAGCGTTTCGCCGCAGCGTGCAACAGCGGCTGCGCCGATGGCATCGGCGCCTCGTTGCCGATTGGCATTCGTTCGATGAACTCGACGAGGCCCAGCTGCATGCGCTGCGCAAACGCACAAAACGCCAGCGTTATGCCGTCGAGTTCTTCGCGCCCTTGCTGCGGCGTCGCAAAGTCGAGCGGTACCTCACCGTTCTGACCGCCTTCCAGGACCGGATGGGTGAACTCAACGATCTGTTCGTGGCCCGCGCCCGGTATCAGTCGTTCGTCGCATCTGAGCCGGCCGCGTGGTTCGCACTCGGGTGGCTCGCGGCCCGCATCGCCGAAGTGCGCGCACTCGCGAAGCCCGCACTCGGGCGGCTGGCGGATGTCGATCCGCCAAGGGGGCGGGCCCCTGTCTCTCGACCAGAGTAGTGCGAGAGAAGGTCACGCCCAGCAGCCGTCACACCTTCCTCTCTCCTGTCAGGCGTCGGTCCCTGTCGTGCGCTCGCGGGTTATCGGAGCCAGCGGGCCACAACGCGCTCGTACTCGCCGGTGGCCTTTGCGAGATGAAGCCACTGATCGATCCACGCCTTGAAAACTGCATCGCCACGAGGGACAAGCCAGGCCATCTCGCCGTACTGAAGCGGCTTGTCGGGATTGACAGCGCAAAGCCCGGGGCGGAGCTTCTGTTGCGCGATCGTCTCAACCGACTCAGAGATCATGACGTCGGCATTGCCTTTGAGGATCTCGTCGAAGATCGTCGTGTTGTCGTTGTAGATGACGATCTTGGCCTGCTTGAAGTTGGCGCGAGCAAACCGTTCATTGCTTCCGCCGGGATTCTCGATGACCGTGACACTTGGCTTGTCAATGTCGGCGACCGTTTGAAACTTCGACACGTTCTCGCATTTCGTGATTGGGGCTTTCCCGTTGACCATATACGCTGCGGTGAAGAAGGCAGACTTCTGGCGCTCGAGAGTCACAGAAATTCCGCCCACGGCAACATCACATTTCTCTTGGAAGTCCTTCATGAGGGTGGGCCAGGAAGTCTTCACGATCTCCGCTTCAACGCCAAGCGACTTTGCGGCAGCTTGAACCAGATCGATGTCGATGCCTTCGTAGGCCCCGTCGGCGCGCAAGAGACTGAAAGGCCGATAGTCGCCTGGCGTGCAGACACGGAGCTTGCTCACCTTCTGAACTGCATCGAGGCGAGATATCTGAAGATCTTGTGCGACAGCGCCCTGTGTCGCCAAGGCACCTGCAAGCCAGAGAATTGCGCGAAGTTGCATCATTGCCTCGATGTACGAAAGTTGGCAGAGACGGAATGGTACGTCTTGCCATTGCGGACTGTCATGCACCGGAGGCTGGCCACGCCGCCTAACGTTTGACATGAGGGTACCCGCGGAGTCTGGCGTGAGCACGTACAACCGTCGCGTTGCCCGGAGACCTCATGCCTTGGCTTTCGTGCGCTTGATGGGTGCTTTTGCCAGGCTCTGCTCCAGGCGGAACGCGGTGATTCGTGCGATGAGATCGTATGGAATCGGCTTGTCGTAGGGAAACCGGAGATTTCCCTTCTCTCCGGCGTACGGTGCGACGGCCTTCTCAATGGCCGGGTCTCCACTGACGGGCGGATACAGGCCGATGTGACCTTTGAATGCAGCAAAGAACACAAGAATCTCGCCTTGCTTGAGAGCGGGCATTCTGTAGCTGATGACTTCATGCGCCTCGGGCGCAGCCTCGCGGGCAACTCGACGTACCCGCTGAAGAACACTTTGCACTTCCGGCGAGAAGGCCGAGATGTACTCGTCTACTGTCGTTGGAACTGCCGCGGCGCTTGCCTTCATGGATGGCCTCCGGCGTTATGAGGAGGGCATCTCATTGCCACCTTCCAGGTGCCGTCGAACTTGGTTTCGGGGTTCATGAAGCAACTCATGCGATGCCCAACGATTGACACGAGGGTGACTGAAAGGCGCCCCTCGGGGGAAGGTTCAGGACGCTTGGTTGTAGGTATTGGGATTCCACTTTTCCATCATGCGCGAGGGGTTTGCCAGTTCCTTGAAGCCGAACTGCGCATACAGACCGTGAGCAACTTTCGTTGCCAGCAGGAATCGCCTGAGACCTTGCAACTCCTCATGGGCGTGAATGGCCTCGAGCAAACGCTTGGAGAGACCCTGGCCGCGATGCGCTTCCAAGACATAGACATCGGCGAGATACGCGAACGTGGCCTTGTCTGTGACAACACGAGCGAAGCCGACTTGTTCCTGGCCGCGAAAAACGCCAAAGGCCAAGGAATTCTCGATGGCCTTCTTGACGACGGCCAATGGAACCCCTGGAGACCAATACGTCTGGCTCAGAAACGCATGAATCGCGTTGAGATCCATACGGAGCTTGTCGGTCGTGATGGCGTATTCGTTTGGCGACATGGTGGGGATGTGCTGGAGCGGTCTAGCGTTTGACACAAGGGCTGGGTGTCATTCTCACCCGAGCGGGAAACTTGGGCCAGCCTCGCCGCCGCCGGCCAGAGAAGCACAAAGTGCCAGCAGAGTGCTTCGAATCTGGCTGCGTACTTCGGGCGAAGCGACCATGGCCTCCTCTGTGATGCACGTACCCAGAAGCGGAATCGATACAGATGCTTCGGGCAGGATGCTTGCCGACATGGTTTGCAGAATCTCTTTCAACGAAGCGTCTGCGTGCTGAGCCCGAGCTGAGGTGTTGATGACCGCTACGGGCTTGTGAATGAAGCCTTCGAAGCTGACCAACCAATCCAGGGCGTTCTTCATGGCGCCTGACACTCCGTGGGCGTACTCCGGGCTGGCTATCAGCAAGGCACTGGCTCGGTCAACCGCCGCGCGCAGCGCCAGTACGGACTCCGGCGGAACTGATTCAAGGTCGGGATTGAAGAGCGGAAGGTCACCCACGCCTGCGAACACCGAGACCTGTAGCGACATCGGTGCAAGGCGCGCTGCTGCCCGACAGAACGCCGAATTGATCGACGCCGCACGAAGACTGCCGGAGATAGCGAGAATATGCATGACACCTGACGTTCGAATTGACCGGCCCGCTGCGGCAAGCGTCACCGTGCAGACAACATGTTCGCGTCCCGAACAACTACCCAGGCGCCGTCGGCTTGCTTCTTCAGGATGGACATCGCATTCCCGCTCCGAGTGTTCGGCTCTCCGCCCTGAAGGGGCACGACCTTGACGTTGAGCTTGACCCAGGAATAGGCAAGATCTCCCGAAATGCCGATCTCCTGTACGTCGCCGGAAGATTCGATGCGACTCTTGGTCAAGAGTTTGCGCAACCCATCCTCGAATGACTTGCGCCCGATCATCGGTTCCTGGCCAGGGGCAAGGAATACGACTTCTTCGGCCATCAGGGTCAGAACGGTGTCCACGTCGCCTTGTCCGGTCGCGCTGTGCCACGTGGAGATGACTTCGCGAATGGCTTGTTCGTCACTGGTCATGGCAGCTCTTGCTTGTTGAGGGCATTCGAGAATACTGCCGCTGTCGAACCTGCCGTGTAGGCCTACGCTGATTTGCGGCCAAGGGACCGTTGTGCCTCGTTCTCCAGCTGGACGGCGCGGTCAAAGTTCATTAGGCCCACTTCATTGAAGACTCTCTTGAAGTGGCGCACGACCGCCGGCTGCAAGGCCGCGAGCCGCTTCGCGAGTTGGACCGAAACGGTTTCCAGGTCCGCGAGATCGACAACCTGCCAGACAAGGCCCCACGCACAGGCCTGCTCTGGAGTGAATTCATCGCCGAGGAGCGTGAGCGCCTTGGCTCGGCTCAAACCGGCGTAGGCGGGAAGTGTGGCACTCAGCCCGCCGGTGACGAAGACACCGAGCGAGGCCTCCGGCAGCTTGAAGCGACTGCCAGCGGCGGCGACGACGATGTCTGCGTTGAGCATCCATTCGAGTCCGGCACCCACTGTCCAACCATGGACCGCGAAGAGAACGGCCTTGTCCAGTCGGACCAGTGCGGTGGCGACCGCCTGTACGAGCACCAAGTCACGCTCGGAAGGTGCTTCGGTCACGTCGCGTCCGGCGCAGAAGGCTCTTCCGTTGCCGCGTACGCGCAATGCACGGACTGCGGAGTCTGCTGCGGCACTTTCGATCGTTTCGAGCAGCGCCTGGGCCAGACCATTGTCGATGGCGTTCAGCTTTTCCGGTCGGTTCAAGGTCAGCGTCATGACGCCGTCGCTCAGGTCCACCAAGAGTGTTGAATTTGTCATGGCCGCTATTGTGGGCGGATGTGGCTCATTGCGGCGCGAGCGCGTGCAGCATCGACGACGTCCAAAGGAAGGCTTGAGCGACGGGAGGCGACGCCTCCCCTCCCCCGAGGCAATGTGGGGCATCGCCGTGTGCGATGTCGGGTCAACGCCGGTCGCGTGCCCGCGGGGCCTGCTCCATGAACAAGGCCGCACAGACGCCCCGCAACCAACGGTTGGCAGGGTCGTGGTGGTAACGCGCATGCCAGTGCTGCTTGACCGTGAAGGTCGGTATCGGCACCGGGCAGTCGTAGACGTTCAGGCCGCCCACGCGCGCCAACGTCTGGCCGATCTGCCGCGGCAAGGAGGCGATCAGGTCGGTCGTCGACACGATGGCGGGCAAGCCCAGGAACCCGGGCAATTCCAACAGCACGCGGCGCTCGATCCCGTGGGCCTGCAGTGCCGCATCGAGCAGGCGGTGGCCAGTGCCGTAGATGATGCCGATGTGCGCCTCGGACTTGTAGGCCTTCAGTGCGAGCGACTTGCCGATGCGCGGATGGCGTGAGTTGGCCAGGCACACCCAGTCTTGCTCGAACAGCGTCTGCTGGTAGAAGCCCGCCTCGAGCTCAGGGATCAGGCCCAGTGCGAGATCGACATCGCCGGCCTGCAGGGCGCGCGCCGTGTCCGCATCGATGCGCGCGGCAACGATCCCTACACCCGGCGCCGCCGCGCGCACGTGGGCCAGCAGCTGGGGCAGCAACGTGATGTGGCTCGCATCGGTCATGCAGATGCGAAAGCGCCGCTTCGCCGCCGCCGGATCGAAGTCGGGCCGGGTCTCGGACAAGCGCCGCAGCGAATCGAGCGCCGCGCGCGCGGTGCCGATCAGCGCGTCCGCCCGCGGCGTCGGCTGCATGCCGGCGGGAGTGCGAACGAACAGCGGATCGTTCAAGGTCCGCCTCAACCGCCCGAGCCAGATGCTGACGGTGGGCTGGCTCTGGCCAAGCTGTTCGGCCACGCGGGTGACGCTGCCGGTGCAGTACAGCAGGTCGAACAACCGCAGCAGTTTCAGGTCGAGCAGTTCGGCCTCGACCGCCGCATGAGCCCCGTGGCGAGACGCCATGTCCACCTCCATGTGTGAGGGCGAAGGCAGTGGATGCCCATTGCGCCATGCAATGCAGTCTATTTCAGCCATTGCATAGACACAATCCGGGCCCTTGCCTATCGTTCCTCTGGTCGCCGCAAGCTGCGGCACTCACCAGGGAGATCGTTTGAAGATCTGTGTGCTCGGTGCCGGTGCGCTGGGATGCGCGATAGGCGCGGCGCTCGCCGAAGGCGGGGCCGACGTCTGGCTGCTGAACCGGTCCAAGGCCCACGTGGACGCGATGAACGCGTCGGGGCTGACGCTCGTCACGCCGGCCGGCGAACGCAGCGTGCACGTCCAAGCAGCCACCTGCGCGGCGGCGGTGGGGCCGGTCGACCTCGTCATCGTGCTGGTCAAGTCCTTCGATACACGCGAAGCGATCACCGGCGCCATGGCGCTAATCGGCGAGCGCACGTTGGTGCTGTCGCTGCAGAACGGGCTGGGGCACGAGGACATCCTGGCCGAGATGGTCGGCCGCGGCCGCGTCCTCGCGGGCAAGACCTACGTCGGCGGCGTGCTGCTCGCACCGGGGCGGATCATCTCCGGCACGGTCGGCAAGCCCACCTACATCGGCGAACTCGATGGCGCCATCAGCGAGCGCGTACAGGCGATCGCGGCGGTCTTCAACGCCGCCGGACTGCTCACCACCGTCAGCGACAACATCCTCGGCACGATGTGGGACAAGCTGCTCGTCAACGTGGCCACCGGCGCCTTGAGCGGCATCACACGGCTGAGTTACGGCGAGCTGTACACGGTGCCCGAGCTGAAGGCCACCGCACTGGCCGCGGTGGCCGAAGCGCTCGCCGTGGCGCGGGCCGCGGGGGTGCGCCTGAGCTTCACCGAGCCGGTGCAGGCCTGGGACCGCGCGGCCGAGGGCCTGCCGGCCGACTTCAAGGCCTCGATGCTGCAGAGCCTGGAGAAAGGCTCGATCACCGAAATCGATTTCGTCAACGGTGCCGTCGTGCGCTGGGGTCAGCGCCTGGCCGTGCCCACGCCGGTGAACGCTGCGCTGGTCGGCTGCATCAAGGGCATCGAGCGTGCGCTCGGGGCCCGTCAACCGATCAAGGAAACCGCATGATCGCCAAGGCCTACCTCGAACACGTCGCCCTCTGGGTGCGCGACATCCACTGGCACATCAGGTTCTTCCGCGACGTGTTCGGCATGACCATGCGCGAGGTGCAAGGCAGCGTCGAGCAGCCGGTCCAGTACTGGACCCTGGGAGGCATGCAGTTCATCGCCCGGCCCGACTTCGCGGGCCCTGAAGGCCGGCTTGCCCACCTCGGCGTGATGTGCGATGACCTCGAAGCGGCCCTCGCCGCGGCGATGGCCTTCGGCGTCACCGAGATGCCTCAGGGCCGCAACTGGCTTCGCCTGCCCGACGGCCTGGCCGTCGAATTCATCCAGGCCAGCCCCGGCGCCGTCGCGCAGGCGCTGGCCGTCAACCCACGTGCCTGATGAGAGAACCCATGACCCCTGAAAAGTACTGGGACGATGCCCGGGTCGGCGACGAGTGCCTCAGCCCGACCTACACCGTCACCAAGCAACGCATCCTCGCCTACGCCGAGCTGACCGGTGACCACACGCCCGTGCACGTCGACGAGGAATACGCCAACCGGAGTCACTTTGGCGCGCTCGTCGCGCACGGCCTGTTCGGCCTGTCGATCGCCGACGGGCTGAAGACGCAGAGCGACTACCGCTTCCTGCCCGGCATGTCGCTCGGCTGGACCTGGGACTTCGCTGCCCCGATCAAGGTCGGCGACGTGCTGCACGTGAAGTTCCGCATCGGCAGCATGCGCGAATCGAAGAGCAAGCCGGGCTGGGGCATCGTCGTCCTGCCATCCCAACTGATCAACCAGCGAGGGGAAGTCGTCCAGCAGGGCGAGCACCGCCTGATGGTTCCCCGGAGGCCCGCATGAAACAACCGCTGCCCCTTGAAGGCATCAAGGTCGTCGACTACAGCCACTTCCTGGCGGGTCCGCACATGTCGCGCTGCCTGTCGGCCATGGGGGCCGACGTGATCAAGGTCGAGCGGCCCACCGCCGGCGACCATGGGCGATCCAGTCCGTACGTCGTCGACGGCCAGAGCGGCTACTTCATGCAGCAGAACATGGGCAAGCGTGGGCTGTGCATCAACCTGAAGGATCCGCGCGGCCTCGCGATGCTGCACAAGCTGACCGACGAAGCCGACGTGTTCGTCGAGAACTACCGGCCCGGCGCGCTCGGCAAACTGGGCCTCGGCTTCGAGGAACTGTCGCAGCGCAACGCCAAGCTCGTCTATTGCTCGGTCTCGGCCTACGGCCACACCGGTCCCGAAGCCGAACGCGCCGGCTTCGGCCTGATCGCCGAAGCCAAGAGCGGCGCGATGTCGCTGATCGGCGTGCCGGGTGAGCCCCCGCCGCTGTTTCGCATGCCGATCGCCGACATGTACGCCGGCATGCACGGCGTCTCGGCGGTCTGCGCCGCGCTGCTCGGCCGCGTCAAATCGGGTCGCGGGCGGCACATCGACATCGCGCTGTACGACTGCATGATCTCGATGCACGACTTCGCCGCGCAGGTCTGCCTGATGAGCGGCGGCAAGGAATTGCCGGTACAGACGGGGCACGATCTGCCGCAGAGCACCGTCTACGGCGTCTTCGCGGCGCGCGATGGCCACCTCGTCATCGCCGCGCAGGTGGACGATGCCTGGAAGCGCTTCGCGCAGCTGATCGGTGGCGAGGCCTGTGCGGCCGACACCCGGCTGCACAGCGCCGCCGGGCGCAACGCGCACCGCGTCGAGATCCTGGCCAAGGTGCGCGATTGGACGATGGCGCAGCCCTCTGTGAAGGCCTGCTGCGCCGCGCTCGATGCGGCGGGCGTGCCGAGCGCCAAGGTGCAGACGATCGACGAGGTGATTGCCGACCCGCAGACCGTGGCGCGTGGCATGGTGCTCGAGCAGCAGCACCCGCTGCTGGGTTCGATCCGGCTGCCGAACCTGCCGTTTCGCTTTTCCGACTGCGACACCTCGCCGCGCTGCCCGGCGCCGCTGCTGGGCCAGCACAACCGGGAGATCGCCGCCGAGCTCGGCTACGACGCCGGCGCCATCGAGCGACTGGTGCGTGACGGTGTGCTCTACGCCGAGCCCGACGTCGCCCGCCTTCAGGCCTGATCCGAACCGCCATGACTGATCGATACGCCGTCATCGGCCACCCCATCGGCCACACCAAGTCGCCGCTGATCCACGGCCTGTTCGCCCAGGCCACCGGGCAGGACATCGAATACCTCGCGATCGAAGGACCGCTGGACGGATTTGCCGACGCGGTCCGCGCATTCTGCGATGCCGGAGGCCGCGGCATGAACGTGACAGCACCTTTCAAGCTGCAAGCCCACGCCCTGGCCGACGAGACCTCGACACGCGCCGACCTCGCCGGCGCCGCCAACGCCCTGAAGTTCGAGGGCGGGCGTGTGCTGGCCGACAACTTCGACGGCATCGGCCTCGTCAACGATATCCAGCGCAACCTGGGCGTGCCGCTGGCCGGCAAGCGTGTGCTGTTGCTCGGTGCGGGCGGCGCCGCGCGTGGCGCGCTGCTGCCGTTCCTGGATGCGCAACCCGAGCTGCTCGCCATCGCCAACCGCACGCTGGCCAAGGCCCACGCGTTGGCCGCGCAGGCCAACGGCCGTGGCAAGGTCGTCAGCGGCACCTACGTTGATTTCCAGAACGAAAGCTTCGATGTGGTCGTCAACGCCACTTCGGCCAGCCTCGGGGGCGAACTGCCGCCCATCGCGCCGACGGCATTCAAGGCCGGCGGCCTGGCCTACGAACTGGTGTATGGCAAAGGCCTGACACCGTTTCTGCGCCTGGCGTCGAACGCCGGCACCAAGAAGCTGGCGGACGGCGTCGGCATGCTGGTCGAGCAGGCGGCCGAAGCATTCCTGTGGTGGCGTGGCGTGCGCCCTGACACCCGCGCGGTGATCGACAGGATGAGCGTGCCGCTGAAGTAGCCCCTGGTCCTGCTTCGAAACGAAGCCGGCCCGGAACCGGCCGACTGCGAAGACAGGAACGTGATGTTCACCGGAGACCAACGATGAAACGATTGATGATCAAGTCCACCCTGGCTGCCATGGTGCTCGCAGCGACGGGCCTGGCCGCCGCGCAGGACGTGAAGGAGCGTGCACTCAAGTTCGCGACCCAGAACCCCAAGGGCCATCCGCTGGTGATCGGCATGGAGAAGTTCGCCGAACTCGTGGCCGCGAGGTCGGGCGGCAGGATCAAGGTCAACCTGTTTCCCGGCGGCGTGCTGGGTGGCGATGCGCAGAACGTCTCGGCACTGCAGGGCGGAACGATCGACCTGGTGTCGCTGAATGCCGGCATCCTGGCATCTCAGGCCAAGGAGTTCGCGGTCTTCGACTTCCCGTTCATGTTTGCGAGCGCCGCCGAGGCCGATGCCGTCGTCGACGGGCCGTTCGGCAAGATGATGCTGGCCAAGCTCGACGCCAAAGGCATCCACGGCCTGACCTACTGGGAGCTCGGCTTTCGCAACATCACGAACAGCAAGCGACCGATCACGAAGGTCGAGGATATCGCCGGGCTGAAGCTGCGCGTGATTCCGAACGCGATCAATGTCGACTGGGTCAGCGCCCTGGGCGCGAACCCGACCCCGATGGCCTTTCCGGAGGTCTATTCCGCGATGGAACAGAAGGCGATCGACGGCCACGAGAACCCGGTCACTGTCATCAACGCGAACAAGCTGTACGAGGTGCAGAAGTACCTCGCCATCACGAACCATCAGTACAACCCGCAGGCCGTGATCGTCAGCAAGAAGCTGTGGGACACACTGTCGGACGCCGAGAAGAAGATCCTCTCCGACGCCGCCATCGAGGCCACGGCCGTGCAACGCGCGGCCTCTCGAGAGCAATCGGTCGCCGCGCTGGATGCCGTGAAGAAGGCCGGCATGCAGGTGACCGAGATCTCCGGGCCTGAGCTGGCCAAGTTCCGCGACAAGATGAAGGCGGTGATAGAGAAACACTCCGCCATCGTCGGCCAGGATGTGGTCGCGGCACTGCAGACCGAACTCGCCAAGCTGCGCAAGTGATGGCGACGGCACTTCGCTCTCGAGCGCGAGCCCCTGACGGGCTGCCACGGGGAATATTGTCAACGTCGCGCGGCGGGGCTCAGAATGCACGGCATGAGCGCCGAGTCCCGCCTGGTCGGAGCGGCTCTGACCGCGTTGCTGCACGTGCTGGTGTTGTGGGTGTTGTTGCGCGACGCGGCTGGTCCGGTCGCAGCGCTGCGGCCACCGGCACTGCATGCGGCGAAGGTGGAGCGGCTGCGCGACGCAGGTGAACAGCGCGTCGAGGTCGACATCAGCCCACAGCTCGCGACACGAGGTGGGCGGCCCTGCGACGGCAGCGGTTATGTCGGCATCGGCATCACGGCAGATCCGCGCACCGATCGAATCATTCTCGTTGGCGAGAACACGCCAGCTTCGCGCGCCGGATTGCGCCACGACGACATCGTGCTGAATCCGAGCGTCTGGCAAATCGCGCGTGTCGAAGGCACGTTGTTGCTCGTGCTTGTGCTCCGCGAGGGAGGACAGCTGACCTTGCCGGTGCGCGTTGGTCGGATCTGCATCGAGTAGGACCCCGCGGCTCCTTCGCTCACCGTGCGTGCAGTGCGCCCAGCGGCGCCAACCCCACCTCCGCCAGCGGCCACGTTGCTGGGCTGCCCGCCCGCCATAAAAGAACGGCAGCAGCGTCTTGCGGTCGAAGCGATCGGCGAAGCCCGCGGTCAGCAGCCCCGATGCCGCGGCGCTGAACGCGTATGGACGCGGGAAATATTGTGGGCGGCGATGCGTCCGGTCAGAGCAGCGACTCGGGAACAAACAGCGAGATCAGCCACAGGCGCAGCCGCTCCCAGAGGTTGAACTCCGGGTCCTCGTCCAGAGTCTCGCTGCGGCCTTCGCCCAGCAGAGCGACCCATTGCAGGCTGCGGCCGTCGGCCTTGAGGCGAACCTGGTACGAGCCGCGCACGTCGGCGCGTTCCCTGGAGTTGAACCACGTCAGGATCTCACGTGCCAGCTCGGGGCTGCGGATCAGCAGCACCATCTCGGTGTTGGTGGTGGCCGAGCGCTGGTCGAGATTCATCGAGCCGAGCAGCACCGCGCGGCGGTCGATCAGGGCCAGCTTGGCATGCAGTTGCGCCCGCGACGCGCCGAAGACGCGGCGCGTCGCTTCGTCGCGCCCCACCTGCACGGCGCTCACTTCGTAGAGTTCGACGCCCATCTGCAGCAGGGGCACGCGGTAGCGCTCGTAGGCCAGGCTGGCTTGCGGCTCGTCGGTGGCACCCAGCGAGTTGGTGATCACGCGCACCGCGATGCCGAACTTGCGCGCCTCGCGCAGGCCGGCCAGGCCACTCTCCCCGGGGATGAAATAGGGCGAAAACAGCATCAGCTCCTGGCGCGATTCGCGAAAGCTCTGGAGCGCAAAACCATACGTCGTGCCGGCCAGTCGGCCCTGTGTCGGATCGACCTTGGTCGGCGTGTCGGCGAAGACCGTCGCCTCGGAGCCGATCAGGTCGGCGAGGTCGTCGGTCAGCAACTGGTCGAACCGGGGCGCGGGGCGGCCGCGCCAAATGACCGGCGCAGCGAAAGGCGGGCCGATGTTGAACGTTGCAGACTCGAAGCGCGCGCGCAGCGCGGGCGCCGGATCGTCGGCCTCGGCCAAGGACCTGATGTCACGCACTTGCGTGCTGTTCCAGTAACTGTCGAACACCGCCGCCAGCTCCGGCAGCACGGCACCAGTGGCCAGCGCGTCGAAGTCGATGAAATTGGCGCCTGCGTCACGCTGGAAGTAACCGTCGGCCAGGTTGCGCCCGCCCAAGATCGCCATCGCGCCATCGGCGATGAAGAGCTTGTTGTGCATGCGGTGGTTCAGTCGCTGGAAGTCGCCAGCCATCTGCATCCAGCGCCCGACGCTGCTGCCACGCGCGCCGGCAAACGGATTGAACAGGCGCACCTGTGCCCCGTCGTGCGCCGCCAGGCCGAGCAGCAGTTCGTCCATGCCCGTGGTGTAGAAGTCGTCGAGCAGCAAGCGCACGCGCACGCCGCGCTGCGCAGCGTCGCGCAACTCGCGCAGCACCTGGCGGCCTACGGTGTCGTCGGCCAGGTGATAGACCTGCAAGTCGATTGAGGCCTTGGCCTGGCGGATCAGGCTCAGGCGGGCATCGAGCGCCAGGCCGGGGTGGGCGAGGCTCAGCACGCCGGTCGAGCCATGGCCCCGCATGCGTTCGACCGCCCGAGCCGCGATGGCGCCCAGCGGCGTGTCCGCGCTGGCCGCGATGGCCAGGGTCGGCGGCGGGGGCTCCGCCAATGGCGGCAGGCTGGCGCATCCGCCGAGCAGCAGGATGAGCAACAGGGCGACCCGGCCACGCCAAGGCAACAAGGTAAGACCAAAGTTCATGGGCAGACATACTCTACGCGACCGGCTTGGCTTGCGATCGCACCCCGCCAACCGTCGTGTGGCTTCATCGCCTCGAACACGGCTTTTGGGCGGCTGGGGATGCCGAACGGTATCGCCAGCGTCATCGCGTTTCTCGCGCGAGCGGTCGCCGAAGCGCCGGTTCCTGCGTATTCCTGCGTTTGTCGGCCGGTGCGCGCCCGCCCGCGCAGGGCCGCGACCGCCAGCTACTTTCCCGCGTGGTTCGCGACGTAGTAGGCCAGCGCGTCCAGGTCTTCCACGGGCACCTGACTCAAGGCCTCGGTCATCGCGCGCGTGTAGCCCGGCCGCTCGCCCGATTTGAAGCCCCGAAGCGTCGCGCGCACGTAGTCTTCCTTCTGGCCGCCGACGCGCGGCACTTGCTGGCCGCCCGCCAGGTCCTCACCATGACAGAAGCTGCACTTGTGCTCTCGTGCGAGGGCCTGGCCCTTGCTCATGCGCGCGGCGTCGGGCGGTGCGGAAGGGGTGGGTGCAGGCACCGTCGGCAGTGTGCCGATGTGGTCGGAGAAACCGCGCAGATCGGCGTCTGTCATCGGCTTGGCCAGCGCGACCATCGCCTCGTTGCTGCGGCGGCCCTCGCGGAACAGGAACAGTTGTGTGATCGCGTAAAGGGACGGCTGGCCCGCCAGTACCGGCACGCCCGGCATCTCGCTGCGGCCGTTGGCGCCGTGGCAAGCCGCACAGACGTTGAGGAAACGTTCGGCATACTGATCGGCACTGCTGTTGGCAGCGGAAGCAGCGCGCCCAGCGGCCGCGGGCTTCTTCGCCTGCGCCACGGCAGATGCAGACGCCGCGACCGCGAGCGACGCCATCACCGCGGACACCGCGCGGCGGCGCCAGCCCATCACGTCACTTGCCGCCGTAGCTGATGCGGTAGATCGCACCGGCGTGGTCGTCGCTGACGAGCAGCGAGCCGTCCTTCATCACGAGGAAGTCGACCGGCCTGCCGAGGTAACTGTTATTCTCGACGAAGCCGGTCATGAACGGCTCGGTCTTCGCGCCCCCCTTGCCGTCCGGCCACGCCACCATCACGTCGGCGTACTTCTTCGTACGGTTCCACGGGCCGTGGCGGGCAATGAACATCGCGCCCTGGTACTTGGCCGGGAACATCTTGCCGGTGTAGAACTTCAAGCCCAATGAAGCGGCATGCGGGCCGAGCAGCGCCGCCGGCTTCTGGTAGTCATCGCACGACTTGCCCCAACCGAATTCCGGATCGGGAATGTTGCCCTGGTGGCAATACGGGTAGCCGAAATGCTGCTTGCCGGGTTGAGTGACCTGGTTCAACTCGTCGTTCGGGATCTCTTCGCTGAGCCAGTCGCGGCCGTTGTCGGTGAACCAGAGGTTGCCGGTCTTGGGGTCGAAGTCGAAACCGACCGTGTTGCGCACGCCCGAGGCGATCGTCTCGATGCCCGATCCGTCGAGGTTCATGCGGTAGATCTTCGCGTACTCGCCGGGGTCGCAGCTGTTGCAGGGCGAGCCGATCGGAAAGTACAACTTCTCATCGTGCACGCGCAGGAACTTCCAGCCGTGGTCGAAGGCGCCCGGCAGTTTGTCGTTCAGCACCTTCGGCTCGCCTGGTTGGTCGAGGTGGTCCTCGATGCTGTCGTAGCGGACGATCTTCTTGTGGGTGGCGAAGTACAGCGAGCCCTTGTGGAATTCGATGCCGGTCGCGAGGTCTGTCTTGTCGATGATGACCTTGGGCTCGCGCTTGCCATCGGTGGCCTTCTCCGGCAGCGCATAGACCTTGCTGCCGACGAACAAGGTGCTGACGAAGATGTTGCCCTTGTCGCCCTGGCGCATCGCGCGCGCATCGAGCACGCCGGAGGCCCAGGTCTCGACCTTGAAGCCGGGCGGGAGCTTGAACTTCTTCGTCGGCAACTGGTCGGCCGCGGTCGGGATCGGGAACGCCGGGACCGGTGCCATCTTCATGGCGGTCTCGGTCTTGGGCCGACCCTTGGCCCAGCCTGGTTCGGGTTCCTGGGCCAACGCAGGCGTGGCTGCGCACAGGTATGCCAGCACCGCAATGACCGAAGATGATCGAATCTGATGCATGCCTTGCCCTTGTGATTTGTCGTGATGGAAACGCCCGGCCGGGCCGCCATGGCTTGGCCGCGTCGTCCGAGCTACTGCACCTTGACGTTGTGGTCCCGGATCAGCTTGCCCACACGCGCCGAGTCGTTCGCGATGACCTTGTCCAGCTCGGACGGTGTCGTCGCGTAAGCCTTCAGCCCACGCTTGCTCGTGGCAGCCTGGACCTCCGGATCGGCGAGCACCTTCTCCAGCGCGGCATGCAACTTCGCCAGCACATCGGGGGGCGTTCCGGCGCGGCCATGCATCGAGTAGGACGTGGAGATCAGGTACTCGCCACCGGCCGCCTCGCTGATCGTGGGCACGCTCGGTTCAGCAACCGTTCTCGATGGAGCCCCGACGGCCAGCAGCCGAAACTTGCCTTGTGCGACATGCTGCTGCAGTGCTTCCACCCCGCCGGAAGAAGCACCGACGTCGCCGGCCAGCATGGCGGGGATGACCTCGGCAAACGCCTTGTAAGGCACATGCAGCAAGGAAGTACCCGTCCCCTCCTCGAGCAGCACCATGTTGAGGTGGGCAATGCTGCCAACACCGCCGGTACCGAAGGGCACGCGCCCGGGGTTGGCCTTGGCATAGGCGACGAAGGACTTGAAGTCCGTTGCCGGCAACGCTGTGGAGACCACCAGATAGAGGCTCACGTCCGCGATGTTGCTGACCGAGACGAGATCCTTGCGCGGGTCGTAGGACAGCTTGTAGAGCAGTGGGTTGACCGAAATCGTGAGGCGATCCACCAGCAGGAAGGTGTAGCCGTCCGCCGGCGCCTTGACCACCGAGTCTGTGCCGATGCTTCCGTTGACCCCCGCCTTGTTGTCGATGATGAAGGTGGCCTTCAACTCCTTGGCCAGCTTCTCGCTGACGAGTCTGGCCATGATGTCGGGCCCCGTCCCGGGCGGGTACGGGACGACAAGACGGATCGGCCGGCTGGGCCAATCAGAGGCCTGCGCCCACCCGGCGGCAGGCGCCATGGCAGCCGCAACAAGACCGGCAAATGCGAGCAAGCAACGCCGAAAGAGTGTGGACATTCATTCGCTCCAAAGATTGATTGAATTCCTATAATACGGCATTACGTTAACGTTGTCGAGGAAGACAACTGCTCCGATCAACACACGATTGTGCAGCCATGCATAGGTCAATTGCCAGGCGGCGGGACATCCTGTTCCGCTCTTCACATGATCATATGTTTCCTCATGTCGGCATTCTGGTCATGGAACTTCTTCACGAAGAACTGGCTCGCCCAATCTGGAAAGGACCGAAAGTGCATCAGTCAGTCAGGTGTCGCGCTGTGCTCGCCAGCTTCGCCGTTTGCGCGTTGACGTTCTTCGCGCCGGGGTCAGCCAGGGCCGATCCTTATCCGAGTCGTCCCGTCACGCTGGTGGTCTCGTTCGAGCCGGGCGGTTCGACCGACGTCTCGGCTCGGGTGGTCGCTCAGGAACTGGGCCGGATCCTGAAGCACCAGGTCGTGGTCGAGAACCGCGCCGGCGCAGGCGGCCGAATCGGCACCAAGTCGGTCGCCGGCGCCAAGCCCGACGGGCATACCTTGCTGTGGGGAAGCGGCAGTTCACTCACCGCTGCGCCCGTCCTGTTCAGCGACCAGGGCCACGTCGCAACGCTGCTGCCCGTCAGTCTTGGCGCCACCCAGGCCTTCGTCTTCGTCACGACGCCGGTGGTTGGCGCAAAGACGGTCCAGGAGTTCGTCGCTCAAGCCAAGAAGCGCCCACTCGCAATGAACTTTGCGTCGGCAGGCATCGGCTCCAGCAACCACCTGCTGGGTGAGATCTTCATGTCGACCGCCGGCGTTCAGCTCACGCACATCCCGTACAAGGGGAGCGTGGCGGCCCGGGAGGCCCTGATCAAGGGCGATGCGCAGCTGATGGACGAGGTCGCGTCGCCCTTGCTGACCCAGCTGAAGGCGGGCCAGCTTGTCCCGTTGCTCGTGACCGGCGATACCCGCGACCCGCAACTGCCCGATGTGCCCACGGCGAGAGAGGCGGGCATGCCCGATCTCGCCATCACCGGCTTCTACGGACTGCTCGCGCCGGCCGGCACGCCTCAGAGCGTGGTGGATGTGCTGAACGCGGCGATGAAAGAGGCACTTGCGTCACCGCCCGTGACGAAAGCTTTCGAGACTCTCGGCTTCACGCCCGCCTACAGCACGCCAGCGCAGATGTCGGACCGCATATCGCAAGGCAGGGCCAAGTACGAGCGCATCGTCAAGGAGCGTGGCATCCACTCCGAATAAGCCGCACCTCGCATGCCGGGCGGTCGCCAGATCGTCGTGGCCGCCTGGCACCTCAGACTTCTCATAAGATCCCACATCGAACAAAGCAGAAGAACAATCGTGTCCAGTCTCACGCGCATGCTTTCAGTCCTCGATCTTTTTTCGCGGCAGCACACCACCATGACCGCGGAACAGATCGCCGAGGCCCTCAACCTGACTCGAACGACCTGCTACAGGTACACCCGTGAACTGGGGCATGCGGGTCTCCTCGTCAGCGACGGCGGCCAGTTCATGTTGGGTCCTCGGATCATCGAACTCGATCACAGGATCATCGAATCGGATCCCTTGCTGAACGCCGGGCGGCCCGTCGTCTCTTCGTTGGCGAGCTCGCTCGGCGCCACGGGACTGTTGTCGACTTCCTACGACGACCGGATCATCAATGTGTTCGAGCATCAGGGCGCGCTCGTTCCGCCCGCGCTGTCGTTCGGCAGAGGCACGACCATGCCGCTGTTTCGGTCGTCGACCTCGAAGGTCATTCTGGCGTCCATGAGCCGCAGCCGCCTCAAGCGGATCTGGAAGGTTCACCAGCTGGAGGCCGATTGTCGTGCGATCGGCGAGGATTGGTTGGCGTTCTGGAAGACCTTGCAGACGATCAAGCGCCAGGGGTACTGGATGTCGGCCGGTGAACTCGACAGGGGCCTGGCGGGTATCGCCGCGCCGATTCTCTTTGCGACGGGGGAAGTCGCCGGCAGTCTGTCATTGGTGTTCGCCGCTGAAGAGTTCAAGCAGTACGAGACCGCGTTGTTGGGCGCGCGGCTGCTCGGGGCGGCATCGCTGGTCTCGCGCGCGCTGGCGACGAAGGTGCACGACACCGTGGTGGCCTCTGCGCCTGTTGCCCCTGCCAAGCGTGCACGCAGCAGAGCTCCAGCAAAGGCGGCACCGGTGGCCAAGGCGCCGCGCCGACGCAAGGCCGTGGCAAAGGGTTGACGCCGGGCCGGCCACTCATCGCGTCGTGCTGCGTCGTCAATCACGACGCGGCCGTCAAGGGCCGAAGACGCGCATGCCGCACCGCACGCCAGGTCGGCGCGCCATCGCCTCGCCCCAGCGGCACAGGTGGCCAAACGAACCCGCTTCGGTCAATGACTTGCAGCGGAACGAGAATGTCGGGAACAGCAGAAAGTCGGCGATCGAGATTTCGTCGGCAAGGTACTCGTGGTCGGCCAACCACTGGTCGGTGACCGACATCGCTCGCATTAGCCTGGCTTCCAGCCACGCGGCATTGTCCAGGTGCTTCACGGGCATGGCCGTCGCGTGATTGAAGATCCAACTGCTTGCCGCGGTGACGTCGGTCGCGATCTGCATGAACCACTGGTATGCGAGAGCTCGGCGCCGCGGGTCTTCAGGCATGAATCGTCCGGACTTCTCGGCCACGTACAGCACGATGGCGCCGGATTGCGCAAGCACGAAGCGGTGACCGTCCGGCCCGTCGTCATCAACGATCACCGGGATCGCACGCGCGGGGTTGAGCTCTGCGAACTCCACGCTGTGTTGTTGGCCTTCGCTGGTGTCGACGCGAATCGCCTTGTACGGCAAACCGGCCTCCTCGAGAACGATGGAAGCGCGAAGGCCGTTGGGGGTGGCATCGGAGTAGAGGTGGATCATCGTTTCTAGGCAGGGCTCGGCCGCCGCTCATCGGCGGCACCAATGCCGCGTTTACCGCTTTATGGGAGAGTTGACGCATCTTTCAGTGTCGCCCGCCGCGGCCCGCGTGAAGCCCGCGACGCCGTGTGCAAGTGCGCCATTTCTCCGCCTTGCGCACGAATGCTCCACGGAGGCGACCGATGATGTCCACACGCACATTTATGTTGCCAATGCCGTATCTTGGGATTACTATCATACACTCTTCCCAAGATCAAAGCCATGCAAACGACTGCCCCCTCCCCCCCTGATGCGTCGGCCACTGGGGCCGCCACAGTGCTACGAGCAGCTGCGTCCGCCGGGGTGAATGTGTGCTTCGCCAACCCCGGGACGACCGAAATGCCGTTGGTCGGGGCGCTCGATCAGGGAGTCGGCATCCGTGCGGTGCTGGGTCTCTTCGAAGGGGTCTGCACTGGGGCGGCCGACGGTTACGGCCGCATGCTTCAAAGGCCGGCCGCGACGCTGCTGCACCTCGGCCCGGGTCTGGCGAATGGGCTCGCGAATCTGCACAACGCGCGCCGCGCCCGCACACCCATTCTCAACATCGTCGGTGACCATTCCAGCTGGCATCTGAAGTACGACGCACCGCTGACGTCGGACATCGAGTCGCTCGCGCGACCGATGTCCGGCTGGTATCGCTCAGTGGCGTCGGCGGATCATCTGTGGCAAGACACAGTCGACGGCATGCATGCGGCCATGTCGCGTCCCGGGCAGGTGGCGACCTTGGTCGTGCCGGTGGACTTCCAGCAACTGCCTGCGCCGCAGCAGGTGCAACGCGCCGCCTCGGCTCCGGCCGAGGCAGGCTTCGACGAGGCTCGCGTGCGCGAGGTTCTTCGCGTGCTCAAGAGCGGCCAGAAGGCCGTCCTGCTGTTGGGGGACCGTGCGCTGAGCGAACGCGGTCAAGTCGCGGCGGGCCGCATCGCCTCGGCCACCGGCGCCCGCTTGTTCAGCGAGACTTTCCCGGCAAGAACAGAACGCGGCGGCGGCCTGCCCGACATCGATCGGCTGCCCTACTTCCCTGAAGTCG
>Ga0307516_10002761_pt1 | contig 23153 bp, 17 predicted proteins | sample 19_EM_MG_FD_203310 | JGI IMG/M metagenome (GOLD analysis project Ga0307516, IMG submission 203310) | Populus trichocarpa ectomycorrhiza microbial communities from riparian zone in the Pacific Northwest, United States - 19_EM | ecosystem: Host-associated > Plants > Roots > Unclassified | place... | reverse complement strand
AGTACAAGAGGAACGTCCCCGGGACACGCAATTTATATCCCAAGAGAATGACCTGTAATGACTAATTCGCTGCGCCCTTGGCGCCCTCATTTTCCCCAATTAATGCTCTTGGCACTTCAGTCCCACATCAGTCTATATCGAGGCGTTTTTGCCGCTCTCCGCGCGCCGGCGGCACACCTTTACCCTCCGCCTAGGCCTATCCTAAGGTAAGAAGGAAATACTACAGGAACGTGGCCGTCCCCTATACCACTTTCGGGAATGCGTGACGCACAGACGTATGTGTACGGTGAACTGCCGTGGCTACAACCCTGTACGGCGCGGCAGTTTTTCTGCCAACTGAATGTATGGCGCATCGAGCGGGAGCAGGCGTTCCGAGCGGCAGCTGCCAATGGGCCGGCGCGCGTTTACTACCCCACCGTCACGATGATTACCTGTGGCGTACTAATCAAGGCAAAAAGCCTGTCGCCTCCCGCCAATCAAAGTTCTAGCTGCTCTTTTTGTGCCGGGTGGTCGATACCACCGCCATCTGCCTTTATGATTTGAGACGCGGTGGGCGTCACACTCGTCCGGACTTAAGAATTGGCGTGCACAAATAGGCCGGTAGATACCTTTCGCCCCATAGACTTTTGATCAAAAAAATAAATATAAATAGCAGCATTTCCCTCTTGAAATTTAAACCTGTCTCGTCGCCCCGCTTCAACCGGCCCCCGCCGCCCCCCCGCTGTCATTTCTTCGTCGCCCCGCTTTGTCGCCGCGCTTCTTGACCGGCCCCTGCTCTCGCTCCCACCGCCAGCACCTGGACCCTTCTTCCCAGACAGGCCTGTCGTCGCGCCGACTCTGCACTTCACGAATCCACCGCAGTACTTCCTTCGGCTGTCCAAACTTTGCATCCTAGTCACCAGCGTACGCTCTAGCGATTTATATTTTCGTAAATAGGAAGTGGGCAAGGCTTAAATTCGTCCTTCGAAAGATTTCAGAACCAGAAAGGTGAATTCGTCAACAGTTTCAAAGGTAGGTTTTTCTCCATTCGGAGTTGGCGATGATTGTATTGGTGGCCTCCTGGAATGCCCACCGAACAATGTTAGTTGACTAACCCGCCACAGGGCCCACCAAACGAAATTTCCGAGCATACGCAACCACAATGAGCTCTAACCGTGAGGCCACAGGCATTGATGCTTCGCTCCCCTCAGGCGCTGATGAGGAAGCACCTGCTTGCGGCGGTAAGTGCTACTACGCGTTTCACTGGTACCTGCTGATTGTTGTCATAAGCAGTTATTTCTATCAGCAAGAAGAAGCAGCGAAAAGGCAATGTGGTCAGGCGACCGTTTTTCGATTACTACCTATTCCAACTACGGCAGCGTTGGCGGAAAAACGCCGAGAACTCAATCACTCCCTCGAATGGCTCCGCTGCGTGGCACGTGACATGTGAACTTCCGGAACGGGAGCGCTATCGTGAACTTGCAGCTTGGGCGGGTCGATAGCCAGTGGTAGTGCCCACTCCATGTCATGTATTTCAGGGAGTTTAATACGATTTTGCCTTTTTCTTGTCTTGCGAATCCTTTTTACTTTTCCCATGTTATTTGTATTGGGTTATTTTTCGATGGTGCCTCGGAACTCGTACACTATGTCTCGTCCCGCTTCGACCGGCCCCCGCCGCCCCCCTGGCATCGTCTATCCTGCCATATGCATTGTTGTTGCTGCCCGTTCCATTTCGCTCCGTGTCGCGGTCGCTTCGGTTACCGACAACACCCACCCCCGCCCCTGAGAAGCGGACTATCATAGGGGCATAGCACAGCCTGCAGGCCCCAGCCACTCACCGGGCTCCGCGAACCCTCACCACTGGCTCATCATCCATCACCGCACCACAAATTGCCACACCACACACCAGCATGATGGAATGGGACTATGACACCGACACCTTCGCTAGTTACCTGTCATGGAGGATTGAGTTCGAAGGACAAGAGTCCCCCAACAAAACCTTCGATCACCTCCTGACACCAGACTGCCAATTGGTTCGAAACGAGATCCGCCACCAACTCTCACAACACGCTGTCACTGTCAGAATCGCAGGCCTCCAAGAGATGTGCCAGAATATAGGGATCGATAGAGAAGATAGTGAATTGCTTGATTGATACAACGTCGAAGGAGGAACATTCTCTCTATATACAACGGACCTGAGGGGACGTGCCAGGGGGAAAAGACGGATGACTGTCTCTCGAGCCGGTGCTCGGAGACTCGGGCAACTGTCATCTCCGGACGTGTTGCCTCCGGTTCGTCATCTCTGAACGACTTCTCCGGTCCGTCATCTCCGAACGCCCATTATTCTGACAAGATGAAGGAACGATAGCTGGAGACGCAGAAACACATCCTCCCCTGAAGTGTTGGTTAGTTTACCTCACGTTTATGAAAAAGAGGCAAGACACGGTCGGCTGAATGGGGACCAACCCCTGCTGGCAACGCGTAACAGGCGTATCCAAACCAGCAATTCGTATTAATGTTCTCCCTGAAGGAGGTTGCTCCCTCAGGCGCTATACGGGCCCGAGAGGACAGAGTCACAGAGGTGTTAGGGCCATCGGACGGATGGCCTCGGAGGAGCCCGGCCCTGGCCAGCAGTACGCGCTCCAGGCCAGGAAGCACATCGCCACGCTGTGGCGCGCTCGGCCAGGAATCGTCATCGAAATCCGGTGGTGCCTAGCCAACAAAGGCATCGCCGGCAACGAAAAAGCCGACGAGTGGCCGAAGATTGCGGCGGAGATGCCAGACACCCTCGGGGTTGAATGGCTGAACTACTCGGACCGGGCGGAGGCACGCGCAATACCTCTCCCACAGTCTCACCCAAACCTTAAGCGGGAGATCTCGGAAAGAAGTGGTGGAGGCACGCCAGTGGGCGGGGGCCCGACCTCCAAGGCGAAGTACCGGTTGCCGGCGAGCCAGAAGCCGGATAGCACGGTGGCTGGGAGCACCAAGAGGCTTGCCTCGAGGCTCTACTAGATCAAGACGGGGCACTGCCTATCCGGTCAGTACCTTCGCTGGACGAAAAACCAAGCCACCTCACAGTAGTAGTAGTGCCAGTACCAGACCCAGACCCGAGACCACCTATTCAAGGAGTTCCCCGGGTGGAAACCGCAGCAGACGATCCTGTGGGCGGAGGTGCGGAAGGAGACCGGAAGGTGGAAGTGCAGGTGGAGGATCCGGGACCTTCTTGCCGACGGGAGTTGCAGCCAGGCGGTACCAGACTTCCTCTCCACGAACGTCGTTGCCTCCATCCTGGCTCTGTCGATGGCGGATTGTCGCTGCTGTTGCTGCGCCGAGCCCGCTGCCTTGGGCGTGGCCTGTGGCTCTTCCGGCTGCTCGGGCGCAGTCTGAGCGGCCACGACGGCCGGCATCTCCTCGACTCGAGCTGCTGCGCTACCCTTTCACGGACTGCTTCACCTCCCCTATCAATTTTTCGCGCGTAGCCATCTCGTTCCCCAAGCCCTTCCCTTGCTCTATTTCCCAGCGCGCTCTCTGCAGCTGCTTGGTCTTCATGGCATCAAGAACCAGAAGCTTCGTCGCGACCACCTTCTTTTTTTCATCCCTGTAAGTTAAGCGGCAGCAATATTGGCGGACGTTGGCCTGTTGGATAATAAATTGGATTGAAGATACATCGCCGTGAACAGAACATTCTCTCTATATAGAAGGGGTCTCAGGGACTCGTCAGGGGAATCGACGGGACGGCCCACGAGACTGTGCTCGGAGTCACGCGTAGCAATCATCTCCAGGTTACCCAGAACCTCCGTGCCCACTTCCCCTGTGGGTAGAACCAAACCGTAACTCCACCCGAACCCGTTTAATCCCCGTGATTCCATCCTTCACGACGTGTAAAAAGGGTCTAGCTAGCCTATAGATATCTTCGTCTGCGCAGACCGACTTTTGTATCTTTGTTATCCAGTTCGATCTGTCTATGTCCCACTCACGAATCGCCGAGCTGTGCGGTATGCCACCATCACAGGGCGCAGAAAACTGCTCTCCCAGCCATAGATCAGATGGGAAAGCAGGTTCCAGTGGAAAACAGCTGTCAAAGTCCGCAATAACCCCCTCCGTAATCGTTTTACAGCCAAGGGCGGTTCGAATTGAATTGCCGGTTAGGCAGCCATTGCCCGAGATTGACATGCACAGACGACGTAGCTTCAGCTTCAGCAGTAACTGTAACGGCGTGTCCGACACCCCTAAAGGCATCAACACTTCTTCAGACGGAAATAATATCTCCAGTTCCTGGAGACCGTTTCTAGCGATGAGTTGGAGTAGTACGTTTCTGGATAGATGGAGAAGCCTAAGTCGATTTAGTCCTGATGCTGCACTGGTAATCGCCTCTACAAAACCTAGAGGAACTGTAGGACACCCGAAACCGAAGTAGCGATGGCGGTTTGCGCACCATTCTGGAACGCCTCGGTCGCCGAAGCCAAACTCCCGCAGATTTTGGTAGCGAGCCTCGAAGGTTACTGTCCAGAGAACGATGCGTTTTGGCTCCACGATCCAAAGCGACTCCAATCGCTCCAGTTTGAAAAGTGACTGGACGAACTCTAGTGTTAGGGTGGGCATACGAATCTCTAAACGACGAAGCTGACACACAAGCGTTGGATGTATTGCTAAGTTCAAGGGGCCCGCCGGATAATAACTTAGGGAAGTTAGATACCCAAGGCTGCACGCGACATTTCCTAATTCAAATCCTTGGGATGATGGGATCATCAAAGGCTGCTGATCCGCTGCTCGCCCCTCGCAGTCCTTGATTGTTAAGGATGAAAGCTTTCTAAACCTGGACATCTGGCCATAAAGCAATTGTAACGACACCTCGTTATTTGCCCTGATATTCAGAGTCAATGCTGAGATATTGTCCGATAATTGGTCCAGAAGAGGTGAGCTCTGAAGATCACTCGCCGATGTCGATTCTATGCGATGTTAGTGGGTACTGCCCGAGCTGTAGCACCAATAATTGCTCACCATCAAACTCGATCTGAATGTCAATGTTTTGCAGAACTGGAAGTACCTCTGCCAGATTATCGCAATGTATCTTTCCGCTCAGGATTTGAAGTTTTAACTGTTTCAGTCTGACCATCAAGGACAGCATGAGGCGAACGTTATCATCGTTCAACGTAAATGGATCGCATACGGTTAGGATCTGGGTGTACGCAAGCTCTGGTACAGGACGCTCCAAAAACTTGGCCATGTCATCTATATTTAACCCCCCATTCTCCCTTCCGAAAGTTAGATGGCGATAGAGGAGTCGACCGAATAAGGAATGTAGCAGATGACAAGTTTGAATCATCGCAAAAATGGTCGGCTTATCCGAGAGCATCGCAACACCAAGTAGAATCTCATAAGGTAGGAGCAGCAAAGCCATAGTGAACTGTGTTTTCCTCAATTAACACGGGCCCAACATTTATATATTCGTCGGGTCCCAGTCAGGTGGAGCCTATACCGCTGGGAGAAGAGTTGTTCGGCTATCAAATGCCTGATAGAATGACATATTGCGCATATCGTATGCCAGCTAACGCTGGCTAAGTGGCCTGCAACCATCTTGCTTCGTCACCCTGCTATAGCTGGTCCAGACCACATCTTGGTAGGTACAGTCAACCTTGCGAACGGGGGGGGGGGGCGGTCGAAGCGCAGCAGCTTCATCGGATGCAAGAACAGGCTTACAAATGTATCCTAAGAGAAAAGGTACTCCATCCCTGTTGTTTTTAAGAGGCGCGTGAGGCCGGGTCCAGAGCCAGGGTCAGGGGGGCAAGGAGGCCGTCACCGAGGTAATACCTTCACCTGTGGTCCCATGTCGACGGCTGGGTTTGGCCCGGATGGCTCACCGAGATTGACGTCACTGGCTTAAATAAAATGTGAGGATAACGGATGCCTGCTAGCGCTATCCAGTGGTATGTATCTATCTATGAGCGATCCAACCAGCCATCCGACGTGATGACCCGTCGGCGGTCGGAAGAAATGAGCGATGACGCGAGTTGCTACGATGTCGGCAACGTGTCCACGTTGGGATGCAACCCACTTCTCCACCCAAATTAAAAAATTCAGTGCACCTCCCTGACGTAGACGGGCAAAGGCGTAGATATCTATATGAGAAACGTGTGGGATCGTGTATGCAAGTCACGTGGTGGTGAAACTGACGATTTTGGTATAAGCGTTGATCAGAACCTTCCTTCCAAACCCAACCTTCCGCCTGGGCGGAGGGCAATGGGGAGCTTGTAACACCACTCTCCCCGCCCGGAAACGGACTTACATTTCTTCGCCGTGATCTACCTAGGTTGCATGCGAACAATGATTAAACAATAAAAAAGTACACCGTTTGGAGTAACCAGATCTCGAAGGCTGATTCGGTTCTTGGTTTAATTCGTTTGCTGCGCTACAGATTTTTGTCTCGCCTCAATTCGCCAGTGACGTGCTCAAGATAGTCGGGGACCTGGATATTCTGTTTTTGATACGACAGCTTTATATTTCGCGCCTTATCCTTCAGCTGTGTTTGGCTGCGATTTTTGAGCGCTTCTGACACACATCCACCCTCTCCAAATCTCTTGAGAATGTCCGCCCATCTGGCTTCCTTGAAGTAAATGAGACCGTTTAACAGAGCGTTTGTCTCCTCTTCGCTCCACGGATGCCGTTTCTTTCCCTGCGATCTGCGCCCCCGCCGCGCAACGCTCTGTGAGATAGACGAGCTTCTTGAGAAAGCAGGTGCTGCAGGGGCGACTGGTGGCGGCGATCGATTCACGAAACTTTTGGAGCGGTCGACTGGCCCCCGCCGACGAGCCGTCGCCCTTACTGGTTCTTTTGGGTCAGTTTGTTCCACAGGTCCTAACTGTATTTCCTCAGTTGAAAGCCCGTCCGTACCGGGAGATCCTCCTCCTCCCGGGTCTTGATCATCCGTACTAGACGGGATATTGATCTCCAACGGCAAGGTAGTTGATGTGCTGTGGTTTCTCCTTGGGTAGCGTGAAATATCTGGAATTTCTCTGAGCATAGGGCGATTACTTATATATTCTACAGGGCGACCCATTGGTGACGCATTTTTAGAATCTATAGCTGTCCTGTCACCGGACTGATCACACCGGTGTCCATAAGTACTATCATCCTCATCCACATCTTCGCAATATGGCTGACGGCCGCCGGGATCTCGTTGCGAAGAGCTCGAATTCATTTCCTCGGTGGAATGGTTATCAACGCCACTGGAGGTTTCAAACTTTCGTTGCATGTCCGATTGTTTTCCGCTTGCTCGTTTTGGGATTGTATTCTGTGATTCAAGCTCCTTTCCCATGCGGGAATGTTCCCCGTTCATACAATTCTGTTTGCGATTTGCTTCCCCGTGATCAGCACGCGTTATTGGAGCTTCTGCCATTTTTGCGCATTGTAAGCCGATCTGATGCAGTTTCTTACTCAACCCGTTGATGGCATGAAGTATGTCGCGGTGCTGGGGAGCCGGTCGTCGACGCTTGAAGGTAGCTTCCGGGTGGTTAACGGGTGGTATCGTCCATACCGATTCATTTGCGTCTGTCCGACCCCCAGTTCCCGATTGTGGATTATCAGTTGGAAGCCCGTCTTCCAGTGTGCTGATATCGCTTTCCGCTCCCCCTGCAGGATGCTCATGGTCTTCATTCAATGTGGGACTGATGTGCAATGACAACGTAGGTGATGTGATTTCGGCGGGCTTTTGCTGATTTCCAGTGTTTGTCTCGTGATTTGTATTTTCAGAAACATCCGGCGGATCACACTGGGGACTGTAAGGTCCGCCGTCCTCGGCCACATCTTGAAAGTACGGCGGGTGGCTGATATGTTCTTGTGGTGTTGTGGTCCAATCCATAGGTACAGTGGAGTCGTTTTCGATCTCACTAAAGTTTTCATCGTCGTCGGTATCAGTTTTTCCATCAGGTGGCACATCGCTTGTATTCCAGTTATTCAAAATATCAACGGCCCACTGAGTGACGCTGTAAAGAAATTCAAACTCTTTTTTCATATCTGAGGACTTCACCGGTGCGCGACATGGAATTGTATTCTGGGATTCAAACTGCTTCGCCATGCGCGAATGTTCTTCTTTCACTGCCTCCAGCAAGGTTCTCTGTTGCTCGATTATGCCACAACATTTTTCTGTTTTTGCTTCTTCGTTCTCAAGCCGCGTGATAAAAGTTTTTGACGCCTCCGTCCACGTTTGTTCAAACCGACGAAGTTTTTCCCGTACACCGTGAATTGCGGGAATGATGTCATTGCATTGGAGCACAGAAGACTGCTCTAATCGAAGTTCGATCGTAGTAGTACGGCCGCAAAGTGAGTCCATTTCCTGTTTTAACCTTATAATCTCTTGGTCCAATTGTCGCTGGCTTCCTTGCAAAGAAATCATTTGGATTTGAACCGCTTTGAGCCATCGCCCCTGGTCATTTTCCGACGGAACTTCCGACCTACCGCCAGAGATTCCCCTGCCACGGTTGGAAGGATCTTCTTCCTTCGATCCTGTCGCAGAATTCTGGCAGGTGTCAGTGTATTTCTGATCATCTTCATCATGGCAAGATGATGGAATGCCGGTACGTCGTGAGGGGCTAAGATTCATGCCGTCCCCGCCTACGCTGCCACAAGGTCGAGAACCGCCCCTTCTTGTGTATGCGTTCGTCCGGGTTGTACCGGTGGGGAAGTCATCGGCGTTATTGTCCGATGAAGTTGCGCAATTGCTTTTGAAGCTCAGTTTTGGCTGCGGGTTGAGGCTGCTTCGTCTTGGCGTCGTTTTGCAGCCATTATCGACCACCAGAGACGGCTTTAGAACAGGCTCGACAATCTCTTCCGTTGGTAATTGAACTTCTTGTGCGGCTGACGTGCAACGGGTGATTTGCTCGCCACTAGCAAGGTCGACATCCATCGTCACAGACTCGGAAGTGGGAGGGCCGCAACCTGTGGTAGGTAATTCTGTAGCCGCGGATCTACCGGAATCGCCGCCACATGGGTGAGGTCCCTGCACTCGTTTCGCTCCTGGCGTTGACTGGATGCCAAAACTGCTTCTTGTTGACCACGTTTGGCTGCCAATTGTTACCCCCGGAGACGGCTTTCGAGGTAGCTCGACAATCGTATCCGTTGGTGCTTGAACTTCTTCTGCCGATGTCGTGCAATGGGGGATTTGCTCGTCAGTAGCAGGGTCGACATACATCGACACAGAGTTGGAGGTAGGATGGCCGCTACCCGTGGTACGTAATTCTGTAGCCGCGTCTATACCGGCATCGCCGCCACATGGGTGAGGTCCCTGGTCTAGTTCCCCTGTTGGTTTTGAATGAACGTCAAAACTGTGTCTTGTTGACGACGTTTGGCTGCCAATTGTTACCCCCGGAGACGGCTTTCGAGATAGCTCGACAATCGTATCTGTTGGTGCTTGAACTTCTTCTGCCGATGCCGTGCAATGGGGGATTTGCTCGTCAGTAGCAGGGTCGACATACATCGACACAGAGTTGGAGGTAGGATGGCCGCTACCCGTGGTACGTAATTCTGTAGCCGCGTCTATACCGGCATCGCCGCCACATGGGTGAGGTCCCTGGTCTAGTTCCCCTGTTGGTTTTGAATGAACGTCAAAACTGTGTCTTGTTGACGACGTTTGGCTGCCAATTGTTACCCCCGGAGACGGCTTTAGAGGTTGCTCGACAATCTTATCCGTTGGTACTTGAACTTCTTCTGCCGATGGCGTGCAATGGGGGATATGCTCATCATGAGCAGGGTCGACATACATCGACACAGAGTTGAAGGTGAGATGGCCCCCTATGGTATTCGCTTTTTTTCTCGGAAGGTTGTCATACACCGGTCGACGTCGTTTTCTGGTTCGTACATGAACTTCTTCTGCCGATGCCGTGCAATGGGGGATTTGCTCGTCATCAGCATGGTCGAAATCCATCGTCACCGAGTCGGAGGTGGGATGGCCGCTACCCGTGGTAGGTAATTCTGTAGCCGCGTCTATACCGGCATCGCCGCTACATGGGCGAGGTCCATGCTCTCCCTCCCCTCCTGGGCGTGACTGTAGGTGAAAACTTCTTTCTTCTGACGACGTTTTTCTGTGCCACGTTCCCAGGCCTAGCTTTGCTGTTTTGCTGTGACAGTCGTCATTCTCAGATGGAAGTTGTCGTTTTACGCCACGGCTGTCTTGTGGCGGCATCTCCCAACTTACTGCCGTTAATGTGTTTGCTACAACCGGGCTCCTACCGCACCTTCTGTTGAACTTCTGTCCTGCATCTCCCGAATCCTGCAGCCTCACCTGTTCGGGGTGTTGTATTGACGAATCACTAGTGATGTTCATTTCTGTTACCGAGCGAGGTTCTTCCCCCGTATATTTGCGATTTTTTATTCGTTCGCTCCTCCGTAGTGCTCCGACGTCGGGTCTCACCGTTTGTCCCTTATTTCCATTTTCTTTGGTTGCCAGTGCTTTAGACCGCCACTTCTTTGGATTTCCCTGGTGTCGCGGCGCGAATCCCCGACGTACTCCCAGTACTCTGTTTTCCAAATGGTCCCGCTGCTGTGTATACCGGGAGGTTTCCACCTGCAAATTATTGGGGCGAGCTTTTACCTGATGGCTCTTTTGTATCCCTGGCCGTCCTAAAATCGTTCCTCCTGCAACGGGTTCCACGCTGTGATATATGGGTCTTTTGACTTCACAGCTTCCGGCTGTGTCTTCTGGTGACATTGTAACTTCAGGTTGGGGGTTTTCGCGGGCCCAAGCTCATACTAAATAGTGTATGAAGTACGTACTTTGTCGTTGAGATGAGATACCCCAATTTAAATTTTGCACGTGGTACTCTAGGTGGCAGCTCGAAATGAGGCGCCTCATCTGATCTAACTTCTTCTTGTGCATATACTAGGATTAACACAATAACTTATAGTCCAAACGGGTTACCCGGTACTACCCATCGTCGGACACTACTAGAAATAAGAAAAAAACGACGATACTCAACAACCATAGATCGCAGAACGACAAAAAATTTGCAGACCGCATGTTTGGAGCTCGGGTATACTCCGTTAGGGTTGCTGTGACCATTAGGGTTGCTGTGTTGACATTCCAGCAACTCTCGGTGTACTTAGCGTGAAGCGGTGTGCCTCCTCCCAGTAGCATTGCAGTGGATAGGGAGGTGTGATCAGCAGATGCAAGATCGCCAGTACCGTTAGTCCGTTAAGATATATGCACAGGAGCCCTTTTTGTTTATGTGGACTATCTGAGAACGTCAAGCGGTCGGCCTAAAGAGAAGCGGCTGCCAAAATGAGAACGGTGCTGCCGCAAAATTTCTGTCAGAGCTGCTGTCGCTGAGGCACTTGCAGAGGTCGCAGAGAGCGCTCTACGTACCCCGAAGCCAATGTCGCGCGGTGGGACACAACCGTACGACTTGCCGAGAGGTCGTATAATTTCCAATTGGTGGCTTGTAGATACCTGCTAGTAGTTTTCCGATTGCTAAATAAGAGTTGTGTTATGGGGAGGATTTTCTGGTGGTTGCTGCCTACGGCCGAAGCCGGTGGCATTCCAAAAGGTTTGGCGTTTTTTGAATCAAGCAATTTTGTTTATTGACTTGAGCCAATAGAAGAGATAACTCGAGTCCACTGGCAGCAGTTTCGTACCCGCAATCACTACAGTCACAATTCCACTACATGCAGTTGGCAACGCTCTTCAATCGTACAGAATTACTATTATTGTATTTAAAATCTATATATATGTTCTATCCCAGTGGGCAGAATGGTCGGTCTATAGATGGGCTGGTCCATCTACAGACTGGCCAGCCCGTGTATGAATGGGCTGGATCTACGAACTGGCCGGACTGTGGGTAGATTTTTTTGGGTAACTGGGCTGGCCAGATGGGAGATATCTGTGAGCGGGCTGGCCAGGTGGGAGATCTGCCGCCACTGGGTAGATAGCGTCGTTTTTGTACGGGGGTGGCGGGAGGTACTTAACGCGGCGGTGACCAGATCTCAGACCCACCCCTCAATTCCCCAGTGATTAATCTCCGGGCACTCACTACTCAACACCTCGCTATCACCTACAATCAATTGAATTCTGCGTACAACCTAGGGATCTATCTCCAGAGAGCAACTACTGCACCCGTCTCCTTCTCTTCTCAGAACTCGCCCTCCCGCCGTACGTTCCGGTGCCGTGGCTGGGGTAGCCTGCCGAGTTCTCTTCCGACTTGGTGGTGGTAAATCATTCGAATCTTGAATACCAGATAGCCCGTAGTCTTGCTCCTGCGGCTGCTCCTCCTCCTGCGGCTCCTCTTCCTAAAACATCTCGGATTCGATGTTAACTTTGCGATCTCCACGTCCTCGTGTGCGTTCGGCAGCTGATGGCTTTCGATACAACGGGCCGTTGGCGTGAATATCATAGTTTGCCTGTGCGTCGTACTTATGATTCCAGAGTTTCTTTTGATCTGGCCCAGGTGGTGGTTTCGTGTGAGGATACCGTATCCAGTCGCGGTACTCTACTCGCGTTTCCTCCGTAATCCAAGACTAAACGATCATCAGTAGGAACTCTACCCCATTCCCGTCTTAAAGCCAACCTTGCTCCGCGAGTAGTGCCCCTGGAACCTGGTGAAGGCCGGAGCGAGGAGTGCGGAAGTGAGGGCGGGGATACGGGCCGATGGGAGGGCGAGGAGCTGCGAAACGAGGAAGGCGCGAAAGAGGGGTAGGGTGTGGGAGTGAGAGGAGTTTTTCTTAAACACACGGTCGTTTCGGTTTCCTTCTTTTTCTTTTTTTTTGGACAGACCAGGCGGGGGCAGTGGAAGTTGCCGCGGGCCGCCGGCAGATTGTGAGAGGTCGCGGCGGATGGCAAACGGGAAAGGGCTATATATAATATCTTCATGATCCGATAGGGTCGCATGAGATCAATGAATCATCGTTAGCAGCGGGCAGGAAGGTCATGATGGCCTGCATTCAGTCAGCTGCCATGTTCGGCTCGGAACTGTGGTGGAAAGGAGACCACATCACGGGCACCAAGGGCCGGGCGGAGGAGCTCCAGCTGCTGGTCAACCAGGAGGCACGGGCGACAACGGGCTGCTTCCGGACAACCAGTCTGGGAGCCCTCTCGATGGAGTCGGGCCTCAGGGCAGCAACGACACAGCTGGAGAACAGACAGCGGCGGTTTGGGCTACGACTGCTGAGCCTGCCACAGGGAGACCAGGCGCGGGAGGTGGTCGGAGCCCCAACGGTAATCGGACGGCGGCTTACGAATGCCCTTGCTCACAGCAGACGGACAGAGCGCACGGTTCTGCTGGAGGAGCCGGACGCCCTCGATGCTGACGTACTTCAGGAGGAGGAAGTTCAGGCTAAGGCAGAGGCAGAGAGGAGCCGACCCGGGCTGACGATGTTTACGGACGGGTCGCGGTTGGATGACGGGGCCACCGGATACTCGGTTGTGTGGAAGAAGGGCCTAACATGGCCGGGGGCCAAAGTGCACATGGGCAACAACCAGGAGGCCTATGATGCGGAGTGCGCTGCGCTTGCCCACGCCCTTGAACTGGCAGCACTAAGGAACACGACCCCGGAACGAGTCACCATCTTCTCCGATGTGCAGGCAGCTATCAGGCGGATGGCATCGGACGAACCTGGTCCAGGGCAGCAGTACGCCATCCAGGCAAGGAAGCACATTGCGGCGCTGCGACGGGCAAGGCCGGGCATCACGATAGAGATTCGGTGGTGCCCCGACCACGAGGGCATCGCCGGCAACGAGAAGGCGGATGAGTGGGCCAAAGAAGCGGCAGGGAGGCCAGGCGCTCACGAACGACTCCCACGATCCCTCGCCAACCTCAGGCGGGAAATCTCGGAGAAGAAGTGGTCAGAGGCGAGGCAATGGGCCGGCGGCCGCACCTCCAAGGCAAAGTACCGCATGCCAAAGAGCCAGGAACCCGATGGCGCGGTGGCCAGCAGTGCGAAGAGGCTTGCCTCGAGGTTCTACCAGCTAAAGACGGGGCACGCCCGCACCGGACAGTACCTTCACTGGGCTAAGGTCCGCCCAGACGCCCAGTGCTGGTGGTGCAAGTCCCCCTCGCAAACCAGAGACCACCTCTTCAAGGTTTGCCCGGAATGGAAGATGCAGCAGAAGATTCTGTGGGCGGAGGCGCTGAAGGAGACCGAGAGGTGGAAGAGCAGGTGGACAGTCCGGGACCTGCTGGCCGATGGGAGATGTGGGCAGGCAGTACTGGACTTCCTTTCCTCTACGGACGTGGGAAGGCTGGTACCGCCTCTGGAAGAAAGGATCGCCGGGAGCCAGGTGCCAGAGTGGGAGCTCCGGGAGCGCCGGGAGCGGGACGAGGAGCGGGAGGCGGAGGCGGTGGAGGTGGGCGCCGCGGGGGAAGTGGATGCCGGGGGGGAGCTACCGCTGTTCCTCCCCACGCCCCCTTTCATGGCATCCGCAGAGGAGTAGGAGGGGACGGGCTTCGCTTTCTTTTGTCCTTTCTTTTGTCCCCTTCCTTTGTCTGCCACTCTCGTTCGGTCTCTCTGTTTCCTTTGTGATTTCTTTGGTGCGTCTGTATCTTCTTGGGACAGGCCTGGGCGGAGGGCAACGGGGAGCTTGCAACGAGCCGCCACCGCGCGGACTGCGGACAGGAATACCGGGCAAAATGTACGCCGCCATGATCTATATAGGTCGCATGCGAGTATGAATAAACAAAAAAAAAACAAAAAAAAATCGTTAGCAGCGGCCCGGTCAGCGTCAGCGCATATCACTCGCTTCGTGATGTCTGAGACCGTGCGGCCGCAGCTCGACGCTGGATGTCCCCTTCCGCAAAGCCAGTCTCCTGAAAGGAGATCAGGCCAAAGAGGCGCGAACACACCCTTCAAAAACCGTACATCATTTACCCCAGGGCACCCAGACCGACGGAAGTGACAGTCCTGGTCACAGGGTTCCCAATAATCCGTCCAGTCCAGTCTGAGGCAAGGACTGAGACGGATTAAACGATATAATCCTAAAAAAATATAGGACTATAAGGACTAGGGCTGGCGGAGGGGGGACTGGACGGATCATAGGGCCCTGTAGTCCGACTAGCTGGGAGAGGTGGGACTATACGGATCATAGGGCCCTATAGTCTGACGAGTGATATATATGACGCTTCCAGAAAAGTAAATTTGGTGAGCGAATACAGCCGTGCAAGGCAGGTACTCCCAGATAGCTGCGAATAGGTGTCTCGGAAACCCCGGTGGGCAGTCATAAAAGTGTGCTGAAGTCATCTCGGTCGGGTTGTCATGAGATGTGGCTCGGATGGTGCCTGAGCACATTCTCGAAGATGAGACTGATAGCGTCGGCGTGTCGTCCGGTGGTCTAGCCTCCAAGACTGATAACGTCGGCATACTGGTCTCTGGTGGAATAGCCATCGAGACCGATATAATGGGGCAATTCACGCCGGGACGTTCGCACTGAATATACACTGTATACCCATCTACTCACATTGACACAGGTGTCAGATGGGGCAACGGCAACGAGTGAGCCTTGATGATGCAATTCCTTTTCTGTGGAGTGATCACGACCATCGCGCCAAGCGAAGGAAAATTGTACACATACAGGAGAGCATCGAAAAGAGAGTCAAGAGTATCTTAAAATTCTGTTGTTCGTGAAGAGAAGGTAGAGCTGTGAAGGAAATCCGGTTGGTATTTTGGTTTCTGGGCTATGAGCTACAACTGCGTATGGCTGCACGGCATTGCAGGGAGCTTTCGGTCACCACCGCCACAACAGGCAGAAGGCTATACACACACAGGAGAGTATCAGAAAAAGAAGCGGACCATGATTATCTAAAAAATGGGAGATGGATACTTGGAGGGTTTTTTTTTGTATATTCATACTCGCATACAGCCTATCTAGTCTATGGCAACGCACTTTTTGTCCCGGTTTTTCGTCCGCCCTCTGCGCGGTGGTGGCACGTTGCAAGCTCCCCTTTGCCCTCCCCTAGGCCTGTCCTAAGAAGATATATGATGCGCACCAAGAAAATCACATAGGAAAAGAGTCCGAAAATAAAAGGAAGAACAAAAGAAATCGTATCCCGCCCCCTAATCCTCATCTGCGGTGCCGGTCAGTCAAAAATTCCCTCAAATTTAACCCAGTTACAGGGTCAGACCCAGTCCATTTAGTAGCACTAGTGGTAGTCTAGACTAGGCTTCGGGATTTATGGACTATAAGGGCTAGTCCTTGAAATCTCAGCCCGGGACGGGACTACGCGCTAGTGGTAGTCTGGACTAGGGCCCTATTCTAAAGCCTAGTCCTTCGGGATTTATGGATTATAAGGTATAGTCCATGAAATCTCTGCCCTGGACTGGACTATACGCTAGTCGCCTATAGGACTGGCGGGCAGGACGGACTATTGGGAACCCTGCCTGGTCAGCACACCTGTTCCAACACCATCGCGGGTCCTAGCCGCCCCCCGAAAGTAACTGATGAGAAGATGTGATGCTTAAGGGCATAGCTCGAGGGGCGACGCCTGGAGGTAATCCTTCTGATCTGAAGAAAATTCATCCGCCTGGGGAGGTCTAACTCTTGCCTAGGAAGTCGGCTTAAATTCCAAGTAACCTGGAGAAAAGCCATAAGAAAATTCGCCAACTGGCCTGGAATGACAGATGAAAACTCGATAAGGAGGTTGTTTGAATTGGAGAAGCCATGTCGAGCGAGAGTCTGGAAAATTCCGGATGAGTTTGACTCATGCGCATAGGTGAAGTGGATGGGACACAACAACGCTTGGAGATGCAGAGTCATTTTAGGGCTTCTCGGGCCTAGAGTGGAAGTCAATCCTCCTCGGTTCCTCTTCAACCCAGAGTCTTCTCTCTGGCTCGCCATGATCTATACAGTTTTCATGCGAGTACAGAAGCCAAAGAAAAACCAGTAGTGAATTCACATTATGTACCCGCACAATCTTTTGATCAACAAGTGCCTAAAGCCATCATAACATAATACAAGTATCATGCCTCCAGCATGTGCGATCCTGCGATGACATGAAATTCTGTCATCTGCCAGCCGACCTGAAAATTCGGGCAAACGGAAGTAAGTGAAAGAAAGTTCTCGCATGCCCGAGCTGCATCACAGAGGACGGCTATGGCTAATACTGCTTCATAAAAAGGAATCGACGCTACTGGGAGGAGGGCAAGGCGGTGGCGGCAGCGAGCAGCCGGGCTAGAGATTCGTGCCCGTACTGCGACGAGACACGCAGCGGCGTTGACCCGCCGGCGGTGGCCGCCGAGACGTCGGCGCCTCGATCCACGAGCTGCCGGGCCACCGCCTCGTGCCCGTTCCGCGCCGCGACGTGCAGCGGCGTCCACCCGTTATTGTCAGCCGTCGAGACGTCGGCGCCTCGATCCAAGAGAAGCCGAACCAGCGCCTCCTGCCCCTTCCATACTGCAGCTTGCAGCGGTGTCCAACCGTCATCGCCGGCCGCCGAGACGTCAGCACCTCGATCCAACAGCAGCCGGGTCAGCGTCTTCCACCCCATCCACGCAGCGAGGTGCAGCGGCATCCGTCCGTCGCTGCCGACCGCCGAGACGTCGGCGCCTCAATCCAAGAGTAGCTTGGCCAGAGTCTCCCGCCCCGTCCACGCCGTGGGGTGCAGCGGCGTCCGTCCGTCGCCGCCGACCGCCGAGACGTCGGCACCTCGATCCAAGAGCAGCTGGGCCAGCTCCCCGTGCCCCATCCACCGCAGAGTGCAGCGGTGTCCGTCCGTCGCCGCCGACCGCGGAGACGTCGGCACTTCGATCCAAGAGCAGCTGGGCCAGCTCCCCGTGCCCCTTCCACGCCGCAGAGTGCAGCGGCGTCCGCCCGTCGCCGCCGACCACCGAGACGTTGGCGCCTCGATCCAACAGTAGCCGGACCAACTCCCCGTGCCCCTTCCACGCCGCAGAGTGCAGCGTCGTCCGCCCGTCGCCGCCGACCGCCGAGACATTGGCACCTCGATCTACCAGCAGCCGGGCCAGCGCATGGTGCCCGTTCCGGGCCGCAGCGTGCAGCGGTGTCGGCCCGTAGCCATCGACCGCCGAGAAGCTGACGCCTGCACCTAGCAGATGCTGAGCAATTTCTTCGTCTCCAAACTTGAACGCGCAGAGAAGCAATCGGTTCACACAGCCCCTCTGTACAGTCTCGGAAATGAAGGTGGTGGGGAACTTCAATTTTATATTTGCTGTCCATCCGAATTGGGATTGGGATATGCTGGCAAGCTTCCGCCCTAATCCGAACACGCACACTGTGGAAAGACGATCCCTCTCCTCTCCGTGCAGAGCCCCTGATCTAATCCAAAAATTATCTGTAGCAGAGCTCGAGAATCGAACACACAGGTGATGAAAGTTGATCCAACGCTTGAATGTAGCTTCAGATAGGAAGGTTTCCCAAAGGGCATCCAAGATTTGACAGGTGTCTCCGCAACATTTCAAGTGCCATGGCCAAAATACTGCCGAGTACAGTAAGAGGTGACGATCTTGGTAACGCCCTTCTGCTGTTTCAAGGGCTATGGCATAGTCTATCCAAGACTTCGAAGAGCAAACAAGCGAAAGGCAGATTTTGGCGATTTCGGTATGAGAATCGACCTTGAGTAGCTGGGTCTCCAAGTATTCTTCCACCGAGAGGTGGGCAAACCGGAAAACGTTCAGGCGTTCGTCCAAAATGAGGAAGTTTTGGCAGGCTTTCAACAAATCCGTCGACCTTATAGACGTACATTTGCGGGAAAATCCCCCCGAGCCGTCGACTTCGACCGTGACGTCATCGAGCAATGTTTCCGATCGCAATGGTTCGTAAGAGCAATGGACCCATCGAAAGGCGTTTAGTGCTAGTTGAGAACCACGGCGACCCTGCTTCCGAATGCGGTTGTATATTTCGCCGTACGCATCTGTTAAGGTTTCTGGAAGGATCTTCAGACTGTCCCTTATATCGTCTGGATGGGACCATGTCGTAGAGCAAGATAATCTGAAGAGCAGCAAGTTGAAACCTTCATCCAGCCGTCAGCAGTGGCAGGTAAAATTATCAGGGCTCAGGCGAGCTTACATTCCCTTGGATCGTTCACAAAGAACTTGGCATATTTCGTCTTTTAGCGCATTTGGGACATTGCCATGGAGCAGCCGCTTCCGTTCGATCGTCTCCTGCACCTTCTCCTCAACAAACCGGTTGATGTCATCGGCATTGTCATCAGGTTCCAACTCACCCCTGGGAAACATCCTCGAACTGCATGAGGATATCGGTGTCCATTCGAGTAGTCGCGAAATATCTTGACCAGAGTATTTGATCTTTCCACGACGTGATTGAGGGCCTCCAGTAATTCAAACCGCAATTTGTGATCTACTTCGTCTAGGGCGTCGATGCAAATTGTCGTCTCAGGATATACAGCCATGAGCCGAACAAGGAGATTCTGGCATTCTGTCACGGCGTAGCACTGACCGTAGAGGTTGTGAGTGTTTGCGCTCTGTTTGTGTGTAGGGTTCAGCATCCGGGTTGCGGGGAGGAGGAGGATGTTAGTTGATAGGGTGTTACCCTGATGGCAGGAGCTTTCCTATAAAAGGAAGCCGACGCCCGCTGCTCTTGTCTTTTCTTTCCTTTCTTTCCTCACGCAACAACTTGTACATCTCGCTCTCGCCTAGCAATAGAAGTTGTCTCCGATTCTCTCTCTCTCTCTCTCCGGTTCGCCCCCTGTCTTTCCTTGTCTAGTCCCCCACCTCTCTGCTCGTATGCTCTGCGTGCGGGCGACTCGAGCGTCGCCCGCTCGCCGGTGCACCGCTCTCCGTCCTTGCTCGCCCGCGCCTCTCGTCTTGCTCGCCTTGCTCGCCTTGCCCGCGCAGCTCGCCTTGCCCGCACCGCTCGCCATGCCGCGCCTCTTGCGTTGCCTGCGCCTGTTGCCTTGGACATGAGAGTTGGCACCTACTACAGCTTTGGCAACCTTCAACTCGTCAGAAACCCTGGGTTTGGGGATGCAGCTTGCAACAAACAGGTCCTTAGTCATTAATTGTGTATACTACCAATATTGATCATGGCGATATGCACACTGTCCGTTTTCCGTCCCCTTTGCCCTCCGCCTACGCCTGTCCTAAGAAAGTGAGGCGCACCAAGGAAATAGCAAAGGACCTGACATAACATAATACCAGTACCATACCTCTGACATGTGCAACGCTATGTACGATAAAATCAAATTTCGTCATCTGCTAGCCGGGCCTGGACTTCTTGCAAACGGAAGAAAGTGAAAGAAAGTACTCAAATACTCGAGCTACATCCGATGGGTCGGTTATGACTAATACTTTATCATAAAAAGGAAGCGGCGCGGGAGGGCGGGACGGTGGTGGCCGCGAGCAGTCGGGCAAGCGCCGTGTGCCCGTTCTCGGCCGCGTCGTGAAGCGGCGTCCGCCCGTCACCGCCGGCCGCCGAGACGTCGGCACCTCGACCCACGAGCAGCCGGGCCAGCGCCTCGTACCCGTTCTGCGCCGCGTGGTGCAGCGGCGTCCGCCCGTCACTGTTGACCGCCGTGACGTCGGCGCCTCGATCCAGGAGTAGCCGGGCCAGCGCCTCGTGCCCGTTCTGCGCCGCGTCATGCAGCGGCGTCCGCCCGTCACTGCTGACCGCCGAGACGTCCGCGCCTCGATCCAGGAGCAGCCGGGCTAGCGCCTCGTGCCCGTTCCGGACGGCGTCGTGCAGCGGTGTCAACTCGACAAAGTCGGCCGCCGAAAGGTTGGCACCTCGATCCACCAGCAGCCGGGCCAGCGCCTTGTGCCCGTTCTCGGCCGCGAGGTGCAGCGGCGTCCGTTCGTAGCGGTCGACCGCCGAGACGTCGACGCCCGCGTCTAGCAGATGTTGAGCGATTCCTAGGTCTCCAAACTCGGATGCGCAGAGTAGCAATCGGTCTACACGGCCCCTCTGTACAGTCTCGGAAACGAATGTGGTAGGGATCTCCAATTTTATACTGCCCATCCATCCATATTGGGATTTGGATATGCTGGTAAGCTTCCGCCCTAATCCGAACACACACACTGTGGAAAGACGATCCCTCCCCTTGTTTTTCTGCAGAGCATTTAATCTAAGCCAAAAAGTGTCTTCAGACAACCACGAGATTTGAACGCGCTGGCGATGATAGTTGATCCAGCGTTGGAATGTAGCTTCAGATAGGAAAGTTTCCCAAAGGGCATCCAATATTTGACAGTTGTCTTTGCAACGATTCAAGTGCCATGGCCAAAATACTGCCGAGTACAGTAAGAGGTGGCGATCGTGGTAATGTCCTTCTCGAGTTGCAAGGGTTATGTCATAGTCCGTCCAAAACCTAGAAGTGCAAACCAGCGAGAGGCAGATTTTGGCGATTTCGGTATGAGAATTGGCCTTGAGCAGCTGGGTCTCCAAGTATTCTTCCACCGAAAGATGGGCAAACCGGAAAACATTCAGGCGTTCGTCCAAAATGAGGAGGTTTTGGCAGGCTTTCAACAAATCCATCGCCCTTAGAGCCGTACATTTGTGGGAAAATTCCCCTGAGCCATCGATTTCGGCCGTGACTGCATCAAGCAACGTTTCCGATTGCAACGGCTCGTAAGAGCACTGGACCCACTGGAAGGCGTTGAGTGCTAGTCGTGGAGCGCTACCTTTCTGCTTAAGAATGCGGTTGTATATTTCGCCGTATGCGTCTGTCAAGGTTTCTGGAAGGACCTTCAAGTTGTCTCTTACATCGTCTGCAATGAGCATGTCACAGAGCAAGGTAATCTGAAGAGCAGCAAGTTGAAACCTTCATCCAGCCGTCAGCAGTGGCTCGTAATTATCAGTGGTTCAGGACAGCTTACATTCCCTTGGATCGTTCACAAAGAACTTGGCATATTTCGTCTTTGAGCGCATTTGGGACATTGCCGTGGAGCAGCCGCTTCCGGTTAATCGTCTCCTGCACCTTCTCTTCCACAAACCGGTTGATGTCATCGGCATTGTCATCGGGTTCCAACTCAATCCTGGGATACTTCTCGAACTGTATAAGGATATCGGTGTCCATTCGAGTAGTCGCGAATATCTTGACCAGAGTACCCGATCTTTCCACGATGTGATTGAGAGCCTCCAGTAATTCGAACCGCGATTTGTGATCGACTTCGTCAAGGGCGTCAATGCAAATCGTCGTCTCAGGATATACAGCCATGAGCCGGACAAGGAGATCCTGGCATTCCTTAAGGGTCAACTTCGATGAGAGCTGCCCCACATTCTCCCGGTCCTTGTACATATCGAGGACTGGCGTGAGGAGCTTGTCTACGCATGCAGTCTGCGCAAACTGCTGAACAAGTGTGCGCAGAATGCTCTCGGGATCTCGGCGACTTTCCTCGGCTCGATTGCAGTAGAAGTACGCCAACTTCGATTCGGCTGTTTGATTGGAAAGGAACCGGTCAATGACCTGTGATGCAATGTACGTTTTGCCAGCTCCAGCTAGACGAACTGGTCAGAAGATCGCTTCTTCCGGCTGAGGATTGCGGGAACTTACGGATTCCCCGCAACAGCAATAGCTTCGAGTCGGTTGATGCTCTCCAAGTACGGTATTCCTCCTTCTTCAAGATCCACTCCCCTGTGCCTGCTAGACGATCATCACTGATATGCTGGTGGTGATTTGTGTACGGGACCGCGGATATCCATTCCAGAATCTCGGATCTCTCTAGCTCCAGAGTCAGTCGGTGCCGGGAAATATTGGGAGGCTAAGCATGTTTCCAATCAAGAGGTGCTGCTCACTCTTGGGTCTGCCAGCGAGTTCTGGTTAGCGAACCGTAACATCCTGTCAAATCGCTCTTCTTTGCATTTCATGTACTTACCCGCCAGAGACGAAGGTGATAGCGCCATGAAACACTCCTCTTAACTCGTTATGTGTGGAATCCCGGTAGCTCCGCCGGTTCTCTTTGCTCTGACTAGGGCCCATGTTGGGCTGATCGTTGCGTGTTATTCTCCAGTTGCGACTACCGCTGGGTTGATGAATAGGTGTTGGAGAGTAGGGAAGTTCGTCCGACTGAAAGAAGCTTGGAGTGCCTAGATGTAGTCCGCGGTCTAGCGGTATTGCTGTAAAAGGTTCGCGTGCTCTATAGTTGTTCAGTTCTCAGATGGAGTGCGTGTTGGTGGAGTTTCTAAGTATCCCCAATTACCCCGCTTTCTCCGCACTGAAGTCTCATCGGGGGGGGGGGGGGGGGGGGGGGGGGCGGGGCCCGCCGGGGGGGGGGGGGGGGGGGGGGGC
>Ga0307516_10002760_pt1 | contig 23153 bp, 29 predicted proteins | sample 19_EM_MG_FD_203310 | JGI IMG/M metagenome (GOLD analysis project Ga0307516, IMG submission 203310) | Populus trichocarpa ectomycorrhiza microbial communities from riparian zone in the Pacific Northwest, United States - 19_EM | ecosystem: Host-associated > Plants > Roots > Unclassified | place... | reverse complement strand
GCCGATGACATCCAGAAGTGAGATCACTCTGTATGCTCTCACCTTGGTGTAATCTGGCTTCCCGGGCTTCGGGATGACTACCCCCTTTGCCGTCTTCCATATCTTCGGGTGGTAGCCGGTCCTGATGTATGCTCGTACCAGTTGCGTGATCCGCTGTCGGTCCCACTGCCAGAAGACTTTCAAGATGTCCGCTGATATCCTGTCATCACCTGGTGCTGCTGTGTTGGCTGCCTTGGCCAGCAGGTAGCCGACTAAGTGAACATCAACCCGCTCAAATGCCCGTCCGCCCGCCGATGGCTCATACATACCTGGCAGCCCCTTCGGGAAGTGCCCTTTGAGGATTGCTGCCTCCCTTTCCTCCTGACTCTCCGCAATATTGCCCTCTCCGTCTACCAGTGCCTGTCCTGTCCGGTCGAGCCTGAGTGCAGTATAGTTCGCTGCTGTCCACACCTCCCTCTCCTTTGCCTTCTGGAGGAACTTGTTCCAGCATTCCTTCTTGGCCTTGCGAATGGCCCGCCGCAGGTTGCGTCGAGCATCCCGTGCGCGCCCTATACCTGGCGGCCGTCGTCTGGCCCTGCCCAGCTGCTTCCGTAGCTCCGCCAGCTCTTCCGTCCACCATGGCTTTGATCTGCTGCACCACCTCTTCGTCCTGGCGTGGCTATTGAGCGTTCCTACCATGGCCTCCCGTAATGCCACTGCTGCTTCCTCCACCTGCTCCGCTGAGCTGGTGTCGTCGAGTGCTGCTGTTTCCTTCCCCGATCTTAGGTAGCATTGCTGGGCAGCCACTTCCTTTTCCATCGCAGCTTTCTGCTCTTCTTCGCTCTTTCCGGCCCCACTCCAGCCACTGATGTCCCACCCCGTGACCTCCTTGCTGCTGTCTCGGCTGTTTGGGGTCCCTCCAAGAATTTCCCACATAATGACCTCATGGTCTGAGCCGGTCGCTTCTTTGCTGTCGATACTCCAGTTGAGCTCGACACCAGGTGAGGAGAGCGTGAGGTCGATGATTGAGTGGTTGTTACCGTCCACCCGGGTCGCCTCCTCGGAGTTCCACACTACCAGGGAGTGGTCGCTTATGAGGTTCTCCCAAAATAGCGCATTCTGTCTCAATGTTGCCCTCCCGTTCCACATCTGGCTGTGGGCATTCATGTCCCCCGCGATGATCACCTGGCTGTGCCTTGTGATGGCCTCCCAGTTTGCCCGCTGGGCCAGCCGCTCTCCACTTCCCCCCTGCCACCCACGATCATACACGTTAACAATGATGATCGAGGTACCACTCGGAGGCTTAACCTCCAGGGCCTGCGCATAGTTTGCGCAGTTTCGGGTCAGGTCCTTCAGCTCCGTTACCTGGCACTGAGACTCCCGGTTGATTGCCACCCAGCACTTGGCCGCCTCGCCCTCCTTCCCTCTAATAAATCGGAAGCTAGGGTGTGACCTTGTGCTGTCCTTCTCTGTCTCCCCGCGTGGTTCCTGGATAAGGACCAGATCTGCTCCCTTCTGCACTGCCGTCTCCAACACCGCCTCCAATACTTGTCCCCCCCTGGCGCAGTTATGCTGGAGCGCCACCAGCTTGGGAGCCTGTAAGCCCGCCATCAGACAGCTATGGGTGGGGCAGTGCCACTTGGGTCCATTCCAGTTGCCGTTACCTCCATTACATCTTCTGTCCAGTCTGGAGAAGTCTCTGCCGGCTCGCCTCCTGGGACCCAGTTCAGCCGGGCTGATCCGCCAGAGCTGCAGGTTGCTGCTGGGGGCATCGGCTGTGCTGTTTCCGCGTGGGCTGTGCCGTTTCGCCTGCCCTGATGGCGGCCCGCTTTGCCTGGCACCTGGCGTCCTGGGCCAGGTGTCTGCCCCCACAGTTCGGGCACTTCATCTCCGTGTGGGGGCAGACCTTCCCGACCTTGCCGCACGTTGCCACCTGACACCGGTGCTCCTCGGTCCTGTGGCTATCTGCACAGATAGTGCAGGTTGCTACGCCTCGCTGGCACCGGAACTCTGAGTGTCCCCACCGCCCGCACGCGCCACACAGGGTGTCGGCTTTGTCCAGGATGTAGGGAAGGGCATGGAACTTGTTGCCTGCTACCCACATCTCCACCAACAGCTTTTGGGCTGCCGCCTTGTCTGGCACCTTGAAGATCGCCGATGCTGCGTTCTTCGGGAGTCGGCCAGCCAGGTAGTGGCGCTCAATGGTGCTTACCGCCCGCATCCACTTCATTGAGAGGGGGGGTACCACGACTCCTGGGTTCTCCGCTTCGATCTGCTCCCTGAGCTCTGCAAGCCCGTTGGGGTGCCGGTACCGGTCATAGGGCACCAGAATCTTGAGCTCCGCCCACGTCTCATTTGCGACAATGTTGATGATAGCTCTGTCGGCTTTACGGGCCGCTTTCAGGACCTCCTTCTTAAACCGGAGGAGCATCGCCGCTGACTCCCCAAAGCGAGCTGTTGTCGACAGCCTTCCCTGCACCGAAATTCTGAATGCCTCTGTCCGGACATGCGCCGGGGCTACCTTGCTGAGCGCGATGTTGACGAACGCCGCCGCACTTGCCGCCACCGCTGGGTTGATCTGCGGCGCCCCTGCCGCTCGCTCAAACACAATTCCGCGCTCGTCACGTGGAATCGACCCCTTGATGGGCTCCAGCCCCGTGGGCTCCCGCTCTGGCTTCCCGTTCCGGCCCACCTGCTTGAAGTCCAACTGGGGGAGGGCCGCCGCCACCGCCGCCCTCTGCGCCCAGTTACCCTGCTGCTGCTGCTGCTGCGGCGCCCGCGGCGACGCCTGTTTCTGCTGGTGTTGCTGCTGTTGATGCTGCGGCCGCTGTTGCTGCTGCCACTCGGGCAGGCGAGGCTGTTGCTGCTGCCGGCGCTGCTGCTGCTGGCGCTGCTGTTGCGGTGATGCCGCGTGACCGCGAGCCCAATCCTCCTCCCACTGGCTTCCCAGCGCCCGTATTCCTGCCATGTGGGCAATCCTCTGCCCCGCGGCTACCTCCTCGATGGCGTTGGCGTCGTCTGCCAGGTCCCGAATCGGCCTGGCTGCGGCGCTGTATGTCTCCCCCTCCTCCTGGCTCAGTTTCCCTTCCTCCCATCGCTTCACGGCTGCCGCCTTCTCCTCCTCTTTTTTCCCCACCTTCTCCGCCTCCTTCCTTGCCGCCTCCTCCTCCCTATTCTTCTCCCGCTCCTTCTTCTCTGCTTCCACTGTCTCCTGGTGCATGGAGGGTGGGTATGGAGGTATCACCATGTGAGAGTTTCTAGCGAAAGGAAGGGTGCGACCGTTCACGTGTTCAATCGCAAGGGGGAATAACCGTAGATGTAGGCATAGCTACAGACAGATAAGGGTGCAGTGTAGTAAGAAAGTCAACCTTTGAATTCAACGAAAAAGCAAAAAAAAAAACTTCACTTCCACCCCAGTTTCTTTCTTTCTTTTCTTTTTGTCGCAACTATGCAGCTATTCACCGCTGACACTTTGCGCTCCTTGGGGGCTGGCGGCGGGCGCCATAACTGGGGATGCGTCTGCGGACTCTCTCGGAAGTCGACTGCATCGTAGTTCCTGCTAGATCGCTCCAACACACTACGGTCGCGGGGGCGGCGTTGACGGCGGCCAAACCCTGACCAGCAGCCGCGGAGGTAACAGTAACTGGAGCCTGACGACCGGAACGTCGAGGTAGCGGTAGCGGCGGCGGACCCACAGGCCCCGCCGGCGCAGAAGAGGGAACCGGAACCTGGGAGGCGGTGCCACGGGTGAGTGGACGTGGCGAATGGCCCATTGAGCCGGCCGGTGAAGGGGAGGGAACCAGAACCTGAGAAAACGGTGGTTGTGGTGGTTGTGGTGGTGGCGCAAGGGCCACAGAACTGGCTGCCGTCCGGCTACGAGAACACCGAGCAGTAACACAATGGGGGGCCACCACTTCCTGGAGTTGAGTTAACTCCCTGGCTAGCCCTCCTTTCTTGCTCTTCTTTAGCTGAGGTTGTTCCCCCGAAGGTTCTCCTGCTGGTGTAATATGTTAGTAGCTGGATACCGGTGATGATAGGGATATGGTCCTACCTTTCCTCTTGGTAACTCGCGTGCTGATACCGTTTGCTAACCGACCGCGCCTGTCTCTCTCTGAGGATGGCTGCGAAACAGCGCCGGCGGCGGGGATAGGAGGAGCTACAGTCATAACTTCATCTGAGCACTCGGCGATGGTGATGGAAGCTTCGGTCGGATTTTCTTCCGGCTCGGCGGCGGAGATGTCAGCGCCAGTCGTAATTTCCTGCGGAGAGTTGGAGGCGGGGATAGGAGTTGCACCAGCAGCGATGGGCGGCTCAGTCCCAATTTCTTCTGACCGTTCGGCGGCCGCGGTGTGAGCTTCGGAACTAATCTCTTCTGAGGACCCGGCGACGGGTTGGTCGACCCCCTTCTCACCCAATAGGGTGGCTCCCTCCTGTAAACCCGAAGAAATGTTTGGGCCCTCTTCTTGGGCCTCGCTCGGCTTTTGGGGAGATCCTTGAGGAATCACCGCCCCTTGTACGTCGGTCGTACGTTGTCCACTGGTTGCCGCCGGATCCTGGGCAAACGGAGAGGAAGCGGTTTCCGCCGCCGGCATGGCAGATCCCATCGTTTCCAACACCAGGCCCGTGATTCTCTGCAATCCGCGGTACCAGATGTCAGTCAGCTTTTGTGTCGACAGAGATTCTGAATCGGCCGAGGAAAAGTCGGCGATCATCTGCCTTGTAAGAATCTGCAAACGCTCAGCCGGCAGCGACTGCAACGCCCGCTGCAGCCACGTAAGCTCGGCAGGTTGTTGACGCTGGACGGGTGCGAGGACGGGCGGATCCAAGATGTGCCCGTGTCCACTCGCATACTCGTAGGTCGCCCAATTCAGCAGGTTCATGACCTCCTGATCACGGGTAAGTTGACCCTGCGGAAGTGTGGGCGACGACATTTGGGATGATTGCCGACTCCGTTGTGGGCGTGGTCGGAGTTGTGGGTTTGTAGGGGTGGTCGAATTTTCGAAGGGATGAAGTCAGTGGGGAAAGGAGGAGGACGAGAAGGAAGAAGGAAGAAGGAGGAGGAGGAGGACGAGAAGGACGAAGAAGAGAAGGATAAGGAGGAGGACGAGAAGGTTGAAGAAATAAGAGCGAGGGAGGCCAGGGTTAGGGCGATGGCTGGCCGCAGCAGTTGGCGCCGACGCCGAAAGAGCTCGGCCGCGATTTCTTCCGCCCTCGGTAGCCGGCCAATTGGGATCTGGTTGGTGCAGAGCGTCACGGTCTGCGCAGAGCTTGATGGGAAGGAAACAGGAGCGGAGGTCACCTCTTTATAAGGCGCAAGGTATTTCGGGGTTGCCGGCTCGCGGGGCTGCCCGGCGGCGGCGAGAAAGCAGGGCTCCGCCGGCTTTTCCACGGCAAACAGAGGCTGGGCGCCACGTGCTCGTGCGCGGAGGCAGGATATCTGGGATCAGCGTGCAGTGTGCATCGGGACAAGGGGAGGGCACGGCTGGCTTTGCGGCTGCTTGCGTGGGGCGGACTGGCTGTTCAGCGGCCGCCGGCGGGGCGCGGACCGGCTGCTTCTCGGCAGCACTGCGAAGCGCGAGGACGGTACGTTACGTTTTTTTTTCGGCTGGCAGCGTGGTGTGAATGTTGCAGTCGCGGTTGTGTGGCGGCTCTGTGGAGAGGGATCAACCGGCAGCGGCGGGCACGTGGAGTTGACGCGCGACGCCGCGTTCGACTATTGTTGATGCCGAATCCGCTTCCACCGCGAGGACTCGCACTGTGGGAATATCTGCCAAACATTCGGCGGCGGGGGACTCTCGGGCACGTCGGTCATCCTTGAGTGAATCGCGGTGCTTCATCCCCTTGTGGCTGCGGCTCTATCGCCTCGGCTGGCACGAGCGGCCTTCTACTACCGGTGATGTGTGAAGCGCACCGGCTCATCGTACGTCGTTATGCCTCAGTCTGGGCACGGAGAAAGTGTTTTGTTGGCCTCCGGTGGCTGGAATATCCACCTTGAGACACAACGATGCAGCGATCCACGCGATTGCCACGACATAGCTAGATCGGGCGATATCCACACTGTCCGTTCCCTGTCCGCTGTCTGCGCCGAAGTCGGCTCGTTGCAAGCTCCTCTTTGCACTCCGCCCAGGCCTGTCCCAAAAGCGATGGGCGCACTGAGGGAATTACTAAGGAAACCCGTCGCAGTTCCCACTGCTCCTTCGCGGACGCCATGAAGAAAAAAGCAGCTGTTATTCACCCCCGGCACCAAGCTCCACCGCCTCCGCCCTCCTCTTTCTTTCGATTTCCCTCCGTTCGCGGGAAATCCACGCCGACGCCTCGCTCTGTGCATCTTCCTCATCGTTTGCTGGTTGGCGTTTGTTGGTCCCCAGTCCCGCTTCTGGCGTGATTCCCGGGTCGTCTGTTCCGTATTTCTTCCCGGTAACCTTGGTCTCACCCAGGCCTTTGATCCCCGCCGGTTGGTCACTGTGATCGAGCGTTTCAAATGTGCCAGTGACCTCCGGTTTCCGGTCTTTGCCCTGAGTAGTCGCCGTACTGCCCAAGTCGGAGATGTTCCACGCCACGAGCGCCTGGCTTGTCCGCTACCACCATTGCCCATTCAACCGCCTTCTCATTCCCTAGTACCCCCATTGTGTGCAGCACACCAGCGGAGTTTGATCGCAGATCTTGGCCTTCTCCGGCGGATGGTTGCAGTGTACTTCTTCGCCTCAGGGGCATCCTCTGGCCCGTGCCAGACGAGTCTGGGTGTGTCCTCCGAATTCACCTGATAGGTGGTGATGCACTCGGGGCCGAAAGGCCGGATGGCAGCGGTTTTCCGGTGCTCCGACGATGACCGCACACTCAGCATCGTACCAAATTACCACCCTCTCCATCCACGTCGGATGAATACGAAATGTCAAGATTATGATGGAGTTTGATGGAGCGAGGAAGTGTCTTGTCTTAGAGAGAAAGGCTGAAAAAGTGAAAAGGCTGAATACACGTATGTGACGTGATTCTACACATGACAAAGCAGAACGAGTGAGATTTTGCAACACTTAACCCACTATTCGCCCGACCGACAGCGAACGTACCAATTGGTCTTGTCACTGTTATCTGTCAATCATGAGTGTGTCCAGCTGAGTGCATTACAGCTCACCGCTCTACCGACAACCATGCCTCCGGATGTGCGCAGCGACACCTCTGGAGAACACCCTTGAACTAGATCAAGACTATTCCCTCGCCATAGCAACTCCTTCCGATAATGGACCGTGACCCAGCTGAGTCGGCCTGCGCGGGAATGCTTACCCCACCGAAGGTAACGGGCTCGGACGCCAATGATGATTCCCCATTACTCAACGCGTGGTTCACTCGTAGAAAAACGGCCATATCTTTTCATGAGAAAAGCACTTTTAACTTGTAAAAAAGGAAACACGCAAAACATGCGGAAAAGAAAAAAAAAGACATCCCCCTTCTCGCCCCCCTCCAGTCATTCTCAACATCCCAGTGGCCGTACCCACCAGAGATGAGTCTCCCCCTGCGAGGGCCGTCGTAAAATCGATATTAGCCAGTCTGGGCAGCTCCTCGTCCAGAGCCGCGAACGAATCCACGCTCTCCTATAAATGGCGATATCAGCCCACGCCCTTTCCTCGCAAACTGTAGACTCGGGGGTACTTACGCCAGTGCCGACGTATCGGGCTTATCCAGCTTCTGTTGCTCCGCATCCCGCCTCGCGGCTGGACCGGGCTCCTTCGTTCGGTGTCCCTGTTCAGGCAGGAGGGGGTTCGCGGCATCGCTGCCACGAAACCACGTCCCGTCCCGGCGGACAACCGTATTCTCGCCAGCATCTTGCCTCGCGGCTAGACCGGGCTCCTCCGTTCGGTGTCCCTGCTCAGGCAGGAGGGCGTTCGCGGCATCGCTGCCACGAAACCACGTCCCATCCTGGTACAACCGTATTCTCCACTATCCGTAAATGGTAATATCAGCCAATGTCCTTTCTCGCAACCTGTAGATTCGGGGATACTTACGCCGGTGCCGACGTATCGGTCTTACCCAGCTGCTCTTGCTCCGCATCTTGCCTCGCGGCTAGACCGGGCTCCTCCATTCGGTGTCCCTGCTCAGGCAGGAGGGCGTTCGCGGCATCGCTGCCACGAAACCACGTCCCGTCCCGGCGGACAACCGTACTCTCGCCAGCATCTTGCCTCGCGGCGAGACCTGACTCCAACTTCGTTGTCGCTGCTCAGGCAGGAGGGCGTTCGCAGCATCGCTGCTACGAAACTACCTCCCGTCCTGGCAGACAACCGTATTCTCACCCGCATCTGGCCTCGCGGCCAGACCAGGCTCCTCCAGCACCTCCGGCGCGGGTTGGTCGGGGGCGGCGGCAGCACCGAAACACAAACCGCTGCCCTCCTTCCAGACCCAGCACCACCACTTGCTTGACTCCACCCAGACGGCAGGCCTGAGGCCCATGTCTGCGAAGGACCGTCTGGTATTGAGAACCTCGTCGATGAGCGCGGCCCTAGGGACTTTGCTCCTCGATTTCCTCGGCGGGTGGAGGACGGCGTCAGATCGGACGAGCACCTCGCGCAACAATGCAGTCATGAGCCCCCACTTCACCTCGTCCAGGTTACCAACCATCCAGATGTTCCAGCGTGGATCTGTCACCGGCGGAATCGGAGTGTACGGCACCCGACCCGCCGAGCAGGGCACAACTGTCACACCGGAGGAGGGCCCAGGCGCGGCGTCGCGGATGACCCACCTTCGCAGACCAAGCACTGTGCGGAGGTATTCGTTGGTGTTGTTGATCTGGCGTTCGTCCTCCATGCTCAAATTTGTCGTCGTGGTGGTTGTGCGCTCGCTCGTCTGGGGAAATCGAAAATCTCGGGAGTTGACAGGAAGATTTCAATGTATGTAGACGAGTGGAGGGCTGAGGAGGAGAAGAGAGAAGCCGGGGAGAACCCCCTCCTTTTATATGAATATCCTCTTCAAACGTCTAGCGGCTAGCGGCTTCAAATGTCTCGCGGCTAGTGCCCTCAAATGTCTCGCAGCCAGTGCCTTCAAATGTCTAGTGGCCAGTGCTACGCATCTTTCATGTGACGTTGAGAAGCGTTGCATTTAATTCCTGCGCAAATCGTCTTTTCCGCTGGTGGGAATCTCCCCTCTTCCCTTGGTATTTCCTCAATTAGGTCTTGACTAGGGAGTCGGAGAAAATTTCAAGTGACAAGGGATGTCGTAAAAATATTCCAATTGCTCTGGATGACAGATGTGAATTCACCCGGGACGAGTTTTGGTGGAGACCCCACCGACTCGCTGGTCTGGAAGAAAAGCTGCGCCAGTTTTCTACGTAGGAGGTGAGCCCACCAAACCCTTGGTTCCGCTACAGCTCCTTTTACCGTTGCTCGGGCCCAGGTTGAAGCTAATCCTCCTTTTTCCACCTCAATCCCGACAGTCACTCTCAGGCTCTCCGTGTTCTAAACAGGATATCGAAACAACCACAAACCCAACCCGCCCCCCGCCGCCCCCCGGCCTGGGCCCAGTCAGGTGTTCACGATCTATCCAAGAAACCGAGCAAGGCCGGATGCCACCATTGGATCTGGTGGTGCCCAGCGTACAAATACGGTTCCCGCGAAGGAGAAGGCCGACGAGTGGGCCTTGCGGATAGCGGACGAACTCTACTCTCACGGATTGGAATGGGTGCAATATGGAGGCTGGTACAGCAGACGGCCAATGCCCCTCCCCAGATCGCTTGCATGGACGGGCAGCTTGATGTCAGACCGCCAGGTGAAACTCGTCCTCGATGGGGGAGGTGGGCGAGGCGAGCGCAGTGGGCACCGGTATCCCTCGAGATCCCCAGCGGCGCCAATCATCTTCGCCACATACCTGTCGGGCATCTTCGGCGAAGTGGTGAGGGCAGTCCCAGGCATCAGTGGACTATCCTTTGTGGACAACATTGAATTGTGGGCGGAAGGCAAGGGCGGCAATGACGGCAAGGCAGTGGCGGCCATGCTGACCAGGGCTGCAGCGGCATTCATTGACTGGGCAGCGAGCAATGGAGTGGCCTTCGACCACGAAAAAACAGAGGCGGCGGTCTTTCTAAGAAGGAAGACCCCACCCACTGAGGTTGGGGCCAACTCCGTCCCATTCAACAAGGAGGTAACACGGTGGCTCGGAGTCTGGATAGACTCCCAGCTCATACTTAAGGACCACCATGCAATCCGGCTGAAAAACGGGAAGAACGCGCCTCCGCCGGCTCACAGGGCAGTTGGTCTTTTACTAGCCAACTGCAGGGAGGTAAGGACTGCATACATCCAGTCAGTCGCCGCGTTCGGACCAGAGCTGTGGAGGAAAGGTGAGCAGGCCCGGGGGTCAGGCAAATGAGTTGCAGCTTCTGGGGAAACAAGAGGCGTGCGCGACCATAGACTGCTTCCGAAAAACCAACCTGGGGGCCCTGTCAATGGAATCGGGGCTCAGGGCAGCGATAGCCCAGCTGGAGAACTGACAGCAACGGTTCGGATCACGGTTGCACAGCCTGCCGCAGGGCGACCAGGCTAGGGAGGTTGTCGGTGCCCCAACAGCAGTCGGGCGAAGACTCACGAATGCCCTCGCATACGCGAGCTGAGCACAGTTTTGCTAGAGGAGCCAAAGACCTTTGGACACGGAACCGCTGCAAGAGGAGCAGGCCGGAGCCAAGGCTGAGGCAGAGAAGTTACGGCTCGTACTCGGATGGGTGATGGAACCGCCGGCTACATGGTGGTGTAGAAGAACGGTCACTCCTGAATGGGTATCAAAACCCACATGGGATACAGCCAGGAGGCCTGTGGTGCGGAGTGCGCTGCCCTAGCAAGAACGCCGAAGACCGCTTCGAGATGGTAGACGGCCCCGAAACGAGACACGATCATCACCGACACACAAGCGGCCATCAGACGGATGGCCTCGGAGGTGCCTGACCCCGGCCCGATGTATGTGCTCCAGACAAGAAAGCACATCGCAGCGCCACGGAAGGCAAGGCCAAACTCGCAGTGGAGGAGTCAGACTCCCGCGGGGTGGAACGGCTAGGCAATTCGGACCGGGTGGGGGCGGTGCTACGCCGCTCCCCGGGTCCGTCACGCGCCTGAAGCGGGGGATCATGGAGAAGAAGTGGGCGGAAGCCCGGCGATGGGCCGGAGGCCGGAGCTACAAGAAGAAGTACAGGATGCCGAAAAGCCAGAGGCCAAGCGGCACGGTGGCTGAGGGTTCCGAGAGGCTTGCCTCAAGATTTTACCAGATAGAGATAGGACACTGCCTCTCCGGGCAGTACCTTCAATGGACGAAGAACGGCTCCACTGCTCAGTGCTGGTGGTGACTGTGTCAGACGCAGACACGTGGCCACATCTTCAAGTGTGCCCTCCTGTGGGCAGAGGTACGGAAGGAAAGAGGGAGAGGGAAGCTCCGGTTCGCGATCTGGGACCTCCTTGCCGACGGGATATGCAGCTAGATGGTACTAGACTTCCTCTCGACTACGGATGTGCTTGTGGGAAGGCTGGTCCCGGCTGAGGAAGACATGGGGAGCGAGGTGTCAGAATGGAATCGCAGGGAGCGTAGGAAGCGGGAAGACGATAGGAGGGCGGCGGCCGAGTAGCCAGAGAGGAGCTACCAATGTTCTCCCACGCCCTCCTGGGTGGCATCCGCAGATGAGGAGGAGTAGGGGACGGGCGCGCTTCCCCTCTGTTCTTTCCTCCCGGTCACAATTTCTATTGGTCCCTTCTTGTGTGATTTCTTTGGTACGTATTCTATCTTCTTGGGATATGCCTGTGCGGAGTGCAAAGGGGGACTTGCAACGCGCCGTCTCGCGCGGACAGTCGGATAGCAAACCTGGATAAAAAGTGTGCCACCATAGTCTGGAGGGGCCGAATACGAGTATGAATAAACCAAAAAATAGAGCTACATATAAGTGAGGGTGCAATGTATGTAGTAAGAAAATTGGGCTTTTAAATCCAACGAAAAATCCAACTTTAAAACGAACCCCCCGCCATCTCCACTCCAGTTTCTTATTTTCTTTGTTTTGTCGTATCTCCTCACTGCCGGAGCCCTGCACCCCTGGTAGGCTGGCGACGGATGCCATAAGTGGCGTTGTGCCGGCGGACCCGCTCGCTGGAAGACCGCATCGTAGTTCCGACCGCATCTCTCCAGCCCACCATGGCCGCGGGGGCGGCGTTGCCACCGGCATCGGTATAGCGCGCACTCTCACTCTGAGGGGCGACCGAGCACTGGCGAGCAGCCGTGGAGGCAACCGGAACCCGACAACCGGGACGATGAGGTAGGGGAGGCGAGCACATTGACCCCGCCGGCGCAGAAGAAGCTTTGGCAGGAGTCCGGGAGACGGTGCCGGCTGGTGGTGGAAGTGGCGGAGGGTCCATTGAACCAAGTGCCAAAGAGGAGGAAGCTGGAAACTGGGAAAGAGGTTGTGGTGGCGCACAGCCCACAGAGCAGGCAGGCGTCGGGCTACAACAACCCTGAGCAGTAACACGGTGGAGTGCTACTACTTCTTGGAGTTGAGCCAACTCCCTGGCTTTTCCCCCTTTCTTCTCCAGCTGGGGTTCTCCCTCCGAAGGCTCTCCGCCAGCTGCAATAAATTAGCAGCTGGATGCTCCCGATGATGGGGATATGGCCCTACCTTTTCTCATGATAACCTGTGCGTCGTTGCCCCTCACAACCAGACCGCGCCTGTCTCTCTCTGAGAGTTGCTGCGGAGCAGCAGCAGGGGCGCGGAAAAGAGGAGCTTTGACCCCATTTTCTTCCGATTTGGCAGCGGGGATGGCAGCGCCAATCTTACCTTCCTCCGGAGAGTCAGCGGCGGAGACATGAATGTCCATCGTATTTCCCGCTGACTGTTTAGCGGCAGCCGCGAGCCATGTATCATCAACTGGCTGTTGATGCTCGACTGGTGCGAGGGTGGGCGGGTTCTGGATGTGCCCGTGACCAACTGCATACTCGTATGTCGCCCAGTTCACCAGGTTTATGATCTCTTGGTCAGGGTCACGTTGACCCTGAGGATCTGTGCTCCACGACATTTTTAGATCTGTTGTGGGTATGGGCGATTTTGTGGAAGCTGTGGAGATTGCGGACGCTGTGATGGTGCTCGCAGTTGTGGAGGTTCTCGCAGATGAAGTCACCGAGAAAGGGGCGGGGGCGAGGAAGGACGAAGGATAGAAGAGCCAGGAGGAAACTGAGGAGGTGGTGGAGTTGTTTCACTAGTCTCAACCCTAGCCATAAGATGGGGTTGCTATTGTGCAATGTGGCTAGCCGCAGTTTCCAATGGCGTTTGTGTTGTAGGTGGGTATGGTATCGGCGATGGGCGACTGGTTTCCCCTATGCTGTTTTTCCTGCCTGCCGCTCATCATGGAAGAACCCTTCCGTAGCTCGAACTCCACCACGCTGCGGTATTGTGGCTCGACTGCCTCTGTCCATACCCTTCCGTATGGCTCATCTCAGCACGGCAGATGGGAAGTTACCGTGTTGAGACCTGCCCTGGGTGTCAAGCTGTCTATTGCCAGCAGCAAGGGAGATGTGTACGATCCTGCCGAACCATCAGTGAGATGAGCCAGTGGAGGAACTAAAGGGCGGCAGCCATTGGGCTGTGAGCTTCGAGTCTACAAGCAGGATTCTAAGCTATGCTGCGAGTGAGAAGGCGGGAAAGGTGGGCGGTTCATCACACGGTCAGGCAAACTCTTCATGCCAGGCGTATCAAAGCTTTCCGGATATCGTAATGGCCAGACAAGGCGCTACTATTCACCATCCCTCCAAGCCTGAAAGTCGTCGGATCTGCCGATTTGCAAGTGGTGGAACAGTGCGAGCGCCACGAGGTGCTTCGACACCAGGAACAGCCAGCCACCTGGCGTAAAGGGAAGTGTGATCAGCCAGCAGCCAAGATCTAAATCACTGCAGCGAGCTTGGGGGTGGAGAACTTCACACGCACACGTATGCACGGCCAATAGATGGTGTATGACATGTAGGTACAGTACCTAGACAAAAGTCTTCGTGATTGGCCAAATCGTGTCTCAGTTTAGCGGCATTGGCCGGGGATCCTACCCCACCTTCTCCTCCTCTTCCGCCATGATTTCTCTCTACCACTGACTCAAACATCGTGATTCACACACCAAGGAACCCCATGGGGCGCTGCAGCCTCAGGTGGTGAAGCTTCCGAAATATCAAAAGAAATGCGACGGAAGCGAAGAGAGCTGAGCGATGTCGAAAAGAACATGATCATCGCTTTCTTCGTCATCTAGAGTACGGTGTCATCCCCACCATATCCCACCTCGTCGGCCGCCCCTGGTCGACGGTGAAGAGTTCCACCAAGCGGTACTATACGTCCCACGACGGATATATAACCTTCCACGACCCGGTGGGCCCGAGGCCCTTAGCAAACGAGACAAGCGAACGATCCTACGCGCCGTACGGAACACAGGCAGTATACACGCGAGCAAATCTGTCAGACCTATGACCCCCATATTTCCCTTCGCACCCTCAATCGCTTGCTCCGACAGCAGCCTATAAAGAAACGGCTAGCGAAAAAACGACCGAGGTTAAAGACGGAACGTGCCAAGGCCCGACTCAAGGGGTTCTCGCACACAAGGACCAGACTAAGGAGGACCTCGAGCGGTTGATCTACAGCAACGAATGCAGTGTGGAGGCAGCAGCCTGCAGGACAGCAGAGACGGGTCTTCAGTACGCCTGGACAGGAGAGGTGGCATGTAGACGCCGTCAACCCTGTGAAGCATCGTCAGGTGAAGTTGATATGGGGTTGCTTTGGGGCAGGCAGCCCCGCTGGGTTCCGCTGAAGACTGGCTCTGTCAACGCCCGTGTGTACCGAGATCTACTACATCGCTGGCTGCTTCCTTGCTTTGTCTTTCTTCCGTTCTGATCTCAGTTTCTCTTTAATGTGTATCTAAGTTTTTGATTCATGGCGTTCTGGAGGGGAGGGGCTACCCCCAGTCAATGCGGCTGAACTGAAACACGATTTGACCAATCACGAAGACTTTTGTCTAGGTACTGTAGGTAGGTGGTAGGTGAGCCTCATTCGGCAGATGGCAGTCCCTCCCCGCCCCCCCCTCGCCGCTACCCACTCCCTGCCCAACGCCCCCCACAAGACATCGTTGATCTCCACCATGCCGTAGTATCCGATCTGCTCCCCCTTGACGCGGAGGATCTGCCTGTGGTTCGCCTGGTGTATCCGGCCGCCTGCCGTGCCTCAGGATACGGTGCAAGGGGAGGGAGGGACTTAGAAGCCGGTGCGTTGTCTGTTTGCTTGCACAGCTGGTTAGTGGTGGGAAGGGAGAGAATGAGGATGTAGGAGAGGGATTGGGAGCAACTGAGGGCACGTTAGATCATGATCCCGGGCGCAGACATGATCACAGTCAACGGACTGGCCGAGGTCGGGCTTGGAGAGAGGGCGGGAACTTGTGTGTGTATGTCGCCACGAAATACAGCACATAGGTCGCATGCAATTCGTGATTAAATTGAAAACCAGATCACGATCGATAGGCCGTATGACACACAAAACGCAAATAAAACAATCAAGGTAAAGAATAGGAGACAAAAGATGGTGAAATAACAGCGCAGCAACGAAACCCTTTACATTTTATCCGTTTTTCCCCTCCGCAGTCCGCGCGGTGGCGCCTCGTTGCAAGCCCCCCTTTTGCCCTTTGCCCAGGTGTCCCGAGAGAAAGTAGATGCGCACCAGAGAGAACCGCAAAGGAAATACCAAAGGAAAGCGTGGCCCATCCCCTACTGCTCGTCCGCCGATGCCACGAAGGAGGGCGTGGGTAGAAACAGCAGTAGCTCCCCAACCCCCAGCTCGTCATCGGCACCTCGCACCACCGCTTCCGCCCTCCGCTCTTCTTCCCGCTCCCGGCGCTCCCGGAGCTCCCACTCTGACACATCGCTTCCCGCGTCGCCCTCTCCCACTGCCTGCACCGGTCTTCCCACGTCCGTAGCAGCAAGGAAATCCGGCACCACCTGCTACACCCCCCATCCGCAAGCAGATTCCTAATCATCCACCGGCTCTTCCACCTTACGGTCTTCTTCCGCACCCCCGCCCACAGGATCTTCTGCTGTTCCTTGCACTTGGGCGGACCTCGGAGAGGTGTTCTCTCGTTTGTGTTGTGCCCTGCCGCCAACAGCACTGAGTGGAGGACGGACCTTTGCCCAGTGTAGGTATTGGCCGATGCGAGCGTGACCCGTTTTCAGCCGGTAAAACCCCGAGGCGAGCCTTTTGGAGGTCCCAGAAACCGTGCCACCCGGCCTCCGGGTTTTCGGCATTCGGTATTTTGTCTTGGAGGTTCGGCCTCCAGCCCACTGGCGCTCCTCCACCCCCTTTTCCTCAGAGATCTCCCACTTGAGATGCATAAGAGACCGTGGGGGCGGCACCGCGCGAGCACCGCCTCGGTCTGAGTAACCTAACCATTCCACCCCGCGAGCGTCTGGCTTCTCCGCCGCAATCTTCGCCCACTCGTCGATGTTTTCGTTACCGGCGACTCCCTTGTGAGCCAGGCACCACCAAATCTCGATGGTGATGCCTGGCCTAGCTTTGCACAGCGTGGCGATGTGCTTCACAGCCTGGAGCGCGTACTGTTGGCCGGGTCCCGGCTCCTCCAAAGCCAACCGTCTGATGACGGCTCGGGCGTCCGTAAAAATCGTGATCCGCTCCGGCGATGTCGGCCTTCGCGAAGCCGATTCCAGCGCCCTTGTGAGAGCGACTCTCTCTGAGTCGTGGGCCTCCTGGCTGTAGCCAATGTGAGTTTTGATGCCCACCCAGGTCTAGCCCCTCTTCCACACGACCGAGTACTCTGACGCCCCGCTGTCGAGCAGTCACCCATCGGTGAACATGGTGGGCCCCGGTCGATCCTGCTCTGCCTCCGCCTTTCCCTCGGCCTCCCCCCCCCCCCCCGGTGGCAGGTCCGCGTCGAGGGTTTGCGGCTCCTCTAACAGAACTGTGCTTTCCGTCCTTCCAGCGGAGGCGAGGGCGTTCGTGAGCCTCCGCCCAATCGCAGTCGCGGCACCGACGATCTCCCGCGCCTGGTCTTCCTGCGGGAGGATCATGGCGAGATTATATACACTCCGTTTCCTGTCCGCTGTCCGCGCAGTGGCGGCTCGTTGCAAGCTCCCCTTTTGCCCTCCGCCCAGGCCTGTCCCAAGAAAATGTGAAGCGCACCAAGGGAATTACAAAAGAAAGAAGAGCAAGCGTGAAGGACAAAGGAAAGAAGAGACAGAAGGAAGGCCTGTCCCCCTAGACCCTTCCTGCCGACGCCATGAAGTCAGGCGAGGGGAGGAACAGTGGAGTCCCCCCGGCGCCCGCCTCCTCCGCTCCCGCTCCCTGCTCGTCCAGCCACTCCCCGCACCTCCAGCTCAGACACCGCGCTCACGGCGTCCTCCTCTTCGCCCGGCACCCGCCTTCCAAAATCCGTGGTGGAGAGGAAGTTTAGTACCGCCCGCCCACACCTCTCGTCCGCCAGGAGGTCCCGGATCTTCCACCGGCTCCTCCACCTCCCAGTCTCCTTCCCCACCTCCGCCCAGAGGATTTTCTGTTGGGCCTTTCACTCGCGGCACTCCTTGAGGATGTACTCCTGTGTGGTTAGGAGCAGTCGTATTGTGGCCAACTGTGGCCATGATGCTTGACGACATATAAGAGGCGCAGTGAGGGGCTCATGGAGCACGAACGCGAAAGTGACGGATAATGGCATAGTTATTAATAATTCTCGAAAGGGCTTAGTGTTTAGGCGGGTCAATTCGGCGAGTGAGATTGCTCGGCGTCCTCTACACATCGGAGACTGGTCCCGAAAACGCAGGAGAAATAAACGGACAAGAGAAAGAGGCAGAAAAAAATTGTATTGTGCCCTGTGAGTTTGTGATATGGACAGACCCGGTTTCCTCGTTCTCCTCCATCGCTTCCACCATGCTGCTCTCAAGCTCACTGGGCTCATTCCCGGTATCCTCCCCAATTTCCACCTCCCTCCGAGCCTCCTGGTCTCCCACCAAGTCCCTAGTCCTCGCCTGCCGCTGCCATGAAATCGGGTGTGGGGAGGAACAGTGGGAGTCCCTCTCCGGCGCCCATCTCGTCCTCGGCACCCAGCGCCTCCGCCTTTTCCTCCCCCTCCTCTTGCCGCTCCTGATGCTCCCGGAGCTCCCACTCAGACACCTAACTTCCGGCGTTGTCTTCCTCATCCACCGGCGGCACCCGTCTTCCCACGTCCGTAGAGGCGAGAAAATCCAGTACTGCCCGCCCACACCTCCGGCATTTTCAGTGATGCGTTTGAGATGGTTGCATTGTTGGCGGTGCGGCCCTTCGCGATGGGGGAGGTGGGTGGCGAATTCGGTCTGAGCCCAAGTTGTGGCCTTTGGTGTGTGATGTGGACAGGGTTCTGGTGGTACGAAATCTGATCAAAGAGAAGTGAGTTGTATTGTCTATGGAGTCTCAAGCTGTTCGCTCGCCGCTATGCTACTGCCATGCTTGGCGCCCAGAGGGCGCTAGTCGCTGACGGAACCCACTCGGAGCTCGCTAATGATTCCCACTTGCTGACTAACCCCCCACTTCAGACCCGCATGTACGCTAACCCTTTTTATCCACACAATCCTGCCGTTACATATGCCGTCGCGCTCCCATTATATAATATTACCCTCAACGTTCCCCTCCAGCTCTCTCGCCTGCGCGATCGTTCAGCGCAATCGCCATTCACGGACCACTCCCTACGTACGTAGCATAGCGGCAGCTATGTAGAGCAAGAGAGAAGCCGGCCGTGCCTAATTCAGGACAGGACCAAAGCCGTGGGCCACCATCCGCTGCCGCCTCCGGCATCGCTGCTCAGGTCACGAATTTCCGATTGGGGCTTGCGGCACAGCAGCCCCAATGGGCACGCACTGACGGCCTGCTTCTCTGTGGACGGACAGGGCCGGGCGCACAGCGGACTCTGCACTTTTCTACCGTATCCCTTTGTCCGGAAAATTGGTGGAAAGTGTCTAGCGATCCCCTGCCCCCTCGTGTCCATCAATTCCACTGTATTTTCCATCCGATACAAATAAAACACTTCTTGCTACCACTCGGACAATCAAATCCGCGCAGATCAGAGACAGTCCACCAATCTCCTCCTCTTCGTGTTGCCCAGGCACGCCTGGGAGTCCGGAGCGGGATGGTGAGTGGGGAAACAACGGACGACAGTGAGTGCGGTGGTGAGGAGGGAGGCCCAAAAGGCTTTAAATCATGCCCTTTTATCCTCCCCCGAGTGGCCTCTCGCTGCTGACTGCCAACCCCCTCGGTGCTCCTTCGCTAGCCTGTAGAACGGAACATGTATTGTGCATTTGCGCCTCCCACCAAACCCGAAGTAGTATATTTAGTGTTGCTCGGCATTGCAACCCACCTCCCACAATGTCTGGCAAACGCGGCCGGAAACCACTCGCTGAAGTCTCTGCAAATCGTCGGAAGAAGCCCAAGGAGTCAGGAGAAACTGCCCGTGCCGAGACGTTTACCCCGGTTTCGTGCTGTAAATCAGAGCATGCTGGTGAACCTCAAGTTCCTCAAGGGGCAGAGCTATCGCCGAAGCGTTTCCTAAGTGCAACAACCTTCGTGTGTTTCTAAGGAGCCGCAACTTGCCGGCGATTGCGTTCGTCCAAATAGCCCCTGGGTGACTTAGGTATTCAGAAGGGTTTAAAGCATCGCTGAGTTTTATGGCTTCTCGGGCCCTCTCAGATCCGGCACTGTATTTGCCTTTTCTCCTTCTCAATCTAGTGTCCATGTGCCGACTGGTTCACTGCCACTCAGAAGATACGAACGGAAGCCTATTCTTTTTTCTCCTCGGCATTCTCCAGTCACCCGCACATTCTCACTCAGCTGGCCCACGATGAAGCTCTTTTCGAGGCCATCGAGGCCGGTTGTAATCCAGCTACCGCTCCCTTCCGTCAGGCCCTGTCTGCTGTGTGGGACTGAGGGAGGCAAATGCTGAGCTAATTACATATCGAGGGCGCTAAGTGGTCGGCACGATCCGGTACCACTGCGGTCGTCGCTAAGCGAGGCAGGCCAGTTTTCCTGTCCGCAGTCCGCGCGGTGGCGGCTCGTTGCAAGCTCCCCCTTTGCCCTCCGCCCAGGCCTGTCCCAAGAGAAAGTAGACGCGTCCAAAGAAATGAACAAAGGAGAGAACAGAAGAAAAACGCGCGATCCGTCCCCTGCTCCTCGCCTGCCGATGCCATGAACGGGGAGGTGGGAAGAAATAGTGGGAGTTCCTCCCCGAAGAGGAGGTCCTGTGTGGATGCAGTGGCGATCCTGATGAACCGCACACAGAGCCTGGGCAGAAAATAAAGTGGCAGGGGCCCTGTTCATGGACGTCAAATCGGCATTCAACAATGTGAGCAAGGCGCACCTAGGCAAGCGGATGGAAGCCCTCGAAATCGAGTCAGACCTTATCCGGTGGACGATGAGCTTCATGTTGGACCGGCAAGTGAAGATCGTTCTGGAGGGAGAAGCAGGAGAGGCTAGACCAGTGGACACTGGCATCCCACAAGGATCTCCTGCGGCACCCATCCTTTTCGTCACGTATCTATCTGGGATATTCGACGAGGTGGAAAGGAAGGTCCCAGGGGTCAGCAGTCTGTCATTGGTCGATGACATTGGATGGTGGGTGGAAGGCAAAGATGAGGAAACGGTGGCGGCTAAGCTGTCAGAGGCAGCAACGGCGTCCATTGACTGGGCAGCACTAAATGGAGTGGCCTTCGACCACGGAAAAACGGAGGCGGCACTCTTTCGCAGGAAAAAAACTGCCCCCACGGCGACGGTCACGGCCGGGAGCAACTCGGTACCGTTCAACAAGGAGGCAACACGGTGGCTGGGGATCTGGCTGGACTCGCAGCTCACGCTGAAGGAACACCACGCCACTCGCCTCAAGGAGGGGAGGAACGCGATGACGCGGCTGCGCAGACTCGCCGGGCAGGTTGGCCTTTCGCCTGCCAACTGCAGGAAAGTGATGATGGCCTGTATCCAGTCCATCAGCATGTTCGGGTCGGAGCTCTGGTGGAAGGGAGATCAGGCCAGAGGAACAATGGGCCGGGCAGAGGAACTACAGCTGTTGGTCAACCAGCAGGCCCGGGCAACAACGGGAGCCTTCAGGACGACCGACCTGGGAGCGCGCTCTCCATGGAAGCCGGGCACAGGCCAGCAACCAACCAGCTGGAGAACAGGCAGCGGCGCTTTGGACTACGTCTCCTCAGCTTGCCGCGTGGAGACAAGGCCAGAGAGGTGGTCGGCGCTAACACAGCGATCGGTCAAAGGCTATCGACCGCCCTCGCATACACCAGTTGGACGGAAGAGACGGTTCTGCTAGAGGAACCGGAAACCCTCGATGCAGAACTGATTCAGGAAGAGGAGGAGGAAGCCAAGAAAGACGCGGAAAAGACGCGGCCTGGACTCACGATGTTCACGGACGGGTCACGAATGGACGACGGAGCGGCTGGCTATACGATTACTTGGAAGCGGGGCGAATCCTGGGTAGGCATCAAAGCCCACATGGGACACAACCAAGAAGCCTACGATACGGAGTGTGCAGCCCTTGCCCGCGCACTGGAAAGCGCCGTACGAAGACCCACAACCCCAGAGCGGGTCACGATCTTCACCGATGCACAGGCAGCTATCAGACGGATAGCGTCAGAGGAGCCTGGCCCAGGCCAGTAGTATGCGCTCCAGGCCAGGAAGCACATCTTTTTTTTTTTTTTTATTTATTCAGTACTCGTATGCGACCTATGGAGATCATGACGAGGATATGTACAGTTCTGTTCCTATCCGCTGTCCGCGCAGTGGCGGCACGTTGCTAGCACCCCTTTGCCCTCCGCCCAGGCCTGTCCCCAGAAGACGTGATACGCACTTAAGAAAATATGACAAGGGAAGTGACAAAGGAAAAGGTGACCAGGAAACACATCGCGGCGCTGCGAAGGGTCAAGCCGGATATCGTCATTGAGATTCGGTGGTGCCCGGCTCACAAGGGGATCTCCGGCAATGAGAAAGCTGACGAATGGGCGAAGATCGCGGCGGAGGAGCCAGACACCCGCGGGGTGGAATGGCTGAGCTACTCGGACCGAGCGGAGGCGCGGGCGATGCCTCTCCCCAGGTCTCTCGCCAACCTCATACGCGAGATCTCGGAGAAGAAGTGGGTGGAGGCGCGCCAGTGGGCTGGGAGCCGGACCTCCAAACCGAAGAACAGGATACCGAAGAGCCGGAGACCAGACAGCACAGTTGCTGGGAGCACCAAGAAGCTTGCCTCGCGGTTCTACCAGGTGAAGACGGGGCACTGCTTAACCGGACAGTACCTCCACTGGACGAAGAGCCGACCCACCCCCCAGTGCTGGTGGTGCCGGTACCAGTGTCAGACTCGGGAGCACCTCTTCAAGGTGTGCCCGGAGTGAAAGGCCCAACAGAAGATTCTGTGGGCGGAGGTGAAGAAGGAGACCAGGAAGTGCAAGAGCCGGTGGAAGATCTAGGATCTACTTGCCGATGGGAGGTGCAGTCAGGCGGTGCTGGATTTCCTCACTACCACAAGTGTTGGGAAAATAGTGCCGACTGCGGAGAAGACGTAGGGAGTGAGGCGTCAGGTGGGAGCTCCGGGAGAGGATGGAGCGGGAAGAAGAGAGTAGCACGGAGGCGGAGGCGCTTGGTACTGAGGAGGAGGGGACGCCCGGGAAGAACCCCCGCAGTTCCTTCCCACCCCCTCGTTCATGGCATCGGCGGGAGTGGAGTAGGGGGGAGGTTGCGCTTTTCCTTTGTTTTCTCCTCTTTGTTGTTCTTTTCTTTCTCCTTTTCTTTTGTTCTTTCCTTGGTGCGCATCGATTCTTCTTCCGCAACACCACGACTGGCTCCAATCTCAATCTGGCCGGAACCTCGCTATCCAGTACAAAGCATCAGACTCCGAAGCCACCATGCCCATCGGCTACACCGACTCAGATTTCGCCGGAGATCCCGATGACCGAAAATCAACATCTGGCTATGTATTCATGCTTGCCGGAGGCGCTATTACCTGGCGTGCTCGTAAGCAGCCGCTTGTCGCCTTCTCAACGGTGGAAGCCGAATGTTGAAAGAATATCGATTCGGTGGTGAAGATCAAGATCAAGTATCTTAACTAGTATATTGAACAGGAAGAGAAGTACAAGAAGAACAGCAGATATCCCTTCTTACTTCCCCGCTCTTGCGTAAA
>Ga0307516_10002759_pt1 | contig 23156 bp, 23 predicted proteins | sample 19_EM_MG_FD_203310 | JGI IMG/M metagenome (GOLD analysis project Ga0307516, IMG submission 203310) | Populus trichocarpa ectomycorrhiza microbial communities from riparian zone in the Pacific Northwest, United States - 19_EM | ecosystem: Host-associated > Plants > Roots > Unclassified | place... | reverse complement strand
GCGCCGATGCTACGCACATCGTCATTCTTATTCTTGAACTGAAATGACGAGGTGCGGCCGATAACACGTAGCCCTGGCAGATTAGCGAGGACATCAAGTAGCTCTTCGGCAAGACCGTCGGCTAAGTACTCTTGATCCTTCTTTTCGCTCAGATCGACGAACGGCAGCACAGCGATCGACTTTTCGACTGACGCTCGCCGAGGGGGCGCCAGTGCGGTGCGGGTGAGCCAAGCGACGGTCGAGATTGTCGCCAGCGCAACCGCGACGGCGAACCATACTCTCGCCATGCGTCGCGGACGGGGGGCGGTCGCTACTTCGTCCTTCGAAGCCGTGTCGACGGCCGAGATGTCCTCCCGAATGCTCTGTCCCGAGGGCGGGAGGGGCGACACCACGGGTGCGATGAGTCGATAGCCGCGACGCGGTAGCGTCACAATATATTCAGGCTTGTCGGGAGAGTCCCCGAGCGCTTGCCGCAGCGCAGCGACAGCCTCGTAGACGGAGTGCGGGGTAACAACGGCCTTTCCCCACACTCCTTCGAGCAGCTCGGTGACCCCCACGATCTCGCCGGCCCGCTCGGCTAAGAACATTAGGAGTCGCATTGCGCGGGGATCGAGCTTTTTTGTCTCGCCCTCGTGCGAGATTTCGCCGCGGTCCGGGCTGACTCGCCAGTCTCCCATCCGCCAATCCTCGTGAGGGTACCTGTTCAACAGTCGCCATCCCAGCCCGGAAAGCCCGCTCCGGTTGCCTTTCCTTGTAGCACAAAGGCAGTTTCTGAAGTTTTTTACACAACCTTGTACTTGTTTCAGATGATCTTGAGGACTTTCCCGCGCGGCAATCGTTAGGGTCGACTGGCATCTGGGACCGCACGCCCGGGTCCAAGTAATCAGTTGCCGAGGAGGCCGCTATGAAAAAAGACCCCGGACTCAATCGCCGGCGCTTTTGCGGTTCTGCAGCGGCAACCGTTGCTGGGAGCCCGCTAGGTTTTTCCAGTTTTCTTGTTTCCCAAAGGAGCACAGCGATGAATGCAGTTACACAGCCGAAGGGCAGCGATACGACAGCTATCCGCCCGTTTCATGTAAACGTTCCGGAAGCCGACCTTACCGAATTGCGCAGGCGCATCAAGGCGACGGTGTGGCCAGATCGGGAAACGGTCGCGGATGCAACGCAAGGCGTGCAGCTTGCGACGGTTCAGCGACTCGCCAGCTATTGGGCGACAGATTACGACTGGCGCAAGGTCGAGGCGAGGCTGAAGGCTCTGCCGCAGTTCATCACCGAGATCGACGGGCTCGACATTCATTTCATTCACGTTCGTTCGAAACACAAAGGGGCGTTGCCGCTCATCGTCACGCACGGCTGGCCCGGCTCGGTCATCGAACAGCTGAAGATCATAGATCCCCTGACCAATCCGACGGCACATGGCGGGAGCGCATCGGACGCCTTCGATCTGGTGATTCCATCGATGCCCGGTTATGGGTATTCAGGTAAGCCGACCGCTCCCGGTTGGGACCCCGGCCACATCGCGCGCGCCTGGGTCGTGCTGATGAAGCGACTGGGGTACACCAAATTTGTGGCGCAAGGCGGCGATTGGGGCGCGGTCATTACCGAGCAAATGGGTGTGCAGGCGGCTCCGGAATTGCTCGGCATTCACACCAATATGCCTGGCGCGGTTCCGGCCGACGTTGACAAGGCGGCATTTACCGGTGCGCCAATGCCCGACGGTCTCTCACCCGAAGAGAAACTCGCGTTCGAGCGGCTGACATTCGTCTACAGCAAAGGCATCGCCTACGGCTACCAGATGGGGTTGCGCCCCCAGACGTTGTACGGAATTGCGGATTCCCCCGTCGGCCTGGCCGCCTATTTTCTGGACCACGATGCGTGGAGCTACGCGCTGATCTCACGCGTCTTTTCCGGAGAAGCTGCCGGCCTCACCCGGGACGATGTTCTCGACAACATCACGATCACCTGGTTGACGAACACGGCGATTTCCGGAGCGCGCCTCTACTGGGAAAGCAAACTCCCGTATTTTAGTGTCAAAGGCGTTTCCATCCCGGTTGCCGTAAGCTCTTTTCCAGACGAGATCGATCTGTGCCCGCGCAGTTGGGCAGAGCGGGCGTATCCCAAACTGATCCACTACAACAAGCTCGACAAAGGCGGACACTTTGCGGCCTGGGAACAGCCGAAACTTTTTTCGGAAGAAGTTCGCGCCGGCTTCAGATCGCTGCGTACATAGCGAAGTAGGGATGTTTGCAATGCCATCCGCGCGTCACTTGAACAAAATCGCTGATTCATTTGGCGTGTGATGTTCCGCCACGCTCCAACAAGCCTGGGGCCAGCAGTTCGTCTGCGGCCCTTTTTTGTTGCCGCAAAGCGGGCGGTGGCCGCAGGCAGGAACGGGTCGTTTGCGGAAATTGGCGCAGTTTTTGGCTCTTGCGCATCAGCTCATTCCTCACGGCCACGCGGCGTGAGGCCTGACACTGGGATCGAGCGAACGCGGTTCCGATACCGCAAAAGCGACGTTACCCATGGACGACTTGGGGCCGATTGCGGCAGTCGGTGACCCGCACGGCGTTGTTATGCGCAGGATGGTGGCCAACCCGAGTCCTCGCTCGATACCAGGCACGTGTTAGCGGAGCTGCTCGGCAAGCGCGACAATGATGCCTTCAGGCCCGCGGATGTAGGCTAGCCGGTACGTGTCCTCGTACTGCATTTCGCCAATGAGATCGGCTCCACGGGCGCGCAAGCGTGCGACGAGGTCCTCGATGTCGTCGACGGCGAACATGATGCGACGGATGCCCAACGTGTTCATCGGCGCGTCCACGGGCCCAAACCTGATCGCATTGGGCGTGTGGAACTTGTCCAGCTCAATGCCTTGCCCATCGGGAGTCCGCATCATCGCAAGCGTGGCCCGGACATCCTTGAGCCCGATCAGGCTCCCAACCAAAGGCCCTTCGACTGTCGTCTCGCCCTCGAGGCTGAGGCCCAGTTCGATGAAGAACGCCTTGGTGGCCTCGATATCGTCTACAACGATGAGGACGTTGTCCATCCGTTTAAGCGCCATACCCTTCCTTCCCTTACTCGTTCACTGCTGCTGCCCGGCACTTGCCGCACGTGGCATATAACTTGATCTATAAGTGCAGGTCATGACGAATAACCTGGGTGCTGCTGAATAACCTGGACCGTCATTGTCTCGCAACTTCGTATTTGAGCAACGAATTTCACACAGTGCCTGTTCATAAGGCAGACATTGGGCAAGTGCTTGCGGGTAAGCGGCCATTCACAACCTACGGTAAGCTAACTCCGATATCTCACACTGCTCCAGCGGTTCTTAGCACTACGAGGAAATCGCGACGTTGTCTTCCCCATCCACCTCCATCGCCAAGTCATCGCCACCCTTGCGTGTTGACGCACTGGTCAAGCGCTTCGGCGAGATGACTGCCCTCGATGGCATAACGCTCGAACTGCATAGCGGAGAATGTCTGGGGCTGCTCGGCCCGAACGGAGCCGGCAAGAGCACCTTGATTCGCAGCATCGTGGGCCGCGTCATCCCCGATGCAGGAACGATCTCGATCTTCGGCGCGCAAGCCGATTCGATGTCGGCGCGCACCGCCCTCGGATGGGTCCCGCAGGAATTGGCCCTCTATCCCAGACTCACGTGCCGCGAGAACCTGCAATCGTTCGGCCGTTATCACGGACTCGGTGGCGTAGCGCTTGACCAGGCCGTGGCGCGGTGTCTCGGCTGGGCCACTCTCGCCGATCGAGCCGGAGAACCAGTCAAGAACTTCTCTGGAGGCATGAAGCGCCGCCTCAACATGGCCGCCGGTCTCATCCATCAGCCCAAGCTGGCGTTGATGGATGAGCCCACCGTCGGCGTCGATCCGCAGTCGCGCAACCATATTTTCGAAATGGTCGAGACACTGCGCAACGAAGGCATGTCCATCATCTACACCACGCACTACATGGAAGAGGCCGAGCGCTTGTGCGACCGGATCGCCATCGTCGATCATGGCAAAATCATCGCGCTCGGTACCAATGCCGACCTTGTACGAAACGCCTTTGGCTCGCGCAGCCAGGTGCTGGCACGTTTTGCGGGAGCGGAGGAACGCATTGCCGATTGGGTCGCTCAACGCGGTGGGCAGACGGTTGGTAGCGTGGCGCAGTTCACGATCGGGCATCCCACCGAGATTGGCGGGCTGCTCGAAGCTTCCGAGAAGGCCGGATTCGAACTTCTCGATGTTTCGCTGCGCAAGCCGAACCTCGAATCGGTCTTCCTGCGCTTGACCGGAAGGGAGTTGCGCGATTGATCTCCGCCATCGTCCGCACCGCCGTGGTATCTCTGCGCCGCGACCGGGGCGCGCTCCTCTTGAGTTTCATTCTGCCGGTTGTTTTCTTCAGCATTTTCGCCGTCATCTTCGGCGGACGCCACGACCGCACGCCCAAAGTAAATGTTCTCGTTGTCGATGAAGACCATAGCCGAATCTCGCAGCGCCTCGTCCAGGGCCTCGAGCGCGAAGGATCGCTCGTCGTCCAAACACGGCCCGTTCCCGTCAAAGGCGCCCAACAGCCCGAGTACACGGCCCCGACCGCGGAAGCTGCGGTCAAAGCGGGAACCGCGCCAGTTGCCCTGATCATTCCACACGCCTTCGGTGAAAACCCGATTTCGTTTGGCCCTGCGGGCGGCAATCGACCCACCGTCCAGCTGCTCGAAGACAGCAGCGACATCGTTGCACCCCAGATGATCGCCGGCCTGCTGCAGAAAGTTGCGATGACCTCGATGCCCGACCTAATGGCGGAGCAAGGGTCGAAGTACCTCGATCAGTTCGCCGGCGGCCTCACCCGCGAGCAGCACGATCGGCTCGACCAGAGTCTGCGCTACCTCCGCGAGCGGCAAGAAGGCGGCGCGGCGGCGCCGGACTCGGGCGGCGGCGGAATCATCGCCGTCACGGCCCGCTCGGTTGTCGGCGAAAGCAAGAACAAGCCTATGGTTTCTTTCTACGCTGCCGCCATCGGCGTGATGTTCCTGCTGTTCACGGCGAGCGGCGCAGCCGGCGCGTTACTCGACGAAGTGGAGAGCGGCACGCTCGACCGCGTGCTCAGTTCGCGCGTCACCATGACCACACTGCTTTTGGGCAAGCTTACTTTCAACTCTCTGCTTGCCTTCTCGCAACTCGTGCTGATTTCCTGTGGGGCTGGGCCGTGTTCAAACTCGACTTCTGGTCGCATATCCCCGGCTTTGTGGTCATGGGCGTCTGTACGGCCTTCGCGGTGGCCGCGTTCGGCCTGGTGCTGGCGAGCGTTTGCCGCACGCGCGCTCAACTGGGTGCACTCTCCACACTCGTCATTCTGATCATGTCGTCGATCGGCGGCAGCATGTTTCCGCGTTTCCTGATGCCGGAGGCGATGCAGAAGGCGGGCCTGCTGACCATCAACGCCTGGGCGATCGACGGATTCACCAAGGTCTTCTGGCGTGACGAGCCAGTTTTTCACCTCTGGCCGCAGGTGCTGGTCCTCGTGGGGATTGGCATCGTGCTGTTCGCGATCGCCCGCAGGTTGGCGCGCCGCTGGGAATACACCTAGGCCCGAAAGATTCGCGAACAGGCGTGCATACGCCAGCGGCTCTGCCCGGCCAAGAACCGCCATCTGTCGAGCGGATCGAATATCCGCTCGGCGGCCGTTCGGGTCGATACGTCGCGGCTGTCTTGCGGTTGTCATTTCCCGTTCACTCTGCGCTGCTAGTTTCGTTCGTGATCACACCAGCATTCGCTCGCGTATTCACAATGAGTCTTGGTAAATGCGGAATGAAAAGGAGTGCAGAATGAAACCGTTCAAGTACAGCAGATTGCTCAAAGCGAGTCTTCTCCTCGCGGCGTTTCTGATCGTGCCGCGCATCCTGGAGGCTCAGGTCAATACGCTCACCGACGGCAGCGACGACAACGAGCGCGCGCTGCTGACGCCGCCAGGCCTGTATGTAACACCAACAGCGCCGCTGAGCGGCGCCAAGCAGCAGCCGCTGAACCCCGGCCTGGCAAGTTATCCGGACTACATCGCGGGAGAAGCCGTAAAGGCTGCCGTCAGCCCGGATGGCAAGATCCTGGCGATCCTGACCGCCGGCTTCAACTCGCTCTTCAAGGCTTATGTTGTTGGCTCCCCGGCCACGGTCGACACGGCGGCTTCGACCCAATTCATTTTCCTGTACGACGTTTCCGGTTCCAACAAGGCGCGTCCGGCCCTCAAGCAAGTCATCCAACAACTCAATTCCCATGTTGGTCTGGTCTGGGCGCCAAACAGCCAGACGCTGTACGCGACGGGCGGCTGCGACGACGCCGTATATGCCTACAGCAAGACAGGTTCCGGGTTTGTTCAAAGCGCCAAGATCGGTCTCGGCCACGCCCCGAACGGCTGCCTCGCCAACACGGCCAACCGAACGGGCCTTGGGCTGAGCGTTGAGCCGAATGCGGCGGGACTGGCGATCTCGGCCAACGGCAAGACGTTGGTCGTCGCCAATAACTACAACGATTCGATCAGCGTGATCGACACCGCGAGCGCGACGGTCCGTTATGAATACGACCTACGCCCGTATTCGACCTCTGCCGCCCCTGCCGGCACGAAGGGCGGCACGTTTCCGTACTCGGTGGCGTTGAACGGCACCACCGCCTACGTGGGTTGCGACCGTGACCGTGAAGTCGTCGTGGTCGACATCGGCGGCGCGACCGCCGGCTCATTCGTCACGCGCATCCGACTGGACGGCAACCCGAACGGCATGACAGTCAGTGGTGACGGCCAGACCTTGTACGTCGCGCAGGACAACCAGGACCAGGTCGCGGTGATCGGCACCGCGACGAACACGATCACCCATAAGATCGATACGCGCGGTCCGACCTGGCTGGGTCTGCCCGCGAGGACCACGGGCGCGTCGCCGACCGCCGTGACGATCAACGGCCACACGCTGTATGCCGTCAATGCCGGTTCCAACTCCGTCGCCGTGATCCCGCTGCACGGCCCAGCCGCCTTCACCACGACCGGTCTGATCCCGACCGCATACGACCCGACCGATATCGCGTTCAGCGCTGACGGCGCCTGGATGTATATCGTCAACGGCAAGAGCGATCAGGGCCCGAACCCTGGCTACGGCTACGGCAACCTGTCCCAGATCCAGTACTTCACCTATCCCGGCGGCAACGCCGCCGAGTCCGCCAAGCTGACCGCCAACAATGAGTATCAATTCCAACTGGAACACGCGACACTGGTCAGCGCCCGTGTTCCCGAGGCGGAGGATCTTGCAGGTCTGACGTCGCAGGTCGCAGCGAATAATGCTTATTCGGTCGCACCGTCCACCTCCGATGGCGCGGTGATGAGCTTCCTGCATTCGAAAATCAAGCACATCATCTATATCGTGAAGGAAAACCGAACCTTCGACCAAATCCTGGGCGATCTGGGTAACGGTTCGCACGGCGATCCCTCGCTGACGCTGTTCGGAAACCTCGTTACGCCGAGTTTCCATCTCATGGCGAAGAATTTCGTGACCCTGGACAACTTCATGGACCCGGGCGACGGGTCGATGGACGGCTGGTCATGGTCGATGCGTGGCCGTGTCACCAACACCGAGACGATCACGCAGCAGGAGAACTACGCGCGCGTGAACCGCGGTTTGTCCTATGAGGGTGAAGGCCAGAACCGCAACATTCCGTCCAATCTGAACACCGTCGCCGCGCGTGACTTCTTCTTCGACCCAACCGGTGAGACTACGCCTTATTCCACCAACACCGCTTCCCTGAAGGGTGGCACGGCCAACATCCTGGCGGGCGACGGCGACCATGCCGCGACCGACGGCCCGGCAGGCTATCAGCAAGGCTATATCTTCAATGCAGTGCTGAACGCCGGCGGAACGATTCGCAACTACGGCTGGATGGCCAACACCCCCGGCAGCATCGGAACCATCGCCAGCCCGATCAAGGACCCTTTCGCGGCAGGCGTTGTCCAGACCACGGCCGCCAACCAACTGATTTCTCAAAACGGGTTCTATGACCCGTACTTCCGCGCTTATGATCAGGCCTATCCGGATTTGTGGCGCTTCAACGAATGGAACCGCGAGTTCCAGCAGTTCGTTGCCAACGGTAACCTGCCGACGCTGGAGATGATCCGCGGCCTCAGCCATGACCACACTGGCAGCTTCAGCGCAGCGCTTGGCGGCGTCAATACCCCGGAACTACAGCAGGCCGACAACGACTATGCCGTAGGCCTGCTGGTTCAGGCAGTTGCTCACAGCCCATACGCCGGCAACACCTTGATCATGATCATCGAAGACGACTCCCAGGACGGGGCGGATCATATCGACTCGCATCGCTCCACGACCTACGTCGTCGGCCCGTATGTCAAGAAGAACACCGTCGTGAGCACGCGCTACAGCCAGCCCAGTGTGCTCCGCACGATCGAGGACATCCTCGGAACCGAGCACATCAACCTGAACACCTACTACACCCGTCCGATGGCTGACGTTTTCGACATCAAATCGTCGGGCGCCTGGACCTTCACAGCGGTCGCTTCGACGCTGCTGAAGCAGACAACCCTGGCGCTGGCACAGCGCGACAACGAGGTGCAGTTCGCCGCAGGTCCCGACCTCAAGCCGACGCATAACGCCAAATACTGGGCTGCGAAAACCCGCGGCTTCGACTTCTCAGGCGAAGACCGCGTTCCCGCCGACGTCTACAACAAGATCCTGTGGGAAGGTCTGAAAGGCACACGGGCGCCTGTTCCACACAGTCGGTTCCAGAGGATCGCCGCCGCCAACAAGTACGCCAACAAGGCCGCCGACAAAGACGACGACTAGTAAGCCCACATTCACGCGATACCGGCGGGACCATCGGGTCTACGCCGGTATCAACACACGCAGCCAATCCTACTCCGTCAAATTCATCTTCCGCAGAAGCGCCTTGTAGCGAGGGTCGCCCGCGAGGTTCTGGAAACGATCGTCGGTCCTGAGAAAGGGCAGTGAACTGCTGTGTTGCTGGTATGCCAGATCCAACAACGCAAAGGCTCGATGCGAATCGTTGCGCGAGGCATAGATCGCTGCCAACAAATAGGGGTCACCGTTTGACGTTTGCTCCAGGGCAGCGATTTCCCGGTCGGCCTCGGTTCGGCGACCGAGCGCGTCAAGGGCGAGCGGCCGGAGTCCGCGTCGCGTCATCTCGTTCGGTTCTTGATCGATTTCGGCGAGGGCCGCCGTTGCATCGCCCTTGCGCAGCAACAGCAGGCCGAGCGTGCCGCGTATCAAGTCTGCCGCCGGATTGAGTTCGAGGGACTTGCGATAGGCCGCTTCCCCTTCCGCGAGGTTGCCGCGGGACGACTGCGCCCAGCCGAGATAGACGTAAGAAAACGAATTGAGCGGATCGAGTTTCGTGGCGTTCGCTGCCAACCGTACCGCCTGCTCGTCATGACCCAGCAAGGTGGCAAGATGCGACGCCATGCCGAACGCTTCCGCGTTCTTAGGGTCCAGATCCATCGCGGATTTGTACGCTGCTTCGGCGGCCTCCCATTGCCAGTCAAACTCCTGCACAGCTCGGGCCATTGCGAGATGACCGTCGGACGATTTTGGATCCAACGCTAACGCTTTCTGTGCCGCGTCGTGCGCTTGAGCACTGACCGCAGGCATTTGGGTCAGATCGCCGGAGTAGATGAACTCGTCTACCAGAACCTGGCCGAGAATCGCCAACGCCGGCACATAATTGGGGTCCAAAGCCAGTGCGCGCTTGAAGTAGTCGACCGCTCTATGGAAGTCCGCCGCCGTTGCGCGATTCCAGCTCGATACGCCTTGCAAATACAGCGTATACACCCCAGGGCTTGCGGTGACCGTGGATCGAACTAGATCTTGTTGTAGTAGGGATGCCTTCAGTGCAGTGACGACGGCGAGTGCAATGTCATCCTGCACTTTGAATATGTCGTCGAGCTTTCGGTCGTAGGTTTCCGACCAGACGTGATAGCCGTTGTCCGAGCGTACAAGTTGCGCCGTTATGCGAAAATGGTCTCCGGACTTGCGTACGCTGCCTTCGAGTACATGCGCGACCATGAGCCTGCGGGAAATGGTTGGAATGTCCTCCGACTTACCCTTGAAGTAGAAGGATGAGGTTCGGGCAGGAACATACAACTCGGGCACCTTGACGAGCAAATCAATAATCGCCTCAGCCATGCCGTCCGAGAAATACTCTTGATCACGCTTCTCGCTCATGTCCGCGAACGGCAGGACCGCGACCGATTTATCCGGAATGGTCGGTGAGGCTGGAACGGCTGCAGGCATGATCGCAGCAAGCGGCGTCTCTTCCGCGACATGCTTCGACAGCCAGAACTTGTCAATGACGAAGTAGGTGAGGGCGAGCACGAGGACTACGATGATCGCTCGATTCAGGCGTTGACCGGTTTGGGCGCGGATCGATTGGTGCGGATCGACCTCGGTGGTCGGCTTCAGACCCTCCGGAGTAATCTCATAGACCCACGCGAAAATCGTCACAGCGGGAAATCCAAGCGCCATCAGGACGATGACCAGCCGGTTAGCCCAGACCGGGACCTCCAGCATGTGGAAGATCACATGAACCGGCTCGAGGATCAGCCAGCAAACGACGAGATAGAGGATCGCGATCCGCCCCACGTTCCGGCGTTTCAATTCCTCAAGGAATCGGAACTTGATGGAGTGAAGCCCGTATTCGCGCGCAGACCTCGGAGACGCTTGGGGAACCGCCGTGTTAGCCGGCGCCTGCACGGTTTCCGGGGCGCCGGTCGGCGGTCGCGTCTCGCCAGAATCCTCGGCTTCGCCCGACATCCGTGCCCCCAAAGTCCGTTATCGTCGGATATAGAATGCGCCTGCGCAGGTCCGGCCTGCAACTTTCACCCAACTTGCGGCGCCGCGCGGTGAAGCGCTTTTGATCCTAACCGAGGCGTCGCCCTCTGGTACCAACGCCTCGCTCACCCATCATGCAGCCCGATGCAGCACCCGATTTGGTCAACTCCGAGATGCTGTCGACGACTTCATTCCTGCGAGGTAGCACATACTGGAGCGGCGCAACGCGACAGCCAGCGTCGTTGTGCTACATCGTGACTCGCCAATCAGCCACGCTACGATCGGGCCCAATAGCATTTCGGCGGCTTGCACGGCCACGAGTCTCATCGGCAGGATCAGCGCGGCCCTTCGTCCCTTGAGATCGATTCGTAGTCGGCGCTCAATCAGGCCAACCAACACGCGTACCGATTTGTCGCGAATTGCTCCCACCAACAGTTCCCGAGCCAACTGGCGCTGTCCCCAGAAATGCTCGAGCAATTCCACCAACTGGGGTGTGTTGTCATTGACGCCCAAGGTGTCCGCAAGGGCGGAGAATGGACCTGCAATGCTGGCGGCGAGCAGACCGTCCTTTCCCCGAAAGTGCTCGTAGAAGGTGGATCGGCCCACGCGGGCACGCCCCACAATGTCCGCAACAGTCAACTCACCGTAGGGCTTGTCCAAGATCAAGTCGCGGAATGCACTGAGAAGTGCGTTTCGCGTCAGAGCACTGCGAGTTTCGGGCCGTGTCCTCGTCATCGGCTTTGCCTGTCACCGGACATTGTGGTCGAAGTGTCCGCCCTTTTGTGCCTCGAATCCAATATCGTTGATCGATACGTCATGAAACCAGTGAGCCTAAGGCCAGCCATGGAAAAACTAGCCGACGACAAGCGGGCAACCGCCATTCCGAGAGGAATTCTATTGGTCGCAACATTCCTTGAAGTGGCGGTAATGGGGCACCATCCGTCCGTTCAAACGGCCGATCCCCTGGAAGCGGCACGTGAAATGGTCGCCTCGTCCACCGCTGCAGCCACGGTACACGGGCTACTCATAGCCCTGATGTTAGCGATCACCTACGGCTGTGCCGTCTTCGCGAATCGCCGCGGCTTGGCCCGGCCTCTCATCGGTATCGGATCCATATTCTACGCTGCAGGCGTGGTGGTCATGATCGGTGCTGCGCTGGTTAGCGGATTTGTCGTGTCGGACCTTGCCAATGCGCTCCCTCATGCGACAGGGGGCGAAAGTCCCAGTCTCAACTCGATCTTCATTCTCTGCCGCGTTCTCAATCGGACGTGCGCCAACTTCGGTGTAGTGGCCATGTCTGTTGGAATTGGTTGCTGGTCTCTGGACCTCTTGAAAGAACCCGGCGTAAAGCGCGCGGTCGGGGCGTGGGGTTGCGTTGTTAGCATCCTACCCCCGCTCGCCCTTTTCTCGAGATGGATTCATTTGGATGTGCACGGCATGACACAAGTAATCGTCTTGCAGGCAAGCTGGTATGTCGCCTTGGCTTTCATCCTGGACTCGCCGATTCGGTCACCTTATCGCGTGCCAGCGTAACTGTCATCATGCGCGATCTTCCAGGACCAGCAACCCTATCGACCCCAAGCGGCCACGCACGACCGTCCGCTGTCGCTACGGCTGATATTTGAATTTGCGCTTAGCGATCTCAGCTAAGAGGCTGTAGACCTTCTGGCCCTTTTCTTTTTTTCGCTCTTTCGCGCGGTAAAGGGCGGTCAGGTTCATCCAGCCTGCGATAGTCGGATTAGCACCGGCATCCACCAAGAGTTTCGCCATCTCGTAGGAGCAAGATGCCGCTACGGCACCAAGCGGAGTCTCGCCAATACGCTCTTCATCGTGTGCGTTAACATCCGCACCCGCTGCAATCAGATATTGTGCAACGGCAAAAAACTCCCCTTTCGCAGCGTAGTGCAATGGTGTGTAGCTAAGGTCATCAAACATATTGACGTCATAGCCGGATTCGACGAGTTGTTTGACGCGCGGAAGATTGCCGTCGCTTGCCGCGAAGTGTAGCTGCTCCTTTTCGTACGAGTCGCCTTCCACTTGATGCGATCTTGAACTTGATTGTCTGCTTAGGTGACGGGAAGTATAACTGGCTCGGTGTCGCGGGCACTACCGAGCCCGGAGGTTCGTCTCGACCCCAAGCGGCCCGTGGCGAGCGGCCGCTTTAGCGGCGTCATTCCTCAAATGCTTCGAGCTTACTCTTCGGCTTTACTCGTCTACGAACTCTTCCAAGGGTCATTGAACTGGAGACCACGCCGGACAAACATCAACTGCACATTCCGCAATCCATTTCTGCTGGCTTTTAAGCGCCGTTCAAGGCGGGCCGCGCCTCCCCATATTTCACCCGGTATTCACGACCAAGAACTTCGGCAGCCCGAGCCTCGGTTGTGGTCAGCGTAGCCATGACCTTTCCGGCCGCCTTCGGCGCATCAGCAGCCATAAACCAAGCATAGCCCTCGACAGGATTTCTGAGATTGGCATCGACCCTCGTGTCGCTGAGCATCTTACCGAGCATGATTTGAGCCAAATAATGCCCCTGACGGGCAGAAAGTCGAAACCAGTCCAATGCCGCCCTTTTATCGAGAACGCTATCGTGCCCGCTCCAGAGGATCAGCCCGTATCCGAACTCTGCGTTTGGGCCGCCGGCTCTTGCCGCAGCCTCGCACCGTGCAACATCAGCGCTCCGCGTTCCATTGTCGTAGGCGGATTTACACCCGTTGTCAGCGGCGTGCGCCAACCCTATAGCGAGTACAAGCCCGGCCGTGACCGTAAGATGACCTGCACAAATAATACGTTTCATGACACGCTTCGCCTCGCAATGGAAGGCGAACGCCCAATCCACTGACATTCGGAACCCGATGAGCGTAGCAAGTTCGGGTTCCGAGATACCCCATGGTATATCCACGTGCGGATCTTCAAGCGGAGACCCATTTTTAATGTCCATAGAGCGCAACTATGCCCCAAATTGCCTGAACGCTGTCTATTCGCTGCCAAACCCTGCGGAGCCGTCAGTGAGCGACAGCTATCGGCCGGCGCAGCGAATGCTGCGATCTCCGTCACCAGTATTTAATTACCCTGTACACCATGCCCGCGATAACAATTGCGGCAAACCACAGCGCTCCAATGTCACTTTGGTCGTTATAGCTCCAGTCACGATTAGGTCCGGGATTATTGTAGACAAAATTCGCGGACAGGCCCCGGCTTCGTCGATAACAGTAAATGGCAAAATATATACAGAGCGCGAGAACGAAGGCTGATGCTAGGAGACTGTTCTTCGAAAAATGCGCTCGCCAAACGAGGAGCAATGCAAGGACTGTCACAATCGACGGAAACGCAAACGACGCGAGCCGCAACATCGCTTTCACCCGTGGGTCCTGATCCATATCGGGTTCCAATCCGGTTGGTTCACCCATCACTTGCCCTCCCTTAATTGTTCAGTACCGGTATCAGCTTACCGCAGCCCGGGATTGGCCGTGTTGTCGTCAGCCCAAGTCGTAGCGTACCCCGGTGGCGTCTTGAATCTTCCGTTGGCAAGCACATCCGGGGCTAATTTCCAGTGAACATAGATGCAAAGTAGACCGTCATTTCTACGTGCAATCGCCGCCCGTCCGAGTCCGTCCGCCGACAGCCACACTTCGACTTCATTGATCAAGGTAGCGTTCCGGGATGTTTGTACCGCCCCTACACATCATTGGCGAGTTCCTTCGCGTTTTGCCAGGAAAGACCATAATGCGCGAAGCGCGGACGTGGCGTGCTCACCCCCAAGATGTTTCGAGTGTCTGCTTCCCGGAGCCGTGATCGACCCCAAGCGGTCTTTGATGACTGTCGGCTTTGGGGCGCGACAAATCTCCCCAACACTACAGTGTTTCCGCTTGATCCCACCAGAAACTGTCGCACTCGCCGACAGAGACGACCAAGCCATGCCGCGGATACAGGTCGAAGTACTGATGTCCGGCTGACGCCTCAACTAATGGATTTAGTAGGCCCTCCACGTTGAGCCGCAAATTTCCGGACACGTCGAGGTAATACGTGTTGGCTGGAACAAAGGAAATGGCCCTGGGATTTACCGCAACGTACACCGATGCTGGGTGTTCCGCTGAGACGCAGGCATATTCGTGAAGTGGTACGCCTTTGGTCGGATTGGCTGTCACCGTGGCAATCGCGTCGAGGAGAAATCGAATCCCCTCAGAATCCGCCGAGAGCAGTACGGAATCAGCGGCTTTGAAATTCGGAAAGAAACCGATGCGCAACAATTAGGACCCCTTCGCTCAAGCGATTTGTTAGGCGGCTAACGTGAGTCGGCATGCCTGGCCAACCAGAAGTCGCTCACCCACGAGAGTGCGCCCGCTTTTCCGATGCTCTACCGACTCAATCGTGTAGGCATACAAGGATACTGAAAGCCGATGAGGGTGGACGTCATTCCAGAGTACATTAAAGCCGAATCCATATTCATTCGATGCCATGAAGCAGTCTTTTGGCTCAGATTGAGTTGAGTCGTAGCGAAACTTGTAGGCACTGCGAATCCAGGGTTGACCACGAAGCTCTTGAGCCAGGGCTTTAAGTTCTTCTTCGTGTGAATAGTTGGGCGGTCGATCCGAAACTCCCGACGCATCGAAGGTCTTGCCCGCTCCGACGCAATTTCCAGAGGCAGCAAACTCGACCTCAACCACTTGCTTAGGCAAAATTTTGAAGGCATCCAGCCATATGCAATGGACATCTGCATCGCCTTGGCCGTAGGTTCCTCCCCACGCCGAGAGGTCAGCATAATCCTCATCGTCGCGAGTACCGCCGATGCGCGCACCAATGATGTTGCATCCCTCGGTGGGCAGAGCAACGACAACCGTTCCGTCAATTTGGACGCGTAGGAGAGGCATCCGCCGCCTAACTAATAATTAGAGGAGAACACTTGAACACTGGCTTAGCTTACTGCAAGCCGCGAATGATCGCTTATAGGCACTCATTCCAGTGTGCGCTAATACCACTTCTGACCGGGCGCCGCCCGCTGAAAAGGGGTCTCCGACCAAGAACGGCAGGTATCTACCGCCATTAAGGGTGACCGGCCTGGAGCCCAGAAGATTTTGGATCTCTCGCCATCTCGGCAATGTCTACGTTGATGCGATCTTCAGTTCTTTGGTGCACGCCGGTCATCCCAGCCGGATCGAGCACAGCGGCGATCGGGCGGCGCAACTTGTCGATGACGTCCCAGGTGATGCTGTGCGGAAGCTCCGGGAACTCCTGCGCATAACGGCCGAATGAATTACCAAGTTGGATGTGCTTTGCCAATGCCGTCTCGGTCAGCTGGATGACTTCGATCAGTTGCACCGGCGCGAGGTGCGTGGGATCACTGTCGAGCAAGTCGAACCGGCGCGCAGTATTAATGGCGTCCCAGTCGGCCAACGACTGGCGGCTCATGAGGGCCATGAGCTCACAGAATTCCTCGTGGTGGTTGGCCTCCCTTAGAGACATCAGGCGGACTGTACCCTTGGTCACAGCAGCGTCCCACACTGCGTGGTTCCAAAGAAATGGTAACTGTCCCCACACCAGGTCGCCGGGCAGAGCCGTCTGCGCGGTCCCCGGATGTTGGCGGATATACTCGAGCACCAGCAAGTCGTTTTTTAGGCGCGCCAGGGTGACGAACCAATGGCGCTCATCCTCGGCGAGAATCGCGCGATTGCCGTCGAGCTCTCGCGCCAGCTCCTCGCGTACCTTGTTGAGCTCGTAATGCTCGTGTACCCGTTCGACTCCTTGCTCGAGCCCGACGGCAATTAGCAGGCCGATGACGATGGTAGCGATGTGGATAAAAAAGCTTTTCCACGTATGGATCGATTCATGGGGAGGATGCACGTCGAGCATAGGCGCTGAGATCTCCAAGGTTGAACGTGTCTCCGCATCCGGGGGCGCCGCAGCCTCCGGGCTAGCGACGGATTCCTGATGATTTTCGGGTTCAGTGCGGTCGGCCATTCACGGACTCTTGGCAAATAATCCCATAGCTTACTCATGACCCCAAGGCGACGGTTGTGAACGTCCGCTTTCCGTGCCGACATGTCGACTAATCGACGACTCCGGCGGGCATAGCCTCAAAACGGTGAGCCATCCTTGCGAACAACCTGAAGCCGACCATCCGGCATCCTATCAATCTTGACGTCGTCGTCAGGGTAGGTCACGACGTCACCGACCGTTCGGTCGCCTATTTCCAAGTAAACGGCCATGGTATCGCTTCTATTGCGAAGCTGATGGGCATTGTCACTTCCCGCCGTGAAGCCCGCGCACATACCGGGACGCAGCGGCATCTCACCGGCACTTGTCACCAAGATGGGCGTGCCCTCAAGAATGTACACAAATTCATCCTGATGCGAATGGGAATGGCGCGGCGCCGAGATGCTCCCAGGTGGAAGGTATGTCAAGTTCACTCCGAAATTGGTAATCCCGAAATGGGTACCGAGAGGATGCCTGATCCGATTCTTCATGAGTGACGCGAGGGGCTCTGGGAATGACAGCACAGGCGCCCTTGCTGGTGCGGATACGGCCTCGATGGCTGCAGTTGAGAAATCAGCAGGCATTGCTACTCCCAGGTAGAGCGGGACTTCCCATGGTCGCAATTCACTGCCAGGCATTCACCGGCTACAAGAAAAGATGAAGCGCAGCTCGTCCTGCCATGAACCACAAGGCGAGCGCAGAGATGCAATTGAGCCAGAACCGCAATACCACAATATTGACGGTGCAGTGAACGCCACTATGAAGAAGCCATCCCAGCCCAAACGCGACCCCAACCTGGACCGCTCCGCCTACCTGATCCGGAGATCGATGCAGCAACCCAGGCGCGAAAATCAACACCAACCCGTACACGATCCACCCAACCATCAACAGCCGACCAAAGTTCAGTACCGCAATCATGAAATGCCCATCCCTGGTTTGCTTGAAAACCTACTATTGAACCCACGCGTGGGACTGCCGCCACACCCTATTCATACCACAACGGGTTTGATTAACAAAACCGCACGAATACGCCGATCTCCCACGGCGCGCTGACGCCGCGTTGCATGACCGCCTCCTTGATGACAAAATCGACACTCGTTGTTAATCGTCATGCGACCGAGAGATCGCGAAAATGATTACTGCCGGCCGCCGCAACTTCTTGCGAAGTTCAACCTTGGCCGTAACCGCTGCTGTGACTAGTTCGACCCTCGAGGGCATGTTGACTTCTCAGGCGAAAACGCAACCATCTTTTTCGCCGAGCGTCGTCAAAGCGCTGTTCTTCGACGTCTTCGGTACTCTGGTTGATTGGCGCACAGGGGTATCGCGCGACGCAAAATCCATCTTGAGACCCCGCGGATATGCCATTGATTGGCAGGCGTTCGCAGACGCATGGCGCGACGAATATCAGCCGGGAATGGAGGAGGTTCGCGCGGGCCGCACTCCCTATACCAAGCTCGACGTTTTGCATCGCAGAATGTTGCAGAAGATCCTGCCGCGCTTCGGGCTAGAAAATGTGGATGCCGCAGCGCTCGATCAATTGACGCAGGCATGGCATCGCCTTGACGCCTGGAAAGACGTTCCGACCGGACTCGCGAAGCTTCGGCAGCGGTATCTCATTGCGCCGGTCTCAAATGGGAACGTAGCGCTCATGAGTGATCTCGCCCGGCGGAATGAAATTCATTGGGACGCCATCCTCGGCGCCGATTTGGCCCGGGACTACAAACCGAAGGCCGCGGTCTACCTATCGGCGGTCGACGCCTTCAATCTCCAACCCGGTCAGTGCATGATGTGCGCGGCCCACAGCGGCGATCTCAAAGCGGCCGCCGATAATGGTCTCAGAACAGCCTTCATCGCGCGGCCGGAAGAGCATCCGGGCGTCAGCGAGACGGCACCGAATGTGGCCGTCGACATCATGGTACGGTCTATCGATGAGCTTGCAGCCAAGTTGACCGTCTAACTCAAGTTAGCAGCACCGCCCGCCAAAATTTCAGATCACCCGTCACGCTGTCATCGGCAATCTAAACAACTCCACCGTCACCCATAGGCTACTCTATGATCGGTTCCCGCCGGCCCTCTTGCCGCACCCCAGGAGATGCGATGTCGATCGCTCGAAACCTCAGACTTTCCGCCCCGTTGTTGCTGATACTCACCGCGGCAACCAACGATCCATCCGGTCCACGCTATACGGCCGAGGGTGCCCTTATTCCACCGATGGAATATCGAGAGTGGGTATTCTTGAGCTCCGGGCTCGATATGAGCTATACCGAGGACCCCGCGATGCAGGGCCACTCGATGTTCGACAACGTGTTCGTCGACCCCACTTCCTGGGCCGCCTTTAAGCAGACCGGTCACTGGCCTGATAAGACGATGTTCGCCCTGGAGAACCGCGGCGCCGGCACGAAGGGATCCATCAACAAGCGAGGACATTTCCAAACAGAGGACCTGATGGGCGTCGAGTTTCACGTCCGCGACACCTCCCGCTTCAAAGGCGGCTGGGGGTTCTATGCGGCCAACGGTACTGACCCGGCGATCCAGCTCCCATATTCCGCGCCATGCTACGCATGTCACGAGTCCCACGGCGCCGTCGACACCACGTTCACCCAGTTCTATCCCACCGCCAAGCCCATCGCAATCAAGGCCGGCACCTACCAACAGCGATAACCATTCGCAGCTGCTGTTCTCGCCTGGTTGAGGGTCGCCGCTCCCTCTTGCCTCCATTCATCCGCCACGCTGCATTTTTGCGTTCACTTCATTCGCTACGCTTGGTCGGGCATAAGAGCCTTCTGTCGAGGCGCTCAAGGACTGGACTGTTCCATGGCGCTCGACGCGCATTGACCATGCGTCTATGCTGGGCCGATGCCTTGGCAACACCTACGCATCGCGCGGTTCGGCGGTCCCGAAGTCCTGCAGATGACGGAGGAGCAGACTGTCCCCGATCCTTCCCCTGGGGAGGTTCGCATCAAGGTACTCGCTGCCGGCACCGGCTTTACCGATACCATGATTCGGCGTGGCCGTTATCCCGACTTTAGGGGGCCGCTGCCGTTCACTCCAGGCTACGAGATCGTCGGCGTCGTCGAGAAGATTGGTTCCGGCGTCACTGCACCGACTGAGGGCCAGATGGTCGCTGATTTGTGTGTCGTCGGCGGCTATGCCCAGTATGCGATCCGCCCGGCGCGCCTGCTCGTGCCGGTGCCCGATGGCGTCGATCCCGCCGAAGCGGTGTGCATCCCTCTTGCCTATCTCACCGCTTTTCAGATGCTGACTCGTTATCGCCATCTTCCGAGAGGCGCCATGATTCTGGTTATTGGCGCATCGGGTACGGTCGGCACGGCGCTGCTTGATCTGGCGCGTCATCTCGGACTCAAGGCGATCGGAACCTGTTCCGCGGCGAACCTGCCGGTGGTCGAGCGCTTCGGAGCAACGGCGATCGACTATCACGCAGGTGACTTCGTCACAGCCGTGAGCCGGCTGACCGCGGACCGTCCTGGCGGTCCCGGCGTTGATATCGCCTTTGATGCGATCGGTGGCGCCCATTTCGGGCGTTCTTTCGCGTGCCTCGCGCCCGGAGGGTTGCTCGTTGGTTATGGGTCGCAAACCATGGCAGTCGGTCGCGAAAGCCTGGCTGCCGCGGGACTCGGCCTGGCCCGACTCAAGCTGTGGAGCGCATTCACTTTTTTCCTCCGCGGCCGCCGTGCCGTCCTCTACAGCATTACAGCCCGCCGATCGACTCACGCGGAGGAATTCAAGGCCGACTTGGCCACGCTGTTCCAGTTGTTGCGCACCGGTGACCTTCATCCGATCGTGATCGACCGACTGCCCCTCGCGGCTGCGAGCGAGGTCCACGCCCGTATCGACAAAGGCGGACTTGGCGGCAAAATTGTCTTGCTCCCCTGGTCCGTAAAGTAACGTCGCGATCTATCATTTGCCGGCGATGACCGAGATCGATGAACCCATAGAGGTTTGGGAATACCAGCCCAGCTGGCCCGGCATTTTTGCCGAAGAACGGCGACGGCTCTCCGTGGCGCTCGGTCATTGCTGTCGTACTCGGCTGGTAAGGCAATTTTTGTCGACGAATTACTCCAAGAGGCGCTCGCGGCGCAGCGCGAGCAGTAACCATTAGGATGCAGTTGAAGAATTTTTGCCCCGCCGGCCGTTAAGCGTGCCCCACCTTCCGCTCAACGCCGATCTGGATCAGAATATCGACCCGGAACTCGCGCAGCGCGGCACCCTCGATGCATGGCAAGCGGCTTGAACCCCAGGAGCTCGACAAGATTTCCACTGCGACGCTCGCCTACTACGAGGAGCGAGCTGAGGACTTTCGCGCGGGCACGCAAGATCACGATGTCAGCCAGAACATTGCCGCGCTATTGCGGCACATCAACGGCGAGCCGCCTTTCGTGATTCTCGATTTCGGGTGCGGGCCGGGGCGTGACCTCAAAACCTTTGCCGCATTGGGCCACTCGGCAATCGGACTGGAGGGCGCAGCCGGCTTTGCGGCCATGGCGCGTGCCGGCACCGGGTGCGAGGTATGGCTGCAGGACTTCCACAGGCTTGACCTGCCGAGCGAGCGCTTCGACGGCGTCTTCGCGAACGCTTCGCTCTTTCATGTGCCCACTCAAGAATTGCCGCGCGTCTTGCGGCAATTGCATGCCGCACTGAAACCGGGAGGCGTGCTGTTCAGCTCCAACCCGCACGGCCAGAACGAGGAAGGTTGGAACCGCGGTCGCTACGGCGCCTATCACGATCTCGAAGCGTGGCGTCGCTACATGTCGGACGCGGGGTTCATAGAGCTCGAGTACTACTATCGGCCGACCGGATTGCCCCGCGAGCAGCAGCCGTGGCTGGCGACTGTTTGGCGCAAGGTGTAAACAAGCAGAACCGGCCGCAGCCGGACATCCCGCACACGCGAATACTGCTTTCAAACACGAGAACGAGGAGGCGAACATGAGTGAGCTACGATATCCAAACGAAAGCCGAGAGTATCGCGATGCCCGCGATTCACTGCTTAAAGACGAACAAGAGCTTGTCGAGAAAGTAAAATCTGTAGCAGAAAGACGCCGCAAGCTCCCTCCCGGGGGACAGCTGAAGGAGGACTACCTCTTCCAGTGGGCGAACGATGGAAAGGTAGGGAAGAGTGTGAAATTCTCCGAGCTATTCGCGGATAAAAACACTCTACTGCTTTACTCCTTCATGTACGGTCCCGGCTGGGACAAGCCCTGTCCCTCCTGTACCTCGCTGGTCGATGGGTTTGATCGAACCTGGTACCAGGTCACACGAGATGCTGCGTTTGTCGCAATTGCCAAGGCCCCGGCCGATCGAATCAACGCCTGGGCCAAACAACGCGGATGGTCGCAGATCGCGCTGGTTTCCGGATCGGACTCCGCGTATCAGGCCGATTACAAATGCCAGCGAGACTCCGATGATATGCAATTGCCGGTCATGCATGTATTCAGGAGACAGGCTGGCAAGATTTTTCATTTCTGGGGGACTGAACTTTCGGGAAATCATGTGGACACCGTGTGGCCGTATTGGAATCTGATGGACTTCACGCCAGAGGGTCGCCCCGACATTCCCACTCCGCCACAACAGTTCAGATCCGAATTCCTGGAGAAACACTATCTGAACAAATAACGGAGCGCTTCGCGATTGTCCCATCCGTCGAGTACACTGCCTGAAAGCGCTCGCCGGGAAATAGCAGGGGAATTTCGCAATGACTCGATTTGAGTTTTGTCCTCAATGTACCGCACCGCTCGTCGAGCGCAATGTACAAGGCGAAGTGCGCCGTGTGTGCTCCGCTGAATGCGGTTTCATTCACTATGACAATCCAACGCCGGTTGTCGCGGCGGTGGTTGAGCACGAGGGCATGATCGTGCTGGCTCACAATCGCGCATGGCCGCAAATGCTGAGATCGTTCTATGGACTGATCACGGGATTCCTCGAGCGCGCGGAATCACCGGAACAGTGCGCGTTACGTGAAGTGAAGGAAGAGCTGAATCTTGAAGGGACAGCAGCCACGCTAATTGGTGTTTATGGTTTCGAGCAGATGAATCAAGTGATCATTGCGTATCACGTCCCAGCTAACGGCACAATTACGCTCAATGAAGAACTGGACGACTTCCGCCATGTGCCGTTGCACGAATGCAAGGCCTGGCCAGGCGGGACCGGTCTCGCCTTGCGCGATTGGCTGCGTAGCAAAGGAATCGAGCCGCCGATGCTGGAGATACCAAAAGCAGTACAGCGCAAGGAGTGAGTCATGACGATTAAATCTTTTGAAATTGTCTCTGTTCCTGTGACCGACCAAGAAAGATCAAAGGTTTTCTATCGGGACATCCTGGGTTTCACTTTGTTGCGCGAGGAA
>Ga0307516_10002758_pt1 | contig 23158 bp, 19 predicted proteins | sample 19_EM_MG_FD_203310 | JGI IMG/M metagenome (GOLD analysis project Ga0307516, IMG submission 203310) | Populus trichocarpa ectomycorrhiza microbial communities from riparian zone in the Pacific Northwest, United States - 19_EM | ecosystem: Host-associated > Plants > Roots > Unclassified | place... | reverse complement strand
CGGAGCTCGCGCCGCTGCCGGGCTTTGTGGAGTCGGTGTTCAGCCCGCTGGTGTTCGAGGCGAGCCGGCGCTGCCTCGACGCCCACCCGGTGGACGGCACGCGCACGGCCGTCGTGCTCGCCAGCCTGATGGGCGACACCACCACGGCCGACCTGGCCAGCCGGCGGCTGGTCGCCGGCCGGGTGCACAACCCGCTGCTGTTCATGCAGGCCACCGCGAACTCGGTGCTGGGCTACCTGAGCCGCGAGTTCGGGATCACCGGGCAGCAGCTCAGCCTCTCCACCCTGGACGATCCACTGACCGAGTCGCTGGCCATGGCGGAAGTGCTGCTCGACGAGCCCGACCTGGAGTGGGTGCTGGTAATCGGCGTGGAGCTGGCCGGCAGCGCCAGGGTCGGGGCGGTGCGCGGTGAGCTGGCCGGCGGCCCACCGCCGGCGCAGGGCGACCTGGCCGTGGCTGTGCTGCTCGGCCGCGACGGTGGGCCGGTCGTACCGGTCCCGCCGGCCCGGCCCGGACCGCCGGGCAGCCTTCGCAGCCTGCTCGACCTGGCCCGGACCACCGCTGGAGGAAACCGATGATCGACAAGGCCGAGCGAGCGCTCATCTGCTCCGATCCGGAACTCGGCGCCGGGAACGTCATCCACCGGCTGAAGGCCTACGGCCGGCCGCTCGACGAGCCGGTGCTGAAGACCGACGGCACCTGGCGGGCGCCGGACGGCAGCCGGCCCGAGACGCTCACCCTCGGCCGGCTGCACGAGGTCGTCGAGACCTACGCCGGCTGGTACGCGGCCTACGGCGTCCGGCCGCGGGACCCGGTGGCGATCCACAGCGCTTCCAGCACCGAGTACGCCGTGAACTTCCTGGCACTCACCGCGCTCGGCGCGATCCCGTCGTTCGTCAACGGCAACCTGCCGCCGGAGATCGCCCGCGAGTACTTGCTGCGGCAGGGCGTGGTCGGTGCCATGACCGACGAGGAGCACCGGGACGCGTTCCCGGGCCTCGGCTTCCACGGCACGGCCGCCCAGGTGCGCCCGGAGCACCGCGCGTCGTTGCCCCGGGGATACCCGTACCGGCACCACGCCACCGACCCGATCATCATCTCGCACTCCTCGGGCACCACCGGGATGCCGAAGGGGGTACCGCACACCCACCAGACGCTGATCCACGCCCAGCTGCACCGGCTGCGGATCTCCTCGGGGACCGACATGCGCCGCGTGCTGGTGGCGCTGCCCGGTGCGCACAACGCCGCCGTGGCCACCCTGCTCTACTGCCTGCTGCTGCGCACCACGATGAAGCTGCTCTCCAGCCAGCGCGGCGCGGACGTGCTGGACGCCATCGAGGACTTCGCGCCGACCACCGTCCTGGGCTTCGCCGGCACGTTCGGCGAGATGGCCACGCAGGATCTGGCGAGCCGGGACCTGTCGAGCGTCGAGGCGTGGTTCAACACCGGCGACGCCGCGCACGAGGCACACATCCGGGCCCTCGTGGCGTACGGCAGCCACCAGGAGATCGGCCGCGACCTGCAGCGCCGCCGCGTCGCCGGCTCGGTTTTCGTCGACGGGCTCGGCTCCTCCGAGGCCGGCTATTCGATCTTCCACAACCGGCACACCCGGGACACGGCCGCCTTCTCCCGCTGCGTCGGCAAGCCGATCAGCTTCGCCGAGGCGGCCGTGCTCTCCGAAGACGGCACCCCGCTGGCGGCCGGGCAGATCGGCCGGCTCGGCCTGCGCTCGCCCACGCTCACCCCCGGCTACTGGAACGACTCGCTCACCTTCCACCGGCTGCGGCTCGGCGGGTATTGGCTCACCGGGGACCTGGCCTACCGCGACGAGCAGGGCAACTTCTACCACCTCGACCGGGCGCCGGACGCGATCCGGACGGCTGGCGGGATCGTCTTCAGCACGCGCACCGAGGAGTTGCTCCTGCGGGAACTGCCGAACGTCGACGACTGCACGGTGGTCGGCGTCGCACCCGAGGGGGTCCGGGCCGACTGGGACGGCGACGGCGTGGCCGACGCGTACGCCCTGGTGCAGATCGCCGACGGCGACGCCGGCGCGATGGACGACGACGCGCTTACCGCCGTGGTGAACGCGACGCTCGACGCGGCCGGGCAACCGCCGGTCCGGCGGGCGCTGCGGATGGACGCCGACGACGTGGCCAAGGGTGCCACCGGGAAGGTGCTCAAGCGCGTGATGCGAGACCGGTTCGCCCGCCTGATCGCCGACCAGAGGAGGACATCGTGACCGACCGGGCCGAGCTTATGGAGGTCTACCGGCAGTGGTGGGCCCACGACGCGCACTGGTATCAGGGCGTGGCGAAGCGCTTCGGCCAGGAGGTGGCCAACGAGATCAACGCGGAGGCGCTGCGGCAGGTCGCCCTGCAGGTCGGCCGCGGTGTCGCCCGCCGGAGCGGCGAACTCCCGGACTCCGGCGGCATCGCGGAGCTGCGCCGCCGGTACGACGAGTGCGGCGAACGGATGTTCCCCCGCGAGCTGCGCAACGCCGGCACCGAGGTGGTCGACGACGACACCGTCGAGCTGACGATCCGGCGCAACTTCGCCATCTCCATGCTCCGGATGGCCGGCTCGCTGGACGGCTACGAATGCCCGTGCACGGACATCCACGCCGGCTGGTCCGAGGGGCTCGGCGTCACGCTCGCCGAGAACCGGGCCACGGCCTGCCTGCGCTTCGGCGACCCGGCGTGCCGGCTCGTGATGCGGGTCAAAGAGCTGGGCGGCTGAGGTGCGCGTTCTCGTCGCCGGTGCCACCGGCGTGCTCGGCCGCCCGCTGCTGGAACGCCTGCGGGCCCGGGGCCACCAGGTCACCGCCATGGCCCGTACGGCATCCCGGGCGCCCGCCGGTGACACCGTCGTCGCCGACGGGCTCGACCCGGCAGCCGTGACCGCGGCCGTGCGGGCCGCCCGGCCCGATGTCGTGGTGCACCAGATGACCGCGCTGCGCGGCCTGGGCGCCGACGCCCTGAGCGCGACCGCCCGGCTGCGCACCGAGGGCACCGCCAACCTGATCGCGGCCGGGGTGAATCGCCTTGTCGTGCAGAGCATCGCGTTCGCCGCTGCACCGTCCGGCGGCCCGGTCGTCGACGAGGACGCCCCGCTCTACCGGGAGGCCCCCGACCCGACCTGGGCACAGACCGTGCACGCGGTCGCCGAGCTGGAACGCCTCGTCCTGAGCCTCCCTGCCGGCGCGGTGCTGCGGCACGGGATTCTCTACGGCCCCGGCACCGCCTATGCCCCGGACGGGCACACCGGCCAGGCCGTGCTCCGGGGCCGGCTGCCCCTCGCCGGCGACGGCGCCGGGATCACCTCGTTCGTGCACGTCGAGGACGCCGCTGCGGCCACCGTCGCAGCCGTCGAATCGACCGCGACCGGCGTCTTCCACATCACGGACGACGACCCGGCACCGGCCGCGCAATGGCTGCCCGCCCTGGCCGAGCGGCTCGGCGGCCCAGCACCGCGCGTGCTGCCGGCTCCGCTGGCGGCCCGGCTGATCGGCTGGTTTCCCGCCTTCCAGCTCACCGAGATGCGCGGGGCCGCCAACGAGCGGGCCCGCACCGAGCTCGGCTGGAAGCCGGCGCGGCCGAGCTGGCGCACCGGCCTGGGCGAGGACTGACCGATGTGGACACAAGGGCTGCACCGCGCGGCACAGCAACATCCCGACGGCGTCGCGACCGTCTTCGGCGAGCGGCGGCGCACCTTCCGCGAGCAGGCGGACCGCGTCGCCCGCCTGGCCTCGGGGCTGCGCGGCCTCGGCGTCCGCGACGGCACGCTGGTCGGCGTCCTCGCGCTCAACTCGGACCACTTCGCCGACCTGCTGCTGGCCATCCCGTGGGCGGGCGGCACGCTCAACCCGTTCAGCGTCCGCTGGGGGATCAACGAGATCGCCTACGCGCTGGACGACTCGGCCACCTCGATCCTGTGCGTCGACGACACCTTCGCTCCGCTGGTGCCGGCGCTCGGCGGGCGGATCCGGACCGTCGTCCACCTCGGCGACGGCGAACCACCGGACGGCATGATCGCCGTCGAGGACCTCATCCGCGGCGCCGGACCGGTCGAGGACGCGCGGCGCGGCGGCACCGACCTGGCGGCGCTCATGTACACCGGCGGCACCACCGGCGTGCCGAAGGGCGTGCTGCTCAGCCACGAGACGCTCAGCGGCGCCGCGCTGGCCACCGAGGTCGCCGAGCCGACCGGCCGGGCCGGCAGCCGTACGCTGATCGCCTCGCCGATGTCGCACGTCTCCGGGATGCTGGCCAGCCTGCTGCAGACCATGTTCGCCGGCACCCAGGTGATCATTCCGGCGGGCACGCCCGGCGCGGTCCTGGACGCCGTCGAGCGGCACCGGGTGAGCCACCTCTTCCTGGTCCCCTCGATGCTGCGCCAGGTGCTGCACGAGGCGGAGGCCGCGCGCGACCTGTCGAGCATCCGCCACCTCATGTACGGCGCCGCGCCGATCACCGAGGAGCTCCTGGGCCGGGTGCGCGCGCAATTGCCGCACGTCGCCCTCCAACAGGTGTACGCGTCGACCGAACTGGCGCTCGGCACCGTGCTGAACTCGGTCGACCACGCCGAGAAGAGCCTGCTGCGGTCGGCGGGCCGGGCCGTGGTCAACCGGGAGATCCGCGTCGAGGGCCCGGACGGCGCCGCGCTCCCGCCCGGCGAGATCGGCGAGGTGGTCGCGCGGGGCCCGGTCATGCTCGGCTACTGGAACAAGCCCGACGAGACGGCGCACGCGCTGCGCGGCGGGTGGCTGCACACCGGCGACGCCGGCTACCTCGACGAGAACGGCTATCTCTTCCTGGTCGACCGGATCAAGGACATGATCGTCACGGGCGGCGACAACGTGTACTCGACCGAGGTGGAGAACGCGCTCGCCGGCCATCCGGCCGTAGCGGCCAGTGCCGTCATCGCGGTGCCCGACGCGGACCTCGGCGAGCGGGTGCACGCCGTCGTCGTGCTGCGGCCCGGCTGTGCGACCGACCTGGCCGAGTTACAGAGCCACTGCGCCACCCTGATCGCGCCGTACAAGTGGCCGCGCAGCTGCGAATTCGTCGAGCGGTTGCCGCTGTCGCCGGCCGGCAAGCCGCTGAAGCGGGAGTTGCGGTCGGCGCACTGGGCGGCTGACGAACGGCAGGTTACCTAGGATGTCCGAATTCATTGCGGTCGCCGGGGCCACCGGCACCCAGGGCGGCGCCACCGCGCGGGCGTTACTGCGCGACGGGCATCCGGTGTGCGCGCTGACCCGGTCACCGGGCTCGGCCGCCGCCGGGGAACTGGTCCGGCTCGGCGCCCGGGTGAGATATGCCGACTTCGCCGACCGCGTCGCCCTCGGCGCGGCCCTGGCCGGCTGCACGGCGCTGTTCGCCGTGACCACCCCGTTCACCGGCGGCGTCGAGCGCGAGGTGGCCGATGGCATCGCGCTGCTGGAGGCCGCCGCGGCCACCGACACGATCGAGCACGTCACCCTCACCTCGGCCGCCAACGCCGACCGCGACACCGGGATCCCGCACTTCGACAGCAAGCACCGCGTCGAGCGGCACCTCGCCACCCTCGGCATCGGCTGGACCGTGATCGCGCCCGCGGTCTTCATGGAGCAGTACACGAAGCCACCCACCCCGCAGGGCCTGCGCGACGGGGTCTTCGCCCGCGCGATGGCACCCGACCAGCCCTTCGCACTGATCGCCGCCGAGGACATCGGCGCGTTCGCGGCCCGCACCCTGACCAGCCCGGCCGAGTTCGCGGGCCGCCGCATCGACATCGCCTCCGACGTGCGGGCCGGCAAAGAGATCGCGAGCATCCTCGGCGCGGCGTGTGGTCGCGAGGTGGCCTTCGAGGAGGTCCCGCTCGAACGGGTCGTGGAGCGGGCCCCGGAGCTTGCCCCGATGTTCCGCTACTTCGCAACCGTGGGCCTCAAGGTGGATGTGGCCGGGCTGCGCCGCGACTACCCGGAGATCGGCTGGCACTCCCTGGCCGAGTGGGCCGTACGGCAGAACTGGAGCCTTCTCACCACGAGCCGTTGAAGAAGGCCGAGAACCCCGGCATCGGGTCTGCCACTGTGCCCGCATTCGCCACCACGACAACGATCGCGGCCAGCGCCAGCACTGCGAAGAGGACGCCGAACGATCCACACACCCGTCTCGTCCGGCGCTCGGTCGACCCTGTGCTCGCGAACCTCCGCCACGACACCACACTCATGCCGATGAGGACGACCGCGACGATCGCGGCAACGACGACCATCACCAGATGAGACTGGGAATAGTCGCGGATCATCGCATCGAGGGGCGGCGGCGTCAGCTCACCCCCGCCCGGGGAGTCGGCCAGCCGCTGCCTGATCTGCTCCAGCGCATCGGCGAGCCTCCCGTCGGCCGGGCTCTCCATCAGCATCGGCAGTAGCGAGGATAGAGGCTTTATCGCACCCTGAATGTTGGCCATCACGACGGTCAACGCGAACACGGCCAGCATCGTGACCAGAACGCCGCCTGCCGCGAGAGCGGCCCGCCCTGCCGCCCGGAGGCCGCCGGCCCTCAGGTATGCCTTCCAGAGCAGAACACCGAGCCTGACGAGCACGATCAGCAGGAGCGCGGCGATCACGGCCTTGGCCACGTGGAAACGGAACCAGTAGTCGACAATCCTCTGCAGATCCGGCGAGAGATCCCGCTTGCCGGCGGACCAGTAGTCGACGAACGCCCCGCGGAAGGCAGCGACGAGATGACGGCTGCCCACGAGGTCGCTGTCCGAGCCGCCCGCCGCCAGCGTGGGTGGGGCGACGACGAAGGCGACCGCGAGGGCCGCGCCCAGGCCGATGAGCATGGCGAGGGCGCGACCGGACACACCTGCGGATCGCGTCGGGGCTGCGGGGCTGCTCACCGGGGACTCCGTTCCTTCGCCGCCGGCCCCGAAGGTAGTCGAGGACCGCCACCTATGGCGCGGTGATCTGCTTCCCGACCAGGGCCAGGTTCTGGATGGCGGCCAGCCCGTACAGCGCCGTGGTGTTGGTGGACACCCACGTCGCCGCCTCCGTCGGGGTGAGCGTCGAGGTGACCTTCACGCTCTTCCACGGCAGGTCCGGCCCATAGCCGTCACCGGTGTAGAACTCGCGCCACGCCCGCGCGGCGAGGTCGTCGCGGCTCAGCCGGACGGCGGCGTACGCGGTGAGGCGCGAATGGCCCTGACGCAGGATCAGGTTGCCGAAGTACGCGCCGGCCTCCGTCGTCTGCTCTTCCCGGGATCCGTTGAACAGCCGGCAGTACTGCAACCAGGCTCTCTCGAACGCGGGCAGGTCGACCAGGTCGATGACCTCGGCGCAGATCTCCACCTGACCGAACATCGCACTGAGGTGCGACACGCTGACGATCTTCTCGGTGACCGGCGCGAACCGGCCGGTGTCCAGGTCGTAGAGCCCGCTGCCGGTGACGAAGCCGTTGGGCATCGCCGCGATGGTCTCCATCGTGCCGATCAGTTTCGACTTCGCGAGGTCCGCCTTCGGGCCGTGCCGTTCCCATTCGGTGAGCCAGGCGGCGGCAAGTCCACTCCAGTCGGTGCCGAGGCCGATCGACAGCGCGTGCGGGTCGGGGGTGTACGGCTCGGTGCGGATCTTGCGAAGCGGGTCCAGCACGAGGAAGGTGCGATCCGAGTCGACGAGCTCCGACAGCAGGTCGCCGGTGCGTTCGTCGGCGGTCAGGTAGTAGTAGATCCGCCGGTAGATCGCCGTGCTGATGCGTTGCTGCTTGGCGCTGTCGGCCCAGTGCTGCACGCCGTGGCGCGTGCCGAGGCCGGCCCACTTGCCCAGGTGATAGACGTCCACCTCACCGGTGTGCCGGGTCATCGCCTCGGCGAAGCGGAAGATGTCGGCGCGGCCCGACCGCAGGAAGGCGTACCACAGCCACAGGTCCGGCGAGAGCTCCGAGTTGTCCCAGGCGTAGCCGCCGATGTCGTATCGCCACACCAGGCGGTCCTCGTCGAAGGTGTGCATGATGTCGCCGTAGTTCCAGAACCCGTACCAGTGCCGCTGTTCGGTCTGGCGTTGGTAGTACCCGAACAGGAAGTCCAGGTGGTCCTCGATCACGGCCTTGACCGGGTGCGACCGGTCGACGGGGGCGAACAGCCCGCCGAAGACCTTGCTCGCGACGAGATGCGCGACGGGGTTGATCAGCTGCGGCGAGGTGCGCACCTGGTCCGCCATGACGGCGAGCCGGTCCGCGGACGGCGTTGCGGGCAGGGCCCACAGGGTGAGCTCGCTGGTGCGCGCGATGCCGTACGGCGTGCCGAAGCCGGGCTCGTAGTCCTCGTACGTGATGTTGAGGCCCTCGAGCTGCTCGGGAAACGTGTCCTGGCCCATGCCGTCGTGATAGAACCGCATGTCCATCGGCTCCGCCTGTGGCGACCACAGCCAGACGGTGACCTCGGCCTCCGCGCTGGCGGCGTTGCGGATGTCGAGCTGAGTCGGGTGCCGCTGCCAGAAGTCCTTGAGGCCGATGGCGAATCCGCCGCTCACGCCGCCGACGTACGCCAGGCCCGAAGCCCGGTTTCCCTGGTCGACGCCGACCCAGCCGTAGCCCTGCTTCGTGCGCTTCTTCAGCGCGAAGCCGTCGGCCGACAACTGGCTCAGCGTGTAGTCGCCCCACTCGGGGATGTATTGCAGCCGGGTGGTGACCCGCTGGTCCCAGGTGGACGGATCGGGAAGCTTCGTGCCCGCGACCTGTGCGGAGCGGACGGCCGCGCCGGGATCCCGGCGCAGACCGGTGATGCCCTTCACCGCCTCGCGGAGCATGCCGTGGCCGTCGCCGACGAATCGCACGTGCCGGTCGTACGCGGCGTCCCGCATCGGCACCCGGAACCGCACGCCGAGCCCGGCGATGTAGTCACGCGTCCCGTCGCGGTCGTAGATGAACGTGTGCATCATCCGGATGCTTTCGGCGCCGGCGTAGAAGTAGAGCCGAACGGTGAACGGCAACCAGGACTTGCCCCGCTTGTTGGTATGCGAGCCCTCGATCCGCACCACCGCGCGCAGCGGCCCGGACTGTTCGACCGTGACCTTCCGGACCGCGCTCTCGAACCGATCGCGCGAGGCGGCCTTTTCCTCGTCCTCCACGATGCGTTCCTGGCGCAGGTTGACCAGCACGCCCTTGCGCGCGATCTCGACATCCCCGCGCCAGATGTGACTGACCAACTCGGCGCCGCGCTTGGGGATCCGGGCCCGGATCACGCCGGTGTCGACATCGACATACCCGTGCCGATCCGCGACCGTGACGGGCTTCGGCGGGCGAGCCGGGGCCCCCGCCGCCAGCGTGTACGACTCCGCCGGAGTCTCCGCGGCGAGGGCATGCGCGCTCCACTTGAGCGTGCCGTCCGGCCAATACGCGAGCGGCCAGCTCTGTACCGGCACGGCGTTGCCGTCCGGCGCGGTGAGCTGGAACGTCTGGTTGCCCGGGACGGCGCCCTTGGGCCACGGCGTGCCCCACGTCGAGGTGGCCGCGGCGCCCGGCCGGCCTTCCAACCAGCTCAGCTTCACCTCAGGAACCACGGTGACACCGCCGGCGGCCGGCACCAGCGCCGGAGCGGGACGGGCTGACTCGGACTTCGGAACGAACGAGGACAGTGGGGCGGCAGCCATGCCAGCTAAAACCTGACGCCGCGAGATGGGCTCCACAGGTGGTGACCTCCAAGCATTGGGGTTCGGTCATTCCTTCACCGATCCGATCAGGACGCCCTTGGCGAAGTGCTTTTGCAGGAACGGGTAGACGAGCAGGATCGGCACCGTGGCGAGCACGATGACGGCGAACTTCAGGCCCTGCTGCGGAAAGGTCGGCGAATCGAGCTGGCTCAACACGTTTTCCGAGTCGGCATTCGGCGCGGTGAGCTGCCGTACCAGCACCTGCAGTGTCCACTTTGACTCGTCGTTGATGTAGAGCAGCGGCGACATGTAGTCGTTCCAGATGGCGGTCGCGTAGAACAGCGAGAACGTCGCGATGATGGGCTTGGACAACGGCAGCACGATCCGCCAGAAGACGGCGAGCTCGTTACACCCGTCGATCCGGGCCGCCTCCTCCAGCGCCTCCGGCAGCTCCTGGAAGAAGCTCTTGACGATCATCAGGTAGAACGGGTTGATGGCCAACGGCAGGATCAACGCCCAGTAGCTGTCGAGCAGCCCCATGTTCCGCACCACGAGGTAGGTCGGAATCATGCCGCCGCTGAAGACCAGCGTGAAGATGACCACGTTGAGGGCCAGCGCCCGGCCGGGCAGGTTCCGCTTCGCCAGCGGGTAGGCCATGGTGAGCGTCAGCATCACCTGGACCAGCGTGCCGACCGCCGTCACCCCGACCGTGGTGAGCAGCGCGCGGATGAAGACGTCGGTGGAGAACATGTAGTCGTACGCGTCCGTGACGAAGTTCCGCGGCCAGAGGAAGAACGACCGCGAATCGATCTCGGACTCGGTGGCGAACGATCCCGCGAGAACGTAGAGCAGCGGCAGCACGGTGACGGCCGCGAGCGTCAGCAGCACAACGACGTTCAGGACGTCGAAGACCCGGCTGCTGGCAGAGTCGTAGTGCCGGACCGAGCCGCTCTTTTGTGGCGTGGTGCCAGCGGCAGTATCCAGTGCCATATCCGGCGCCCCCTCAGAACAGTCCACGCTGGCCGAGCCGCTTGGCCAGCCAGTTCGAGCCGAAGATCAACATCAGGCCCACCACGCCCTTGAACATGCCGACCGCGGTGGAATAGCTGAAGGCGCCCTGGGTGATCCCGACGTAGTACACGAAGGTGTCGAAGACGTCGGCCGTCGAACGGTTCAGCGACGTCGTCATCAGCCAGATCTGTTCGAATCCGGTGTCCAGCAGGTGACCCGACGTCAGAATGGCCATCACCACGATCGCCGGCCGGATTCCCGGCAGCGTGATGTGCCAGAACTGGCGCCAGCGCCCGGCACCGTCGACCCGCGCCGCCTCGTAGAGCTGCGTGTCCACCCCCGCCAGCGCGGCCAGATAGATGATCGTCCCCCAGCCGGTCTGCTTCCACAGCGACTGCAGGATGATGATCGGCCGGAACCACTCCTCCTGGGCCACGTAGTCCGTCTGCCGCCCGCCGACGATGTCGTGGATGAAGTTGGCCAGGACGCCGAAGTCCGCCGAGAACAGCAGGTAGGTCAGCGACGCCACGATCGTCCACGACAGGAAGTGCGGGATGTAGATCAGCGACTGGACCGAGCGTTTCACCACGTTGAGCCGCAACTCGTTGAGCAGCAGCGCCACCACGATCGGCGCCGGGAAGACGAACAGCACCGTGAGCAGCGCCAGGACCAGCGTGTTGACCATCAGCCGGCCGAAGTCGGGGCCGGTGAACAGCTCCTCGAAATGCTTGAGGCCGACCCACTGACTCCCCGAATACCCGAGGAACGGCACGTAGTCCTTGAAGGCGATGCTCAGGCCGTACATCGGGGCGTACCGGAACAGCGCGAAGTACGCCAGGCCGGGTAGCAGCATGAGGTACAACCAGCGGTACCTCAGCAGCCGCGCGAGCAGCCGGGCCGGCCGCCCCGGCGAGGGTGGTTCGACCGGCCTTCCGCTGGTCTTCGGTCGCTCCGGCGCCACGCCGGGAACCAGATCATTGGCCACGACGTCACTTGCCGAGCTTGGCGACCAGCTCGTTGGTCTCTTTCGCCACGTCGGTGCCGCCGCTGTCGTACCAGCGCTTGACCGCGGCCCGCAGCTGCTCCTCGGTGATCGCGCCGGAGAGGTACTTGATCCGCGCGTCGCTGACGATCGGGTCCAGCGTCTGTCCCCGTTGGATGTAGGCGTCCGAGACGACCGGGAGCGCCGGGTTGAACACCGCCGTCTTCAGGTCCTCTTCCATCAGCGGGATCCGCTGGTCGAACAGCTTCTGCTGCACGTCGTCGCCGTACTTGGTCGGGTACTGGCCGAGGCCGACACTGGCCCGGGTGCCCACTTGGATGAAGGCCTTGTCCACGTCGTTCTGCAGGATCTTGACCTTGGGATCGTCCTGGTTGATCTGGGCGGCCTTTCCGTCCACGAGCTGGAAGTTGCGCCCCTCGATGCCGTTGGACAGCAGCACCGAGCCCTCTTTGGACTGCAGCTTGTCCAGGGTGGTGAGGACCTGGTCCAGCTGCTTGTCCGTGCGCACCCGCTGCTTGGAGATAGCGATGACGCCGTTGTAGCCGGGGAACGGTTGAGAGAACTTCTGACCGTCGGACCGCTTCAGGTTGCCCACCATGACCACCTTGTCGAAGTCCTTCGGGTCCTTCTGCTTGAACTTGAAGGCCAGGTCGGTCCCCCGGGTGTTCTGGTCGATGATGATGCCGCCCTTACCCTGGATGAACGGGTCGGTCCAGTTGGCGCTGTCCAGGGTGGCGAAGTCCTTGTTCACCAACCCCTCGTCGACCCACTTCTTCAGCCATCGGTTGGCGGTGTAGAACTCCTCGGTGTCGAAGGCCGGCACCAGCTTGCCGTCGCGCTCACCCCAGCCGTTGGGCGTGCCGAACCACGTCTCGATCACGTTGTATGGGCTGTCGCTGGTGAACAGGGGCGTGGGCCACTTCGGGTTGATGAGTCCGTAGGTGTCCTTCTTGCCGTTGCCGTCCGGGTCCCGCTCGGTGAACGCCTTGGCGATGGTGTACAGGTCGTCCACCGTCTGCGGCGGCTGGAGGCCGAGCTTTGCCAGCCAGTCCTTGCGCAGCACCACCGCCGACCGCAGCTGCGGCCGGACCCGGTAGATCCCGTACGTCTTGCCGTTGATCGTCGCGTTGCGTCCGGTTCGCTCGTCGGCCGGCTTGAGATTCGGGTACTTGTCCAGCTTGCCGGTGAGGTCCCAGAAGGCACCGGCCTTGGCTGCCTGAATGAAGGACGGGCCCTTGTCCCCCTGGATGACCATCACGTCGGGAATGTTGTTCGAGGCCAGCGTGACGTTGGCCTTGTCGCCATAGTCCGCGTTGGGCACCCAGGCGATGTCGAGCTTGGTGCCGATCAGCTTCTGGATGGCCTGTTGCAGCTCGCCGTTCGCGTCCGGTGCGGTGCCGAACAGCGGCGCCATCACGGTGATCTTGTCGATTGCCTGATCGCTCGCGTCGTCGCCACAGGCCGAGGCGGCCAGGGCGGCGGTCACGGCGAGCACGGCGGCCAAGGGCCGGCGTCCACGGATATGGAAGGTCATGAGATGCCTTTCGTCTTTCTGCGCGCCTCGTTCTCGGCGAAGAGACGCAGACAGAGCCAGGTGTCCAGTTGGATCCACCCGCCGACGGCCACCACCGCCAGGAAGGGGAACATCGCGACCGCGTATCCGACAGCGATGAGGACGAACAGCAGCAGGACGGATGCGGCCGGGCGGGTGAGGGCGAACAACGAGGCCTTGGGCAGGTAATCGCGGGTCCGCAGGTCGTAATGCACGGCCATGGGCAGCAGGTGGGCCGCGATCACGGCCAGGGCGATCAGCGCCGCGGCTGTGGTCAGCCGGGGAGCCGAGGCCGCTGAGCCCATGGACGCGAAGTAGAAGTAGTTCGTGATCAAAAGGACGGTCACCCCGGCGAGCGGGAGAACCAGAACGTTGCCGCGACCGAACTCCCGCCGGTACGCGGTGACGAAGGCGGGCCAGACGGAAAACGATTCACCCAAGGCGTGCCGGCGGGCCACGGTGTACGCCGCGACGGTCGCCGGACCGACCCCCAGGATCACGCCGCCGGCCAGCGAGAAGATCGTCCACAGCAGATTGAGCTTGGCCGCCCAGAACACCTCGTCGGCTGCGTCGTGCAGGCCTATCGACCAAGCCCGCGAGGTCATCGCGGATTGACTCGTCGTTGCACGCGGACACCTACCCTGTGACGGTCTGGTTACGGCATTGACGACGGTAAACTTGAATCGTCTCAAAGTCAACGACAGGAAAGGCCTTTCCCGCTGGTCGAGCCAGGGGCCACGCGAGCCGCCCGCAGGCGGTCCGGATCCGTCCGAACGGGTGTCAGCGCGCGGTGACGCGCAGGTTCGCGTACTCGCCGATCATCGGTGCCATCTGCCGGAATCCGATCTTGCCGCCGGGTAGCGGGTCGTCGTCCCGCCAGCGGAAGGACAGCAAGTCCGCGACCTCAAAGGTGACCTCTCCACCGTGGACGGTCAGCCGCATCCGGTACGGGCCCTGGGCGTCCAGCACCGCCGGCAACGGATCGGGCCCCTGCGCCACCAGGTGGAAGCCGTAGCTCTTGCGCAGGTTGCAGGTGTGCAGCTGCCGTTCCGACGGCCACCTCCGGCGGAAGTACGACACGTGGTACGCGTTCAGGTCACCGTGGTGGTACTGCTCGTACGGCCCGGTCCGCGGTGCCAGCTCGAAGAGATCCTCGCCTTGTCGCCCGCGCGCGTGGAAGAACAAGATGCACAAGCCCGGCTCCCGGATCGGCCAGAAGTCCCACTCCACCGTGAGGTCCGGGCCGAAGTCCGCCGGGCACCACAACACGACGTTGGCGTCCTGCCCGTCCTCCGGCGGACGCAGGCTCTCCAATCGCAGCCGGCCCCGCGGGAAGGACACGGCACCGTCGCCTTCAAGCCGGAAGTCCTCGATATCGTCGGGCGTACCCAAGGGGTTGTCGTACCGCATCGGCTCATCCTGCGGCAGGGCCACGCCGGTACGCCACGGTGTTATAGCTTCTTCCTCGTCGGCCCCGGTGGAGGTCGCTCAGCCTTCAGCCGAGGGAGGCCCATGGCGTCGGACGACGTACCCGGAGACGGGTCGGACGCGCCTGGTCCGCGGCAGCGGCCGGGTCCTCGGATCCGCCCTGACCGCCTCACCACAGCCGCCGTCCTCGGCGGTCTGCGGCAGCGGGCCTGGTCGCTGCTGACCCTGTCCGCCTTCCTGGTGCTGACCGCCGCCGGCTCGGCCGGCCCGATGTTCGCGGAGGCTTCCGACAACGCCGCCTTCCGGCTCAGCGTGGACGAGGTTCCGGCGACGGCACGCCAGGACGACGCCGCAGTGGTCCGCCTGTCGGCCGACGTCGGCCCGCAGAGCATCGACCAGCGATCCGTTGTGGCCGGGGTACGGGCGATCCCGGGCCTGACCGAGCCGGATCTGACCGGCGGCTCGATCGGCGCGGAGCTGGCCGCCCCGAGATTCTGGGGCTCCACGGTCAGCGTCGGTGACCGGCAGGAACGAGGCCGCCTGTTCGCCGTCGGCTCGCCGGCCGCCGAGCTGGTCGCGGTCGGCACCCCGGCAGCGGCGGACGGACTCTGGTTGCCCGAGCCGATGGCCAGGACCCTCGGCGTACGGCCGCAGGACCAGGTCGTTCTCGCCGTGCGCCTGGGCACCCGCGGTGAGCCGAAACTGACGACGGTGACGGTGAGCGGAATCTATGCCGTCGACGCCGGCGGGCGGCTCGCGGCCGACGTGCCCGGCAGCCACAAGTGGGCATTGCGGCGCGGCGACACTCCCGGCGACACCGAATATCGCACCCTCCCGTCGTACCTCCTGGTGGGTGACGTCGCGACGGTGGAACGACTGGCCCGGGCCGTGGACGACCAGATCTTCTGGTCGGTCGAGGCGGCCTTGGCCCCGGGTACGACGCTCGCCGAGGCGCGACGCACGGCCAACGCCGTCGAGGAGCTACGCCGGGACTACGCGACGAGGCTGGCGGTCGAGGCCGACGACCCACTGGCGTTGCGCTTCGCCAGCGGCATCGGCCGGCTCGTCGCCACGGCCCAGGCGACGAGCGACACCGTACGGCAACGCACACGTCCGGTGGAGTGGGCGGCGACCGGCGTCGGGCTCGCCTCGGTGCTGGCCGTCGCCCTGCTGTCGGCCCGGCGCCGCGAACGGGAACTGCGCCACGCGGTGGCCGTCGGGATGTCCCCGCTCCGGGTGGGCGGCCTCTGGCTGCTCGAACATCTGCTGCCCGCCGCGCTCGGTGCGGGCCTCGGGTGGCTCATCGCGTGGCAACTCGTGGATCGGCTCGGTCCGCCCGGGCCGATCGAGGAGTCGCTTACCCCGGCGGCCTCGGCGGGGGCGGCGGCCGTGCTGGCCGGCCTGGTGACGGTGGCCGGAGTCGGTGCGGCCGCGGCTGCCCGCCGGGTACGGCCGGCGCCTCCCGCGACCGCGCGGCGGGCGCTGCCCTGGACGCCGATGCTGGTGATCGTCGCGCTGGTCGCCGCCGCCGGGCTGGCCGGCGCCGGTGGGGCCGCGGGCGGGATCGACCTGCTCGTACCGCTGCTCATCCTCGCCGCCGTCGGTGCGGTCGCCGGGTCGCTACCGGGCCGGCTGGCCGGTCGCGGGGCGCGGCTACCGAATTCTCCGGCTCGGGCGGTCGGGTGGCTCGCCCGTCGGCGGCTCGGCTCGGGTGGGGCCGAACGCCGGCTCGCCGTGCTGGTGGTGACCACGGGCCTGGGCATGCTGCTGTTCGCGCTGTCCGCTGTGCACTCGACGACAGTCTCGGCCGACGATCGGATCGCGGTGGCCGCGGGCGCCGAGGGCGTCGCCACCGTGCGGGGCTCCTGGGAACTCGACGAGGGGGCGGTGTCGGCGCCGCCCGATGACCCGCTCCGGCCACCACCTGACGGGCCGGTTCCGGGCGTACGCACCCCACCCCTGCCGCCGGGAAACACCCTGGTGTGGCGTACCGATGTCACGACGCCGCTCGACGACGGCCAGAAGGATCTGCAGATCATCGACCCGACCCGATTCCCTGAGGTCGCGCTCTGGGGTGAGGGCGCCGACCTGGCGGCGGCCCGGGCCGCCGTGGCGGCGCTGGCGGCCGAGCCGGTGAATGCCGACGGAACGGTCCGGGCGATCGTCGTCGCCGATCCCGCGTCCGCGGGGGTCGACCTGATCCGGATGAGCATGGGCGACTCGACCGAGCATCTGGCGGTGGCGGCGCGGGTGGCCGTCTTCCCCGGCATGCGGGGACGCCCGATGTACGTCGTCGCGGCCGACGCGATGTTCGCGAAGCTCGGCCCGGACGATCCGCGCTTGCGACCGAGGACCAACCAGGCCCCCAATGCACTGTTCGCCAACGCTCTCCTGTGGAGCTCGGCCGGAACCGCCGGCGTGCAGGCCATCACGGCGCCGAGGGGTGTGCTGCCCGAACGGGTCACCACCGCGGCGCAGCTGCGCCGGCAGCCCGCGTACGTCGCGACCGGCCGGGCCCGCGGCTATCAGCTCGCGATCGCCGGCTACCTGGCGCTGCTGGCGATGCTGACCCTGTGCATCTATGCCCAGCGCACCGCGGTCCTCCGCGGGCCGACAGACCTCATGTTGGCGCGCGTCGGTCTGGGACGAGCCCGGATCCGGCAGGCCCGGGCGCTGGAGTTCGTGCTGCTGGCCGCGGTCGCGTTCGGCGCCGCCGTGGCCGGTGTGGCCGCGCTCGCCCCGCTCGGTGGGCGGCTGCTCGACGATCAACCCGGACTGTTGCCTCGGTTCGCCTTCCAGCTCTCGCCGGTCGGGCTGGCGGTGACGGCCGGCGCCGCCGTCGTGGCCACGGCCCTGGCGGTGGCGCTGACCACAGTGCGCTCGGCGAGCGCGGAAGAGGATGCCTACCGTGACGACTGACCGTGAGCCGCTGCTGGAGGGTCGCGAGTTACTCCAGTTGTACGCCGCGCCGACCGGGCCCACCCAGGCCCTGCGCGGCGTCGACGTCGCGGTGACCGGCGGCCGGATCAGCGCCGTCACCGGCCCCTCGGGCAGCGGCAAGTCCACCCTGCTGGCCGTGCTCGCGCTGCGCGAGCGGCCGGCCGGCGGCGAGCTGCGGCACCGCGGCCGCCTGGTGTCCGGGCTGTCCCGCCGTCAGCTGCAACGGCTGCGGCGCCGGGAGATCGGCTGGGTGGCGCAACGGCCGACGCACAGCCTCTTCCCGCAGCTGGACGCGCGCGGTCAGATCGAGCAGATGGCTCGGCTGCGAGGTGTGCGCTGCGACGTCGCCGCCGCCCTCGCCGAGGTGGAACTGTCGGCGAGGGCCACCGCCCTGCCGGCGATCCTGTCCGGCGGTGAGCAGCAACGCCTCGCGGTCGCCGCGGCCGGCGTCGGGGCGCCGTCGTTGCTGATCGCCGACGAACCGACCGCCGAGCTCGACGACGACTCCGCGGCGCTCGTCCTGCGATTGTTTCGCTCCCGCGCCGACCAGGGCAGCGCCGTGGTGCTCGCCACCCACGACGCGCGGGCGGTCGCGGCGGCCGACACCGTGCTGAGCCTGCGCCACGGAGTGCTCTCCGGCGAGCACGACAACGGACAGATCCGTACCGCGACGATCGACGGCCTGGGCCGGATCCAGCTGCCCGAGGAGGCGTTGCCGTTGTTCCCGGACGGACGCGTGGTGGTCACCGTGACCGACGGACACGTCGAACTGCACCGGCCGGAGTAGCCATGCCCCTGGTGGAGATGCGCGACGTCAGCCACACCCGCGGGTCCGGGGCGGCGGCCACGCGGGTGCTGCAGGAGATCGACCTGTCGCTGGCCCCGGCGACCCTGGTTGTCCTCGCCGGACGGTCCGGCTCCGGCAAGTCGACCCTCTGCCACCTGGTCGCCGGGGTCATGGCGCCCAGCACCGGACAGGTGCTGGTGGCCGACCGGCCGGCCCACCCGGCCGCGGACTGGGCAATCGTGTCGTTGCTCCCGCAACGGCTGACGCTGGACCCGGAACTCACCGTGGCCGAGAACGTCCTGCTTCCCGCCGGGCTGCGCGGCCGCCCGCCCGCGACGGAACTGCTCGACCGCCTCGGGCTCACCGCCATCGCCGCCCGCCCGGCGCGGGACACCTCCCTCGGCGAACAGCAGCGCACCGCCCTGGCCCGCGCGCTGGTGCTGAACCCCGCCGTGGCGGTGCTCGACGAACCGACCGCACACCAGGACGACGAGCACGTCCACCTGATCCTCGAAGCGCTCGACGCCGTGGTGAGCTCCGGCACCCTCGCGCTCGTGGCGACCCACGATCAACGAGTCATCGACGCCGCCGGCACCGTCCTCCGCATGCGCTCGGGACGCATCGACGCCGGACCCTGACTCGTCACCACCGTACGGGCACCTCGCGCAGCCCGCCGACGGCGAGGCCTTCCACCCGGTTCAGCTCGTCCGGGGCGACCGCGAGCTCGAGGGTGGGCAGCCGGCGCAGCAGCACCTCCAGCACGACCTGGAGTTCGGTGCGGGCCAGCGACTGGCCGATGCACGAATGCGGACCGGTGCCGAAGGACAAGTGCGGGTTGGGGGTCCGGGACAGATCCATCGTGTCGGCGCTGGGATAAACGGTTTCGTCCCGGTTGGCCGCGCCCATCGAGCACATCACGGTGGTGCCGGACGGCAGCCGCTCCCCGGCGACCTCCAGGTCCTCGGTCAGATAGCGCACCATGCCGAGGCCCGGGTTGGCATCGATCCGCAGCGCCTCCTCCACCGCGCCGCGCACCAGCAACCGGTCGGCCACCAGCGCCTCCCACTGACGCCGGTCGGCCAGGAGCATCGCCACCATCTTGCCGATCATGTTCGCCGTGGTCTCGTGCCCGGCGACCAGCAGTCCCTGGCCGGTGTACACCAGCACCATGTCGGAGAGCCCGCCGCCGGCGGCGTCGCTGGTGGTGATCAGGTCGCTCAGCAGGTCGTCACCCGGCTCGGCGCGCTTGGCCTCGACGTGGGCGGTCATGTACGACACGAACTCGGCGGCCGACGTCTCCATCTGCGCCTGCGTGTACTTGGTCAGGCTGAGCATGGTGTCCGACCAGTACGCGAACTTGTCCCGATCGGAGTCGGGAACGCCGAGCATGTCGCAGATGACCCAGACCGGCAGCGGGAAGCCCAGGCTCGCCTTGAGGTCGGCGGGCCTGCCGCGCTTGACCATGTCGTCGATGAGCAGGTCGGCCATGGCCTCGATGCGCGGTTGGAGCATCTTCATCCGCTTGACCGTGAACCACTTGGTGATCATCCGCCGCCACCGCTGATGCGCCTCGCCGTCCTGCGGCATCGCCTGCGCCATCTCGCTGTTGAACAGCCCGCCGGACTCGGTGTCGGCGACCCGCGCGCTGTCCGCGGTTGCGCGCGGGAACCGCGGATCGGCCAGCACCTGCTTCACGTCCGCATACCGCGTGACCAGCCTCGCGGCGTCCCCGCTGGGCAGTGTGATGTGCGCGACCGGGCATTTCTCCCGCAGCTCCGCCCATTCCGTCGGCGGATCCAGCGGCGTGGGGTTGGTGAAGGGGAAGCTCAGCGCCTTGGCCTGATCCATCAGAACCCTCCTCAGACAGGAACTCGCTAATAGTCAACTGTCAATGCGACTATTAAGTCAAGTGCCTTAACGAGGAGCAGTCGGGGATGGTGTGGGCACAGACCCGGGCGTCAGGTGGGCCAGCGAGGTGATCAGGCGTTCGGTGATGTCGGCCGGCCAGGGGAAGGCAGCGGTGACGGCACGCTGATGGGCCAGGCCGTGCAGACCCAGCCACAGAGCGATGGCGTCGGCGACGGTGTCGGTACTGGTCGACCTGCCCGCGGCCACGCACGCGTCCAGCTCGGTGATGAAGACACCGAGGGCGTCCTGCCCCAGCTCGGTGACCTCGGCGGCGGAGACCGCGGCGCTTTCCAGGGCCTCGCCGGCGTTCCACAGCCCTCCGAACATCACCCGGTAGCGTTGCGGCCGGGTGGTGGCGAAGTCCAGGTAGGCCAGGCACACCGCGCGCAGCCGGGCCACCGGGCCTTCCCCCGATCCGGTGCTTACGGCGGCGCGAATCGCCTCGTCCAGCTCGGCGAACGCGTCCTGGACGACGGCGAGGAGGATCGCCTGCCGGTCGGTGAAGTGTGCGTAGATCGAGGGGGCGGCGATGCCGACCCGCCGGGCGACCGCCCGCAGGGTGACGGCCTGTTCGTTGCCGGCCTCATCGAGCAGCTCGGCGGCGGCGGTGACGATGTCGGTGCGCAACCGCCCGCCCTGGCCGCGACGGTTGCGTTCCCGGGGACCAGTGCCGGCCGCGTCGGTAGTCGTGCTCACAGTCGTCACCTTACGTGCGGGTCTGGGACAAGCACGACCTTGCCGACGATGGTGTGGGATTCGGCCAGCTCGACGGCCTCGCGGATCTGGGTGAGGGGAAGGCGGGCGGCGATCTGCGGGCGCAGGACCCCGTCGGCGAGCAGCGAGAACACGGCGGACATGTCGTCACGCAGGCGACTGCGGAAGCGCCGCGGACGCAGCAGCTTTCCACCCCAGACGTCGAAGAAGCCGGCCCGGCGCCCGTTGGGCAGGGCGTTCAGCCACGCCAGCCGGGCGAGCAGGCCGAGGAACGCGGGGATCATCGGACCGCGGTCCTTCAGCATGGCGTAGCTGACCAGCGTCCCGCCCTTGGCCAGCAGCGACCAGGAGCGGGCGATGCTCTTACCGCCGATGTGGTCGAACACGGCATCCACCCCGCCCGGCGCGAGCTCACGCACCCGGGCCACCAGGTCGGGGTCGTGGTAGTCGACGGGCAGCACACCAAGCTCACGCAGAGCCGCGTGGTGGCGGGGCGAGGAGGTGCCGATGACCCGGGCACCGGCGTGCCGGGCGAGCTGGACCAGGGTGGTGCCCACCCCGCCGTTGGCGCCGTGGACCAGGATCGTCTGGCCGGCCCGCACCTTGGCCCGGCGGTGGAGCATCTGATAGGCGGTCAGGCCGCTGACGACCAGGGTTTCCACCTCGCCGGGGTCCAGGCCGGCCGGAACGGGCACCACGTCGACGGCCTTGAGCAGGACGTGGGTGGCCCAGCCGCCGGTCTTGGTCATGGCCGCGACCCGCCGGCCGACCAGGGCGTCGTCGACTCCGGCGCCGACCGCGGTCACGATGCCGACCAGGTCGTAGCCGGGCACGAAGGGGAATTTGGGCTGGCCGGGATAGCGCCCGATGCGCATGGCGTGCTCGGCGAAGGAGATCCCGGTGGCCTCCATGGCCACCACCACCTCGCCCGGCGCCGGAGCGGGCAGGACGCGCTGGCGCAGCTGAAATCCGTCGGGCTCGACCAGCCCGGGCAGGACCACCTCGGTAGTCATGATTCCTCCTAGTAAGGGCAGAACCTCAAACGCGGTCACCCGGTCGGCGACGGCGGCGAACTCGGCGGGATCGGCGCCGGTGACCAGACCAAGGGCCTTGACCATCCGTACGCCGTGCGGCACAGCGACCGGGAAGGCGGCCAGCACGTGTCGGCGAAGCTCGGCCTCCCCCGAGTGATCGAGCTCGCGCAGCAGCACCTGCTCGGTCCCGCGCCCGACGGTGAGCTGTCCCCGGCCGGCAGCGCGGGCGTTGCGCACCCAGTCCGCCTGCGGCATCGGGGCGACGATGAAGCGCCGTCCGTCCAGGGGCACCAGGGAGACCGGGGTGGAACGCGGCTGCCCGGTGGTGCGCCCCGGCACGGTCAGGACCCTGACCACTCCTACCTCGACACCCATCCGGGACAGGGTCTTGAACGCCGCGTTGGTCGGCCCCAGGTAGCGAGGCCGCTTCATGCGATGGCCTGAAGCTGGGTCAGCAGCAGCAAGGTGTCGGAGTTGAGCCAGTACTCGGCCAGCCGGCCACCGGCCACCCGCAGGACGTCGGTGCCGGTGAAGTCGACCTTGGTGCCGGCCGGGGCGCCGGCGCCGGGCAGGCCGCCGGCGTAGCTGCCCTCGGCCCGCCAGCGCAGGGCGATCCGGTCGGCGTCGACGATCGGCCCGACCTGGACGGAGAAGGTGAGGTCAGGGACGACGGAGCGGAGCTGGGCGACCCAGGACACGACGGCCTGCGGGCTGTTCACGGCGCTGCCGTCCCCGCCGTCCATCAACGCCGCATGGAGTCGGAACGTGGGGGCGATGAGCGATTCGGCTCCCGCGTACTCCCCGTTCCACAAGCGCAGCCAGGCGTCGACCAGGTGCTTCGCATCCTGGTTCGGCAGGTACTCGGTGGTGTTCATGAAGGTCTCCCTCGCCGTTCGGTTCGACTTACAGGCGTAAACCTACAGGCAAAACTTACGGCTGTAAACATACGTGGGTAAGTTCGAGCCCAACCCGGTAGTGGGAACGCGCCACCGATAGCTACGTTCGTGTACTGATGTCGGTGACGGGCCCTCCGTTACGCTGCCGCCGTGAGTCAGCTGAGCCATGCCGAGTTGGACGAAATGGTCGCCGAGGCCGTGGTCGACGCGTACAGCGATGACGAGCAGCTAACCGGCCTGTACACGATGATCGAGGA
>Ga0307516_10002757_pt1 | contig 23160 bp, 34 predicted proteins | sample 19_EM_MG_FD_203310 | JGI IMG/M metagenome (GOLD analysis project Ga0307516, IMG submission 203310) | Populus trichocarpa ectomycorrhiza microbial communities from riparian zone in the Pacific Northwest, United States - 19_EM | ecosystem: Host-associated > Plants > Roots > Unclassified | place... | reverse complement strand
TAATGCCAAGCAACTGTCAAACCTTATAATAATGTCCACAAGACCAAACAATGATTAAATGTAAAAGATTAAATAAAGAGCTGTTCCATAACATCCAAACTGAAGTGTTGGATAGTTCATTTGATAAAATAGGAGAGGCATGGTTGATAAGATAAGATAAGATAAGACAAGAGGCTGTTCCATAACACTTATGGGGAGGGTGGACGGTCTCCAGGCACATGTGATTGTGGGTGATACATTGAGCACATCAGAGATTGTGGACCAGGCGAGCTTGGAGGTCATGATGGCAGAGGGACAGGCCTTTTCTGTGCAGATATGGAATGATCGCGAGGCAGTGTTGTTGAACCGGGTCATTGAGGAGAAGAACTGATTCGTGCTACCAGTATTGAAGCAGCAGAAGAAGGTAGAGGACAAGAAGGCGAGGCTGTATCGCGAGGTGTACACCAGGAGATTTGTGCATGCACCGAGGTACCACCAGGCAATTGTGGCATTATGTCACCAGTATTCTGTGTTTGTTGGGACTGTGAGGATTGTGAAGCAGTGGTTGGCTTCGCATTGGTTGTTGTATGGGCATGTGAGTGAGGAGGCAGTGGAGATTTTGTGTGCCAAGTTTTTTGTTGGAGATGGGAGGGAGGTTGGTTTAGACAGGGATGCTGGGGAGGGGAAGTGGGACGAGAGTGCGAGCATTCCTGGGAGCAAGGTTCAGGGGTTTGCGACTGTTATTGCATTTTTGAAGCAATGGAAGTGGGAGGAAGGGTTGGTCATTCTGCTTTATGGGCCTCAGACCAAAGGTGATATGGAGCCGGTGAACATCCCTCCTACGAGCGCGAATGCGGGTGTCTGGAAAATCACCACCCTGGTGACAGTGACATGGGATCTTTTACAAGAAATGGAGAGTGGAAGTCTGGATGTGCGGGTGCATTTACCGAACTCATATCCGTGAAATGGGGCTAGTTCCTGATAAATTGTTTTCAGGCGATGTTTATGCAGTGGATACAAACATTTTGTCCCTATGTGGCAAATATATGAATATGACTCGGAAAGATCAAGACACAACTGTTCATCCTGGGTTCAACCCTGCTCAATTGTTGTTCAAGGACCTTCAGGTTCGTATGATTGTAGTATGTTGTGAATCTTTTTTTTTGGAATGCTAACTTGTACTCACACTGGATGCACAGAACAATATTTGGTGCTGAGATATTGAAAAAATATTGAAAAAATAGTCCAATTATTATTACAATATCTTTTGCATCTTTCTCAGAAATGGGCTAGATATTGAAAAGCTATCTGAAGAATTTCCTTGCCTTGGACATATTTTGTGGAAACCTTTTCAATACTTTTTGGATCTTTCGAAGAAAGAAATGGGGAAAAAAATCTTGAAAATAATTGGAATACTTTTTCAATATTCTTTCAATATTTCGGTGCCAAGTGTGCATCCAGTGTGATCAGCGAATTTATGCACATACTTTCAAGATTTTCCACGACTCGTTCGGTGGCGACCGGTTTGGAGTTGTCTGGAACCCGTCTTTGAAGGAACCAAGGCCGTTCAGACTTCTTGGTCAGTTTTCGAGTGTTCTGATCAACAAAGTTTGTTTCTTTTTGCAAGGAAACATAACATTAATGTGTGGGTTTATTCAGGAAAATAAAAAGACAAAGGAGAAGAATCTTATCCAGTTGAATGAGGCTGCCGTTTTGGGTGAAATGGAACACTTTGGGGAGGGGATAATCAAGCAGATTACGATTCATGCATGAGTCCCGGTTTGAGGACGCTGAATCGACTCGGTTTGTGCCAGTCCAGTCTAAGTATCCGACATCGATCCGACGTCTACCCGGGCGTCTCCCCAGCCGATACAACCATTTGATCGTTACTGTATTTATTCCATGATGCTTGTGTCCCTGAAAAGAGCGCTTTAATTTTCCTGCCGAATCTGGTGCCTTTCTAAACAATTTTTGCAGGGATACTTGATGTATGCTGTCTCTATGGGTTCGCGAAGCTTTCACTGTCAGATGTGAATGCTAGTGGCGCAGGAGAAGACGACATTCGGTACTGGTTGCTGCGATCATGGCTCCCGGCGTCCCCTGGGTAACGGAACGACTGGGCAGGCGTGCACGCCAAGAAGGTGGATACCGGACTATATAACCATTGTTGTTTGTCGCCAAACCACATCTTTCAATCCAACCCCCATCGTTCCAGACGTACCAGTCCTTCTTTTTTCATTCACTCGCTTATTTACCCAATCATGTTCATCCGTGCCACATTCTTTGTTATGGCGTTCCTCGCCCAAGGTTCGTCTGCATCTCTGTCTACGTGCATGCTGTTGAATTCACGTCGTGCGCAGCTCTCGCCCAAAATTGCTTGAGAAAATACCTTGTTCAGCAGAACGATATATGCGACAGCATCTCCGCTGCGCAAAATGTTTCGACGTGGGTTTCAATTTGAAACATTGAACAACGCAATATTTACTTGCGCAATCCTACTAGATACCAGCTTTCTGCTGCCAATCCTAGCATTAACGCTGATTGCTCCAACCTTATCCCCGGCAGCCAGCTTTGCCTTGGCTTCGAAGGCGAGGACTGTGCAACAACTTATGTAGTCGTCCCTGACGACACCTGTGAACAAATCGCCACCAACCACAACCTCAACTCTACCATCCTCTTTGCAAACAACCCTCAACTTGACTCGGACTGTCACAACCTCTACATTGGCGAGGTCAGTGAACTCGAACTCTTTTTATCGATTCAAAATAAAATATCAATTCCACAGGTTCTTTGCGTCCTTGATAAGGTGCAAGTCCCTCCCCTCCCCTCCGGTAACTTGCCTGGGTCGACCATTCCCGCAACTGCGGCTCCCGCTAAGCCTACCCCTGAACCCGAACACGACACGACGATCTACACCACCCCTCAGGCTACCCCAACTCCGACTCCTTCCCCAGCTCCGCAACACCACGACGATGACAACGACAACCTCCCTTATTGCGATGAACTCTGAGAGGGTGCAGCTATTTGATCCATAATTCTCGCCGTGGAGCTATGTCTCCCGGTCTCTTCTTTTCTTTTGGGTCGAGATATTGCGGGTCAATATGAGTGCCATCCATTTTACGTTCTTCTTTTCCATCAACCATATCACCTTTGTGTTTCGGATATACCCCTACAGGACATTCTAGATAGGCGTGGAACATATTTTTTTATCAGCCATTGCCTGCAGTCCTATTTGATGGTCCTGGTTTATTGGCCAACTGGGCTAATTCATCACAATCAACGATGTCGCCGATTCCATTGAAGGCGATCGCAAAGCATTATTTTACAATTGACTGCTTGATTTACTGGCAAGATTCAGTGTCCCATATGTAGTGTAAAGTCGACATGGATGTTTGAAAGCAAAAGTCGTATTCTTGCACCGCTTGTTTTTGTGTGACCTTTGCACAATACTTGAATCCTGCCTCGAGCCGCCGAGCACGAGACAAAACATAGATGTCCGTATATTGGACGGCCCGGTGGAATTGTGATAAGTTCCCCAATTGTTAAAGTGGTGCATGAGCCGAAACCCAGAGTTATAGGGAGAAGGGTCGCAAGGGAGGGTATCATGGATGGGGCTGTGCCATCTCGAAACCATGGCAAATCCAGTGGCACTTGTCGCTTGGTCATCGGGCTCCGATGCGCTAGCCCTTCCTTTTCCCTCCTTCGCCGTTTAATCCTGCCGTGCCATAAGCTGCGCGACCTGCTCCTGTGCTCGGGCCCGAGCCGAGCCCTGACCCAAAGATTTTTCCTAAACTCAATCGGAGAGAGTCATAGACTGCCTGATGCGGCGCCGGATAGATCGAATTGACAACATGGTTGTGGATCAGACCACTGTTGGGCGAGAAGGAATAGGTGGACGTCCTGTGGTATGACGTCATGAATCGTCTGGACAACGACGAGAGTCTGCTGCACTTACACATCCCACTCTCCGTGGCCACCACTGACACGGGAGGTTCCTGTCACGCGGAAGCTCACAAGGACGCTTTTCTCCCTGTGGCTAGTGCGCTTCCGAGATGGCGGGGAATGGGGTTCGTCGTTCGTTCTGTGGTGTACAAGCGCAGGGGATGATTTTGGGGTGTTGACGATGAGTTTGGTGAGGTCCAGTTGTAGCTCGGAGTAGAGTGCATTGAGAGTGTGCCGAACGAAGACAGAAGAAGCCAAATAGAGTGGTAAACCTGGGAAAAGCTTGGAGTTTGCTCTTCTGCCATGTGAAATGTTGGGAGAGCTTACCTTCAACATGAAGGGTTTTTGGGAAAGGAGCAGGAAGAGGGACGGGTGGAGTGTATGATAGCGCTATCTTTGGACTATAGATTGCCTCTAGGTCACCCGTATCGTGGGCCAGAGGATCCAGTGGATTGGCGTTCAGCCCAGAAATGTAGAATGAGGAAGGCGGCGGTGCCCCGGTGGACTTGTCGACCGCAGTTATGATCCCTCTGTGGAAAAACTCTGGAAGCGTGCGCTGAAGGACGTATATCGCGCGTCCTGTGCTGTAAGGTTAGCAGGAAAACGTTGAGCCATAGGACACGGCAGCTCACCGGTACGAATCTCCCAGTCCTGGTCTGACAAGTGTCTGTTCCCGCCATTGGGTTCGGGCTGCATGTCGGGTGGGAGATTCGAACGAAGGCCGAGTTGTGAGGATTCGTCGTCTTCGTCCGTAGCCTCGTCACGTCTGGTTTTAACCTGGGCTTGACCATGCGGGGCGAAGGCGACAGGAGACCTGTGGTGGAGATTACGAAAAAAAGACGACGACGACGACGACAGCCGCTGCTGGTGGACGCAATGCCTCCAACCAACGCCAAGCGTCATGGTGATCGGCATACTTTGTGCATATTTTGGACGCTAAAAACCAATTGAACTTTGCTCATACTTAGGAGATGGATTGTGCTACAATGGCGCATTGCCCCAGTAGAGGACGGTCCACACGTATCAGCTTCTGTCGCTCCAACGCTCTCCGTACGATTGGTCTCTTTTCCCAAGTCTGCCCCATTCGCCGACACAACTAGAGCAAGTTATATAACCCAATATCATCCCAAGACGCTTGGACAACTTGGCCTTCCAAGGAATAGAATCCCAGACGCTGTGTGTGCCCACGAACAGCAAAGTCGCCAATAGAGTGGAAATCGCTCCTTGCGTCCACTCGTGACCATTCCCTCGTACTACACTTGCTCATCACGAGTACGAGGGATCGGTTACCGGTCTAGGTCATGGAGTATATTTGGGCGCAACGTGAAGTGTGTGCCCTGCCAGTTTCTCTATTGAAAAACTTCAGAGGAATGGTGTGGTGTGGACCGTCCGCAAATTCCAGGTGGGATATGTCAATTCATACAAATACTTCTGTGTTTCAATAATGAGCGTCCTCGGAAATGATCTGTAGTTGACTGACCTAAAGATCATAAAGCAGGCCTAGTTGTCGTGGGACGCGGAGGTTCAGGGCCCCACAGCCGCCGGAAGAATTAGACCTCTTCCAAGTAACCCTGCACGATGAGGTGTTCGATATCTGTCCTCCTCACCATGAACCTCTGTCCTTTTTCGAAATTGATGTTGCCCAGTTCCGTTTGTATCCATCCACAATCCTTCACCACCGTCACCAGCGCATGCAGATCTTTCGGCGGCTGTGTTATGCTGGCCATGATATCCAACTCGTCCGAGAAATCCGATCGGAAATCCATGATCGATTTATGATACTCCCTCAGAAAATCCACCTCGTGTGGTGAGAGCTTGCTGCGGATATCTTGGTTTGACAGAATATGAGGCAGCGCGCCGCCAACGTTCCAGTACATGTCGCGGAGGCGATCTGTCCTGTGAGTGTGATATGCGAGTAAACAACGCTTGTTTCTGTTTATAGCCGTCTCTATGACGAGTAGTTCCGGGGCTGGAGGCCCATCGAGGAGGGCGAGCGGCTCGGCGGCCTTCTCGAGGTCGCGCTGTTCGCGGATGATGGATCGGACAAGAGTGTCGTTGTACTTGAGTAAGGTGTCTGTTTGCGTGGAACGTCGGGATTCCATGACGAGCTGTGTGGCGAGCTCGCCGTATTGGCGGGCTTCACTCATCGTCGCGAGTCGAGAGAAAGGAGGTTGTCACGCCTCAGTACACGCGACGCGTCACGGTCACCCTTTTACTGCTAGTAGGTCATGGTTGAAACTCAGGATATTGAAACACTCACTACAGCCATCGCAACGGAGTATGTGCACAGATTACCTCGAAAGCCAGCTATCTGAGCAACTGATTGAGATACTAGCGCCCACCATGGCCAGCCTGATAGCAAGACGAGACGGTATGACCGTCAACTACGGTGCATACTTTTACCTGCTAAACATTTACCGGAAATGATTTGACGCCACGGATGATCAGTTTATGGGCTGCAACAGGGCAAAGCGCGCTGGAGAACGCTCGAATACTTGTCATCTCTGGGTCTGCCACAGCTACATCTATCCTTAAGAACCTCGTCCTGCCTGGCATCGGGCATTTCACCATTCTAGACCATAACATCGTCACTCCTGAAGACGCAGGAAATAACTTCTTCCTTGAAGGTCCATCCAGCATTGGAAAATCGCGTGCAGGCGAGGCAGTGCGGCTTCTCGCTGAGCTCAATGATAGCGTCGAGGGCGTGGCAGATACCAGAGACCTCGGCTATGTTCTCTCAGCGCATCCTGAATGGATAACAGAGTTCACCATCGTGATCGCGCACAACTTGGAGAAGGGTTTGTTAGACAAGTTGGCCGAGCTTTTGTGGGGCAATGACAGGTTTCCGTCTTTGGTGATGATTCGTTCTGCGGGATTTCTCGCAGAGTTGTACATCCAACATCACGAGCACACGAGTGAGCATTCTGAATTGTAATATATCGTATGGATCTCACGATATTCTTGGACTTGGGTCAGTTATCGAGTCCCACTCAGAATCGACGCCTTCCCTGCGCATAGACAAGCCGTTCCCCGCTCTTCTAGAACATGCTCTCTCTCTAGATTTTTCAACGATGGATCCCACAGATCATGGTCATATACCTTATGTCATCGTCCTCGTCCGTGCCCTAGAAGACTGGAAGAAATCCGTGAGTGATTTTACTTCCACCCCGACGCCTGTCCCTGATTTCTCTAGCATAATGGCGCGCCTCCACACACCTACGCGCAAAAGAAGGCATTTAAGGAGGCCATTCTAGCCATGAAAATCAAAATCGACGAAGAAAATATTGACGAGGCCGAATCACAAGCGTACCGCTGTTGGACCGAAACTACGGTTCCCCCGGATATTGCCAAGCTTTTCCAGGATCCTGCCGTCTCATCACTTCCGCCGGATTCGTCACCTTTCTTCCATCTCCTCGCAGCTTTGCAGAAGTTTACTTTGGAACCCCCGTACGTACTGCCGCTATCCAGCACGCTACCAGATATGAAGGCCAATACGGAGGGCTATATTCATCTCCAAAATATGTACAAGAGGCGGGCAGAGGAAGAAAAGTCGAAGTTCAAGTCCTTCTTGGGTGTGCCAGTTGAAGATGGTGTGATAGATTCATTCGTAAAGAACGCACACGGATTGAAGGTGCTGAGGGGCAAGAAATGGAGTTCACTCGATGCGGACCCTGTGGCGTTGGGTGCGTCCTTCCCTCTTTCATCATTTTTTTGCAATCTTCATTGGCTCTCCTTTTACCCCAGTCAACGCAGTTGCCAGCTCACCCAAACAAGCTGCCATTCACCTGTCGTTGTCCGCACTTTCAGTGTTCAATACGAAGCAGCCAGGTGTCGCACCCACTCTTGAAGCGCTCACAGAGGAAGCACAGGCGCTTCTCCCTGATGGCACGGAATTACCTGAAGAGTTTTCTGATGCTGTTGGTGAAATGTATGTCCCTCATTCAGATACGGTCGCTTTGAATGTTGTAACACGAGGATTTCGCAGCGCACGGGCACCAAATGCAGAACTACCAAACACGGCTGCATTCCTGGGAGGATTGGTCGCACAGGAGGTGATCAAGGTGATCACAAAGCAGTATGTGCCGATCGAGGGATATTGTTGTGTTGATTTGGTAGAGACTTGGACTGGAATGCTGTTAGTTTGAAGGTTAATAGGAACCTCGATTGATCTCGATTGATCAGGCTTCTAGGTCAAGTAGCGAACACAGTAGGCTCCAAAACATTAGATGCATTCAGCGATTGCCAGCAGAATGATTACTACAAGTCTATGCGGGAATCTGTAGACATCGGCAGAACTGCTCAGTAAGAACCATAATTCGAGCTAGAATATCACCAGTTCCAGAGGAGATACGAGGATATCAAGATAGATCCATCGGCCCCTCCCCCTCAGCTGGAAAACACAGCTCCGCTTCCTCCGCCGCCAACTCCTCATCATCCTCATTCCAATCACTCGTGGTCTCCCACTCATTTTCAAATTCAATGTCAATCCCCAGCTCCTCCTCTCCATCCCCTGCACTGGTCAACGGCATAAAAGACGCCAGTTGCAAAGACAATGCAGGGTGTTTGTGTGCGACAGGTTGTACCCAACGTCGCTCTCGGAGACGCTTGTGCCGCTCACGATCTTCTTCGATACGCTTGAAGATTTCGTTACGGGGTAGGGAATGGGAGGAATTTTGGTGGGAGCGGGTGCTGGACGTCGTGCCTGGGGGTTCGGGAGCAGCGTCTTCGGCGGGAGACTTTCGGGAGGCGAGGGAGGAAAGAACGTCGTCGATTATCTGCGGATCGATCACGCGTTTCCTGCGCCAGCTTTCCAAAATCTATGCTGGACACTTTAACACCGTATTGGAAAGGAGGAATGGATTGAAAAGAGCCGTATTACCTGCTTTGTACTGACAAGGTTGGGGAGCCCTTGTCGCCCTTGCGGCACCACGAATTCGACAATCTTCGAGAGGTCGCGAGTGACGAATGTGACGTATGAATTTGAGTCTTGTCCTGAGGACGAATGGGATTTGACGAGGAGGGATGTCTCGCAGAGGGAGTCGAGAAAGTAGAGAATGTTGATGCGTGAGTTTATTGAGCCCTGTTCACGAGGCGGTGTAACAGAGATATTCAGGATGAAAAGGAAGACATACCTTCTGGCACTCCTCAACGATACAATCCCAGAGATCCTCCCCGCACGAATTGAAGTATTTTACAGCATAGCCGACAGCTTTTTGGATAGATTGTTGGGACCTGGGCTTGACTTAATACTTGAGCGGGAACTTAACAATAAGAATACTGGTAACTTACGCGTTCAATCTTCTCAGATAGCCCAGAAACGATAATCTCACTTCAAATGGGTCCATAGGATAGGATAGGAAGTGAGGATGAAGCTCAAAGCTCGTTTTCTCACGATTAGATCCATATTAAACGCCCTCCAAAAGTAATTAAATTCGATTATTCACTATCCTTCCCCAGTATTTGCCGCAACTACCTGAGTCATGCTACCGTCTCTAAGGATCTGTCCGTACCGTTACCAATTTGCTCTCCCACTGCGTTTTCCTTCGGAGAATCCGTACCGGGGGGATGAGTCGGAATGGGAGGGGCAGGACTCGGATGGGAAAATTTACGCGAAGAGGTTTCATGAGAAGACCAGAAGGAGTCGTAGGTCAGGGAAGGAGTAGCCAGGAGGGCACTGCTGCTACCACTCGACGACGGCGAATCCGAGATCATGGGCGCAGTGCGAGGTATTCCAGAGCTGGAATATTGACTGTAAGAAGGTGAGGAGGTGGATGTAGATGAGTGTGAGGACCAAGAGCTTTGCGCAAGAACGGGAGTGGCGGGGTACTGAAAGGTATCACTCCGGTGGAACGATGGTATCTTCGACGGAGTTGGGGCACGGTCTTGAGGTTGTGAGTTGTTGCGAGAGTTTGAGAGCTGGGAAGCCAGCCTGGGCGCTTGATTCCAACCTGTTGCTGCGGGTACGGCGGAGTGAATTGATGGATGAGTTGCGGATGGTCCGTCGACATCTATCGGAATGTGCGCCCTCATGCCGGCTGAATCCGAGGAGTCCCCAGGGGAATGTGGGTCAGAATAACTGTGGGTGCTAAAGGTTTGGGTTCGGTGGTGATTCGGCTGAGAATTCTGATAGTCAGGATGCGGAGTGTTCACGTTTGGCATCATAAGTGTGCCGCTGCGCGACAAAGTGGTTGGCCCTAGGCGGAAGGAGAGGGAGGAATGAGGGGCATTTGTCGAAATAGAGCCCGACGATGTTGCTTCCCGTTGAGTGGTCGCGATCAATGAGGAAGAAGGGTATGGTTGAGGACCTCGTTGGTGGGAATGGTGGAAGTACAAATTTTCGACTTCATTCAAGTTTTGTTTTTGCTGGATGTCGGCAAACGTCAGACTCTTTCTTTGAGGAAACCAGGTTCAAACGTACCCAACCGTAATCGACCTTGAGTCTGGCATACTGAAGGCGCAGCTGCAACTGCCTTGAGAGCTTCAAAAATGGGAGCTTGAGATTTATGGTTGTTACAGCAGGAATGCAGGAACTATACGTACGTGATTTGCTTTGGCTTTTTCGATGGTATGTTCGCGACGTTTCTTACTATCTTGGGGTTGAGTGGTATTGGTTGTAATAGATGCAGATACCACCATTTCCGTTGACACTGATCACCTCCGGGCCAGGGATCGATGAATGGTCGTTGTTGACGTGGAACGCTGAGCATTTGCCCAACAAAACACGCGACTCAAGTTCGACAAATCCCGTCAAGGCACGTGTAATATGCAGTCACGCGCCAGACTAATTAGATCACGTGGAACCAGTGGTTCCGACGTTGATGTCCATGACGCCTTGCATTCGAGTCCCAGCCTCATAATGTCCCTCCTGCCTCCCTTGAACTTTCCAAAATGGCTGTCCGAGAACCCGGATTTATTACAACCACCCGTGAACAATTTTTGCATATACAAGGGCGAGGACTTCACTGTGATGGCCGTTGGAGGACCAAATGAAAGGAATGATTATCATGTGAATGAGACAGAGGTAAGATCGCCGTTTATGTTCCCTGCCTTTATAATTGCAAGAATTGACAGGAATGGTTCTATCAATATCAAGGAGGGATGCTCTTGCGCGTAGTGGATCAAGAGGTCTTTAAAGATCTGAGAATCGAAGAAGGCGAAATGTTCCTACTACCTGGTGAAGGCACTTTATGGTTTTCTTTCTAGGTCTTTTCCGTCTGATATTTTACCCCGTAGCGAATACGCCTCACAACCCTGTGAGGTTTGCAAACACGATAGGAATTGTTATTGAACGTGTACGGCCAGCTGACTCGATAGGTAATGATGCATCCTCTTTCACTTGCCTTCTCTTCACACGTAACAGATCGCTTGCGCTGGTATTGCACCTCTTCCACCCACGCCTCCCCGACAATTATCCACGAAGAATCGTTTCACGTCACGGACCTTGGCACACAGCTCAAACCTATTATCGTGAGATGGATGACCCAAGAAGCCCTGAGGAGATGCAAGTCTTGCGGGTTGGTCGCGGATGCCAAGTAGATGCGTGTAAATTGGGTAGGGTGTAGTACCATTCTTCCGAATGTTCCGCTCAGCCCTCTCCTCATGGATCTACTACTAGGTTGCCAGCTAAAATGTACCGAGTGACATAGAACATGTTCCTCAAATAGTACTTCGCACCAAGCCTTTTGCGGCATTGCCTCACTCATCGATCCGCGGGTGTTGTTCATAACGTGAATTCCGGAATATCTAATATCACGTCAACCTTCGACACCGTGAATGCTTCAGGGATAGGTCCTTGGGTTATGCTTCCCGTTAATGGCCCTTGAATCGATTGTCTTCGAAAATAGTCATGTGCGAACACCACTCTTAGAAGCACTTCATGACCTGGACAGACCATCTAGCCAGATGGGGATAAGTCAATCTTCATTTCACTCCTCTTTCCTGCGTTACAGTCATGGCTAACTCAATGTTAGCCCGTACATATCAATCTTGGATTGAGGGTGACCTATACTGGTTTGCGCGGGAAGTGACGACGACTGAGAAATGTTCATGCGTTCACTCACGCTCAAGGTTCAACGAATCAAGGACCCAAAATTTGAACGATCGATTGATCCCTGCTCAGCACTGGCATGGTCAACAGTCATCAGTATGATTCGGCTAGATGCGAGTTTGAAAAATCTTCCCCCTGATGCTCCAAGCCCTATAAGACTGACGCATGAAGATGCAAACTTTCTCATCGCCCAAATCGATCAACGTCTGCCTATTCTCTCTTCATCCTCCGCTGCTTTAGTCATGTCCTACAACAACGATAACAACAACACGTACGGCTCGTCGAGAAATACCTATGGATCCTCTGGCAACTATGGGGGATTCAACGACGACGATGTCTCCAGCGGGAATAATAACACCCGCCGTTCTGACGACGACGACGACGACGATAACAACACCTACCCCTCCTCCAATAACAACGACTTCGGCTCCAATGACTCGTCGAACAAAGAGCCGCAAAAGTCCTCTAGCAACGATTCTTCGCACAGTCATAACAACGACCACGGTTCTTCTAACAACGATTCGTACGGCGCCAACCGTAATGATAACTACGGATCTAACAACGATTCGTACAATTCCAACAACAGTTCATCTAACCGTACTGGTTCTTCTGATGACAATCCCTACGGATCGTCGTCCAACAGAAATGATAATAACCCTTCTCGCAACGACAAGGGTTCCTCCAATAACAACTCCCGTGTGTCGTCTGACAACAGCAATGATTCGTACGGGTCGTCCAAGAAGGAGAGTTATGGTTCTTCGAACGACAATGCCTACGGATCGCCCGGGAACAAACACGGCTCTTCCAACGACAATACCTACGGATCGTCCGGAAACAGCTACGGCTCTTCCAACGACAACAGCGGAGCTGGAGGACACAAGTCGTCGGACTACCACGGCTCCGACAACTCCTACGGATCGTCCCGAAACAACGACGATTCCTCGAATACCAACAGTTCCTCGAACAACAATTCTGGTAGCAACTGGACGACTGATTTTATCAATAAGGGTGTCAAGCAGGTCGCCAGCCAGGCCGGTTACAATCTTGTGAGTATCTTTAGCCACTGGAACTTCATGGGTTCGGAGAATACGGCGATTTTTCCGAGCTGATATCGCCGTCTTCCTAGGATGATGACACTGCCAAGAAGATTAGCAAAGGACTCGGGGAAGGCATTTCCAAATTCAGCGGCGGCCGGTGTAAGTCCTCTTCGGCTCCAGTCCTCACGTTAATGCTGATGAACGTACAGTCGACTGAAGTTCTTTTCTTTTGACGAAGGGTAGCAACATCGGAATCTGGGAAATCGAGCACATCTAGTACTCATGTAACATCTATTGAGAGTTGAGTTGATATATCCCATGAAAGGCCTCTCTTTTACACCTTGCATCGTCAATTTCGTTGGTTTGTGAAGCAGAGTAAGTATCAGCATGTCGACTTGGTGTCATTACAGAATTGAAAGAGCCGAGATGTTCAACTTGCTACCTGGTCACGGCAACGTCTTGACGATTTTCTTTGTAGGTCTTTTCGCCTGATACCCAATAGCGCGAAGCGATACGTAAATTGTAATCCATTGAGTAGCTCTTCCCTCACCCTAAGCCCTTACCAATATGCCTTACAACCCAGTGAGGTTTCCAAATACGACAGGAATTGTTGTTGCGCGTGTACGGCCAGTTGTGATCCATCCTCGTTCACTCGCTTGCCCTGGTATCGCATCTCTTCCAGCCACACCTCACTGACGATCGTTCACGAAGAGTCGTTTCATGTCATGGGGAGTCTGTTTCCAGGATGACATGCTGATGTTCCTACAAATAGATTGTCAGTTAAAATGTACCGGGTAGGCACTAACTAGTCCATATTCATCTTGAGGGTGACAGACACTGGTTTGCGTGGGTAAGTGGCGACGGATGGGGGCCATTCATGCGTTCACTCACTCGAGATTCAACCAATCAAAATGAATGATCAATTGATCTCTGTTCAGCTGCCATTAACATGGTCTATGCTTCGGCTAGATGGAAGATCTTTCCCTGACGCCTCGAGCCCTATAAGACTGACCCATAAAGATGCCAACTGTCCCATCGCCCAAATCGATCAACGTCTGCTTACTCTCTCTCTTCATCCTCCGCTGCTTTAAAGTTTAGTCATGTCCTACACCGACAACAACAACAACTCGTACGGCTCGTCGGGGAATACCTATGGATCTTCGGGCAACTATGGGGGATCCAACGATGATGATGTCCCCAGCGGGAATAATAACACCCGCCGTTCTAACAACGACGACAACACCTATGGCTCCTCCAATAACAACACCAATGACTCGTCCAACGAAGAGCTCCACAAATCCTCCAACAATGATTCGTACGGCTCCAACCGCAATGATAGCTACGCATCCAACAACGATTCGTCCCGCTCCAACCGCGATGATAGCTACGGATCTAACAACGCTTCGTATGGCTCCAACCGCTCCGCATCCAGCAACGATTCGTCCCGCTCCAACCGTGATGATAGCTACGGATTCAACAACGATTCGTATGGATCCAACCGCAATGATAGGTACGGATCCAACGATTCGTCCCGCTCCAACCGCGATGATAGCTACGGATCTAACAACGATTCGTACAATTCCAACAACCGTTCATCTAACCGCACTGGTTCTTCTGATGACAATGCGTACGGATCGTCCGGAAACAACGACAACGGCGGAACTGGAGGACGCAGGTCGTCGAACAATCATGGCTCCGACAACTCTTACGGATCGTCCGGAAACAATGACGATTCTTTGAATAACAACAGTTCCTCGAACAACAATCCTGGGAGCGACTGGATCAATAAGGGTGTCAAGCAGGCCGCCAGCCAGGCCGGTTATAATCTTGTGAGTATCTTTAGCCGCCGGATCTTTACGGGTTGGGAGAGCATGAAGATTTTGTTCAAGTTGAGCTGATATCGGCACCTTCATAGGATGATCAGACTGCCGACAAGATTGGCGAAGGACTCAAGGAAGGCCTCTCCAAATTCGGTGGCGACCGGTGTAAGTCCTCTTAGACTCCAGTTCTCGCATCGATGCTGATGAGTGCACAGTCGGCTTGTGAAGTTCTGTTCTTTTTATGAAGGGGAGCAACATTTGCGTGGACTCCGGGAAATCGAGCGCGTTTGGTACTCTGTAACATCTATTGGCCCAGGGTTGAGTTGATATATGAAACGACTTCTTTATATAACTTGCACCTTCAATTTCGCTGTTTTGTGAAGCAGAGTATCAGCATGTCGACTCGGCGCCATTAAATAAAGGGCCTGAGAATCGAAGAAGGCGAGATGTTCCTGCTACCTGGTGAAGGCACTAAGTTATGATTTGCTTTGTTGTACTAGGCGTGTACGACCAGTTGTGATCCATCCTCGTTCACTCTCCTTCACCTTGGCCCACGTAACAGATCGCTTGCGTTCGTATTCCACCCCCCCCACCCACACCTCCTTGACGATTATTCACAAAGAGTCGTTTCATGTCACGAACGGTGGCACACAAGTTCAGACCTCAGGCTGTTATCGTGAGGTGGATGACCGAAGTCCTCAGGAGCCGCAAGTCTTGCGGATTGGTTGCAAATGCCAAGTACATAGTAGGTGCGTGATCACCGTGTACTTTAGGTGGGGTGTATTGCCACTCTTCTTCCAAATTGAAACGTTCCGGTCAAACCCTGTCCTTATTGATGTAGTATCAGATCCTGACCTACGTACCACGACATACGAAGGCATTCTCAACTTGATCGGTTTCTCGGTGGTCCCGTCCCACCGCCATTCCACTTGCCACCGGCACGGTCCATGCCCGTTCTCTAAATGGCGATGTCAAACACGCTGACGTTAGGTTGTCAGCCCAAATGTACCGAGTGACATGGGGTTCCTCAGATATGTAGTGTACTTCATGGAAAGCATTCTGCCGCATTGCCTCACTCGTTGATCCGTAGGCTTTGTTCTCAACGTACAGTCCGGAATATCCAATATCCCGTCAACCTTCGAAAATTCGACATGGTGAATGCTTTAGGGATACTCTTCCCAGACAGATGGAGATAGGTCGGCGTTCATTTTCCTATGGTATAGTCATGGCTAACTCAAGGTTAGCTAGTCCACATTCATCTTGGCAAATACTGGTTACCGCAAAGTGACGACGACTCAGAATTATTCGTGCGTTCACTGGGCCATGCTCAAGGTTCAACGAATCAAGAATGCAGACTTGAAATCAATGATCAATTGATCCCTCAGCGCTCAGCACTGACATGGCTAAAGATCGTCAGTATAATTCGGCAAGATGCGAGTTTGGAAGATCTTACTCCAGTGACGCTCCGAGTCCGATAAGACTGACGGACGAAGAAGCTAACTTTCTCATCGCCCAAATCGATCAACGTCTGTTTATTCTCTCTCTGAATCCGCCGCTGCTTCAGTCATGTCCGACTACAACGATAACAACGCCTCGTACGGCTCGTATTTTGGATCTTCTGGCAATGAGGGATTCAACGATGACAGCGGGAATAATAACACCAGCCTCTCTTCCAACGACAATGCCTATGAATCGTCCGGAAACAACTACGGCTCTTCCAACAACAATACCTAGGGATCATCCGGAAACAACTACGGGTCTTCCAACGACAATACCTACGGATCGTCCGGAAACAACGACGGTTCTTCCAATGACAATGCCCACAGCTCGTCTGGAAACAGCAGTCGTCATTTTTCCTGAAAGGCCATGGACCGTTGTACCTCTTTTTACGCAGTTGGACGTTTTTCAAAGCGTGCCTATCGTGGGTACTTGGGAAGACTGATGTAAGATGATGGCAAGAACTTCGATGAAGAAACGGAGGGTTTACCTGGCACCGTGGGGCTTGTCTGCGAGCTAAAATTCCATTAGCTATGCCTTCATGTTGCTAATACTTCGGGAGGGATCAATCCCGCGGATAGTTGCATGATGCTTGAGAGAATCAGGTCAATACTAATAGACGATTATTTAGAGTCTGACTAGGGGAGACAACCTTTTGAGATGGTTTCGTTGCGTGCTGATTTGATTGGCCGCCCCTACCAGTGCGGTTATTGACTACGGTGTTTTTCTCGATAGAGTTGGCATCCTGACAGGTCACCGTGGCTGACAGTGAGTTACCAGGTCATATGACGAGCGTTATACATGGGAGTTGATCCGATTAGAAGACGCCTGTGGGGACGCGATGAACACGTTGTGAAGGATCGACGAGTTGATTTGGGATCGGGTATAACTCAAAAGGAAATTTACATTCCAAAGAAGGCACGGTATGCAAGCAGGTGGGAGAGTGGCGCTTGGTCGCCCTGAATTTGTCGCCATCTGACAGGCCATGATCTGCGTTGTGATATATTTAGAGCGGACTGAGACAACTCTCCTTCCCCCACCATGACCTTCGCTGTCCTCCGTGCCCTCCACTCCATCATTGGGGACGCCATAGACGACATCCAGCGCGTCTACGCACAACACCCAGACCTCCCACCCCCCACCTCCGACTCCACCGACCTACCATACACTTCCCCCCCTCCCTCCCCTCACAAACCACACCATCCAAGAACTCCCTTGGATTTCCCGTCCCTCGATGCACTCCACGATCCCGTCGATCCCGCCGAGCAGCTCCGAGCCCACCCTTTGGTCATGCGTGCGATTGGCAAGATTGTGTCCGCGACTGGCCATATCTCAGCCACAGTACAAACCCCGTTCATGACCCTTATGGACGCATCACTGGGTGTAAGTTTAAGCGTTGCCTAACCTTTCGTTCCTGGCCTGACTCTTACGGCACCAGTATCACCTGCCCTCGTGTCTGCGCCTTTTCGAGGCTGCAAATATCGTCGAAATCTTGCGAGACGCCGGCGCGGATGGTCTTCATGTCGACGTCCTATCTCGCAAAACTGGTGTCGACAATCTCAGGCTGGGTGCGACGCATCAGTATCCCTTTGTGGCTTCCCCTGACGCATTTATCAGCTCACATACTTCGCCTTCTCGCGACACACCATTTACTTCGTGAACGCGTACACAATGTCTTCACCTTGAACCGTATCTCATCCATACTCGATTCGGGAAAACCTACTGTCGAGTTGAAAAAGTGGAAAAATGAGGGCAAGTGAGTTGGCTCGTTCCTATCTTCTGTACCTTTACGTACACCTCATCATACCATTCTTCTCCCGTTCATCTCCTGCGTGCGTCATGAAAACATACTAATTCCGGACTAGACCCGAATTGAAATACCATGGCACCAACGGCATTGCCGCTTTCATCGGCCTCAAGTACGTCCCTGATTTCTCCCCGGCATGGGTAACTGACGATCCACCCCAAGCACCGATGACCTGCTGAAAACCTCGGCATACATGACGGAAGCCTATCTTCTGGCAAAGACCGACCCCCCTATCGCGCCATTTCAGTACGCTTTCGGTACCGAGGCTCCCTGGTTCCCATGGCTAGAGGGAGAAGGAATCAAGCAGGACCAGCTCGCTTCTTCAATCCCTTTATCGTCTCCTGCGCTGGTGCCACCCCTCGCTCGCGGGCTTCCGGCTCACGAGGTTCAGAAGAAGGGTCAAGATATTTCCCCCGCAGAGAACCCGAATCGTTACAGGCTCGAAAGATTCGGCGCAGCGATGCAAGGGACGGGCTCTTGGGAGTCGCCAGGTGCCGTGCTGCATGGTTCGTGCCTGATGGAGCGCATACATTCATGTATCCAAACCAATGTTCCTTACTAATGAAGCTGCACCTTTCTAGGGTTCGATTGGCGCTCGTTGCCTCGCGGTAGCATCATCGTTGATGTTGGTGGCGGAATTGGATCGACGAGCATGTTGCTCGCGAACGCATTCGCACGTCCTGGTGATGACCAGGATTTAGGATTCCAATTCATAGTTCAAGATCGACCAGTAGTCGTCGATTTGGGTGAGAAGGTGAGTCATTTCGCGTCTCGGAACGCTTTGGTTCTGACCATACGTTCCAGGCGTGGCGGACCAAGTATCCAGAGTTGTTGGACTCTGGAACGGCGCGCTTCCAAGGTGAAGAATAACTGCGATGTCCCAGGGTGATGTACTGACAAAAGTCCTCAGCTCACGACTTCTTTAACGCTCAGCCTGTCACGAACGCTGCTGTTTTCCTGCTGCGCGTGATTCTGCACGACTGGACCGATGCACAAGCACGGAAGATTCTGGAAAGGCTTCGAAAGGCCGCAACCGAGAAGACCAAGCTCCTTATGGGCGACTTTGTTTTGCCATTGGCATGCATAGACGATGGTGAAGACGGAGGAGAAAATATTCTGGACGGCGTTGAAGGTGCGGAGAGGGCGCTAGCGTCTCCGCCCTTGTTGGCGAACTTGGGCAAGGCGAGCTCGCATGCCTACTGGATGGACATGACGGTGGGTGTGCTGGTCTGCTATAGCTCGTGCTCAACTCAGCTTAACGTTTGAATTCCAGATGCAAACCGTCTTCAATGCGCAGGAACGCACGTTACGAGAGACGGTGACACTCGCCCGTTCCGCGGGATGGAAAGTGGTCAAGGTGACCCGTTCTGAGGGGTCACTATTTGGGTACATCATTGCGGTACCCACTGACATACCCCCTCGTACCGATGAATTCGCGGACGAGACGACCAAAGAAGAAGCCCAGGTAGTTTCGACGGAGAGTGAGCTGATTGGACACCGGATTACGAGAGTTGGGACGCCGACTTTCGGCTCGAGGTTGGATCTACCCTCCTTCCAGGAGAGCCGTCTCGCGAAGTTGAAGTCGAGGGTTGCGGGGTTGATGATTAAAGGAAGGAGCGGTGGAGGCGGATCGACGAGACAGACGGTGGGGTCTCCGGTGGGGTCGTCAAAGAAGAAGCCGTCCTTGACGACGTCATCGTCTCAGCCTCCGCCTTCCCCGACATCGCCTGGGCACTTGCGCCCGTCGTTTTCCAAACAGGAGACAGAGGGCCTGAGGAAACGCTCTGGGAGCGGATTTGGTTCGATGAACGGTGTGGCTGGCTTTTTGAGCAGCCGTCGGTCGGGAATTCTCAACTTTGGCGATTCGGGCAGCAAGGGACGAGAGTCGCCGTTGGGCAGCGAGAAACAGGGTGCACCGGGGGTGTTGGAGGAAGCGGCGGAGATTGGAAGTGGCTCGGTAGCGGCTTGAGGATGGAGGGTCCGAAACTGATCTTTATACATACATACCCCGTAAATATGACTCATCGCTCGCCTGCGTCACCGCCCATGGCGCTCGTCGTGCCAGACGACGTCTGGTTCCACATCGCCAGCTTCCTGTCCCGCGAGGAACTCTGCGAGCTGTACACCGTCAATCATGCCTTCTTTCGGGCTGCGATCATCGCTCTCTACGAGGTCATCACTTTCCCCAAGGTGAACAAGCCAATCAAGCGTCTCTGTGCCGTCCTAAGGTGTGTGCCAGCGTCTCCGTGGCATGTAAACCCAGCACAACTGTCCCCAGCGATCCCGCCCTTGGTTGTGGAGATCGTGTCCGCCGTGTCGACATCAAGCCATGTCTCATCCAACCCCGGGCCAAGGCTCCCCGCACGTTCTCTCAGAGGGCATGGAACACCATCCTCCAGCTTTTCGATCCCGAACTCATCCAGCGCAAGATGAACCAACAAAGCAGGAAGCGGATGCAAAAGGACATTACTCGCGTGTCCAACGCCGTTCGCGGGCTCAAGAACATGACCGAGTACAGCCTCAGCTGGGACGAGGGCTGCCCATACCAACCAGAGAACTATAAAGCTTTCCTCAGACCAGTCCTCACCCTCATCAACGACAGGATCGTCAAACTTTCCCTCGACATCCCAACCGATTCCTTGCGGTCACTGGCCAATATCTCCATGCCTAGTCTCCAACATTTCGAACTCGGCCTATGTACACTTGAGCTGCAAGAGCAAGAGATTAACGACATATTTGACCACCTCGTTGTCTTCATTAACAACCTGGACCGCACCCTCGTATCCCTCTCGATATCGTCGCGCCGGTCTTCCCCGAACCTCGACCTCACACGTGCCTTCGCCCACCTGGGTACCTTCCGTCGTCTTCAGAAGTTTTCCCTCACCATCCCTTTTGACGGAAGGCACCTGTCAAATCCCGCCATGCTCGTCCAATTCCTTCAGAAGCACCACGATACCCTTCACGACCTCCAGCTCGGCGCCAACCCCTGCTCCACCGCCAACTACCCCAACCCCACCACATCCAATGAATGGATATACACCATCCTTGCAGCCACCCGGAACCCCTATCCGCGCCTCTCTGCCGTCAAACTCGCCTTGAGGCCACTCAGAGCCGACCTCACGCCTGTCATAAAGTTTCTCGCACAGCACGCCGGCCAGCTCGAACACGTGAATCTTACCGACCGGGCTTTGGAGCATGGCGAGCTCGAAGCCATCCTCTACGGTCTTGGTACCCATGCCCCATTGAAGCGTTTCGAAGTCAAGTTGTCGTGTCTCAACTCGGCCTTCCTCAGTCTTCTCGTGCTGCACCTCCCCCAGCTCGCCTTTCTAGGGCTGACCTTTAGTGAGGCGAAGACTTTTGCTGCTCCTCGTAATTTTGCGGGGGACAGAGCCGCTCGCGTGTCGCATGAATTGGTGAGTATCCTCGCCTACATATTTTGTTCCAAGGCTGGACTAGCGACCTAGGAGCTCTTTGGGACCGAAGTCCGAGGAAACAGGGCCGAATTCGCTCGATGGGAGAAGCTCAGCACCATGGGTGTCAGCTACGTACGCCCAAACGAAGTTCCCCAAAGCATACACAAAGATCACCAGAGCATGATCTCTCACGCCCTTTTGAATTCCATCCCGGCATTGCAGGATGTTCTGCACGATTATTGACGTCCCGATTCACGAATACTCCAGGCTTAGTCTGCTATTTAATCATATTATCCTTTTTTTTGCTATATGTGATGGTATCTAACAGGCTGTCATGCTTTCTGATGTGCTATGTAACATCATTCTTTTCAACTCGTGTACTCACATACTTTGGATACCATGTACATGTAATGATATTAGTATTAGTACAGCTCTTGCTCTCATGTATGCTCTGCCAGAAACATTGGAAACACATTCCATTGCTTTTGTCCTTGCATCTCCATGTCTTTTTGAATACCACTAAAAGTCTTCAATATCACTGTTGTCTAAGCAAACTGCTTGCCTCTGTTGGGATAAGTGATGCAATTAGCGTTTTAAAGTCCGACTAAGTCCGGTTTCTGCCTTCCAAATTAGGCAAGTCGGACCTGAACCGGTTCTAAACAAGTTCAAATAGTCAAAAAACCGGACTGGAACTGCAAACTGCGAAATCAGTCTTTTGCAGTCCAGTTTGCAGTTCGTAGCCAGTTCAGACTGAGACTGACTCAAGCCGGTTTGGAACTGTCCAAGACTGGTTCTATCATCTTCTACACCTTCTCCACTATCGGAATGATCTCTAGATGACCCAGATTGGTGAAGAAATGATTGAGATATCATCATATCTCTGTTGAGTGTTGACCACATCTCATCCATTTCTTAAACATTTTGGATGATCTTTGGTGCATTTTGGAGCTGTAATCCAGGGCTCATCAGCAAACTTTGTTTTTGTTTTTTTTTTGTTTTTAGCAACTTCAGATGCTATGCAGGTCTGCGAAGCTGACTGAAGTTGACTGAAGAACAAGTCCATGTCTGTGCAGCTACTGAAGTTGCCTGAAGTACACAAGATTTGCTGATGGCCTATCAATCACTGCAGGCATGGCAAGATGTAACCCCAGGAAACATCAAAAAAAAGATATATGTTTTGTTTTTCTTTACTAGTGTTTTTATAGAAAATAAAAAAAGTATATCTTTTAATATCCTAGAAGATACACTTTGAGTGTATCTTCCTGTGGCTTTCTTGGAAACACAAAAAGTATTTCTGCAAGTGTTTCTTGAAGATACACTGAAAGAAACACATATTGTGTAACTTTTAGTGTTTTTGTTTACAGTTTATCTCACAGAAACACCTTTTGTATTTCTAATTAGTGTATCTTACAGAAATCCTTAAAATGTTTTCAAACAAAACACCAATCAAAGAAATAGTTAAAGTATTTTCTCAGGAAACACTACAAGTGTTATGGAACAGCCATTTAACAACTATTTTTCATTTTGTTCTTGTTTGTTATTGTTTGGCTTTGTGGATGATATTATAAAAGGTCAACAACATGAATCTGACTTCATTTCATTTTATCTTTGTTTGTCC
>Ga0307516_10002756_pt1 | contig 23165 bp, 24 predicted proteins | sample 19_EM_MG_FD_203310 | JGI IMG/M metagenome (GOLD analysis project Ga0307516, IMG submission 203310) | Populus trichocarpa ectomycorrhiza microbial communities from riparian zone in the Pacific Northwest, United States - 19_EM | ecosystem: Host-associated > Plants > Roots > Unclassified | place... | reverse complement strand
GAGGTCAACAGGGGGGACAAGAGGTTGTGAGTAGGATGGTAGTCCACGTCGTTGATAGCAGGAATCAACATGGGAACAGTGGTGATGGCCTCATTTTACAATGCTTCAGAAATCCATGCAGCCCTAGAACCCTGAAATAGAAGCAGCGGGGCTTGGAGAAAGGGTTGCATTGCCTTACCTCACATTGAGATGCACGAGAGCGCTGAGAGCACTGGGGGATCAGTGTTGACAAGCACCATGGGAAGCTGTTGACAGCCAGGAGAGGTCAATGGGGGCATGGGAGGTTGTGAGTGGGAGGTGTGAGAGTGGTGTGGATGACAGTGAGGATGGTAGCTGACATTGTTGATGGCAGGGAGCAACGTGGGAACTGGGCAGCTAGAAAGCTGTTGAGGGGAGCCGGCAAAGGCCGATGCCAAACAAACAAACGCGGGGGCGGGAGGTCGGGATGGAGGCCATACAGGAGCATGGGAGCAATGTTGACGGTGGTGAGGCCAGTAGCCGATGTCATTGATGGCAGGGGGCGACATGGGAACAGTGATGGTGGTGGTGAAGAAGCCGACAAGGTCGAGACTGATGCCAAATAAACACCGGTGACCAGATATAGGTAAGGGACTTAGGATTTGAAGTCTTCGGGAGCAGCGCTGGGGCGAGGTTTACTGCCGGTGGCGAGAATTGGGCGAAACAAGGCCCATATGCCTGGTTGAGGCACGGGATCAACAAGGCATATAAGCCTTGTTTCGGGGGAAGGTCAGGTGGGTCTACCTTAGCATTGTGCCTCAATGGTGACGCGCGGCAAGGGGGAAAAAGACGTTACTGTGCCTTGCCAGCGCAGAGCAATTGACGAACCTGTCAGTCTTTGCTGTCAAAATTGAACACATTCTTGAATAGGACACGGTCGCAGGCCTAGCCTCCAGAGAACCATAGTTAGACGGCTGGCAAGAAATGTCAATGCGAAGGAATGAAGACGCCAATCCCGAAGGCAGTCCAGCTGTCCATCGACTGTCACTTCGGCAATTTCCGACTGACTTCCAATGACGCCATTCTTTGGGACAGCTCACTGTTCACGTAACTTCATGATCGGAGTCGCGACCTTCCAGTGGAAACCTCGACGAATGGCTGCGTCTTTTTGGCACACGTGTGGGGCCATGAGGACTGATGAGAAACGCAGGATCGTGTGAATACCTACAGCCTAGACTCGTGACCATTCCCTCGCACTCGGGATGAGCAAGCGGCGATCCCTCGTAGAGCACGAGTACGAGGGAACGGTCACCGGTCTACCTACAGCCCTGTAGTTCGACTCGGACATCGAAATCGTCACCTGAGGTTCGACAACTTGACTCGGAGACTAGATTTCCGCCCAACTCGAACGATTTGGACCTCCAGATGGATGCTACCAATTCACCGACCGAGGACACTGCACTGCTCGCGCAATCCAAAAGCAGACTAGGCCAACGAGATCGAAAGCCCAGCCCCTTGCCGTGACCACAGCTTTCTATCTTGTTGTACGCGAACGGCTGTGATGCGTTGGCCGCACAGGCGATACGTCCGTATATCACCCAGGCAAGTACGATCCGCGTACCGTCGGAGAAAGACAAATCTGGGCCTTTACTCATGTTTTTCTAGATGGTCGGTGAGCTGGACATCATCGGGGGAGACCAGCGGAAAGTGGAGTATTACGTTGGACTGATTGTAAGCCGTTGGCATCGTCATGTTAAAGTACAGGTTTGCCGTTTGCCGATTGGTATTGTCTTGCTAGATGTCCTTGTCCTTTTCTGTAATGGCAATCACCATGCTTCATTGGAACAGATTGCCGGATCGCATTGGGAGAAAGCCCGTTATGTTGTGTGGATCGATGGTTTCCATGTTGTGCTTTTGTCTTTCTCGCACATTTGGGGGCTTGGTTATTAGGTAAGCAACGGATGAGCGCCAGCTCAAAGCAGTCGTGATTATCTTTACAAACCCATAATCGATGTCTCTGGGTACTGTTGGATAGGAATCGAGGTACGTTCGCTAGTCCATATACTTGTCTAGCTTACATCTCTATTGGCGTCGTACAGAGCGCTGTAGGAGAGATCACGGACTCAACAAATCGGGCTGGAAGTTCTGGGATGATGATCTCCCTTTTGTCAGTCGGCAGCAGTCTTGGGTATGGTTGACGTTTTCACACAACATGAGAATATTTCAGTCCATTGATAGGAAGAACTCTCGCGAAACCAAGCGATCGCCTCCCGACTTTCTTCGGTGGACAATTCTGGAAAGAATATCCCTATTTTCTTCCTTCCCTGGCAGTAGCAATCATCATCTTGACATCATTTCTTGTGATACTCATCTTCTTCAAAGAAGTACGTTTACTGGTACTCTCCTTCCCAGTAACCATCTCATTTCATTCCAGACCGTAGCAAAAGGAGCATGTCCACTCGGAGCTTTGGAAGGAATCGCATCGCTGCCTTCTCCGGACAAACCACTCCCGCTACGACAAATTCTCACACGCCCAGTCATTCTTTCTATAGCGAACTTACTATGCGTCGACTTTTTTTTTTATCACATCCTATGGTTCCATTATCTCCGTTATGTTCACGATGCCCGTCCCATTAGGAGGCTTGGGCTTCACCCCGGCTCAAATAGGTTACATCTTAGGAGCCTGTCGCGCATCCGCTGCTTTCTTCATGGCCATCTACTTATCAAGAGTTGTTCACTACTCGGAGAACGACGCGTGTACACTATCGGAATGTCATGTTTCTCAGGCGTTTGGATTCTTTTACTGGGCCTCAACCACTGTGCTTGGCGATTCGGAATCTCACTAAGCGTCTCGACTGCCGTTCTTGCCCTCGCCCTTCCGACGGCGTGTATGGACTCGGCTTATTCCTTTTCTTGGATGAACAATAATATGACGGTTTTCATGACAGCTTCCATCGTCATATTCATAACTGGTGGAACCTATCCTCCTTGGAGGGTACGCCGTTTACGGCGTCCTCTTCTTTCTTTCATGACTTGCAGTAATGCTAGCACTGCGGTTACCTGATCAAGGAGAAGATGAAATTCCCTACCCTGAGGATTGAAGCTGAAGGATGGACTGCTCTGCGGGGTACCATCACAGACGACTTGCTTGGGCATGTACCGGACACGTTTCTGTTTCTTGGAATTCCCCGTGTCGGGAAACAGTGCCGCACAATAGAATAGTTCTCGTCGGACGTAACCTGACAAAGCTGCATACTTACGTTTGTCATGGGCTTCCTCGGTCTTTAAGCTTTAGGAACGACAAACGGGCGATCGTGCCAGTCACCCCATTGTCCGTGGCTACTTTGATGTTTTTTTTTTCGTTTCCGCCCAGCATGAGGATGGTTTTGGTAAGGCGATCATCATCACTAAGTAATTACGACCTCTTGTTTTTTCTTGGACCTTTAAGGCGGCTCGGCTTCGGCCCCACTCGCATTAATGGCTCCAATTTGGACGAAGGCAGGTGATGATTGATGCATTGATGATCCACCATGGTTTGCCAGTTTTCTGCCTCTTCGTCAGGTAAAATTCGCCATCGTGTTACTTACCTCCTCGAGCAGATTCTCGGAAATGTGTTTCCTACGACTTCGATGCATGTTTAACACATCTGTTGGTGGAATGGAGATCGATAGATGCGGAGACGATCTTCGCCCCCCCTACTCCGACTCGTTCCCACGGGCGTTGGTACTGGTGACCAATGATGGAATGTTGTTGTGAGATTTGGACTGCCAGGGGTGCGTCCAGTTTCATGCATCAAGATTGATTGTCATTTGATACTAATTATGTGCTATTTTTCCTTGTTTTTTCTTGTCGTAATGGCGTGTCGCAGATTCCAATCGACCCGCTCCATGGACAAAAAGGACGCCCACGACCTCCACGAAAAGGACTTCTCGTCGCTATTCCCCCCGAGCAGTAACAGAACAAATATTCTACACTTTCGATCTTCCACAACCCCTCGCGAGCAGAGCAACAGACGATGCCGATGATCATGATTTGCGTAATGATTGAGAGGGTTGGCGTTACGACCCCCCGCCCCAGAACACCACTTTGCAAGTATGTCTACGCCTCCTCGGCCCGCATGCGACCGAACATTTGAGCCAGTTCCCAGTTCAACCCAACATGCTCATTCTCCTGGCTGAGCAGGTTTCGAGAAGACATCCGAAAGACTGAGCGATAGTGGTCTTGGAGCGCGAATCGCAAGCTTGAGCTCGACGCGATATGATCATGGGACTCGCTGGTGATTGGCTCGCCAAGCGTAGCATGCAGCTGGGGGGCCATCGAGAGGGTGGCAGTTTTGAAGGACGGCATATCGTCTTCCTCCGAATAAACCCTCGTCGTTTGGTCAACATGATCGACTATTGCTATATAGAGCACCGGTGCGCCTTCTTCGTTGCGAGTAACTGAATAGAGGAGGGAGCAACCGGGAAAGTCCAGAGGTCGGATGAATACTCCAGAATGACGTTGGAGCGAGTCAAAAAACTCGTGCGCCCGTTGAAGAGCAATGGACCCATCATCGACATCTTCCGCCCCATTCCCAGGCTTTTCATGCGTCACAAATGGCTGTCGAGACGATGGGAGGTGAATCGCAAGGTCAATTGGGGGCGCATCGTCCCACGTCGGATTCGAACTCCATATCAGCATCCGGACGAACGACAACGCGACCTCGGCCGACAACCAGATGAGTGGTCCTCTGAGAGAATCTCCAGGATAGCCCTGCACGATACTGAAACATCCAATATAGCCCACCACACACCCGAAGATGCCAAACAACATCAACAATATGAACGCCAGGTCGCGCACTCGCGAGGAGTTCGGGTCCGTGTATTCCTGGATTGACATCCTTAGCTTGAATTTGGCACCATTGTCCACCGAGCGCCAGAAATCGAACATCGGAGAAGATGTGTGGCTCCGAAGGCGGCAGATACATTTCTCAGACGAGATATTTGGACCCCATTCCAGCTTAGCCAACTCTTCAGGTCCAATGAGTTCACGTAGAAACGAATGTTCTCGCCGGACAAAATGATCCAGTCGCCAAAATACATCTCGTGCATCCACGATGTTCGCTATCCGGCGTTGTATCAAAAACTGTAGAGATATGACAGTGAGGAAGCTGCCGAGACTGCGGGAAATCGGAAAGATGATGCGGAGGGAGAGGGGAAGTCGGTTGCGGTTGTTCGAGATGAGCTCGATATAGGCGACCAAGTTCGCCGTACTAAAAGCAGCGGTGAACAAAGCCATCTTGAGGTTCCACCGGTGCAAACCTTTCCAGTCGAACGACACAGGAACCCCTCCGTCGTTTTCGAGGTGCAGGTCCTTCAGCCGCGCAGCCAATTGCGTCTCGACAAGATGACGATCAGGGTTAGCAGGGTCCATCATGATGAGTCCGAGGTTCTTGCCTGACGGTTTGAATCCTGCATCCCGTAGCTTCTCCGCACCAATGAAAGACCACCGAGGAATGATGATACTCGCAAACAGTGCCTTGAAACCAGCTCTAGCGAGACCAAGAGTTCCGAAAATGGATAGTGGGGTGGCAGCGGCGAAGAGGAAACCATCGCTGAGGCCCGACCCAGCATGATCCTCGCACTGTTCTGTGCCCAGGAGGGGTAGAAGCGCGGATATATCTTGGATCCCAGCGGTGAGGGTGCCCCCGTACGATATTGTCGACATCGGTTCGATTATACAGCAACCTGGTGTTCTGTCTAGCCATAAGTCATTATGGTAGAGGGTGAACGGACCTTAACAATGCCAGTCGGGGAGTAAAGCGAGCGGTGAGGGTGGGGTGCAAATGGCGAACCATACGGGATAACTTGAACCTATGTACGCAAAAGCTTAAGGGCCTTCGGCCACAAACGTGGTGGACGGTGGACCTTGCAATTTGAGGTTGCCTTGATGTTCATACAGTAAACCCTGAACCAATAGCTATTTGTTCAGGGACAAGTCACAGCCCATCGCCTCCCACCGCTACCTACCGTCCACTGCCTGAAGCGGAACTGCGGAAAGGTCGGGACTCCATATGGGGGTAAGTTTGGTACGGACAGGCAGACAGGACAATTGTTGTTGGCATTTTGCCTTTCGGATGTGACTGATAGCAAAATGAGGGACAAAAACCTAGTCAACGACTGACACTGCAGCAGGTGAAAGTTGATCGCAACACTTGACGCGTCAGACCTTCACGACAAAAGGTACAAAGTGGTGTTACACAAGTATAGTACACAAAATATACAAAAGAGGATATAATTTACATACCTACGACCGAGCTATGATGTCTGCTCAAAGTTCCCATGTGTCCCAAACCAGAATCCCATGAAAGAACGACATCTAACAAACCAAATCCCGGCGTCCATCAGCCATGAGAGCCGCCTTTTCGTCTCTGACAGACGTAACCTGCGAATGCGATGCGGCCAGCGCATCAACAGGATCGCAGGCCGCCTTGGCCACACTGCTCGCCAGCCTCAGGTCACGACAATACTCCTGCAGACGCCTAATCGCCGCGCCCCTCTCCTCATCCTCCTCGCCATCCTCACCCGAACCCCTCTGCTCCACCCCCGCAACAAAAACATCAATGCTCTCCAACTTGTCATAAAACTCCGGCCCACGCTCCACGCGCAAGCTCAAAAAGTCTTCCAAAGCAGAACACACATCCACCACATCGTCTTCATAGCACTGCATCGACAGCTTCTCAATCGGCGAGCCGGCGAGGTTCGACATCGTGTCGACCACGCTATCGACAGGAAAAAACGGTGATATGTGGAGTTTGCGAAGGCGTGGGAGGGGGGTCACCTCCGGTTTGGAAAAGACCGAGTCGGAGACGGAGGTGGTGAGCGAGAACTCGTCGACAGTCCGGCCTACGGCGGACATGATGCGTTCCGTGCACACACGGTTGTAATCATCGTTTTGGTGATAGCAACTTCCAAGATCGAGGACTTCGAGATGGCATGCGATGGGTGCCGTCGCCCAGCGAGGGTCACCAAGGTGGGTATCTCGAATGACGAGTTTTCGGAGGGTTGGTATGGAGAGCAGGGAGGGCAAGGAAAGGTCCGAGCCGAGGATCGGGTGATTAGGAATGTCATCATCTCCCAGCACCAGCGGAACAAAAGGGTAAACTCCGTCGAGGTCGGGAGCATGTATTTTGGAACGTGAAATTCTATCGAGCGAGAGTTGCTCAAGTTTTGGGACCGTGGCGGCGATGGAGACGGCGAGCCTCTCGCTCCTGGAATCGAGTCTCAGCAGAGACTCATCCACAAGCCAATAGACTTACAAGGGACAATTCTCTTCTTCAAAACAGTTGACAATGGTCAACTGACGTAAGTCGTGGAGATAGGCGAATGGAGTGATCACACTCCGGTCCAAAGAACCAGGCATTCGAAAGGCAAGTTTGATGAGTCGTGAACATGCGATCAATAATGAAATCACGGGGTCCGCATGAACTCTAGGGATGGGGTAGGAGTCGTGGCTCTGGGATTCCTCGGTTTTAATGCAGAGGTCGAGTTCCAAGATGTGCTGGCAATATGTCCTCGGGACATTTTCAAGAAATCGCTGCAATTGTCCAAAGTTGCGCAACTTGACCGACTGGAAGAGGGTCAGGGACGACCATGGTGCTGGAAACACTGCACAGACCTTGAAGGTAGCGGGAACACAAAGCTGGTACGTCCGCACATCGACCCGGGCGAAGGCCTGTGCGTCATGCACATCGAGGTTGTCGACCACTGCCAGCTTCATTTCGTTGGGTAGGGAGTTCCATGAGGAGGGTGTGGAGTTTTGGGGCATTGTGGGTTGGTGTAGGGGGGAACGAAACACTGAACCTTTTGAATGCCACTCAGTGCCGAAGACCTCGAACCCAATTCGCGATCTCGTCGGGATATCAGATCCCACCATTATATAATGAGTGATCGATCATGATCCTGTCCTTGATCCTGTGCACCTGCACCGAGAAATTTTCTCAGATCACCGTCTCTCCTATGTAAAACGCATACTCCTGTCAGTGTCACTGTGGATTCCGGTGGCGACGGACGGAGAGTCTTTCGGGGTCAGAAATCGTCATGACCTCTCACCTATATATATGTTTTTTAACTAAGCTACTCCATCGGCCCCTCTTGGCACTTGCTCGCCGCCGCTCATCGCGGACAGCCACGAAATCCCGGCCTCAGTGCCGCCGCCGTGCTTATGTCAAACCCGGCTATCGACCGTTTGTCGTGTTAACATGTTGACATGACCCACTCACCCCGACCTCATCGGTTGAGCTCACCCGCACCCTGATGCACCCTAAAAGCCTATTCAAATGTTCAGAAGTTCAATGGATCCGCATCATCTCCATGGCTGATCTGCGCCCCGCTCCGTCCGGACAATGTTCTGCAAGATTTATCTTCATCAATCTGATATAGCCTCGCGCCACTATCTGATCGACCTCGTATTTTACATCCCAAACAAGCCATCGAAGATCAACCCCACCTCCCAAGTGTCGGAGACTCCCTCACTATCACAGCACAGCATCCATTAGATGACGCGATCAGACTCGGATCAGCCCAGTTTATCCTATATTTTGAGCCCCTCCAAGATCTTTTCTTGTCCCACAACTCCTTAGCCAGCCCCTCTCTTCTCGGTTCCGCAATGGAGCCTACAGGATCCAGATAGGTGCCTTTCCACTTTTCGCGATCCTCTCTTACCTTTGGAGCCGCCGCGGCGAAACACGAGTTGTATACTCCCACCTCGGGCACCTTAACGAGGAGCTTGAAAAGAACATTCCGAGTCATAGCCCATTGGAACGGCATTTGCAACGCGAAAGTGTTCACTCTGCCCGGATGGACCGCGATACAAGTGATCTCCGATCCAGCCTCGTCCAGCCGTTTTTGAAGCTCCTTTTTCCAATGGAGATTGGCAGTTTAGTGACAGCTGTAATACGAAGCGAAAAAACGTCGTCGTCGATTTCCTAGTTTCGTGAAAATTGAACAGAATGAGAGGACGCACAATAGCGAGCCAACTGGACAAAATTGTCGTCTCGAAATTTGCCGTTGAAATCTTCAATCTCGCGGAACTCGATTCCTGGTTCTGCGGAATTCTGGATATCCCTGCAGGTTACAATGTAGCCTCAGTGTGACCATATCTGGTCGAAAGACAATAACCCAATGACCACCACTCACAATCCACCGTGACCTCGAACGGCACAATTAGCCTATATCAAGATCAACCACCACACCACCACACCATCATCTCTCAAATATCACTGACTGTGCCGCATTATTCACTACACGCTGATGTATAAATAAAAAGACTATGAGGGGAGATGGGGACTACAAGCCAAAAAGAAGAAAACTCGCCTAAAATATCCAACCTATCCTCCCTTTCCAAAAACACCAAAGCAGCAGCCTTTGCCCCACGCAGCTCTCCAAAATCCGCCTTGAGCCAAATCACCTCCCCATGTCCAGGCCCGAGTCCTTCATGCTCAAGGTGTGCCAACGCACCCATGGCCCTCGATTCGTTGCGAGCCCCAAGATAGACATCGGCGCCTCGCCGTGCGAGGAGTTTGACGGTTTCGTACCCGATGCCTGTGCTGCATGGAAGGGTACAGCAAAAGCAAAACAGCTCTCAGTAAAACAGCGCTGTGGAAGGAGAGACCCAACACATGTGACCTTGGCTCCAGTGACGAGGACGACTTTTCCCTCCAGGTCAAGCAGGTCTTTGGGCGTGAAAGGCAGCCGCCCATTTTCGTGTCGAGATCGGCCGGAAGAACTTTCGACTCAGCGTGGGTCGGGTCAAGGGATACTTACAGTGGGAAACGCTCTCGAAAAACTACCCATCATAATGGCGAGATGAATTATAAAATCGCAAGGTCGGCGCGACGGTGCCCCGTCGCCTCTTCATGCACTGGATGCACAGAACGATATTCGGTGCTAGCATAAAAAAGTCACGTTTTGGTTCCCACACCACCGTCGCGTCGTCTAATTACGCGTCTGCTTGACAGCGATGGCAGCATCGATCTTCCGATTTCGAGACCACGGATGGGATCTTTGTCGACGGATTCTCAGCAAGGCCCTTCCTTTCACACCACACGATTATCAACTGGACAGGGCAACTCATGCTCTTGATGGGATTGATGTGCTGGCAATAACCGGAACGGGTTCAGGCAAGTCTGGATATATCTATATGCTGATGCATGTCCTGCTTGTGTTCTCTCGCAATCCGGAGCTGAACCCATCTAGACGCAAATTCCCGGCAAATCCCTTAATTGTCGTTGTCTCTCCGACCTTGGCTTTTCACTAGGATCAGGTGAGCGATTTCTCCGAAAGGTGTGAAAGAACCGGCATCATGGTTATTGTTTAGGAAAATAAGATGTACACCATAATTGAGACTTGGAGGATCGGGAGGCATGGCGGTCATAGGAAAACGATTTATAGCATATGGATACCTGCATCAACGAGCTTGTCGCGCTCATACGTCCGTTCGTGGGAATAAATGGGTGGGAAAAACTTTACTACAGTACGGTAGGTGCGTCATGTTGAAAAAATATTGAAAAAGTAGTCCAGTTATTATTACGATATCTTTTGTATCTTTCTCAGAAACGGGAAAAATATTGAAAAGCTATCGAAAGAATTTCCTTGTTTGGACATATTTTATGGAAATCCTTTCAATATTCTTTGGATTTTTCAAAGACGGCCCTCTTAGTCCGACTCGGAGACATTATGATCTCCTCCGAAGCCACGAACGCGTTACACGAATCAAAATAAAATACAAGCGGAAGACCCGTTTGGCTACTGTCTGAACTTGAATTCACTACAAACCCGTCTAACCCGACTGCAGTGTATTCATAGCTCCGAGATCCAAGGATGCAAGTCATGGAGGCGCCGTCTCAGTCACGGTCATTGTCAAACCTCCCCTGCGATTTAGAGGATGTGTGAGGAATGAGTGTGGCACAGCCTGCGCTGGCAGTGAAACTCGTGGTTCGCGAGGACTGACCAAGGCACCTAGGCTCGAGTCTCCAATTGGGTACTCCTCCTCTGGCTTCTTAGCTAGATGGGTCAGGGACTCAGGGTGGTTCAGATTTCACCATTGAGGTGTTCAATCGCGGCCAATGATGGCCAGCGCTCCCTCCGTCGTCTCGTGCAGCCATATCAAAACCTTGTAGATAGGGCCTTTGACATAGGAAGGACTTGAATGTGTACTTATTCTATGCCTGGATGTGCTGATACGTTCGCTCTCAGACCAGATCAAGACGAACGGACAACGACATTGAACTCAGTTCCGCCTTGACAGTAGCCACTTTCCCATGTATAAGAACCCTCCATGTCGTCCTCTGATCGGAAACTAGTAGTTCTTTTTGAAAGACAACATAACCTCGGAGCAGTGGGAGGTGCGGGAATGACATCGTGCTTGAATATCCTGCAAGGCTTGTCTTCATCAATCCTGCGTATATAAATTATCCTCACCACTATCCGATCACCCTCATAGCACTGTAACACCCCAAACAAGTCGCCGAAGATCAACTCCATCTGCCAAATGTCCGGGACTCTATCACAGCACAGCATCTATCATCATCCGTCGGATGACGGGATCACTCCACTCCACCCTATACTTTGAGATCCTCCACGATCCTTTCTGTCGTGTCCCACAACTCCTTAGCCAGCCCCGCCCTTCTCGCATTTTCACTTGGTTCCGCAATGGAGCCTACAGGCTCCAGATACGTGCCTTTCCACTTTTCTCGATCCTCTCTTACCTCTGGAGCTGCCGCAGCGAAACACGGGTTGTGCGCTCCCACCTCTGGCACCTCAAAGAAGAGCTTGAAAAGGACAGCCGCGACCCACGGGAACGGCATCCGCGACGCAAAAGTGTTCACTAGGCCCGGATCTACCGCAATACAAGCTATCTCCGCTCCAGCTGCATCGACACGTTTTTGAAGCTCCCTTGTCCAAAGTACATTGGCAAGTTTGGTGAGAGCTGTAATAACGGAAAAATATTGTTCCAGTTTCGTGAAAATTGAAGGAATGAGCGGACGCACAGTAGCGAGACCACTCGGCCAAGATCATGTCGCCTTGAAATTCGCCGTTGAAATCATCAATCTCGCGGAACCTGATTCCTGGTTCTGCGGGGCGGCTGCTGCGGTGGGCAACAGAAGAGAGCTGAAAAAGGGATTCAGAGATGGTCAAAGTCATAATTTTTAGGAATACCGTTACGATGCGGACGTCAGAATTGGGTTCCTTTGACGTCTTGATGAGGAGAGGTAACAGCGTCCGAGTGAAAATGAATGGACCAAAATGGCTGATGAACGCGATCATGAGTCCAAGATGACAACATGATGCAGCTCAGAACTGACTTGACCGTCATGATTCTAGATAGCCCTGAAAGTTACAACGTATCCTCAGTACTGTGTCCAGTCTAAAACCAATAAGCCAAGACACTACTCACCATCCGCCGTTATCTCAAACGGCCCAGTCAGCCTATAACAAGATCGATCACCACAACTTTGTCTCTCAAATATCACTGACTGTGCCGCATTATTCACTATACGTCGATGTATAAATAATAAGACCGCAAGCAAGAAAAAAAAAAGAAACTCACCCAAAATATCCAACCTCTCCTCCCTCTCCAAAAACTCCAAAGCAGCAGCCTTTGCCCCACGCAGTTCCCCAAAATCCGCCTTGAGCCAAATCACCTCCCCATGTCCAGGCCCAAGTCCTTCAAGCTCAAGCCGCGCCAACGCGCCTGTCGCCCTCGATTCGTTGCGAGCCCCAAGATAGACCTTGGCACCCCTTCGTGCTAGGTATTTGACGGTTTCGTACCCGATGCCTGTGCTGCATGGAAGGGTACAGCAAAAGCAAAACGGCTCTCAGTAGACGGTGTGAGAGGATACCCACTGTGACGTACTTGGCTCCAGTGACGAGGACGACTTTTCCTTTCAGGTCAAGCAGGTCTTTGGATGGGTCAAAAGTCTTTCGGCGTGAAAGGTAGCTGCCCATTTTCGTGTCGAGGTCGGCAGTGGTTGAATGAAGAACAGTGCATTCATCATTTTGACAGTTTCAATGTCTCGGAAATGTCAGTCTAATAATATTATTACGTCAGACGTCCAATAGGTTGTAGACCGTCGTCTCGACATAAGTTATAGGCTTATAGCCATAGCAATGTGCCGCCATATACCACTAGTCCTTGGCCCGACCCACCCTGAGTCCTGGAAGCCGCGGGCACGTTCATGCATCGCCCCCTCTCCACGAATCAAAATAAAATAAGAGCGGACAGTGCAGTGTATTCACAGCTCCGGGATTCAAGGAGATGCAAGTCATGGAGATGCCGTCTCAGTCACGGTCATTGTCATACCTCCCCTGCGACTTGGACTCTTTGTGTCGGAGGATGTGTGAGGAATGGGCGCGGCGCAACTGAGGGTTCGTGGAAACTGCCCAAGAATGCATGTCAAGGGGCCGCCTCTCTGGCCCCACCTTTGGCCTGAGACGGCTTTTGGCCCGGCTTGGGTTTTGCGAAAGCCAAAGCCATTGGCCTGGGCCGTGGCTTTTGTGGGTCTATGGTCTCCAAAGATCCTTTGAGAAGGTCTCGGTTGACCATAGGTCACTAGGTTTGGGGACCAAGACCTTAGGTAATCACGCATTTTGCTTTCACACCACCAACGCTCGCGTCATGGCTATGCTTTCGACTCCTCCGTCCCGACGTTGTTCTCATCAACTATCGTAATGTTACAGAGGTCGGCTAGGTATATTTCTACAGCCCATTTGGTGCGTTTTTCGGATGTTCGTGACGTGAAAAAAGAGACTAATTACTTAGGACGATCACAAGAGATCACAGGCCACATCACATCGTCCAGCAGTGCCATACCTTGGACCGGGAGGGCGTAGCACGGCAAAGGGTGAGTACCACCTCGTCTCTCACGTTTGCCACCGACTAAGAACCCATAGTGTTAGCCGTCCCCATTGTGGAGAAGACATGACCACGGCCATGCTCTTCAGCTGCCAAACAACGCGCCACGCACACGAACCCCGCTCAATCCCAACACTGGACGACAGAGGGAGCACACGACACGTGGACGACCCCCCCCCCCCCCCGGCTCTCGTATTCGAGAACGACTACGACATCCCCATCCACACCTCCGAATCCGCCCGTCCTGAAGCCCCAGCGGTGCAAACCCTGCCAACTCAGGTACCACCAGTGTTCCGGTGCTGGGCCCGCACCCGCTCGTCTTTGGGAGACGATGCTCCCACGAGCGCCTAGGCACCATCTTACCTCACGGTCACAACAGCTCTCGTCTCGTCCGAATCCACGCAACAAAGGAGATACCCTGATTCATATAATGCCTAGGTATGTGATCGAGTTTTCGCACTCATATGTTTTGCTCAGCCTCTCTAAGTCGCGGCAGGTTAGACGGTTCGATCTGGGGATTCGAGGATCCAGTGGACGAGCTACTAGCACTCATATGCAATTGATTTACGGACACCATATGATGTACGAGTAATAGTGGCAAGTCATACAAACATGAAGGTGTCTGACACGACAAGCCCCGGCTTGGGCCAAAGCCGGCCGGAGCCGAGCCTGAGCCGTTCTTGATGGCTTGGCTGGCGAAATCCAGAAGCCTGAGCCCTCGAAAGCCGGGCTAAGCCAGAGCTGGCACATCACTAGGTCTGGAGCGCAACGGGCGCGGGTCCGTAACTACCTAGGCTCGTTAATAGCTCGTCTCTAGCACCCCAAGGAGACTGGTTTCGAGTCTAGTAACCACCCATCAACTACGCTTATCTCAAACTAGTTCAAGACGAATCCCACTTGACAATTGAACTGGTTTCAGCAAGGTTTCTGCCAGTACCAACGGTAGTCACTTTCCCATGTATACCCTCCAGGTCGTCCCCTGAAATTGTCCTTATTGAAAGACAACATGACCCTCGGTAGAAGGCGAAAGAATGACATCGTGTCATGCAGAGGGCCCGGGTACATCTGTATTCGGATCAGTTCAAGTCGATTCATCAGCATCGGAACCGAGATGTTCCCGCATTTAAATTCGCATTGCTTTCCGGCCCTTTCCAAGTTCCAACCATCTGCGACTCCCACTTCCTCTCTCCCTCAGGACTTGAGGCCCAAGGTAGCATGCTTTGAGGTCTCATGCACATCATGGCACCATTACGGTCGAAGGGTGGATATATCAGCCACGGACCGTGGATATCGCCGATCTGTAAGTTATACTAGTAGTGCCTATCTCTGCTCATAGCAGATGGACATAAGTCTGATGGCCTCATCATGATGGTCTAAACGTGCACGTGTCTCCACCATATGGATTCATAATAAGGGTCGGACACCAGGTTCGCAGCCACTGCCAGCCAGCTCTTTCCCGCCATGGACAATCCGTTAGAACTCGCAAGGCTATTCTTTATCGGATCCGCTATCGTCCTGTCGCTGCACGGTAGTTCCCAAGTCAATGCCAAGACCATATTAATCGAACCAATTATTCTTAGGCGTCTTCTTTACGCTCAGCGTAATCTGCTTGTACTACCTGCTCTCCAAGAAAACGTCGAATTGGATCCTCTTAGGATATATCGTGGCCTCCCTCTCGTTCTCAACCATCTTCATGGCAGCATCCACAAAGACCGTAGAGCTGATCTTGATTGGGGGGGCAACTGCAACTAAATTACTTTCAAGATTGGACATCCTGCAACGGGTGATGTATACGCTGAAGATTTGGTTAGCGGACGGTCTCCTTGTACGGTCTCCTTCTTACCATTGTTCTTGTTCTCATCCATCGAATAGATCTACCGACTATGGGTAATCTGGGGTGGTAATTATGCCATCACCATATTCCCCTGTGTGCTATTCATCGGAACCTTTGGTATGTGCGGAGTTCTTCCTTCTCGACTATCCGCTCAATGTTGGTTCAATGTATGTTAGCAACGGGGGTCGCCGGGCTCACACTTTTCCCACAACAGATCACCAAGGTTCAGCAAATCGTCTCGCTCGGCGTTGGCTTCCACGCTTGCTCCGTTGCCCTCAACGTCATAGCCACGTCTCTTATCGCTGGAAGGCTTCTCCGCCAGCGCGCAGTCATTCGAGGACTTGGGGGTGATGACGGGCGTGTTTATTTGTCTCTTTCGGCCGTCTTCGCTGAGTCTGGAGCTCTTTATTCGATCGCTGGACTGGTTTATATCCCTCTGTACGCGATCAATAGCCCCCTCATTTACGTATTCGCAGGATTGTTGGAGGCGGCCTCGGTACGTCTCTCTCCAAGCCCTCTGTGTCATCGTTTTGTCCATCTCAACGCGGTAAACTAGGGTATCGCGCCGGCTCTCATTCTACTTCGCATGTCCATGGGAGTCTCAATTGAAAGAAAAGATACAAGACCGCAAGTGTCAGCTTTAGACTTCAAGAAGGGAGGAGAACTGAAAGCGGAAAGTATGAGCGGTACGGTGAGCACGTTTGCGGCTCAGAGCCACAGCGCTGTATCATTCAATCAAACGATGGGGACATCGAGGAGTGAATCCACGTATAATGAGAAGTAGAGTTCTCTGGAGGGTTACTCATACAGCGGTGTTGATGAAGATCTGGGATTATCTGGCCACCAGTAGCATCATACATACATCAATCCGTTTTCGTGTTCAACACTTAGTGATACTTATCCAAGGCGACACTCTGGGTGATTTTCTCTTGTCAAGCGATATAAATACATCAAGAAGTAAGAGGCCGTATTTGCGGAACGATGGCTATTTCCGGCCATTCAGCTGAAAGTTCGCTTAACCTTGGGGAGCAATGCAACCACCCCGGTCCGCCGAACCTCGAGCCCTTTGTCCCCAAAATACCTCCCACATTCATAGCTGCAACAGGTGTTGCCTTGCACCCAGTTGGCCAAATGGAAAATATATTCTGACACATCCCGGTCAACCTCATCACCGAAGGAAGGGACCTGCATGACAGGGGTCAGGAATCTGCGTTGCATCCCTTCATGGTATTTGCACGCCCAGTCCATCGCCCCATCAAGGTCGAGCATGTGCTGACGCATGACGACCTTTAGAACGTTCCAACGGACTTCTCCCATGGACTGTTGTACGACGCCATGTCCTAAAGGGGTGAGAGCGGGTTATTTTCCATCGAAGGAGACACAGCGAAAAGTGGCTTGTTTTTGTCAACCATAATCATGTCAAGCGCGAGATATTGCATCTACTTGACGACAGGATGCCAGTACCTCATCCGGGGATGTTCAGGACCATTTCACCAACGAAGAAGAGCGCGCGGCCACCACCGTCCCACCTGCGTATTTCGAAATAATCCTCGACCAACTGGAAAAAGTCATCGTTGGTGCGCTGATCCGCATGAACCGCCACTGCCAGTAAATACTCGGAGAACGACTTGAAGAAACGCTTTGCCGATTTTGGAGTGGCAATCTTTAATGCGCTTTCCCAGAATATAGATACCGCCAAAGTAAGTGACGCGCCATTGATGGGCATGGATGGCGAACTCTTTCACGCCGAGACCGACGAAGCTCTGGCCATCGCGGCGTGGCTTGTAGGGATTGTGCATTGCGTCTATCATGATGTCCACCATCTCACGAATGACGGGCGCGGGCTCGACGTCGGTGTGGTCGTCGACGACGCAGTCAACATAGATGAGGTCGGTAGCGATGTGCAGTTGTTCTGGAAAGTTGGACGGCAATGAGCCCCTCTACTCTGCCGCTCACATGGCGTCAACGGACCTTTCGATACTGTGGAACAAACCATCGCTATGATGAGACCTACGGCGTTTCCGTCCAAAAAAAACCAGGATTAAAACAAGAGAAACCCACCACCACGGGCGGTTTCAAGCGTCTCTGGCCACCTTGCGTTCTCGCTGAGGCATGGTATCTCCTGAAAAAGGCCTTGGGCTCTCGACTTCCTCCATGTGGGGGTTGACCATGCGACGCCATGGCCACTTGCTCACGGTGTTGGGAATGTGTCGAAAGATGCGGCCTGAGGATGTGTCCAAGAGCCTAGGGGAAATGAATGGTTGGGCACTTGTGCATCAGGCCTCTCGTGGGTTTGGGGTTTGACTCAAGAGATGAACCTAGCTTCCCACCTGCAACCTCCCCGGTGCTCATCCCGGGACCCAACCTTTTATCTGCATTTTTGCTTCGGATTCAGGGATACATAGATTATAACACCGAGATCCTGACTTGGACTCACTAGGTGAACCTTCCAAAGTGTTTTGTTTGTGATTATATCATGCGTCAATTCGCTTCTTGATGTACCAACGTCTTTGGAATGATAGAGGGCTTTGACTTGTGCACGATGCTGCGAATACATTCACAAGGGGGGTACATACTCTACAGAGGAACGCAAACCAGGCTAGCGACTCCTAAATAAAGAGCTCCGGACCCCTCCGCGAAAATGGCCAAAAAGTATAAGTCAACATATTCGTCATCGCCCGCGTTGACGGAGAAGCGTTCATTTCCGAAAACTACTCGTGGATGCGAGGTGCACAGCTGAAACTGAAAAGGAAACAAGTACTGGTGGTTCCACAAACTTAGTCTTTGTACTTACTGGTTTAAATACTAAGATTGCTGTATCATCTGTGATTCTGGTTTGAGAAGATCATTAGTGCCCAAGAAAACGTCGCACGATGCCACCGATTGGCGGAGGTGTCAAATTTGAATTTGAAGGTCCGACTCATGACTCTCGACGCAAGCAATGTTGAATGAAGGCTCGGAACGACCGTGCACATCCACAAGGCCTCCCTGGCGCTAGCGCTGCGCTTTCAATACTAAAATTCAAGGGCTTCTGCGTTATAAACACGCGTGGAAAATATGCTGGGATGTCCCGTTCCAATGTCGACGAGTTCCCTCCCCTTTGTACCTCTCCTTGTCGGCATGTGATCTATTGGCCATACAACATGCCACTGATTTCGTCTATTAAAAATCTCTTCAAGTTTGACTGCCTTTTACCATTTCCCTCTTCTCTTGAGTAACGGAAGCCACCACATTCAGTCATGCAGGTAGAAGATCCTTTTTATCGACTCGTTCCTAGTCAGGCTCATATTTGTCCACAAGACCTTCGTTTTAGATTCATTGAAGGAAGGGCCAGTATCCTACGACGAGGAATTGCAACAGACCACTACCCCAGGAAATTGCGACGCGACACTTGAGCCACACCAATCATCTTGCCAATGTCCTGACGGTCCCGAAAGGTGCCCAGTATCGGGAGATGGCTCGTTACACGCTGGAGAAGATGAGGTATATTTGAACGCTGAACAAGACTCGCCTAAGATCCAAAGTCCTTCATGCGAGCAGCGCCCACGGCCTCCCTCCAACAAAATAGCGTGCGCTTCGTCGCACAGGCGGGTACGCCTCTTGTTCTCAGCTGCATGGATATGGTTTAATCCATTAACGCGTTGGGTTTCCAGATGCCCGTGGAATGGGTCCATCACACTACGGCGTTACTCCAAGAATACGCAAATCGGCAAATCAGTCCTCCACTTTTCAAGAGAATCAGCATCAATGTGCGTCTTAACTTCATCTGCCACCTCACCAGGTCTATTCATTTCCTGGTCCTGCAGCTCAATGATCCATCTCAATTCGTTCTCGGTGCCTTCCAGCTACTGGCTAACAGAGATACAAACGAGACCGACAACACAGAGCCCTCACGGAAGCTTCCGCCTCAATTGCTTGATGGCTACATGGATATTGATAGATGGGCGAAGGATTACCTTCGGACTCAATTTCAACAAACGCATGTGGAAAATCTCGTGTCCGTCGTGCGTCTCGTGCAGCCAATCTAATTCCCGGTTTGATCCTGACCTTTCTGCCCTGACACAGCTTCTGACCATCATCTCAAATAATTTTTATGAGGCCCATATGCGTCTAATGGATAGCGTTGTGAAGCGTGCAATGGATAACAAGGATCTACGGAAAGGGACTTGTCTTGAAGTCGCTGATTTTGCATTTGGTTTTGGTCTGTACAACTTTTCCTCTTGGAAGATATCGAACTGACCTCTATCTAGACTTGCACATGAGCCAGGAACTTCCATTTCTCGTGAACATCAACCATAGAGTCAATGATCGCGTACGTCAGACGTTTGAGCGCGATCTTCTCCTCCGTTTGTCACTCCATTCAACTCCTTAGTTTAATCGTGTTGATAAATGTTTCAGCTCATGGTTGGGAGCCTAAACCTACCAACACGGTTGGAAAACTCGCTGGTTCTCGTGCCTCTATCTCTAAATCTGACTCGATCGTTGAGGGTAGACGTTCTACCCGCCGACCACAGCCGAGCAAAAAAGTGCAAGAAGCCACAGGAATGAAGCACGCAGGATCGTTGAAGGAACAGAAGATACCGGCTGTTTCGGTGAAGGAGAAGGAAAAGGAAGACGCAGAAGCGACTCCTTCAAGTAGAGGTACTCGTCGTCGCAAACCGGCACCCAGGCGTGGCCGAAAGGTGAAAGCCTCCCAAATTGTTACTGCCTCTTTGACGACAGAGGATCTTCTCGAGCTTGAGGACCCTCACGAGACTAAAATGACGCCCCGGTTATATAAGGAACCCATCAGAGACCCAACTATTGATCCCGATTCATCCTTCACCTTCAATTTCCCTGTTCCCTTCTTGGCATATCCTGAAGGCACTGTGATCGACACCCCGACGCCTAATACCCTTCTTGGATATGAGACCGATTCTACGGTCCTCGCAGAATTCGACTTTGAGAAAGTTGGGCCTGACGATGGATGTGCGAGGGTTGTTCCTGCGGAATCGGCGTCCCGCAGGCCGCTCACGATCGGGATCCCTGTTTCGCTTTTCTCCGGCCCGACTCAGGAAGCCTCAGGGTCAGGTTGTCTTTCGCCACAGACCGTCTCCGCAGGTCCGGAGCTGTCCGTCGCGGCCTCGGGGTTTCTTGACCGGGTGCGCGGAGGCGAGGTGTTGATAGCGACGGAGCCCTCGACTCCTACTGGTGTTACGGATGGGTCGTTGGAATCCGGCGGTTTGGGTGAAGCTTCTTCCTTGGGAGTCCTCGCTCTGTTTTCATCAGCATTCGATGCTCCAGTGAGCAAGAAGCGAAAGCTTGGACCGTGATAGTACGATTTTCTAATAAGTATACACTCTTCTTTTATTTTGGCGTATGTCACCTATCTATGCATTTCGATACACCACTTGAACTTGATGTTTCTCGATTGAAAAGCGTGTCGGAATCCGAAACTTAGAGTCGGTCTGGACTTTGTCGCACTGGCAGACTGTAGTGGGACTGTGACAGCATCCAGTTCCATGTACGTTGTCATAGATATCATAAAGTAAACAAGAAAATCCTTCATATGTGTAGTCAACCTTCGCTACAATTCTCCCGCTCTGCGGCAGACAAGGTGTCAAAATGGGCGGTCTCCTTGCAGCCTATCCATTTACACTGGATCTGTTCTTGAAACCACTGATGACAGTGGAGCAACTGAAATATTTGATGGGGATTCGGGAAGAAACTACAACCCTTGATTCGGGGACACAAAATAATAAGCAAAGGTTTAAGAACGGGTTTCAACCCAAGCCAAATGGGAAGAGCATAGCAGCAAATTGTGAAGTGGAAATTGAAGCCAGAACAGCCGTAGTCTAATGATAATGAGAGGGGATCACAGTGGGGATCAGATATTGTAAACGTAACCAGTAATTCTTTCATCGCTGAAGCCAAGATTGTGGACGGCGTTGTCTCTCTCAGCAGCAGACAACGTGTAGAAATGATCGGTCCATCCGGGACTGAACGCGCGATAGAGCGGAACAGTGCCACATTCCTGGGTAGGCAATACGTAGCCCGCAACACCCTCATAGTCGTATTGGAGGTTGTTGATCGCGTTGTCTCTCTCGAGTTCGTATGTGGTGTAGAAGTGATCGAAGATGTTGGGATTGTAAAGGCGGTAAAGCGGGACAGTCAAGGACTGTTGAGAATTGAAAATGCTGCCCGTGTGACCTTCGGCGCTGTAACCGGAATTGGTGACGGCGTTCTGGTACTCTGCGGCGTTGGTGGTGTAGAAGTGGTCCAAGAGGGTAGGATGGAATGCTCGAAGGAACGGCACGGCCAGGCCACTGTTTGGGCAGATGGAAGGCGGAGGCGGGGGGGGGGTGGTGGGCAAGTGGGAGGCGGAGGCGGTGGTGGGCAAGTGGGAGGCGGAGGCGGTGGTGGGCAAGTGGGAGGCGGAGGCGGTGGTGGGCAGGTGGGAGGCGGAGGCGGAGGCGGGGAAGGAGTGGGTGTTGGGCAGGGCGACGAGGGTGGTAAGCTCGTAATTGGGCCGGAGTAAAGCGGGGTAGTAGTCGGGAGTGGAATCGTACCATACTAGAAACGTAATCAAATCGCGCCGTGCCAGTACCTCGTCAAAGGAACCTACCTCCACTCCAGTAGTGGTGGGATTAGTGGGAACACCCACCGCTGGGGAAGCGATAAGGGTAGAAAGCGCAATGAGTGCGAGGGTGAGCTTCATTGTACTCCTGATGTCGGATGCCTTCGAGGTGAAAGTGTTGCAAAACTTTGGCAGAAGGCAGTCATCTTTTATCCTCCTCCGCGTGTTTGGCCCCGATATATGTGGGGGGTCCTCACCAAATACTGCGACGAATTTTTGAAGCTATGCCTTGCAAGTTTGCTTGGGTTTTCACGCCGGTAGAAGTAAATCTATCGCCGGGCTAACGAAGCCTAGAACAAGCACATTGACAGTTTAGGACCACGATCGGGCAGCATTCGTATGCACAAAGGCTTGATGATTTCATCAGCTTTGAATTGAACCCAGGATCGGCGTTTCTTCTGTGTGATCGTGCCTCGGGAGATTGGCAACCTCCGTTAAGTGACTTGGCTACTTTGCGCCGTCTTCCCAAGGTCAGGGTCAACCCCTGTGCATTTAGTAAGTATTTTTTTTGTTCGTTATGCCGATCATACTGTCCCAAGGTTCGGAAAGGTCCTGAACCGAAACCGGTCCAGCCTCCTTAGCCCAGGCTACGGTAGGGCTGTGCACCGTACCGTCGACGGTATACGGCTGTATGGTCACAGCGCCTATACGGGTGATGGGACACCCGTAACCGTACCGTACGATTGATCTTCTGAGGTTGTGACAGGACGGTACAGGGTATTTGTACGGCCGTTACCCATATAAAGACGGAACGGGTCATTTTTTATACACGAAATCAATTATATTACTCTCTTTGTGAATGCCGTTTCAAGGGGAAGGTGCCCGGCGATGAAGAAGGCGTGGTGTACTCCGGACAGTGAGGAT
>Ga0307516_10002755_pt1 | contig 23168 bp, 24 predicted proteins | sample 19_EM_MG_FD_203310 | JGI IMG/M metagenome (GOLD analysis project Ga0307516, IMG submission 203310) | Populus trichocarpa ectomycorrhiza microbial communities from riparian zone in the Pacific Northwest, United States - 19_EM | ecosystem: Host-associated > Plants > Roots > Unclassified | place... | reverse complement strand
CAGAAGACGCATGAAGTGACCCCGCCCAAAGGCTTCAAGGAAGCCTATGCCAAATACGTCGAAGGCGGCTGGGCGGCGCTGAGCTGCGACCCCGCGTACGGTGGCCAGGGCCTGCCTTTTGTGCTGAACCAGTGCCTGTATGAAATGCTGAACTCGGCCAACCAGGCCTGGACCATGTACCCCGGTCTCTCGCATGGCGCCTATGAGGCGCTGCACGCGCACGGCACGGACGAGCAGAAGAAAACCTACCTGCCCAAGCTGGTGAGTGGCGAATGGACCGGCACCATGTGCCTGACTGAACCGCATTGCGGCACCGACCTGGGCCTGCTGCGCAGCAAGGCCGAGCCGCAGCCCGACGGCAGCTACAAGATCACCGGCAACAAGATTTTCATCAGCGCCGGTGAGCACAACATGGCCGGCAACATCGTGCATCTGGTGCTGGCGCGCCTGCCGGATGCCCCGCAGGGCAGCAAGGGCATCAGCCTGTTCGTGGTGCCCAAGTTCAACGTCAAGGCCGACGGTTCGCTGGGTGAGCGCAACGGCATCTTCTGCTCCGGGCTGGAGCACAAGATGGGCATTCATGGAAATGCCACCGCGCAGATCGTCATGGAAAACGCCAACGGCAGCCTGGTGGGGCAGCCGAACAAGGGGCTGGCCGCGATGTTCGTGATGATGAACGCCGCCCGTCTGGGCGTGGGCAACCAGTCGCTGGGCCTGACTGAAGTTGCCTTCCAGAACGCGCTGGCTTATGCCAAAGACCGCATCCAGATGCGTTCGCTGTCGGGCGTCAAGGCCAAGGACAAACCGGCCGACCCCATCATCGTGCATCCCGATGTCCGCAAGATGCTGCTGACGGCCAAGGCCTACGCCGAAGGCGGCCGCGCGCTCGCCATCTACTGCACCCTGCTGCTCGACAAGGAAATCAACCATCCCGACGAGAAGGTCCGCAAGGACTCGGCCGAAGTCGTCGCGCTGCTCACACCCATCGTGAAAGCCTTCCTGACGGACAACGGCCACATTGCCACCAACGCCTGCATGCAGGTCTTCGGCGGCCATGGCTTCATCAAGGAATGGGGCATGGAGCAGTTTGTGCGCGACAACCGCATCAACATGATTTACGAAGGCACCAACACCGTCCAGTCGCTTGATTTGCTGGGCCGCAAGATCCTGGGCAACAACGGCGCAACGCTGAAAAAATTCGGCAAGCTGATTGCTGCGCTGGTGGCCGAGGAAGGCGTCAACGAGAAGATGGCCGAATTCATCAACCCGCTGGCCTACCTGGCGGACCAGATGACGAAGTTCACGACCGAGCTTGGCTTCAAGGGCTTTCAGAACGCCGATGAAGTGGGCGCCGCCGCCGTTGATTACCTGCGCGTGGCGGGGCATCTGGTGTTTGGCTATTTCTGGGCCCGGATGGCGCAGGTCGCGCTGCGCGAGGTCGCTGCCGGCAATCCGGATCCCTTCTACCAGGCCAAGCTGCAGACCGCGCGTTTTTACTTCGCCAAGCTTTTCCCCGAGACCGCGACCCTGATGCGCACCGCGCGCAGCGGCAGCAAGGTGTTGATGGACACCGACGCCGCGCTGGCCTGATCGCCGGATATTTTCCAACCCTCTAGCCTTTTGGCACTGGAGCCCTTATGAAACTCGCGCTGACAGCTATTGTTTTAGGAGCAACTTGCCTCTCCGGTTTTGCCCAGATGACTCCGGTCGGCCTGTGGCGCAATGTGGACGACAAGACCGGTGAAGCGAAAGCCGAGATCCGGATCACCGAAACCGGCGGTGTGCTCAGCGGCAGGCTGGACAAGCGCCTGGGCAAGGACATCAAGCCTGATGATGTGTGCACCGAATGCAGCGACGACCGCAAGGGCAAGCCTCTTGTCGGCCTGGAAATCATCCGCAACGCCAAAAAGGCGGAGGGCAAGGATGTGTGGGAAGGCGGCAAGATCCTCGATCCCGAAAACGGACGCGACTACACGCTGCGCATGACACCGGTGGACGGCGGGAAAAAACTGGAAGTCCGCGGTTCCTTCGGTCCCTTTGGCCGCACCCAGACCTGGGTGCGCGTGCCATGAACCCGGTCCAGGGGCTGGCGAACCATGGGTGAGCTTATTTCCCGCACACTGCACATCGGGCAGGGGAGCGGCCCTGCCGAACGCCGCTGGTATGGGCATCACTTGCTCAAGAAGCCGTTTTTTGGCCGCTTCATGCGGCCGTGGCGCTGGCCGGCAGACTTGTCCCGCGAGGGCTGGGTACGCACGCAGATCACAAGCCGCAGTTCAAGCAGGCTTGAAGCCATTGTGGCCCGCACTGTTGTCACCCCGCGCGGTGTGGTGGTGTGTGCCCACCCCATGGGGCTGGCCTGCAAGGGTTTCTGGTTGCGTCACGGGCACGCGCAAAAGTTGCTGGACGCAGGGTTTCACGTGCTGGCCTTCGACTTCAACGGTTTTGGCGAAAGCCCGTCCACCAATTTTGATTTTCCGGGCGATGTGCTGTCGGTGGGCCTGTGGGCCCGCGCTGCCTTTCCCGGCCTGCCGGTGCATGCGCTGACAGCCTCTTTCGGCGCCATCAACACGCTCAGTGCCATCGACGAAGCGGATTTTCCGTTCGAGAAGGTAGTCGCAGAGGGCTGCCCGCCCACACTGCCCGACTTCTGGAAAGCCTACCCCTTCGCCCATGCGGTGCTCATGATGGGGCGGCGCGTGAATCCGGAAAGCGAACTTCATCTGCGGCCGGTCCACCACCTTGCGCGTATGCAGCCGGTGGATGTGTTGCTGATCCACAGCCGGGGCGACCGCTGGACGCCTGTGCATTTCGGCGACACCCTGCAACAGGCTGCCTCCAGGCCCGAGCGGATCCAGCGCCTGGTGCTCGAGCGCGCGGACCACACCCACGGCATGCGCGACGAGCCCGAGCGCTACTGGAACGCCGTTCTCCAATTTTTCAATCCAACCCCCACAACCGGGTCTTAACCATGTCACGTTTTCAAGTCAAGAAGGTCGCCGTGCTCGGCGCTGGTGTGATGGGAGCGCAAATCGCCGCCCATCTGGTCAACCTCAAGGTGCCGGTGGTGCTCTTCGATCTGCCAGCCAAGGACGGCCCCAAGAACGGCATCGTCACCAAGGCGATCGAGGGTTTGAAAAAGCTCAAGCCCGCGCCACTGGGCGTGCCGGAAGACGCGGCACTGATCCAGCAGGCCAACTACGAGGAACACATGGAGGTTCTCAAGGAGTGCGACCTCATCATCGAGGCCATTGCCGAACGCATGGACTGGAAGACCGACCTGTACCACAAGATCGCGCCCTTTATCGGTGAACACGCCATTGTGGCCAGCAACACCTCGGGCCTGTCCATCACTACGCTCAGCAAGGCGCTGCCGGAAGCCATCAAGCCGCGTTTCTGCGGCATCCATTTTTTCAACCCGCCGCGCTACATGACGCTGGTCGAGCTGATCAACACGCCGACCACCGAACCGAAGGTGCTGGACGATCTCGAGGCCTTTGTGACCAGCGGCCTGGGCAAGGGCGTGATCCGCGCCCACGACACGCCTAATTTCATTGCCAACCGCGTCGGCATTGCCAGCATGCTGGCGACCATCCGGGAGGCGGAAACCTTTGGCCTGAGCTACGACGTGGTCGATGACCTGACCGGCAAGAAGCTGGGACGCGCCAGCTCGGGCACCTTCCGCACGGCCGACGTGGTGGGTCTGGACACCATGGCGCATGTGATCAGGACGCTGCAGGACAACCTGGGCCCCGGCAAGGTGGAAGACCCGTTCTCCGACATTTACGGCACGCCGCCTGTGCTCGCCAAATTGCTGGAGAGCAAAAGCCTGGGCCAGAAAACCGGCGCTGGTTTCTACAAGAAAGTCGGCCGCGACATCCTGCGGCTCGATCCGGAAACCATGGACTACGTTCCCGGCGGCGCCAAGGCCAACGAGGTGGTCGGCCGTATGCTCAAGAAGCCCGCCGGCGAGCGCCTGAAGCTGCTGCGCGAAGCCGAAGGCGCAGAGCCGCGTTTTCTCTGGGCCATCCTGCGCGACCAGTTTCACTATGCTGCCGTGCACCTGGAAGCCATCGCCGAAACCGCGCGCGACATCGACTTCGCCATGCGCTGGGGCTTCGGCTCCAAACAGGGCCCGTTCGAGTTGTGGCAGCAGGCCGGCTGGACACAGGTCGCCACCTGGATCCAGGAGGACATCGCCGCCGGCAAGGCGCTGTCGAAAGCGCCGCTGCCTGACTGGGTGTTCAAGGGCCCGGTGGCCGATGCCGGCGGCGTGCACACGGCCGAAGGCTCATGGAGCGCCTCGGCCAAAAAATTCATTCCGCGCCGCCAGCTGCCGGTGTATGACCGCCAGTTCTTCCCCGAGGACGTGCTCGGCGCCAAAGCGCCTGCGTTCGAAACCGCCGGCACCACGCTGCATGAAGACGACGCGATTCGGCTCTGGACGCTGGACGGCGCGAGCGCCGACGTGCTGATTGCCAGCATCAAGACCAAGATGCACGCCATCAGCCCCGATGTGGCCGAGGGCCTGGCGATGGGCGTGGACCTGGCCGAGAAAAGCTACAAAGGCATGGTGATCTGGTCCAACGACGAGATGTTCTCCGCCGGCGCCGACTTGCAAGCCATGTTGCCGGCCTTCATGATGGGCGGCGCCAAGGCGATTGAAGGCGCGGAGGCCGAATTGCAGAACGTGATGCTGAAGCTGCGGTATGCGGCGGTGCCCGTGGTGTCCGCCATCCGCGGCCTGGCGCTGGGCGGCGGCTGCGAAATGGCGGTGTATTCGGCCAAACGCGTGGCCGCGATGGAAAGTTACATCGGCCTGGTGGAAGTCGGCGTGGGCCTGGTGCCTGGCGCCGGCGGCCTGGCCTATATCGCCCGCCGTGCCGCGGAAAACGCCAGCACCTCGACCAACAAGGACATCCTGCCTTTCCTGACCGAAGGTTTCACGGCCGCCGCGATGGCCAAGGTCGGCACCAGCGCGATTGAAAGCCGCAAGATCGGCTACCTGCTCGACAGTGACGTGATTGTTCCGAACAAGGACGAGCTGCTGTTTGTCGCGCTCAACGAGGCGCGCTCTCTGTTTAACTCCGGCTACCGTGCGCCGCACAAGCGCCCCTTCCCGGTGGTGGGCCGCAGCGGCCTGGCCACCATCAAGGGCCAGCTCGTCAACATGCGCGACGGTGGGTTTATCAGCGCGCATGACTTCCACATTGCCAGCCTGATCGCCAATGTGGTCTGCGGCGGCGACGTGGATGCCGGCTCGCTGGTGACGGAAGAGTATTTGATGACATTGGAGCGCAAGGCGTTTTGCTCCTTGCTGGAGCATCCCAAGACGCAGGAACGCATCATGGGAATGATGTCTACGGGCAAACCCGTCCGTAATTGAAAACCATGGAGTACACACCCAACCGCCTCGAGCGGCAGCTGGAGCGGCTGTCTGACGTGCCGGCCTTTGCACGCACCTGGTTTCGCAGCGTGGTGTTGCGCCGGGCTGTGCCTTTCACGGGTACCGCCGGACTCGATTTTTTGCAGATGAGCCCTTCGCTGGTGGAAATCGGCATCAAAAACGAGAAAAAGGTGCAAAACCACATCGGGGGTGTGCATGCATCTGCCATGAACCTGCTGGCCGAGACCGCCACCGGCATGGTGGTGGGCATGAATGTGCGCGACGACTGCCTGCCGCTGGCCAAGGAACTGAAGATGGCGTTCAAAAAGCGCGCCACCGGCGGGTTGCGTGCAGTTGCCACCTTGAGCGATGAACAGCGTGCCCTCATGCAGGCCAGCGACAAGGGCGAAGTCAGCGTCCCGGTCATCGTGACCGACGAAGCCGGGGTGAACCCGGTTGAATGTGAATTTGTATGGGCCTGGATTCCGTCCGGTCCGCGAAAAAGTTAACAGGAATTCAAGGAAATCATCATGGCCAAACAAGTCCAGGAAGCCTACATCGTCGCCGCCACGCGCACCCCCATCGGGCGATCGCACCGCGGTTTTTTCCGCAACACCCGTCCCGATGACCTGCTGGTGCGCGCGCTGCAGGCCGCACTCGCCCAGGCGCCCACGCTGGACCCGAAAGCGATCGAGGACATCATCTGTGGCTGCGCCATCCCCGAAGGCCCGCAAGGCCTGAACATCGCGCGCATAGGCGCGGTGCTGGCCGGCCTGCCGACCAGCGTGGGCGGCATCACGGTCAACCGCTTCTGCGCGTCTGGCCTCTCCGCCATCCAGATGGCTGCCGACCGCATCCGTGTGGGTGAAGCCGACGTGATGATTGCCGCCGGTACCGAAAGCATGAGCATGGTGCCGATGTCGGGCAATTCGCCTTCGCTGTCGCCGGCCATGTTCGGCAACGACGAGAACATCGGCATTGCCTACGGCATGGGCCTGACCGCCGAGAAAGTAGCCCAGCAATGGAAGGTCTCGCGCGAAGCGCAGGACCAGTTCGCCCTGGAGTCGCATCAAAAAGCCATCAAGGCGCAGCAGGACGGCCAGTTCACTGCCGAAATCACGCCCGTGGAAGTGACCGACCGCTCACCGGACCTGGACAGCGGTGAAGTGATTACCAAAACCCGCACCGTCAGCCTCGACGAAGGCCCGCGCCCCGACACCTCGCTCGAAGGCCTGGCCAAACTCAAGACGGTGTTTGCCGCGCGTGGCTCGGTCACGGCCGGCAACAGCTCGCAGACCTCGGATGGCGCGGGCGCGCTGATTCTGGCCAGTGAAAAAGCCGTGAAGGAACACGGGCTCAAGCCTCTTGCGCGTTTTGTCAGCTACGCCGCCAAGGGCGTGCCGCCGCACATCATGGGTATAGGCCCGATCGAGGCGATTCCGGCGGCCTTGCGATACGCCGGCCTGCAGCAGGACGACATCGACTGGTACGAACTTAACGAGGCGTTTGCCGCGCAGTCGCTGGCCGTCATCAACACCTTGGGTCTGAATGCCGCGAAAGTGAACCCGATGGGCGGCGCGATTGCGCTGGGCCACCCGCTGGGTGCCACCGGTGCGATCCGTGCCGCGACGGTGATTCATGCGCTGCATCGTCACCAGTTGAAGTACGGGATGGTGACGATGTGTGTGGGGATGGGGCAGGGCGCCGCCGGCATCTTCGAACGGGTTTAGGTGTAGGGCTACTGCGCGGGCGATCTGCGGCGTTGGTCCGGTGCTCCCCATCCTCACGTACCTGAAGTACGTTCCGGTGGGTCCGCTCCGTCCGCCTTGCAGCTCATCCCGCTCGCTACGCCCTGGCGGTTACATGGTTCTTTAAGGAGACAGTCATGCAAAAACAGCTTCTTGAATCGGGCACCTCACAACTCTCCTTGCGGGTCTACGAGCCGGCTGATGCGGCGCGCGCCAGTGTGGTGATCGGCGGGGCCATGGGGGTGCGTCAGGACTACTACGCGCCCTTTGCCGAATGGCTCTCGGCCCAGGGTTTCCGGGTCACGACCTTTGATTACCGCGGGTCCGGCGAGTCCCTGCCCGGTACTCCGGGGGGTGGTTTACGCGGTTTCAGGGCCGACCTTTTCGACTGGGCCAATGACTATGAAGCGGTCGTTGACAGCGCCAAGTCCGCATTGCCCCAGGCGCCCCTTTATTTGCTGGGCCACAGCCTGGGCGCGCAACTGCCGGGTTTCCTGAAAAACCAGGGCAAGGTCGACGGCCTCGTCAGCATTGCGGCCGGGAGCGGTTACTGGCGCGACAATGCGCCGCAGCTCAGGCGGCTCATCCTGTATTTCTGGTACGTGCTGGTGCCACTGGCGACGCGGCTTTGCGGCTACTTCCCCGGACGCAAACTGAAAAAAGTCGGCGATCTGCCGGCGGGCGTGATGTTGCAATGGCGCAAATGGTGCCTGAACCCGCAGTACAGTGTGGGCGCCGAAGGGGAAAGCGCACGCCTGAGTTATGCGCGGGCGAAGTTTCCGGTGCTGGCGCTGTCCATCACCGACGACGAACTGATGACCTGGCGCGGCACACAAAACCTGATCAACCTGTACACCGGCGCGGCGCGCAGCTTCGAGCGCATTGCGCCTGCGGACCTGGGCGTTCGGCGTATCGGGCATTTCGGGTTTTTCCGCCAGCAGTTCAGCCACAGTCTCTGGCCACGCACTTTGGGCATACTCGAAAACATGGCCCCTGTCCACGTTCCCGGCAGCGTCGCCGGCACGACTGCCTGATTGCCGCTGCGGCGGCATACTGGTCCCATGAGTTCTCACCCCTTTGATGCAGCGGTTGCCCTGCAGGCCCAGGCCGACGGCACTTTTCTGGGCCACACCAGCGCGGCTTACGCCAACATGGTGGGTCCGTTCGGCGGTGTCACAGCGGCGCAGGCATTGAACGCGGTCCTCCAGCATCCGCAACGCCTGGGCGATCCGATTTCGCTGACCGTCAATTTCGCGGCTGCACTGGCCGACGGCCCCTTCACCGTCACAGCCCGGCCTGCGCGCACCAACCGCTCGACCCAGCACTGGGTGATCGAGATGTGGCAGAACGACGAAACCGTGCTGACCGGCACGGCTTTTTTCGGCCTGCGGCGCGACACCTGGGGCGCCGATGAACATCGGATGCCGGCAGTCCCGCCGCCGGCCGACGTGGCCCGCGCGGGCGGACCGACGCGGGTCGAGTGGGTCAAGCGCTACGAGATGCGTTTTGCCGAAGGCCCGATTCCTGCCGAGTGGACCGGCGCCGACCAGGGCGCCAGCCGCACGCGCCTGTGGCTGCGCGACGACCCGCCGCGTCCGCTGGACTTTGCCTCGCTGACCGGCCTGTCGGACGTGTTCTTTCCCCGCGTGTGGCGGCGGCGACCTTTGCTGGTGCCCATCGGCACCGTCTCCATGACGATTTATTACCATGCCGACGCTGCCCTGCTGCAGCGCACCGGCAGCGGCTACCTGTTGGGGCAGACGCAGGCCCAGGCCTTCCGCAACGGCTACTTTGACCAGACCGCACAGCTGTGGAATGAAGCCGGTGAATTGCTGGTGACAACACACCAGGTCGTTTACTACAAGCAATGACGATGAAAAAAGTAGCGCTCATCATCGGTGCAGGCGACGCGACCGGCGGCGCGATTGCCCGGCGCTTTGCGCGCGAAGGCTACGTCGCCTGCGTCACGCGGCGCAGCCTGGACAAGCTGCAACCGCTGCTGGACCAGATCCGCACGGAGGGCGGCGCCGCGCACGGTTTCGCCTCTGACGCGCGCAAGGAAGAAGAAGTCATGGCGCTGGTCGAACAGATCGAGTCGACTCTCGGCCCCATCGAGGTGCTGGTCTTCAACATTGGCGCCAACGCGCCAAGCAGCATTCTTGACGAGACCGCGCGCAAGTACTTCAAGATTTGGGAGATGGCCTGCTTCGGCGGCTTTCTCAACGCGCGCGAAGTGGCCAAACGCATGGTGCAACGGAGCGGCGAGGGCCACAAGGGCACCATCATCTTCACCGGTGCGACCGCTTCCCTGCGCGGCGGCGCCAACTTTGCCGCTTTCTCAGGCGCCAAGATGGCCTTGCGCGCGCTGGCGCAAAGCATGGCGCGCGAGCTGGGTCCGCGCGGCATCCACGTGGCGCATGTGGTGGTGGATGGCGCCATCGACACGGCTTTCATCCGTGACAATTTTCCCGAGCGTTATGCGTTGAAGGCGGAGGACGGCATTCTCAACCCCGACCACATCGCCGACGCCTACTGGACACTGCACCGCCAGCCGCGCGACGCCTGGACCCACGAGCTGGACCTGCGGCCTTACATAGAGAAATTCTGATGAGCAAAACCGTCGAGTTCTTTTTTGACGTGGGTAGCCCGGCCGCCTACATCGCCTGGAAGCAGTTGCCGCAGGTGTGCCGTGAAACCGGTGGCAAGATCGACTACAAACCGATGCTGCTGGGCGGCGTGTTCCACGCCACCGGTAACCACTCGCCCACCACCGTGCCTGCCAAGGGCCGCTACATGATGGACGACCTGGGCCGTTTCGCGGCGCGCTATGGCGTGGCTTTTGAGGAAAATCCGTACTTCCCGATCAACACCCTGACGCTGATGCGCGCCGCTGCCGGTGTGCAGATACAGCAGCCGGAGCAGTTCGTGCCCCTGGTGGATGCCCTGTACCAGGCGATCTGGGTGGACGGCAAGAACATGAACGACCCGCAGGTGGTCGGCGAGGTGTTGCAGGCGGCGGGGTTTGATCCCGCAGCCATGCTCGCCCTGGCAGGCGACCCGGCGGTCAAGGACCGGCTGAAGGCCATCACCCAGGACGCCGTCGAGCGCGGTGTTTTTGGCGCGCCCACCTTTTTCATAAACGGGCAAATGCACTGGGGCCAGGATCGCCTCGATTTTGTCAAACAAGCACTGGAAACCAAATGAGCACCGACATCCTGACCCACACCGAAGCCGGCGTGATGACCATCACCTTCAACCGGCCGGAGCGCAAGAACTCCATCACCTCGGCGATGTACGCTGCGCTGGCCGATGCGCTGGTTGCCGCCGAGGCCGACGCTTCGGTGCGCGTGGTCCTGCTGCAGGGACAGGAGTCCATCTTCTCCGCCGGCAACGACATCGGCGACTTTCTGAACAAGCCGCCGGCAGGCACCGACTCGCCGGTGTTCCGCTTCCTGCGCGGTATCGCGGCCTTTCCCAAGCCCCTGGTGGCCGCCGTCTGCGGTCCGGCCGTCGGCGTGGGCACGACCCTGTTGTTCCACTGCGACCTGGTTTATGCCGGGGACAACGCGGCTTTTTCCATGCCCTTTGTCAATCTGGGCCTGTGCCCCGAGGCAGCATCCAGCCTGCTGGTGCCGCAGATGCTGGGCTACCACCGTGCCGCCGAGGCACTGCTGCTGGGCGAACCTTTCATGGCCGAAGCCGCGCTGGAAGTGGGTCTGGTGAACCGGGTCGTGCCGCCGACCGAAGCCAACGGCATCGCACAGGCGATCGCGCGCAAGCTGGCCGCCAAGCCGCTGTCCTCCCTGGTCGAGACCAAGCGCCTGATGAAGAAGGGCCAGCAGGCCCTGGTCATCCAGCAGATGGCAGAGGAGGGCGCAAGTTTCGGCCGCATGCTGCAGGAACCCGCGGCCAAGGAAGCTTTCGGCGCTTTCATGCAAAAGCGCAAGCCGGATTTCAGCAAGCTCTGAAGTTACCGCCCGCAGGGCGGGCTCCCAAGCGGGGGAGCGGTTCGGCCAAGTCAATCGTTTTCATCCCTCTCCTTTGCAGGCATCGACCAGCTGCCGTGGCGCAGCCATGCACCGACGGACATCCGCCTCCGGGCACGCACGCCAGGGCGTGTGATTGCCTCATCCATGTGTATTTTGAGTAGATGCCTGTGTTTTCAGGCCATGGCTGTGACGGATTCGCTCCCCTAGTATTGGCCGGACTCGACCACCCGGTTCGGGCTTAAGACCAAAGAGGAGACTATGAACAAGAATCTGAAACAGTGGGCAGTTGCAACCCTTGTTGCGGCCGCGGGTGTGGGCGTGGTTCATGCGCAGGACAGCGGCAAGCTGTCCGGCGACGTTCTGCGTATTGGCGTGCTGACGGACATCTCGGGCGTGTATGCGGACATCTCCGGCAAAGGCGCTGTGGAGGCCGTCAAGATGGCGGTCGAGGACTTCGGCGGGAAAATGTTCGGCAAGTCCATCGACGTGGTTTTTGCAGACCACCAGAACAAGGCCGACGTGGGCGCAGCGAAAGCGCGTGAATGGTACGACTCGGGAAACGTCGACATGATCAACGATCTGGCCAACTCGGGCGTCGCGCTGGCTGTGGCCGGCGTTGCCAAGGAAAAAAAGCGCCATGCCATTGTCAACAACGCGTCCAATGTCGGCGTGACCAATGCGCAGTGTTCACCCTATACGGTGCACTACACCTATGACGCCTACGCGCTCGCCAACGGCACCGGCCGCACCATTGTGGAAAGCGGCGGCGATACCTGGTTCTTCCTGACGGTTGACTTTGCCTTCGGCATCGGGCTGGAACAGCAGGTGGGCGACGTGGTGCGTTCCAGCAAGGGGCGTGTGGTGGGCGCTGCTCGCCACCCGCTGGGCACGACGGACTTCTCGTCCTACGTCCTGCAGGCGCAGGCGTCCAAAGCCAAGATCATTGGCCTGGCGTCCACCGGCAACGACACCATCAATGCCATCAAGGCCGCCAACGAGTTCGGCGTCACGAAAAACCAGAAGCTGGCGGCCTTGCTGCTCTGGATCAATGACGTGCACGCATTGGGCTTGCCTACGGCGCAGGGCCTGCAGCTGACCAATGCGTGGTACTGGGACATGAACGATGAAACCCGGGCATTCGCCAGACGGTACATGCAGCGTGTGGGGCAGATGCCCAACATGGCCCATGCGGGGGACTATTCGTCGACCCTGCACTACCTGAAGGCGGTGCAGGCCGCGCGCAGTGACGACCCGGACGCCGTGTCGGCCAAGATGCGCGAAATGCCGATCAACGACATGTTTGCCAAGAACGGCAGGATTCGCGTGGATGGCCGCATGGTGCACGACATGTACCTGTGGGAAGTCAAGTCGCCAGCCGAGTCCAAGTACGCCTGGGACTACCTGAAGCTGATCAAGACGATTCCGGGCGAGCAGGCCTTCATGCCGCTCTCGCAGAGCACCTGCTATCTGGCCAAGCGCTAGGCGCTCCAGGCAATGACCACGGGGGGCCGGCCGCGCATTGCGGGCGGCTCCGGGCACGCCCGGCTCCGACACGCTCAGGATTCATCATGACCGCCATTCTGGAAACACAGGGACTGTCCCGCACCTTTAACGGGTTTCATGCCGTATCGGATGTGAACCTGTCGGTGCAGGAAGGAGGCATCCATGCCCTGATCGGCCCCAACGGCGCGGGCAAGACAACCTGTTTCAACCTGCTCACACGTTTTATAGATGCCAGCGCCGGCAGTATCCGTTTCCAGGGTCAGGACATCACCCGCCTGCCGGCCGACGCGGTGGCGCGTCTGGGTCTGGTGCGTTCGTTCCAGATTTCGGCGGTGTTCGGCCAGCTCAGCGTGTTCGAGAACATTCGCCTGGCTGTGCAACGCCGCCGCGGGCATTCCATGGACTGGTGGCGCAGCGACCGCGCACTGGCGCAGTACGACGAACGCACCCGGGAACTGCTGGACGAGGCGGGCCTGTCGGCCTGGTCTGGCCACAACGCCGGTGAACTGCCTTACGGCCGCAAGCGTGCGCTGGAGCTGGCCACCACGCTCGCGCTGGAGCCGCGCGTGCTGTTGCTCGACGAGCCCATGGCCGGCATGGGGACGGAGGACATTGCCCACGCCGCGGCATTGATCCGGCAGGCCGCGCGGGGACGCACCGTGCTCATGGTGGAGCACAACCTGTCGGTGGTGGCTGATCTGTGCGACCGCATCACCGTCCTGGCACGCGGAGAGGTGCTGGCCGAAGGCGACTACGCCACGGTTTCACGCGATCCCCGTGTGATCGAGGCTTACCTCGGGCACGGTCATGCCGGGCAACGCAAACACGCTTCCGGCGCTGGAGCAGACCATGGCTGAATCACTGTTGACCTTGCGTGACGTGCGCGCATGGTACGGCCCCAGCCAGGCGCTGCACGGCGCCAGCCTGGAGGTGCGCGAGGGCGAACTCGTCACGCTGCTGGGCCGCAACGGCGCCGGAAAATCCACCTTGCTGAAAACCGTGATGGGCATGATCGGCAAGGTGCAAGGCTCCATCCACCTGAAGGGCCGCGAACTGGTGGGCATGGCGCCGCACCACATCGGTCGCATGGGCGTGGCCTTCTGCCCGGACGACCGCGGCATTTATGCATCGCTGTCGGTGCGGGAGAACCTGCGCCTGCCCCCGGTGGTGGCTGAAGGCGGCATGAGCGAGCAGGAACTCTACGACCTCTTTCCCAACCTGGCGCAAAGGGCAAGCTCGGCCGGCACACACCTCTCCGGGGGCGAGCAGCAGATGCTGGCGATTGCGCGCATTCTGCGCACCGGCGCGCGCCTGCTGCTGCTCGACGAACCCACGGAAGGGCTGGCGCCTGTCATCGTGGATCGCATCGGCGGGTTGCTCCGCCAGCTCAAGGCGCGCGGCTACACCATCGTGCTGGTGGAGCAGAACGTCCATTTCGCCGCCGAGCTGGCCGACAGGCATTACCTGATGGAAACGGGGCAGGTCACCGACACCTTCGACGCCGCCACCTTGCTGCGTGACTTTGACGCCATCACGGCGCGCATCGGGGTCTGATCAATGAGCATCCAGTGCCATCTGTTCTCCACGCGCGCCATGCGGCTTGGCGCGGTAGTCCGACGGGCGAAAACCGGTCAGCCTTTTGAAGGTGTTGGAAAACGCGAACGGGTTGGCGTAGCCCACTTTCCCCGCAATGGCTTCAATCTTGTCGTGCGTGGTGACCAGCAGGTGTGCCGCGTGGGCCATGCGAAGCGCCGCCAGTTGCTTGCCGGGACTGCGCCCCAGGCTCTTCTGGCACAGCCGGCGCAGGTGTTCCTCGCTGGTGTTGGCCAGTCCGGCCAGGTCCGCCAGCGTCCAGTCGCGCGCGAGGTTGGCCTTGACGGCGTTCCATACCGGCACCAGCCGTGGTTCGCGCTGAAAGGGTTCGAGGATGCGCGCGACATAACGCTCGATCACATCGACCCATACCACGCAGGTGCCGGGGTCCGCGGCGCCCTGCATCTCGCCCCACAAACCCAGGATGGCGTGTTCCAGCACCTGGCCGTCGAAGGGGCTCATGGTGGGCGCCATCGCGCCATCGACCGAGCGGGGCGAATCGGGCATGAAGCGCACCCAGGCCAGGCGCCAGCGCTTGCCCGGAACGCAGTGGAAGGCGTGCAGCACGTGTGCGGGCGCAAAACTCACGTGGCCCGGAGTGTGCGGATACCAGCGCCCGTCGAGCAAGGTCTGTCCCTCACCGTCCAGGCAAACCTGCATGAAGGCGCCGCTCAGGTGGGTGCGGACAACAGTGTAGGGCGAGGCGGCATCCACCACCGAGACGTGGGCGATGTGGCGCGCGGCCAGTGCCTCGCAATGTTCGGCGCGCACCACGCTTTGCACGGTGTCGTCACCCAGCACATGGGTTTCTCTGGAGATATCAGGATGTTTTGCCATCGCATGCAGATCATAGGGACAAGGGGGGCGCATGACTGAAATTTTTGGCTTGCCCTTGCCGGTGCTGGCGAGCCAGATCATGCTTGGCCTGGTCAACGGCTGCTTCTACGCGGTCCTGAGCCTGGGTCTTGCCGTGATCTTCGGCCTGCTGCGCATCGTCAATTTCGCGCACGGCGCATTTTTCATGACGGGCGCGTTTGCCGCGTGGATGCTGCAACACTATCTGGGCTGGGGCTATTGGGCGGCCTTGCTGCTGGTGCCGCTGGCGGTGGGCGGACTGGGTGGCCTGTTCGAGCGCAGCCTGCTGCGCCGCCTGTATGGGCTCGATCCGATCTATGGCCTGTTGCTCACCTTCGGCCTGGTGCTGGTACTGGAGGGCGGGTTTCGCATCATGTACGGCACCTCGGGCCAACCCTATCCGGTGCCCCAGAACCTGAAGGGCGTCTTCAACCTGGGCTTCATGGTCTTGCCGGTGTACCGGGCGTGGGTCATCGCCGCGGCGCTGGGCGCGTGTGGCCTGACCTGGTGGCTGATCGAGCGCACCTCGCTTGGCGCACGCCTGCGTGCCGCGACCGAGCGGCCGCTGCTCACACAATCCTTCGGCGTGGACGTGCCGCGCCTGCTCACCTTCACCTATGCCGGCGGCATCGCGCTGGCAGCCTTTACCGGCGTGCTGGCTGCGCCCATCCTGCATGTGAACTCCGGCATGGGCTCGAATCTGGTGATCATCGTTTTTGCCATTGTTGTCATCGGCGGCATGGGCTCGGTCTTCGGCTCCATCGTCACCGCACTGGGCATAGGTGTGATCGAGGGCCTGACCAAAGTCTGGTACTCCGAAGCGTCGACCACCGTGATCTTCGTGGTGATGGCGCTGGTGCTTCTGCTGCGACCACGCGGCCTGTTCGGCCGGGAGGGGGCTGCATGACACAACAATTCGCTGGCTGGCAGAAAGCTGCCGTGGCTTTGGTGCTGCTGCTCCTGTTGCTGGTGCCCTGGGCGCCGCAGGTGGTGTACCCGGTCTTTGTGATGAAGCTGCTGTGCATGGCCTTGTTTGCCTGCGCCTACAGCCTGCTCCTGGGGTTTGGCGGCATGATGTCCTTCGGTCACGCAGCGTTCTTCGGGGCATCGGCCTACGTGACCGGCCTGGCCGCCAAGGCCTGGGGCATGCCGCCCGAGCTGAGCCTGCTGGCCGGAACGCTGGCCGCCGGCCTGCTCGGCGCTGTGTTCGGTGCGCTCGCCATCCATCGCCAGGGGATTTACCTGGCCATGATCACGCTGGCGCTGGCGCAGATGGTGTATTTCATCTTCCTGCAGTTGCCGTTCACCGGCGCGGAAGACGGCATGCAGGAGATCCCGCGGGGCATGCTGTTCGGCCTGATCGACTTGCGCAGCGACTTTGCCATGTATTACCTGGTGTTTTTTCTCACGATCGCGGCGCTGTGGCTGATCCACCGGGTGGTGCATTCGCCCTTCGGCCATGTGGTGGTCGCCATCCGTGAACACGAACCCCGTGCCCGCTCCCTGGGCTACCCGGTCGAGCGTTATAAGCTCACCTTGTTTGTGCTGTCTGCCGCGCTGTCCGGCCTGGCCGGGTCCATGAAGGCGCTGGTTTTCCAGCTGGCCGCACTCACCGATGTCCACTGGCATCTGTCTGGCGATGTGGTGCTGATGGCCCTGCTGGGCGGCATGCACACCGTGTTCGGCCCTGCCATCGGCGCCACCCTGGTGGTGGGGCTGCAGTACTACCTCGATGCCTTTGGCGGCTGGGTGACGCTGGTCACCGGGCTGATTTTCATGGTTTGCGTCCTGTCGTTCCGCAGCGGCATCGCCGGCGCCGTTGAGGCACTCAAAACCCGTTCCCGCACCGGGCCCTGAGTCCGTGGCATCTGTTTCAGCACCCTGTTTTCAAGGAGATTTACATGCCGCGTTTTGAACGCCAAGCCCTCATGGCGAAATTCCGGGACATGGTCCAACGCCGCCAGCCCATCATCGGCGGCGGCGCAGGCACCGGCATCTCGGCCAAGTGCGAAGAGGCCGCGGGCATTGACCTCATCGTGATCTACAACTCGGGCCGCTACCGCATGGCTGGCCGTGCGTCATCGGCCGGCCTGCTGGCCTACGGCAACGCCAACGACATCGTTCTCGAGATGGCCGGCGAGGTGCTGCCTGTCGCCAAGAAAACCCCGGTGATCGCCGGCGTCAATGGCACCGACCCTTTCATCGTCATGCCCGTTTTCCTGCAAAAACTCAAGGACTTGGGGTTTTCCGGCGTGCAGAACTTTCCTACAGTGGGCATCATCGACGGAACCTTTCGCCAGAGCCTGGAGGAAACCGGCATCAACTTCTCCACAGAGGTCGAAATGATTGGCCAGGCCCACGCCATCGACCTGTTGACCACGCCTTATGTGTTCTCCGCCGAGGAGGCCGTGGCAATGACCGAGGCCGGCGCGGATTTCATCGTGCCGCACATGGGTGTGACGACGGGGGGAACGATAGGCGCCACCACGGCCAAGTCACTCGATGATTCCGTCAAGCTGATCGACGAGTGGGGCGAGGCGGCCCGGCGCGTGCGCAAGGACGTGATTGTGATCGCGCACGGCGGTCCCATTTCCTCGCCCGAGGATGTGGCCCATGTACTCAAGCACAGCCGGCATTGCAACGGCTTTTACGGCGCCAGCAGCATGGAAAGGCTGCCCACCGAAATTGCCATCAAATCGCATGTGGAACGTTACAAGCAGCTTACTTTCTGAAAAACAGGAGACAACGATGGCCAGGGTATATGTGAGTGCGGTGATGAATGCAACGCTGGACGAGGCCTGGAGCTTGCTGCGGGATTTCGGCGCGCTCGGCAACTACCATCCCTTCTTCGAAAAATCCTACATCGAGGAAGGCAAGCCGGCCGACCAGGTTGGTTGTGTGCGCCATTTCACGGTGCGCGAGGACGGCGGTTACCTGCGTGAACAGCTGCTGGCGCTGTCCGACGATGACCATCGTTGCCGCTACGGGATCCTGCACATCGACGCGGACTGGAAGAACTACGTGGCCGAGATGCACCTGTTGCCTGTCACCGAAGGCCAGCGCTGCTTCGGCGAATGGTGGGCCGAATGGGAGGTGCCGCCCGACCAGGAAGCCGCCGCGGTGGAACGTGTGGCGGCCACCTTCCGAACCTTCTTCGAGTGCGTGGACGCACGCGCCAGCGGGAAGTTGTGAGCCGCGGCGCGCCTGTGGCCTGGGTGGTCGGCACCTTCGACACCAAGGCCGCCGAGCTGTCCTACCTCGCGGATTTGCTGCGCTCAGCCGGCGTGCGCACCGTGACGGTCGACATCGGCACACGCAGTCCGGCGGGCGCGGCCGATATTGGCGCGATGGAGGTCGCGGCGCACCACCCGGACGGCGCGCGAGCGGTGTTCGATGCCACAGATCGGGGGGTCGCCGTGATGGCCATGAGCCAGGCGCTCGACGTCCTGGTGCGTGGGCAGCTGGCCGCCGGCGCGATCGACGGCATGCTGGGGGTCGGCGGCTCGGGCGGAAGCTCGATGCTCGCGCCGGCCATGCGCCTGCTGCCGATTGGCGTTCCCAAGCTGCTGGTGTCCACCATGGCCGCGGGCGATGTTTCCGCTTACGTCGGTGTGACCGACATGACGCTGATGTACCCGGTTACGGACATCGCCGGGCTCAACCGGCTGTCCCGCACGGTGCTGGCCAATGCCGCGCATGCCCTGGCCGGCATGTTGCTGCACACCGCCCCGCTGGACGATAGCTGCGACAAGCCGGCGATCGGCTTGACCATGTTCGGCGTGACCACGCCCTGCGTGCAGGCCGTGCGTGAGTTGCTGCAAGGCGACTACGACGCGCAGGTGTTCCATGCCAACGGCGCCGGCGGGCGCACCCTGGAAGCGCTGGCTGCCGCCGGCCTGCTGCGGGCTGTGGTCGACATCACCACCACCGAAGTGGGCCAGCACCTGGCGGGCGGGGTGTGCGACGCAGGCCCGCACCGCCTCGATGCCGCGGCCCGCTACGGTCTGCCCTGGGTGGGATCGGTGGGCGCGCTGGATATGATCAACTGGGGCGCACCGTCCACCATCCCGGAGCGGTACCGCGGGCGGACTTTTCATGTGCACAACGCCAACGTGACCTTGATGCGCAGCAACGCGCAGGAAATGCAGGCGGCAGCGCAGCGGATCGCCGCGCAGCTGAACCAGGCTGCCGGTCCGGTGCGGCTGTTGCTGCCGCTGGGCGGCCTGTCCATGCTCGATGCGCCGGGCCAGCCGTTTCATGATCCCTCGTCCAACGCGGCATTTTTCGAAACGCTGCAGCAGCTTTTTTCCGTCTCCGACACCCATCGCCTGAGCACCCTGCCGTGCCACATCAACGATCCGGCCTTTGCCGCGGCGCTGGCGGACGCCCTCCGGGCGGTATGCAGTGCCAAACAGGCCTCCAGCCCTTGATGGGCATGTGCATATTGCTATATATTTTGTAGCAAATGTGCGGCCCATCGCCTGAGGAAAACGTCCGGAAAAGCGGCTTGCCTTCCCCATCAGGCGTGTGCGCCTGTGCGATGCGTCCCGGCGCGGCATACTTCAGCCCTTGTTGTCCGGATGGAGCAGCCCATGCCTTATATGTTGTTGATTCACGAACCCGTCGGCCAGCGCGAGGCGCGCGGCGAAGTCGAGGGCCGCGTTGTTTATGGACGCATGCTCGATTTCGCCGCCGACCTGAAGGCGCGCGGCCTGTTGCTGGCCACCGAGTCCCTGGCATCCCAGAACGAGGCCACGCGGGTGCGGGTCAGCGGCGGCAAGGCCAATGTGCTCGACGGCCCGTTTGCCGAGGCCAAGGAAATGGTCGGCGGGTTTTTTCTGATCGACTGCCAGACCCGCGAGGAGGCCGTTGCGATTGCCGGCCAGTGTCCGGCGGCCGAGTGGGCGACCCTGGAGGTCAGGGCGCTGGGACCGTGTTTTGCCTGACGCGGCAGAAAAGCAAGCCACCAAAGTTTTTTTCGGAAAATTGTCGATTTCAGGTCGGCTGGTTCGTCGTAGGGGTTGAAGCTGCTCTTTTTGGGGACCTTGGGTCCCGGCGGCTTGTCCCAACGTCAAGGAGAACCCATGCGATTCATGATCATTGTCAAATCCACGCCGGATTTCGAGGCTGAAACCACGCCGCCAGCCCCCGACGAGAAACTGATGGTCGCCATGGCCGATTTTCACGAGGAGTTGTCCCGGGCCGGCGTGCTGCTCGACGCCAGCGGCTTGCAGCCCAGCCGCAAGGGCTGGCGCATCCATTACGAAGGCGGCAAGCGAACGGTGGTGGACGGTCCCTTCGCCGAAAGCAAGGAACTGATCTCCGGGTTTACCACCATCCAGGTGCGCAGCCGCGAGGAGGCGCTGCAATGGTCGCGTCGTTATCCCAATCCGGTGGGCGAGGGCCAGCCGGCGGTGATCGAGGTGCGCCAGCTGTACGAACTGGACGACTTCATGCCCAGCGAGCAGGTCGGGCGCTTTCGCGAGATGAACACGCCCAGCCAGAAATAAGGAGAAAACCGTGATCAAGAACATTCTTTTCATCGTGCTCGGCCTGGCCGTGCTGGTCGTCGCCGCCGTGTTGCTGCTGGCGACGCGCCAGCCTGACAACTTCCGCGTCCAGCGCACCACACTGATTGCCGCGCCGGCCGATCGCATCTACCCGCTGATCGCCGACCTCCGGCAGATGAACAGCTGGAACCCCTTCGTCAAGCGTGATCCGCAGGTCAAGGGCAGCTACAGCGGCCCGGCTGCCGGGACCGGGGCCAGCTATGTTTTCGAGGGCAAGCAGGCCGGCAGCGGCACCCTGCGCATCACCGACGCGGCCGTTCCCATCCGGGTTGTACTGAAGCTCGACATGAGCGCACCGATGGAAGCGCACAACGATGTCCTGTTCACCCTGGCGCCGGAGGGCGGTGCCACCCGCGTCACCTGGACCATGCAGGGGCCCAGCCCCTTCCTGGGCAAGGTGATGGGCGTGGTCTTCAGCATGGACAAGATGGTCGGCGGCGCCTTCGAGGAAGGCCTGGCCGAATTGAAAATCCGCGCAGAAGGCGCCTGACACCCCGATACAAGGAGAACCCCATGTCCCGCCAGATGTTTGTCAACCTTCCCATCAAGAACATGGAAAAAAGCCAGGCCTTCTTCAAGGCACTGGGTTTTTCCTTCAACCCGCAGTTCACCAACGAGCAGGGCGCCTGCATGGTGGTCAGCGAGGACCACAACTACGTGATGCTGCTGGTCGAGCCTTTTTTTCAGGGCTTCACCAGCAAAGCCATTGCCGACGCCACCCGAACCACGGAGGTGCTGATTGCGCTGTCGTGCAGCAGCCGCGCCGAGGTCGACGAGATGGTCAGCAAGGCCCTGGCGGCCGGTGGCACGGCCCCCAACCCGCAACAGGACCACGGCTTCATGTACAGCCACGGCTTCACCGACCTCGACGGCCACACCTGGGAGGTGTTCTGGATGGACCCCAAAGCCGCCCCGGTCTGATCAGGATTCACGTCTGCGGTCTGTCGCTACCATTGACCCATGCACTCCGCCACCCACCAGGCCATTTCAGCCGTCTGGCGCATCGAATCCGCGAAAATTGTGGCCGTGGTCGCACGCATGGTGCGCGACATCGGTGTGGCCGAGGAGCTGGCGCAGGATGCCCTGGTGTCGGCCCTGGAGCACTGGCCCCGGGACGGCGTGCCGGACAATCCCGGCGCCTGGCTGATGACGGCGGCCAAACGCCGTGCGCTGGACCACCTGCGCCACATGAAAATGCGCGGCGAAAAACTCGAGGAAATCGGCCATGACCTCGAAGCGCAGGAGGCCCTGATCGTGCCGGACTTCGTCGATGCGCTGGACGCAGCCCGGCAGGACGAGATCGGCGACGACCTGTTGCGCCTGATCTTCACCGCCTGCCACCCGGTGCTGCCCGCCGAGGCGCGGGTGGCGCTCACCCTGAAACTGCTGGGCGGCCTGAGCACCCATGAAATCGCACGTGCCTTTCTGGTGGCAGAGCCCACCATCGCCCAGCGCATCGTGCGGGCCAAGCGCACGCTGAGCGAGGCGAAAGTGCCTTTTGAACTGCCGCGCGGCGACGCATTGGCCGTGCGGCTGGCTTCCGTGCTCGAAGTGGTTTACCTGGTGTTCAACGAGGGGTACACCGCCACCGCCGGCGACGACTGGATGCGGCCCGCGCTGACGCAGGAGGCCCTGCGCCTGGGGCGGATGCTGGGCGAACTGGCGCCCGGCGAGCCCGAGGCGCATGGCCTGCTGGCGCTGATGGAGTTGCAGGCGTCGCGCGCGGTGGCGCGTGTGGATGCGCAGGGCCGGCCGGTGCTGTTGCTGGCGCAGGATCGCGCGCGCTGGGACCAGTTGCTGATCCGCCGCGGGCTGGCAGCGCTGGAGCGCGCCAGGGCGCTGACCGGCGAGGCCGGGCAAGCGCTGGGCCCTTACGCGGTGCAGGCGGCGATCGCGGCCTGTCATGCGCGCGCGCGCCAGGCTGAAGACACCGACTGGGCCGGGATTGCCGCGTTGTACGTCGGTCTGGCGCAGATCGCTCCCTCACCGGTGGTGGAGCTCAACCGCGCGGTGGCGGTGGCGATGGCCTTCGGGCCGGCCGCCGGACTGGAAATCATCGACGGGTTGCGCGGGGACAAGGCGCTGCAGAACTACCAGTGGCTGCCCAGTGTGCGCGGCGACCTGCTGGCCCGGCTGGGGCGCAATACAGAAGCGCGCGCCGAGTTCGAGCGCGCCGCTGCGATGGCGGGGAACACACGCGAGCGCGACCTGCTGCTGGAACGCATCCGGGAGTTGGCTGGGCCGGATGCCGCAGTTTGAGATGAAAGTGGTTTCCGGCCCCCGCTACTAGGGCCTCTTTAGCTATCAAAAAAGAAGCAGTGTGGAGGGAGTGCTTGCATCACGCTGCGCCTCTGGCTCGTTGCGGGCAGTAGGTTCAACTCCCCACTCCCACTCCCACCCCTAGCCCCTCCCTCGCCCCGCTGGGCGATGGAGGGGGACTTCATGTGGCCGCGTGCGCTGCGCTCGCGTGCAAACATGACGGTCTGTTGGGATTCCCGTGCAGGAAGCGCTTCGCGCTTCCTGC